>Ga0172376_10002976_pt1 | contig 20404 bp, 17 predicted proteins | sample Lak35m_FD_121114 | JGI IMG/M metagenome (GOLD analysis project Ga0172376, IMG submission 121114) | Freshwater microbial communities from Kabuno Bay, South-Kivu, Congo - kab_092012_35m | ecosystem: Environmental > Aquatic > Freshwater > Lake | place: Democratic Republic of the Congo: South-Kivu... | reverse complement strand
GGCGAAGGTCTCCGGCGAGACGAGGTCGATCTCCATGTCGGAGTTCTAGTCGTTCGCGGGACTCACTTGTGACCGCAGGGGCCCACGTGACGCGCCACCCGGTCGATGGTGAAGGGGTTGTCGGGCCATGGTGAGCCGTCGCAGAGGTCGGCGACGCGCCGGCCCAACTCGGGAAGGAACTTGAAGCCGTGACCACCGAGACCCACACCGAGCACCACCGGACCGACGCGCTCGATCACGAAATCCTCGTCGGGGTACGTCGCGTACAGGCAGGTGGAGACGCGAACGGGTTCGGGATCGAGTCCGGGCACGTTGTCGGCGATCCACGCCGAGACCAACGTGCGAGCGGTGTCGCTGTGCCCCGGGCGACGATCGGGATCGCAGACGAGACCCTCGTAGTGACCACCGGCCTTCATCGTTCCGTCGGGCGTCGGCAGTCCGTACATCTCGGGGACGCTCCGGGTGATGAACGTCGGCCAGCGGAATTCGCGCCGTGGACGGAAGTAGAAGACCTGCTCGTCGGTGACCGTCAGCGGCGGGAGTCGGAACTCGTCGCCGAGCAAACGGTCGGCCCACGCACCGGTGGTGAAGACGACGCACCCCGCCGACACCTCGACCCCGTCGGCCCGGACGATCGCTCCGCTCTCGGACGTCACGATGTCGGTCACGCGGGCTCCGAATCGGAGGTCGGCGCCCCTTGCCACGGCCACCCGTTGGAACGCCGCCAACGCACCGTCGGCGTGCACCGTGGCCGCCTCGGGCTGCCACAACACCGGGTGGTCGAAACGGAACCCGGGGAACATTCGGACCGCATCGACCTCGTCGAGCAACTCGTGGGGCACGCCGACCTCGACGAAGTTCGCCGCGATCATGGCCAGCTCGTCGGAATATCCGGTGTCGATTCCGCCACACACGGTGAGCAGCGTGGAATCGGAGGCCCGCTCGAGATCCCGCCAGCGGGCGACCGACTCGTGCGCCAGCCGCGTGTACATCGCGTCGGTGTAGGCCGAGCGGACGATCCGCTCTGTTCCGTGCGAGCTTCCGCGATCGTGCAACGGTTCGAACTGCTCGAAGCCCACCACCCGACGGCCCCGTTCGGCCAATGCGGCCGCGGCCGCCGAGCCCAGACCTCCGATGCCGACGATCACGACGTCGGCAACGAGCCGTTCGGTCACGGACCGACGACGTCCTTGAACTGCACGCGCAGATCCTTCTTCAAGGCCTTACCGCTCGGGTTGCGTGGAATCACGTCGATGAAACGCACCGCGACCGGTTGCTTGAAGCGGGCCAACTTGCCCTCGCAGTGTTTCAAGACTGCGTCCTCGGTGAGGTCGGGATCTTTTCTGACCACGATGGCCAAGGGCGACTCGCCCCACTTCTGCGAGGGGATGCCGATGACCGCGGTCTCGGTGACGCCGGGCAGGCTCATGATGACGTTCTCGATCTCGGCCGGATAAACGTTCTCGCCACCCGAGATGATCATGTCCTTGATGCGGTCCTGGATGTAGACGTAACCCTCCTCGTCCATGATCGCGCCGTCACCGGTGTGCAGCCAGCCGTCCTTCAACGAATCGGCCGTCGCATCGGGTCGATTCCAGTAACCGAGCATGATGTGACCACCACGCACGAGCACCTCGCCGGACTCGTTCGGCGCGCACTCCGTGCCGTCGGGTCGCACCACTTTGACGTCGGTCATGAGGAAGCTCTTGCCGGTGGATCCGGCCTTCAACAACGCGTCCGACGGCGAGGTGACGCAGGCCGGACCACACGTCTCGGTGAGTCCGTACACCTGACTGATCTCGATGCCGATCGCGTAGTACGCCTCGATCAGCGGCACGGGCACCGGAGCCGCACCGGTGAGCAACCAGCGCACGTGCTCGTGCTTGTGCTTGGCCGGATCGTGCACCAGCAACATGAACTGCAACATGGCCGGCACCAACAGGCCGTTGTTGATGCGCTCGGAATCGATGAGTTCCCACACCTTCACCGGGTCGAAGGCCCGCATCAACACGTGCGTTCCCCCGATGAAGATCGTCCCCAAGGCGGGCGTGAGCGCTCCCACATGGAACATCGGCATGGGGTTGATGTAACGGTCACCCTGCCCCAGATCGGCCGTCGTGCACATGGTGGACAAGGCCCAGTACTGGGTGTTGTGCGAATGCATCACGCCCTTGGGCAGACCGGTGGTGCCCGAGGTGTACATGATGTAGAGCAGATCGTCTCCGGAGGCGGTGACTGCGGGTTCGATCGGCTGTTCCTTGGCCAACTCCGTCACGTAGTCGAGGGCGTACTCGGGCTTGTTCGCCGAGTCACCCACGTACAACCACGAACGCACGTCAGTCGTGGCACCGCGCGACTGCAGGTCGGACACGGTGGCGGCGAACTCGGCTCCGAAGACCAGGGCCGTGGTGCCGGAGTCCTTCAGGATGAATTCCAACTCGTCGGCCACCAGTCGCCAGTTCAACGGCACGATCACGGCGCCCAACTTCGCGGTGGCGAAGAACGAGGTGAGGTATTCGGCCGAGTTCATGAGCAGCAACCCGACCCGGTCGCCCTTTTTCACACCGGCGCGCACCAACAACTGGGCGGCGCGATTGGTCTCGGCGTTCAGTTCGGCGTAGGTGTAACGACGATTGGCGGCGACGTCGTACAGCGCCTCCATCTTCGCGTTCACGTGAGCACGGCGGGTCAACAGGTTTCCAATGTTGATGGTCATCCCGCGATTCTTTCACAACCGGTCACCCGGGTGCCGAGGCCGACCAGATGTACAGTTCGAAAATGATCCGGAACCGATCGCTCCCCGTCGCCCTCGGTGTCATCGGCCTCTTGGTCGCATGTGGCGGAGGTTCGGGAAACACGGACCCCACGGGGCCGTTGCTGCCGGTCGAACTGGCTCCCGTCGACAGTGCGGGCCCCACCATCGCGTCCGAGCCGACCGACACCAGCCCGGCCCCGACCACCACCGTGCCCGGGCCTCCCCGGATCAACTTCGCATTCGCCGGCGACGTGCTGATCCACAGCCAGCTCTACAAGCGGGCGCTCAACAACACCGGAGGCAACGGCTACGACTTCACGCCGATGTTCGCCACGGTGAAGCCGCTGCTCGAGAGCGTCGACTTCGCCGTCTGCCATCTCGAGGTGCCCGTGGCCCCCGACGGCGAGGATCCCAGCACGTTCCCGCTCTACGGTGCGCCGGCATCGATCGTCGACGCGGTGGCCGGGGCCGGCTACGACCGTTGCTCGACGGCCAGCAATCACACCCTCGACAAGGGGGTTCCCGGCATCGACGCGACCATTGCGAACTTCGAGCGGGTCGGGATCACCCAGGCGGGTATGGCTCGCACTCCCGCGGAGATCGAACCCACCGTTCTCGAGAAGAACGGCATCAAGTTCACGCACCTGTCCTACACCTACGGCTACAACGGGCTCAGCGCTCCCCGGGGAGAGGACTGGCGCTCGGCACTGATCGACCCCGATCGGATCATCGCCGATGCCACGAACGCTCGGGCCATGGGCGCGGAATTCGTCGTCGTCAGCATGCACTGGGGCTCGCAGACCGCGGTGAGCGACTCACAGCGATCGATCGCGGAGAAGGTCACGTCGTCGGGTGTGGTGGACCTCATCGTCGGCCACCACGCCCACATGGTTCAGCCCATCGAGCAGATCAACGGAGTGTGGACCGTCTTCGGACTGGGTAACCAGCTCAGCTACCACCCCACCGATGGCGTGCCCCAAGCCAACACCCAGGACGGCATGATCGTCACGGTGAACGTGGTCCGCAACGACGCCGGTGGCTTCACCGTCGAGCAACCGGTCGTGCACCCGACCTGGGTCGACAAGTACGACGGCATGGTGATTCGTCTGGTGAAACCGGGCCTCGCCGACCCCGCGCTCAGTGCCGCGGTGAAGGAGCAGCTGGAGGTCTCGTTGAGGCGTACCACGAAGGTGGTCGGCGCCTACATCGCTGCGGACTGAACGTGACGCTCGACGAAGGGAACCAGGACCTCGGCCAGAGCGGGCGTGAGCCATTGCATGAAGCGGTTCGAGAGATGATGTGAGTCTCGGTACACCAGCAGATTGCCCACGATCACCGGGCACGTGTCGTCGGGGCAGAGCCACTTGCGAGGTTCGACGAAACCGACTTTTCGATCCACGGTGATCGACCGCACGACGTCGTCCACGGCTCGTGCTCCCGGTGACATCTCACTCGCGGCACAGGTCTGCACCGATGATCTGTTGCCGGACACGCACTTGGGCACGTCGTCGGGCGGATCGGGCGTGTCGCCCAACATCACCGGCTCGATGCCGTCGGCGCGCAAACCGTCGAGCAACGGACCGAGCAGTTCCGACCAAACCTCCGAGCGGATCGCCTGTCGATCACGGGCGTCACGCAATTCGTAGTACTGCGCCAGGAGAACCACGTCGACACCCTGCGCCCGCATGTATTCGCGCACGCTCGTGCGCCACGGCACACAGAACGCGTTGTCACTCTGGTCGGTCGAGCTGTAGGTCAGCACGTCGAGGAACGGACAGCCTCCTTGGGTGATCGACAGGAATCTCCACCCGTTCTCGGTGCTGATCGTGTTCAGCGCCTCGTACCATTGAGCGGCGTGCGAGTCGCCCCACACGGCGATGGTGAACTCCCCGTTCGGGTCACCGAACACGCATCCTTCCTTCACCGCGGTGTCGTAGTACTGATGACAGTCGTTCTCGTACACGACACTCGTGTCGTACTTGGCGCTCAACAAGGGCGGCTCCAGATTGTCGGGCACCACCTCATTCGCGACCGCGTCGACGACGGCCTGAATGGGGGTGGCGTTCGACATCGAGATGTAGTCGAGCGGCTCGGGCACCGACGTGGTGGTCGCGATGGTGGTGCTGTCGGGAGCGACGGTCGAGTCCGCAACGGCGATCGACGTGGACGACGACGCACCGACCGGCGCGAACGTGGGTGCGCTGGCGATCACCCCGGTCGAGACGTCCGGCTCATGGGTGGCCAGCACCGCTCCCGTGCCCACACCCACGACCACCAACACCGCGCCGAGTCCGAAGGAGAAACGCGCGTTGGCCACCAACGTCGACGACCGCCGCACCGGATTCTCGATGAATCGATGACCCAGATCGGTCAAGCCGACCGTGATCGACAGGACCGCGAGCCGCTGCACCACCGACAGATCGCCACCCACGTGCGCTTCGGCGATGATCAAGGCCGGCCAGTGCCACAGGTAGAGCGAGTACGAACGCTGGCCGACCCATTGCATGAGGGGATGCCCCAACAAGCGCACCGGACCGCGCGTCGACTCGTCGCCTCCCACCAACACCGCGCACGTCGCCAACACCGGAATCAGCGCGATCCAACCGGGGAAATTCTTGACGTCGCCGAAGGTGACGGTGCACAGTGCGATGACCGCCAATCCGGACCACGCGATCGTCGCGCGTCGTGATTCCGGTATGCGCCGGACACCACGAGTGACGACGGCCAACAACGATCCGAGACCCAGTTCCCACGCGCGCGTGTGCAGACCGAAGTAGGCCCACGAAGGATGCCCGTCCACCAACAGGATGCTCAGCGACAACGACACCGCCACGACCACACCCATGGTGGCCGCCACCCGAGCGCGAACGTTGCGCGCACCGAGAGTGACCACGGCGATGAGGGCCGGCCACACCATGTAGAACTGCTCCTCGACGGCCAACGACCAGTAGTGCTGAATGGGTGACGGCGGCAGTTCGGCACCCAGGTAATCGGTGCCGCGATCGGCGAGCACCATGTTCACGGTGAAGGTGGCCGCGGCCCGGATGTCACGGGCCAAATCGGCCAAGCGCGTGGGCTCCAACCACACCACCGCGGCCAGCGCGGTCGTGGTCAGCACGGTGGCCGATATCGGCAGGAGGCGTCGGATGCGGCGGGTGTAGAAGTCGCGCAACGAGACCCGCCCCGCTTCGGAACGCTCGACCACCAACAACGACGTGATCAGGAATCCGGAGATCACGAAGAAGACGTCGACACCGATGTACCCGCCGGTCGTGCCGGGCACTCCGAAGTGGAAGAGCAGAACGGCAATGACCGCGACGGCGCGCAGGCCTTCGATGTCGCGCCGATGCTTCACGGCATCACGCTAATGCTCACATCCCAGCGCGCATGGCTCCGTACTCGGCGCCGGCGGCCTTGATCGCGTCGGCGTCGATCTCGAGGATCGCACCCGATGCCACCGCGGCGTCCGTGGCCTCGTTCCACTTGGCGACGAAGTCGTCGGCGGTCGGATACAACACGTCGAGTTGGTCCGCGGTGAACGAGGTGGTGGTGCCGAACAATCCGCAGAATCCGCCACCGTCCTGACCGATGCCGGAAAGAACCGCCATCGGAACGTCGACGTAGGGGGTGCGAATGCCTCCAAGGGCCACCCCGTTGACATCGACCTCGTAGCCGGTGATGTCGGCGTTGTTCTGCAGCTTGGGCGTGCTGGCCGGTGCGATACCGGTGCGAATCCAGCTGTCGAGCGCGCGAATCGCGGCGCGCAGAACGTAGGTGTGCGGACCGGCGTTGATGGGCTCGGAGCACTCGATGATCCCCATGTACACCGACGTGGGTGCGCCGAACTGGGCCTCGAAAAGTTCGATGTCGGACTGACCGTCGCCCTTCTCGCTGTCGTTGATGCCGAGGCTGTACGCGTCACCATGCGCGGTGCCGGCCACTTCCCAATTCCGGAACACGTCGGAGTCGGGTTGCTCGGCGCGCCGGTACCCGAGCGCGGTTCCCACCACGTCGGTCTCGGTGACGAAGTTCAACACCGGCCGGGTGAGATCCTCGCGGATACGCACGACCTGCGGGGTCTTCACATCGCTGGGGTCGCCGGGATCGGCGCAGTTCGTCGCGCAGTAAAGGTTCGCCGCCCTTGAACCACGACTGTGGACGAGGTAGCCGTTGTACACGTCGTGCATCGGAGCGAAGGCGTTCAGGTACGACGCCATGCGGAAGCCTGACTGCGACTCGCCGGCGGCGATCACGACCTCGGGCTGCAGACCGCCCAAAACGGTGTCGGCCTGGCGCCACACCGTGGCTCCCGCCTGGCTGAAGATGTCGTAGCTGTAGTTGTCGCCCGGGTGGTTCAACGATCCGTAGCGATCGGGGTCGGCCTTTTTCAGAACGCGGAACTCGCCCATCGGGTTGCCACCGCCCTCGACGCCGACGCGTTGGGTGGAGACCCCCACCCAGACGGCGCCCTGACGGATGATGTCGATCCACGACAACGACCACGTGGGCCCGGTGTCGAGACCCGCGGTGACGTTCAACCACTCCACATAGGCGGTGCCGCCGAAATCGGCCGCGTCGACCGGACGGCGAACGACGATACGGGTCTTGAATTCGGCCGTGTCCTTGGCTTCCACCGTCCACGACCCGTCCTCGGAGAGCGGAGTGGCCGAGGTGTAGCTGGTGGCGGTGCCACCGATGAAGTACTCCTCCTCCATGTAGCCGAAGGCGGAACCGTCGAAGGCCGACGTGCCGAACACGATCTGGCCGGCACCGCCCGTGACCGGACCCTCGACCGTGGTGTCACCCACGCCGGAGAGGGCTGGGGCCACCGGGGCGAAGGGAGCCTCCGTCACCGGGGGCGCCTCGGTGCTCGGTGCCTCCGAAGACGGCGCGTCGCTCGCGGGCACCGAGCTCGACGAACCATCACCGTCCCCCGAGCACGCGGACACGCCGACGACGAGCAACGCGATGAACAAACCAAAACGACGACGCATGACTTCCCCCTGACGAACCGAACGACTCGGACCACTCGAAAACTAGTTCCCCTGTCAATACCACGACGCACCGGGCCTCGGATCGTGTACAACGGAACCATGGGGTTGGCCCGCACCGCCGTCGACAATCATGTCGCCTACTGGAACGCCCGCGATCGCGCGTCATGGGTGAAACTTTTCTCCGATGCCGTGACGTTCGAGGACCCCGTGGGGACACCTCCGAAGACGGGCGTCGAGGCGGTTCGCAATTCGTGGGATCGCTCGTTTCGTCCCGGACGGCGTTGGCACCTGCGGCCACGTCAGATCGTCGAGGCCGGCCTCGAAGCGGCCGTCGTGATGCACAACGAGGGTCATCTCGGGGATCGCGTGGTCGAGGTGAACGGCATCGAGATCTTCACCGTGGATGCCCATGGGCTGATCGTGTCGGTCCGGTCGTTCTTCGATCAACCCACCGAGTTCGCCCTCGACGACTACTTCACACCGGTTCGTTCATCGGCCGACGGGGGCTGAACGGAAGGGGCTACCGGGCGCCCGTGCGTCGTGCCGCGGCCAACAGAACCTCGGCCCGTTCCACCGGATCGGTGTAAGTCTCGCGCAGGAACCGTGAGCGAACCTCAAACGACAACGCCACGTCGGGCACGGCGTCGAGCAGGTCGGCGATCGGAAGATCGCCGTCACCGGGCAACAGCCGTCCGTTCAGCGCCTCATCGAACAACGCACCCATGTCGGACGGCCGTTCGTTCGGTGCGTCGGCGATCTGCAGGTACGGAAACCTCTCAGGTCCGAGTCGGCGGACGTCATCCACCGAACCCCCCGAGCGCGACAGGTGGAGGTTGTCGACGAGAATGCCGGTGTTTTTCGAACTAACCCCCGACACGACCTGATCGGCGATGGAGATCGACGACAACGGAAAGATGGGGAGGAACTCGCACACCACGGTGATTCCGTGCGGTTCGGCCATGGCACACACCTCGGCGTAGCGAGCCGTCGTCGCCCCGTGATCCTTCAGTCGACTGGTGAACAACACGAAACGCGCTCCAAGCCGGGCGGCGGCCTCGACCAACCGAGCCGCGTGATCGGCGGAACCGTCGGCGGGGATGATCGGCTCGACGTCGAGCGCCACGATTCCGGTGTCGTCCAGTCGACGACGAACCTCGGCGGTGGTTCGATCCGACCACGTGGTGCCGTCGAACCAGATGCCACACGCGGGCCAACCGGCGCTCGCGGCCGTCGACACCATGTCGGCGGGGCTCAGATCGGGATGGACGCCCGCCGAGATGGACAGCAGGCGGGTCATCGTGGAGCTCCGCTCGCGGTCATGACCTCATTCTTGCGCACTGATGAGAGACACCTACAGTTTCCGCATGGCTCTCGTCCCCGATCCCTCGCCCAAGCCGGCGTCCGAGCACACGCGCGCGCGCAACGCCGCGTCGTTCACCGCTCTCGACCCCGCCGACTTCGATCGTGCGCGTCGGGGGTTCGTGGCCTCTCTCGCCGACACCAACATCATCGACCCCCAGGGTCGTCGAGTCAGCGACATCGGCCGTTACGGATTCCTCGAGGGCCAAGCTCCCGACACGGTGCATCCAAACCTGTGGCGCCACGCCCAACTGAACGCGCACCACGGGCTCTTCGAGGTGACCGACGGTGTGTGGCAAGTGCGTGGTTACGACATCTCGAACATCACCTTCATCCGTGGCAACACCGGTTGGATCGTCGTCGACCCGCTCACGGTGGAGGCCACGGCGCGCGCCGGTTACGACCTGATCACCGAGCATCTCGGACATCGGCCGGTGGTGGCCGTCATCTACACCCACTCGCACGCCGACCATTTCGGCGGGGTTCTCGGCGTCACGTCGCAAGCGGACGTCGACGAGGGACGGTGTCAGGTGATCGCACCCGTCGGCTTCCTGCACGAGGTGGTGGGCGAGAACATCATCGCCGGACCGGCGATGGGTCGTCGCGCCCTGTACCAGTTCGGACCGTTGTTGCCGCCCGGGCCGCGCGGTCACGTGGACTGCGGTTTGGGCAACGCCATCCCGGTCGGCCCCAACACCCTCATCGCCCCCACGCACGACATCACGCGCACTGGCGAAGAGATGGTCGTCGACGGCGTGCGCATCGTGTTCCAGCTGACCCCGGAAACCGAAGCGCCGGCCGAGATGAACTTCTTCTTCCCCGACTACGGGGCGTTGTGCATGGCGGAGAACTGCTCGCACACCATGCACAACCTCATCCCCATTCGCGGCGCGTTGGTGCGTAATTCTCTTCGCTGGTCGAAATACATCAACGAGGCCCTCGAGCTGTTCGGTGCGGACACCGACGTGTTGTTCACCTCGCACAACTGGCCCCGCTGGGGACGCGACGACGCGCGGGACTTCCTCGAACTACAGCGCGATCTGTACAAGTGGATGCACGACCAGACCATGCGCCTCGCGAACAAGGGATACGTGGCCACCGAGATCGCCGAGGAACTGCGGCTGCCCGACGACTTCTTGGCCCACGAGCACACGCACGGCTTCTACGGCGACCTGGTGCACAACAGCAAGGCCGTGTACCAGCGATACCTCAGTTGGTACGACGGCAACCCGGCCAACCTGAACAAGTTGCCGCCCACCGAGGTGGGCCGGCGCTACGTGGAGTTGGCCGGCGGGGCCGACAACGTGCTCGCCGCCGGACGCGCCGCGTTCGATGCCGGCGACTACCGCTGGGGTGCCGAGTTGGTGAACCATCTGGTGTTCGCCGATCCGTCGAACCAAACGGCGCGGGCCCTGCAGGCCGACATCCTCGAACAGCTCGGGTATCAGAGCGAGTCGTCGACGTTCCGCAACGCGTATTTGATGGGGGCGCAGGAGTTGCGCTTCGGACCTCCGAACCTCGGAGCGGGTGCCGCCCGGGGCCGCGGAATCCTGGTGGCCATGACCGTCGAGCAGATCTTCGACATCATCTCCTTGCGCGTGAAGAGCGAGGACGTGGATGGGTTGAACCTGCGCATCAACTGGACCTTCCCCGACCTGGCCGGCACCCCCGACGAGAAGTGGGTGCTGGGCCTGTCGCACCGGACGCTGTTCTCGGTGTCGGGCCGACACGACGAGTCCGCGGTGGCCAGCATCACGATGACGAGATCGTTGCTGGTGGACGTCCTCACCCAGCAGACGACGTTCATGGACCAGATCGGGGCCGGTTCCATCGTGGTGGAGGGCGACGCCGGGGCGCTGTTGCAGGTCTTCGGCAACCTCGACACCTTCACCCCCGGCTTTCCCATCGTCGAACCCTGACCCCCAGACGATCTGGGTCGCCAAAGTGTCGGTTTTCGGCTACTTCGGTTACCCAGATCGGGATAGAACGTGGGGATGACCAATGTCGCCGACACCCTTCGCTCCGTCTACAACTCCGGCCACACCCGTCCGCTGGCCTGGCGCAGGCACCAACTCGAGCAGATGATCCGCATGCTGGAGGAGAACGAGGCCGACTTCCTGGCCGCCCTCAAGACCGACCTCGGCAAGCCCAGCGTCGAGGGGTTCATCACCGACATCGCCTTCGTCACGAGCGAGATCAAGTTGATGTTGAAGAACCTGAAGAAGTGGAACAAGCCCCAGCGGGTGCCCACGCCCATCGTCACGATGCCCGCCAAGTCCGTGTTGATACCCGAACCCTTGGGCGTGGTGCTGGTCATCGCACCGTGGAACTACCCCGTTCAGTTGCTCCTGGTGCCGGCCGCCGGAGCCATCGCCGCCGGCAACGCCGTGGTGATGAAGCCGAGCGAGGTGTCCGCCGCCACCTCGGCGGTGTTGGCGCGCTTGGTCCCCCAGTACATGGACACCAAAGCCGTCACGTTGGTGGAGGGTGGTGTTCCCGAGACGACTGCCCTGCTCGCCGAGCACTACGACCACATCTTCTACACGGGCAACGGAACCGTGGGACGCATCGTCATGTCGGCGGCGGCCAAGAACCTCACCCCGGTCACCCTGGAACTGGGCGGCAAGAGCCCGGTGATCATCGACTCCAGTGCGAATCTGAAGGTGTCGGCGCGACGTATCGCGTGGGGCAAGTGGTTGAACGCCGGCCAGACCTGCGTCGCCCCCGACTACGTGCTGATCGAGGAGAAGTTGCGCCAGCCGTTCATCGACGAGTTGGGCAAGGCCGTCGACGAGTTCTACGGAGAAAACCCGCACACCAGCGACAGCTACGGACGCATCGTGTCCCCGCGACACTTCGACCGCCTGCAGCGCCTCATGTCGGGTGGCACCGTCGCTCTGGGCGGAGACACCAAGGAGGACGAGCGTTACATCTCCCCCACCGTGCTGGTCGACGTGGACATGGACTCACCGCTCATGACCGAGGAGATCTTCGGGCCGCTGTTGCCGGTGGTGCCCGTGGGGTCGATCGATGACGCGATCTCGTTCATCACCGCGCGCCCGCATCCGCTGGCGTTGTACGTGTTCGCCGAGAACAAGAGCGTGATCGACTCCGTTCTGTCGCGCACCACCGCCGGTGGCGTCACCGTGAACGGGACCCTGATGCACCTCACCAGTCCGCACCTACCCTTCGGAGGCGTGGGCGAGAGCGGCATGGGCGGCTACCACGGCAAGTCCGGCGTGCGCTTGTTCCAGCACCTGAAGCCGGTTCTGAAGCGCGGCACGAAGATCGATCCGTCGCTGGCGTACCCGCCCTACACCGAGAAGAAGGCCAAGATCTTCCGCAAGGTGCTGTGAGTCAGAGCGCGGCGGCGATGGTCGCCTGACGTTCGGCCAGTCGCTCGGCCTGACGGCGGGCCACCTTGGCCACGCGGTCGATGTACTTGAACAGCCCCGCACGGGCCTCTTCGGCGGAGGCGCTGAGGCCCTCCACCTTGTCAATGGCCCACTGCCGGAATACCAACGGCGTGATGATGCGCTCGTGGTGGATCGCGAAGTCGTAGATGCCGGCGCCGGCAATGGCCTTGGCGTGCTCGATGAAACCGGGGATGCCGATGCCGGGCATGGCGAATCCGGTCACCTGACGCTTCAACGCTTCGATGGCGCCACTGGGATCGAGTTCGATGAACTTGGACACCAGATCCCGGTAGAAGAGGTGGTGACGGTTCTCATCGGATGAGAGCTTCATCATCACGTTGTACCCGGCGGGGTCGTTCAACTGGGTGCCGGTGTTGCGGTGCGAGATACGGGTGGCCAATTCCTGGATGGCGACGTAGCACATACCGTCGGCGGCCGACACCGGCTCGGGCACGATGGCGCTGCTCACCTGGGCCATGCGACCGTCTTCGAGAACTTTCGGATCGACCAAACCGCTGACGGTGATGTAGTCGCGCATCACGATGGCGTGCCGACCCTCCTCGGCGGTCCACCGTTGGGCCCAGGCCCCCCAGGCCGAGTCACCGCCGAACATGCGCGAAATGGTGCGCGTGTACCACGGCAGGTTGTCCTCGGTGAGCAGGTTGACCAACAGGGCCGAGCGTGCCCCGTCCGAGAGCGGAGCCTCACCGTGCGTGAAACCCGACTCCTTCAACAGCGCGGCCCGCTCCCACGGCACGTGCTCGTGGGGATACCACTCCTCGGCGGTCTCGAGGTGGCGATCGAGAAGACGCGCCGCCTCCGGTTCGAGTTCGCGGAGGATGTCGACGTCTTCCATGGGCCCAACCTAGCCCCCGTCGTCTCGATGTGGGGCTCGCTCCACCGGCGCGGAGTTAGATTTCTCCCGTGGAAGTCGTGAACGTCGTCTTGTCCGTGTCGCTGGCCCTGGTGTGCGTGGCTTCCGCCGTGGCCGACTTCAAGCTGTTGCCGCAGATCGTCGAGAGCATGCAGCGGTTGCGGATGCCGACCCGCGTGATCCCGGCTCTCGGCATCGCCAAGGTCGCCGGAGCCCTCGGATTGCTCATCGGATTCTCGAACGACGCGCTCGGCACCTACGCGGCGCTATGTCTGAGCGTGTACTTCTTCCTCGCGACCGCGTTGCATCTGCGCGCCCGCGACACTCCGGCGAACACGGCGCCGGCGGCGGTGCTGATGGTGGTGGCGTTGCTGACACTCGTCACCGGACTCTGAGCCGTCAACCACTCAGGGAATGGGGGTGGTGCCCCCGCTCATGATGTACTCGATCCACCATCGCGGCGCCTTGTCCAGCAGGTTGTTCAGGTGCGAGTAGTCGTGCCACTCGTGAATCAGCCCGTCACGAATGCGCATCACCGACGTGAACGGGTGCGGGATCATCTCACCGGTGTGGAAATGCCATTCCTCGACGTGGATGGTCACCACGGTGTCGCCCTCGGCCAGCACTCGATCCGGTCGGTGGACCATCTTGGCGGTCGGGCCGAGACCCAACCTCAGTCGATCGGCGATGGCCCGAGGTCCGATGGCGGGCGGCACGGCGCCGACGTCCATGTATTCGGCATCGGGAGCGAACTGGGAGGCGACACCGTCCCAGTCCTTGGCGTACATGAACTCCCAATGACGTTCGGCGATGGCGCGGTTATCCAGGGTCCCCATGCGGGAGACCCTAGAGCACGCGCGAGATCACTGAACGAGACACCGAGTCAGTGCTCGTAGCGGGCCTTGGCGGCCGCGATCTCCTGTTCAGCGGCCTCGCGACCCTCCCAACCCCGCACCGTGGTGTCCTTGCCGGGTTCGATCAACTTGTAGACCTCGAAGAAATTCCCAACCTCGGCCAACAAATGCTCCGGTAGATCGGCGATGTCGGCATAGGTGGTGAAACGCGGGTCGTGCGACGGCACGCACAGCACCTTGGCGTCACCACCGGCCTCGTCCTCCATCCAGAACACCGCCACCGGGCGCACCCACACGTGACAGCCGGGGAACGTAGGTTGGCTCAGCCACACCAACGCGTCCAACGGGTCGCCGTCCTCGCCGAGGGTGTTCGGGAAGAAGCCGTAGTCGAGTGGGTACTGCGTCGCCGTGAACAACGTGCGGTCCAGCCAGATGGCGCCGGTCTCGTGATCCATCTCGTACTTGTTGCGCGATCCCTGGGGGATCTCGACGATCATCTCAACTTCCACGAACCGCTCCGGCCAGGGCCTCCAAAGTTCGTTCCATGTTGGCCCGGTTGTGAGCGGCGCGATCGGTCACGCCGCTCACCTTTCCGCCCAGCCAGTTGGCGAACTTGCTGCGACGATCGATCCACGAATGGGTCACCAACGTTCCGTTGGCCGACGGTGCGACCTCCCACACCCAGTCGCACCACGCGGAGCGACCGACCATCAACGAGAAGTCGATCTTGTGTGGCGGGTCGAACTCGTTCACCCTGACGGTGGTGCTCCAGCTCTTCTTCCCGTTGGAGTTGCGCCCCTTGAAGAGCGCACCAACGGCCGGACCCGTGGCACCCTTCACCCACTCGCCACCGTTGTTCTCGGGCGACCACTCACCCATGCGGGTGAGATCGCTGACCATCGACCACACCACCTCGGGCGACGCGGTGACTTCCTTCCTCACGACGACGGTCATGGTCAGGCCGGTCCCGAGAACATGCCCTGGCGCTCGCGCGCCTGCCGGGTGGTGTCGTTGTCCTCGCCCTCGTAGCGCGAGATCTCGTTGCGTCCCACCACGTGCCAGTGCACCTCGTCGGGACCGTCCGCCAGACGCAACGTGCGCTGGCTGGCGTACAAGCGGGCCAACGGGGTCCACTGGGACACTCCGGTGGCGCCGTGGAACTGGACCGCCACATCGATGATGGCGCACACGCGGATCGGCACCATCGCCTTCACGGCGCTCACCCACACGCGCGCCTCGGCGTTGCCCATGGTGTCCATGGCCTTGGCGGCGCGAAGAACCATCAGGCGACAGGCCTCGATCTCGATGCGCGCCTTGGCGATGACCTCGGGATTCTTGCCCAGACGCGCGATGGGCTTGCCGAAAGCCTCGCGGCTGAGTCCGCGCCGGATCATCAGCTCGAGAGCCCGCTCACCCGCCCCGATGGAACGCATGCAGTGGTGAATTCGACCGGGTCCGAGACGCACCTGGGAGATCTCGAAACCCCGACCCTCGCCCAACAACATGTTGGACGCCGGCACGCGCACATCGGTGAAGCGAAGGTGCATGTGTCCGTGGGGAGCATCGTCCTCGCCGAACACCTCCATGGGTCCGAGAATCTGCACCCCGGGCGTAGCGGTCGGAACCAGAATCTGCGAGTGACGACGATGCGGTGGCGCATCGGGACTAGTCATCAACATGCAGATCATGATCTTGCAGCGCGGGTCACCGGCACCCGAGATGTAGTACTTCTCGCCGTTGATGACCCACTCGTCGCCATCGAGCACCGCACGACATTCCAGGTTCTTCGCGTCGGACGACGCGACGTCGGGCTCGGTCATGGCGTAGGCCGAACGGATCTCGCCGGCCAACAGCGGCTCCAGCCACTTCTTCTTCTGCTCGGGAGTGCCCACCCGCTCGAGCACCTCCATGTTGCCGGTGTCGGGAGCACTGCAATTCATGGTCTCCGACGCAATGGGGTTCTTGCCCAACTCGACGGCGATGTAGGCGTAGTCGAGATTGCTCAGACCCTCGCCGGTCTCGGCGTTGGGCAGGAAGAAGTTCCAGAGCCCGGCCTTCTTGGCCTTGGCTTTCAACGAGTCCAGCAATTCCAGTTGTCCCTTGCCGTACCCCCAATGTTCGGCGCGGCCCTCGCCGAGCCGGTAGAACTCCGCGGTGACCGGCTCGACCTCCTCGTTGATGAACTTCACGACGGCCTCGTAGAGGGGTACGACCTTGGCCGACATGGCCAAGTTCATCGCGTCGTCGGTGGCGATTCCAGAGTGCATTCCGGGTTTAGGCATGGTCCGAGCGTAGTTCTTGCCCCCTTTCCCTCTATTGTTCGGGCGCAACAGGCGTGACTTCGGCTCGACAGGGGCCACGTGATCGCCGGAGTATTCGACACTTCAGGGGGCTGGGATGAAGTACGACCTGATTATTCGTGGTGGTTCGGTGGTGGACGGCACCGGGAAGCCGGCGGTTCGCGCCGACGTGGCGGTGAACGGTGACCGCATCGCGGCCATCGGACTGTTGGCTGACGCCACCGCCGAACGCGAGATCGACGCCACCGGCATGGTGGTGTCCCCCGGATTCGTCGACCTCCACACGCACCTCGACGCGCAAGTGGGTTGGGACCCGTACATGACCTCCAGTTCGTGGCACGGCGTCACGACGGTTCTCATGGGTAATTGCGGTGTCACGTTCGCCCCCGTGGTCGAGCAGGACCGCGCGTTCCTGGCCGAGATGATGGAAAGCGTCGAGGACATCCCGCGTCAGGCGATCCTCGACGGACTGCCGTGGGACTGGGAGACCTACCCCGAGTATCTCGATTCGGTGCAGCGACTGCGACCGGCGTTGAACGTGGTCGGCCTGGTGGGTCACTGCGCCATTCGCACTCAGGTGATGGGTGAGCGTTCGCTCGGCGACGAGGACCCCACGCCGGAGGAACTGGATCGCATGGCCGACATCGCCGAGGAGTCGGTGGCCGGTGGTGCGGTCGGCTTTTCCACCTCGCGCATCCTGTTGCACTTCGTTCCCGACGGTCGTTACGTGCCGGGCACATTGGCCAAGATCAAGGAATACGAGGCCATCGCCGACGGCATGAACCGTGCCGGGGGCGGTCTCTTCCAATCGGTCAACGACTTCGGCACCAAGTTCGAGCACGAGATCGAACTGTTGCGTACCATGGCCGGTCGCGCCGGCGACGTGTTGTTCTCCGGTGGCGCCGGAGACGGCGACCTGCGCTTCGTGGAGTACTGGGACAACTTCCTCAACGAGACCGCGTCCACCGTGGGCCGCATCTCGAGCGCCACGCAAACACGACCCGGCGGAACGTTGATGGGTCTCAAGCAGACCCCGCCGGTGAAGGGCAAGACGTGGGCGGCCATGATGGCCCTGCCCACCGTCGAGGAGCGCTTGGCCGTACTGCGAGATCCGGTGCGCCGCGCGGAACTGATCGACGAGGGCAATCGCAAGGGAACGTGGTACGACCCGAAGAAGATCTACCCGCTCGGCCTCGATGAACTGCCCGACTACAACGTCGACAACCCCACGTCCGTTGCCGCCTTGGCCGATGCCGCCGGTGTGACTCCCGTGGAACTGATCGTCGACCGCTTGCTGCAGAGCGAGGGTCGCGAGGTGTACAACGCGTGGTTCTTCAACCGCAACACCACGTCGATGGAGGCCTACCTGCAACTCGAAGGAGTGGTTCCCGGACTCGGTGACGCGGGTGCGCACGCCGGGCAGATCTGCGACGCCGACAGCCCCACCTTCTATCTGTCGTACTGGCATCGGGACCGCAAGGTGGTGTCGCTCGAGACCGACGTTCACCAGCTCACCGCCAAGCCCGCCGCGGTGTTGGGACTGATCGACCGCGGCACCCTGGCCGAGGGTCGCTTCGCCGACATCAACGTGTTCGACCCGATGGCGTTGCAGACGCACTATCCGGAGTACGTGAACGACTTCCCCAACGGCAAGGGGCGATTCGTGATCAAGGCCACGGGCTACGCCGCGACGGTGGTGAACGGCAAGGTCGTTACCGAGCAGGGTCGCCACACCGGTGAGCGTCCCGGTCGCGTCATCCGCGAGTTTTCCCGCGGCTGAGGGTCTACAAAGACAACAAGCGGCGCGCATTGCCGTCGTAGAACGCCGCGCGCGCGTCGTCGTCGAGTCCGGTCATGCTGGCCTCGAAACGACGGATTGGATCGTCGGTTCCCTCATGATGCGGATAGTCCGAGGAGAACGCCACCATCTCGACACCCGCTTGTTCCATCACCCAACCGACGTCCTCACCGGCGAAGGGGCTGACCACCACTTGACGACGCAGGTAGTCGGACGGCTTCATCGTCAGATGCGAAAGGTCCTGGATGTTGCGGAACGACCGCTGACCGGTGTCGATGAAATGAAGGAACGACGGCAGCCACGTGGCCCCCAACTCGGTGATTCCGAAACGTAGAAGCGGGAACTTCTCCATGATGCCGTCGTACACGAGAGATGCCAGGAACAACTCGGCCGGATATCCGATGCCCATGAACGACAACGGGTCACCCGGAGCATCGGAACGAAAGTGCACCATGCCACGACCGTTGTCGAAGAAGACCTTCGGCACGGGTCGGTAGTTCTGATCGGCACCCACGTGCAGGAACACCGCGATGCCGGAATCCTGAATGCGCGCCCACACCGGGTCGTAGTCGGGATGCGTGAACGAGCGTTGGCGTGACGACGGAATGGAGTCGATCAACAGGCCCGACACTCCGGCCGCCACCGCGGCATCGACGAATTCGATCGCCGTCGTGGGCCCGAATTCGAACGGCACGTAGGCGGTGGCCATCAAACGGGGGTCGGAGCAGAAATCGACGAGACCCCGATTCATGGCCGCGATGGCGCGGGCGCGGAACTCGTGAGGGGTTTCGTAGATCTGGGCGAACGAACCCGTCGGGAAGATCAGCTGTGATTCGAAGCCCAATTGATCCAGGGCGATGGATCTCTCGTCGGTGTCCCAACCACCGAAGGACATCCAACCCTTGCGGGCCATCCGCATGTAGTCCCGCGCGGCCTCGTCCCGGAACGCCTCGTCCACCGAACGGCGTCGATGGTCTTCTTCGGCCTCGCGCAACTGCCGAGCAAAATCAGGATCGTCGGATGCCAATTCCGGGATCCGACCCCGGACATCCGACGACGCGTAACCCCGCAACCAACCGACCGGCTCGAGGATGTGTGCGTCGATGTCGATCACTCGTCGATGGTCGGCGTACGTCGTCATGGTCTTCCTCCTGTCCGAGAGTAACAGCACCGATAAAGTGACGTTTCCGAGTTGAGATGGAGCTGGCCGTGTTGGAGGAGTTGCGGGAACTGTTGCGCATTCCTCGCTACCGCGTTCTCTTGGCTGCCCGGTTCGTGTCCAACGTGGGCAACGGTATGGCTCCCATCGCACTCGCCTTCGGGGTGCTGTCGCTCGACGGGGCGGATGCCGGTTCGCTCAGCCTCGTCACGACGGCCCAGATGACCCCGTTGGTGGCCTTCTTGCTCGTCGGTGGCGTGGCGGCGGACCGTTTCGGTCGTTCCCAGTTGGTCGGCTCCACCGACATCATCGGCAGCGCGGTGGTGGCCATCAGCGCCATCGCCTTTCTCACCGGCAACGCGTCGGTGCCCTTACTGTGTGTGAACGGCTTCATCTTCGGCGTTCTCAACGCTCTCTGGTATCCGGCCTTCAGCGGGCTGATGCCCATGATCGTGCCCGGTCGGCTGTTGCAGGGCGCGAACTCGATCCTCGGCTTCGGAGCCAACGTGGGCTTCACCATCGGCGCCAGCGCGGCTGGGTTCATCGTGGCCACCGCCGGACCCGGATGGGGCCTGCTCGGTGATGCGACATCGTTCCTCGTGGCCGGATTGTTGGTGCTGTCGTTACGGCTACCGAAGTCGTTCGGCGAGGACAGTGGGGAGGACCGGTCGTCGATGATCACGCAGTTGCGGGTGGGATGGTCCGAATTCTCCTCGCGACGTTGGATCGTTCTCATCGTGGGGTCCTTCGCCTTCTATCACCTGGCGTTCGAGGCCTTCATCGCGGTGCTCGCTCCGGTGCACATGAAAGAGGAGTTCGACGGTGCCCGAGCGATGGGGACGATGATGTTCGGCTTCGGACTGGGGAGCATCCTCGGCACCGGAATCGCGTTCCG
>Ga0172376_10002975_pt1 | contig 20405 bp, 12 predicted proteins | sample Lak35m_FD_121114 | JGI IMG/M metagenome (GOLD analysis project Ga0172376, IMG submission 121114) | Freshwater microbial communities from Kabuno Bay, South-Kivu, Congo - kab_092012_35m | ecosystem: Environmental > Aquatic > Freshwater > Lake | place: Democratic Republic of the Congo: South-Kivu... | reverse complement strand
TGGCCGCCGAAATCAGGCACGGCACGTCCACTCCGGCTCCCAGACACAGCATGCGGCCGGAACAGAAGGCATATTCCCGAGCCAGAAACCGCATGATGTGTGACTCTGCGGATGACAGATCCGCTCCCGCATCCGGCGGAAGGTCCGAGTCGCATTGTTCGAGCTTCAACGAAGTCATGATCGAGGTTCCCGCGCATGGAAGAAGCGACTCATCCCGTGACGTTGGCGCCACCACCACCTTTCAGACCTGTTGCACGCCCTGCATGTGAGCCATCGAACCGCCGGGCCGGCATCCAGTGAGCCGGACTCATCGCAACGGACGAAAACTCATGAAATACAGAATCACACATTTATCCGGGACCGGCCTTCGATACCAGGCTGGCTGCCGGATTCGCGCGCTCATTGCTCCAGATTGCTCGCGTTCAGGCATCCCTCGACAGCCGAACTGCTTCCGCCGAAAACGCTCGCGCGGGGAATTCATCAAGCCAGCAGCTCATCAACAATCCGGCAAGGCAGCACGCCGGTCAGACGTTGATCCAGGCCCTGGAACTTGTACGTGAACCGCTCGTGGTCGAATCCGAGCAGATGCAGCACCGTGGCGTGGAAGTCCCGGATGTGAACCGGATCCTTGATGATGTTGTACGAGAAGTCGTCGGTCTCACCGTAGATGGTTCCGCCCTTCGTCCCGCCACCGGCCATCCACCAGGTGAAGCAGCGGGGATGATGATCCCGGCCGTAATTCTGGCGGGACAGTCCTCCCTGCGAGTAAATCGTCCGTCCGAACTCGCCGCCCCAGATCACCAGAGTCTCATCAAACATGCCGCGCTGCTTGAGATCCTGGATCAGTCCGTAACAGGCCTGATCGACGTCGCGGCACTGATCCGGCAGGCGTCCCGCCACATTTGCGTGCGTGTCCCAGTTGTTGAGGTAAACCTGCACGAACCGGACGCCTCGTTCCACCAGCCGCCTGGCCAGCAGGACGGTATTGGCAAACGTGCCGGGCTTCTTCGCGGCTTCACCGTACAACTCGAACGTGCCAGCGGTTTCCGTCGCCAGGTCAGTCAGTTCCGGAACGCTGGTCTGCATGCGGTAAGCGAGTTCGTAATTCTCGATGCGGGTCCGCGTTTCGGGATCGCCGATCTGCGCGAGGTTCAATTCGTTGAGCTGCTTCAGGCCATCGAGCGTCCGGCGACGGATCTGATCGGGAACTCCCGGCGGATTGTTGATGTAGAGAATCGGATCACCCGCGCTGCGGAACGACACGCCGGCATGTTCACCCGGCAGATAACCCGCCTGCCACAGCCGCGCGGAGATCGCCTGGACCTGCTCGGTGTTGGTGGGCCTTGCGACCATGACCACAAAGGTCGGCAGGTTTTCGTTGAGCGATCCCAGCCCGTAGGAAGTCCACGCGCCCAGACACGGCCGGCCGGTGATCTGGTTGCCCGTCTGAATGAAACTGATGGCGGGTTCGTGATTGATGGCTTCGGTATTCATGCTGCGCACGAAGACCATGTCGTCCGCCATCTTCTTCGTCCACGGCAGCAGTTCCGTGATCCACATCCCGCACTCGCCCGCCTGCTCGAACTTGAACTTCGAGGGAGCGATCGGAAAGCGGGCCTGGCCGGAGGTCATGGTCGTCAGCCGTTGTCCCTTCCGAATGGACTCCGGCAGATCCTTGTCGTACCAGTCGTTCATGACCGGCTTGTAATCGTAGAGGTCCATCTGCGGCGGTCCGCCGACCATGTGCAGGTAGATCACGTGCTTCGCCCGGCCGGGATAGTGACTGAGATGGCGTCCTTTTTCGCCCTGTTCGCGAGCCGCTTCAGCCGCCACCGTCGAACCGGTCAGCGACGCCAGAGCCGCCCAGCCCAGCAGATGCGATCCCTGCGCCAGAAAGTGACGCCGGGCCATGTTGCGGAGATATTCATCGAAGAGATTCATCTCAGTATTCCCTGTGAATTCAGTGAGGCTGTTGCTGGAAGTCAATGCAAAGCAGGCTGGATGAGTTCCCGGACCCAGGCGGCATCCGCGTCACTCAGCGGAGGGTCTGGAACGGGATCGTGGATGTAATCAATCGAGTTACTGTGAATGCTCAGATCGAAGGCCGACTCGAAAGCCGCAGCCAGATCGAGCGGTATGTCCGGTCGCCCGCCGAGCACCGGCAGACCGATGACGGGCAGACGATCCTGCAGGCGGACCGGATAGCCTTCCTCCCGGCGTCCGGTGCCGGTCTTCCGCGCCAGGAAAATGAAATATGGAGTCGGCTCCAGTTCGGGAAACAGGTCGCGGGACGGATTGGCCCCGTCCCGCAGGAAGTCGATCTCCAGGAAGTGTGCGCGGGACGTCAGAAAACGGTCCCGCTTCTCGCGATACTTCGCCGCGTAACTTCCGGACTTGTTGGCCGGACTGAGCACCTCCACAACCGTCAGCACCCGTTCGTACCGGCCGGACTTCTTCTTGACGACGATGTAGTCCTGCCAGAACCGGTGGAGGTCATCCGGGTCCAGCACGATCTCATGAACGACCCGCGGTTCCGCCGTGGCCACCGCCGTTCCGCCTGGTGCAGGCAGCTCCGCTGCGGAATCGAAATCGTCGCCTGGGCCGGTCAGCGCATCGGGCGCGCCGAGCAGCACCATCGGGCCGGCCGGATCCTCCTGATAGACCGTCCGTTCGACATCAATGAAGCAGCCCATATCGCGAACGACCGGCGTGGCCTGCTCAGCAAGCTTGCGGACAAACCAGGCGTGGAACAGCTCCCATTCCGGCTGCTTTTCGATGAACGGGTCCATACCCGGAAACGGCGATCGGACTTTTCGATCAATCATGATCTCACCTGCTGGCGGTTTACTTGCAGAGTACCTCATCGAGATTCATGACTTCGTTGGTCAGCATGGTCCACGCGGCCAGCCGGTTTGGATCCAGCTGCGAATCGGCTCTGGATTCACCCACGGCGATCAGTTTCTTCGCGTCCTCCGGATGAGCCGTGTAGTAGTCGCTCAGATCTTTGAGCGACGCCTGCAGGATGGCCTTCTCCTCTGAGCGGAACGGCCGCGCCAGCAGACGCAGGCCGATGGCATCCAGCCGCGCGGTTTCATCACCAGCCGGTTCCAGAAGAACCTGCTGAGCCAGCGCGCGAGCGGCCTCGACGAACTGTTCATCGTTCAGAGTGACCAGCGCCTGCAGCGGAGTGTTGGTTCGCTCGCGACGCACGGTACACATTTCACGAGCCGGCGCGTTGAAGATGTCCATCGACGCGGGCGGCGCCGATCGTTTCCAGAACGTGTAAAGGCTGCGGCGGTAGAGGTTCTCGCCCGTATCGCGCCGGTAGTCGCGCGTATTGCTGCCCAGCATCGCGACGGCCTCCCACACGCCCTCCGGCTGATACGGTTTGACGCTGGGACCGCCCAGTTTGCGAACCAGCAGGCCACTGCCGGCCAGCGCGTAGTCGCGAACCATCTCCGCATCCATCCGGAAACGCGGACCGCGTGCCAGCAGACGGTTCCCTGGATCGCGTTCGTTCTTCAGTGGCGTTGTCGCTGCCGACTGCCGATAGGTGGCCGACATGACCAGAAGCTTGAAGAACCGCTTCACATCCCAGCCGGACTCACGGAACTCAACCGCCAGCCAGTCCAGCAACTCCGGATGAGTGGGCAGTTCGCCGGTGATGCCGAAGTCACCGGCCGTTCGCACCAGTCCCTGTCCGAAGACTTCCTGCCAGAAGCGGTTGACTGTGACGCGCGCCGTCAGCGGATGCTCCGGACGCAGCAGCCATTGCGCCAGGCCCAGCCGGTTGCGCGGCACGTCATCGGGATATGCTGGCAGCGCGGCCGGAGTCGCCGGCTTCACGGGATCGCGACGCTGGTCGTACTCGCCGCGGAACAGGATGTAAGCCATCGCCTCTTCCGACCGCTCGTTCATGATATGCGCGATCGTTCCGCGGGATGTGATCGCGTTCTGTTCGCTTTCCAGAGTCGCGACTTTACTCGTCAGCGTCTGGAATATCTGATCCTGTGAACCCAGCCACCACTGGAAAAGCTCATTCTTTTCGGCCTCGCTGCGCTGGTCGGGAGCCTTCGCCAGGATCGCTTCAAACCGCGAGGCCTTCGCCAGTGACTCAATCTCACCCGGAGGCAGCGCGCGGTTGTAAAGCCGCAGATCCGCGAGACCCGCGCCGCTCAACGGTTCTCCCGCATGCCGTTGACCAATCTTGAACGGCACTGTCGGCACGGAGTCCGTCTGCAGCTTGTCGTTCTCAACATTCACGGGCTGCGGCTGTCCGTTGTAATAAACCTTCACGCCAGCGGCTTTGCCGGAACCGTCATACGTCACCGCCACGTGAGTCCATTCATTTCCTTTGACCTGCGGCTGCGCGACAACCTTGAGCGCGTCTTCGGGCCAGGCGTGAATCAGATGCATTCCGATCCGTCGGCCCTGCACCCAGAAATCCCAGCCGCGATAGCCGGCCGTCGGCGCATCCATCCGCGAACAGATGGCCCCGCTGCTGTCGTTCGGAGCCAGCCTGACCCACGCCGCGCAGGAATACGCCTGACTCTTCTGGAAGTCTCCGACGCCGGATTCAATCTCTGCGGCTGAACCCTGAATCTGAACGGCCTTGCCGCCGCCAGCCCCTTCCTGCCACTGAGCGGAATCCTTGAGCGCCACGTCGCGCGATTCGCCATTCACAACCATCCGCGTCGCGCGGCCGGATCCTTCCGAGAGCGGAGCATGCAGTTGCAGCCCGTCTTTCGGAGCCGACGGCCCCAGCGCCTCCGGTTTCGCGGCCAGTTGCCACGCATCGAATTCGGGGCGAGCCGCCTTGCGGCGTTCTTCCACGCTCTGCTTCGCCGTCGCGATCTCCGGTCCAACAGCCTGCCATCGCTCGCGATCCGATTCCAGTGGGACAGTCACGATCGGCGGAGTGTCCTTGCGGTTGCCGTCCATGGCTCCCTGCGTCGTGTTGTTGAAGAACGCCGCCAGGGAATAGAAGTCCTTCATCGAGATCGGGTCGAATTTGTGGTCGTGACAGACGGCGCAGCCGGTCGTCAGCCCCATCCAGACCTGCGAAACGGTCTCGGTCCGGTCCCGCGCATACAGCACCAGATATTCCTCGGGGATTGTGCCACCTTCATTCGTCGTGATGTTGCAGCGGTTGAAGCCGGAGGCGATCTGCTGATCGAGCGTCCGGTCTGGCAGCAGGTCGCCGGCCATCTGCTCAATGGTAAACCGGTCGAAGGACAGATTCCGGTTGAAGGCTCGAATCACCCATTCCCGGTACGACCACATCTCGCGGAAGTTGTCGAAATGAATCCCGTGTGTGTCGGCATAGCGCGCCGCATCGAGCCAGTACCGCGCGCGATGCTCACCCCATCCCGGCATCGCCAGCAACTGGTCCACCAGTTTCTCATAGGCGTCGGGAGCCGCATCGTTCACGAAGTCGTCCACCAGTTTAGGTTCCGGCGGCAGTCCTGTCAGATCCAGAGCCAGCCGGCGGGCCAGCGTCCGGCGATCCGCTTCCGGAGCTGGCGACAGCCCTTCAGCCGTCAACTTTTCCTGGATGAAACTGTCGATCGGATTCCGCACAACAGCTCCGGCGGGAGTCTGAGGCACGGCCGCGCGGACCGGGGCGATGAACGACCAGTGCGGCTGATACTCGGCCCCCTGAGCGATCCAGCGGCGGATCAGTTCTTTCTGCGCGGCGGTCAGCGTTTTCTTAGTAGCCGGCGGAGGCATGACCTCATCCGGGTCGCTGGAAAGAATCCGTCGCAGGACTTCGCTGTCATCCGGCCTGCCCGGCACAATCGCCTGAGCGGCGACGGCATCCTCGGACCGGTCGATCCGCAGATCGGCCTTGCGCGACGCGCTGTCCGGTCCGTGACAACTGAAGCAGGCGTCCGCCAGAATCGGACGGATATCGCGGTTGTAAAGAACCTTGTCGTCAGCCTCGGCCAGCGACAGAAACGAACCGCAGACCACAACCGCAAGGAAGCGATGTCTCAGCATGGAATGGCACTCACTGTCAGAACCTGCCGGCGGGAACCCGGAACTCAGAAAACGCGACCAGACCGACAGTGAGGATTGTCTGCGCACTCGCGGCCGCACACAACCGGACGCATCAGCCGTCCCGAATGGGCAATCGGAGTGCCAATCGCGAACGGCACGGGGAGCCGGAGTCGTTCTGCGGAGCCGCTCCGGGCGGCTTCTCAATCCACGGAACTCCCGGTACACCTCGCCGCCGGAATTGCTGACAACCGCCGACCGAATGTATGGATGGAGCGCGCATGATTAACGACGAACTGGAACCCATGCCCGAAGTCCGGCAACTTTCTGCCCGGCAGCGCCGCGTGCTGGGAGTCCTGCTGGAGAAAGCCGCCACCACGCCCGAATACTATCCGCTCACGCTGAAAGCCCTGACCGCCGGCTGCAATCAGAAAAACAACCGGTCCCCTGTTGTCGATTACGACGAGGATCAGGCACTGGAAACGCTGGATGAACTGCGGAAGCTCGGCCTCGCAGCCGTCGTGCATACCGAAAGCGGCCGGACCGAGCGATATCGCCACTACTTCCGCAAGCGATACTCCTTCAGCCAGATTCAGGCAGCGGCGCTCACCGAACTGCTCCTGCGAGGTCGCCAGTCGCTGGGCGATCTGAGGACGCGCATCAGCCGCTTCGTGACGGTCGATGACCTGGAGACGCTGCGTCAGGAACTGTCCGGACTGCTTTCCGGTGGATATCTGCAGGCCAGCGGACCGCTGGAGCGACGCGGAGTGGAAGTCGACCACACCTTCTATCTGCCGGCCGAACAACAGAAGCTGTCCTGGTCAAGTTCCGCCGAACCTGCGGATTCATCCGATTCACCGCGCGCAGCTTCCGTCAGTCCGTCGCCTGCTGCCGTCGATACCAGCCGGCTCAACGACGAGATTGCTCAACTGCAACAGCAGCAGGCGGAACTTCGAGCCGAACTGGCTTCTCTGCGGGAAACAGTCGGCACTCTTGCCGACCGGATTGACCGACTGTGCCGCGATCTGGGTGTTTGACGTGTTCCAGCTGCCCTCCGATGGCCGTCCGCCGTTGTGCGAATTCGTCTGCGACCTCGTTCTGCGCGGACGGCGGATCGATACGTTTCTGGAAAAACATCTCCGGAACTACTCGACCTTTGCCGTGCAGCGACTGATCCGGGCGGGCTGTGTCACGGTCAACGATGAAACGGTGCCTCTCGCTTATCGCGTTCACAATAATGACACTGTGCGAGTCCGGCTGATTGCTCCCCCTGACCGGGCGTCAGTTGCCGAACCGCTCCCTGTCGAAGTGCTTTACGAAGACCCGTGGCTGATCGGCCTCAGTAAACCGCCGGGACAGATTTCCCATCCCGGCGGCGAGTTTCTGTCGCACACGCTGGTCAACGCTCTGCAGCATCACCTTGACCGACAGACACCTCTTCCCGGACTACTCCGGCCCGGAATCGTCCATCGCATCGACCGCCAGACCAGCGGTGCCATGATCGTTCCGAAGGAGTTCTACTCGCACCGGCGATTGACTCAGCAGTTCGAGCAGCGACGAGTTTCCAAAACCTATCTGGCGATCGTGCATGGCGTCATCGAATCGGACCAGGGAAGGATCGAACTGCCGATCGGTCAGGTTCCCAATCACCGCTGCACGCTGATGTGCTGCAAGCCGAACGCGCTCGATCCGCGTCCGGCATTGACGGAATTCCGCGTCCTTGATCGCTTCGATTCTTATTCATTCGTGGAGGCCCGGCCTCTCACCGGCCGGCAGCACCAGATTCGAGTCCACTTCGCGGAAATCGGTCACCCGCTCCTGGCCGACGAGTTCTACGGAGAATTCGGCATCATCAAAGACGGCACGCCTTTCGAAGCCAGCGAGGACGAGGATCTGGAACTGGAGCCGGCTCAATCCATCTGGTTCGACCCGGATCTGCCGCTTCGCAGACACGCCCTTCACGCGGCAGCTCTGGCCTTTGACCATCCCGTGACGGAAATGCCACTGCTGCTGCAGGCGCCGCTGCCGACAGACCTGCGGGAGACCCTGGCAATCCTGCGCTTGCGGAATTCTTCAGCATCGCCGCTGCCCGTGCAGACCTGACATCGCCAGGTTTCGACCTGCATCCGACGGCCCGCAATGCCCGCCAGAGCTGGCAGCTCAGTGGAAATTGTCAGGATCGAATCACCCACCGCACCCGAACTCTCCCTTCAAGGCATCGTGACGCTTGCCAGTGAAGGGAAGGATCCGTAGCTTATCACCTTTCCAAATAGTCTCCGAAACTCTGCATTCGCATTTACTTATACTTTCCGATGTCGCTCCGGATCGAAGAACTTTTCTGCGATGTGGCCAGTTGCCGCAGCTTTTCCAAAGCCGCTGAGGTGAACGGGATTTCCCAGTCATCCGTCAGCCAGGCAGTGGCACAACTGGAGAAACGGCTGGGAGTGGAACTGCTTGATCGAACCAAACGCCCGCTGGAAATGACCTCGGCAGGCGAGCGTTATTTCACGGGCTGCCAGCGGTTGATCGAAGAATTCCGGGAGCTTGAGGACGACCTGCAGCAACTGGCCAGTAAAGTGACAGGGCGCCTGCGGATCGCTGCGATTTACTCCGTCGGCCTGCCGCAGATGGATCGTTACGTTCAGTATTATCAGTCACAGTTTCCAGACGTCGAATTCCGAATGAATTACTGCCATCCCGAAGAGGTCTGTGAACGCGTCCGCAACGGCATCGCGGATCTGGGACTGATTTCGTTTCCGCGTGAAAGCGGTGAACTGAGCAGCATCCCGTGGCAGGAACAGCCGATCGTCCTGGTCGTTCATCCTGCCCACCGACTGGCCATGATGGCGGGAACACCCGTTCCCGTCCGCGAACTTGATGACGAGCCGCTTGTCAGTTTCACGCCGGAACTTCCTATCCGACGACAACTGGATCGCTGGCTGCGTGAGGCTCGCGTGCAACCTCAGATCGTGCATGAATTCGACAACATCGAACAGGTCCGCCGCGCCGTCGAGGATGGTGTCGGAGTGGCCCTGCTGCCCACCCCCACAGTCGCGCGAGGCGTGGCCACCGGAACTCTGGTCAGTCTGGAACTCGCGAATACAAACTGGCGCCGACCGTTGGGAATCATTCACCGGCGTCACCGGATTCCGGGAGCGGCCGCCAGCCGCTTCATCGAACTGCTGCACGAAAACCCCGATATGCTGCCTCGCTCCGACCAGCCGCGACGAAACGGTCAGCGCGGGGCAAAACGTCGAGGAGCACGTGGACGTGCTGAGGCCAGGGAGGCTGAGCACTCCCCGTCAGTGCAGTGAATGGACCAGCTGCTCTGATTCCCGGCTGATCATCAGCCACCGGCGACAACCGGAATTCTCCTGTCGTCCGGTCTCACCAGGAAGGTGAAACTGTCTGATTGAGTTGGACTGACCAGACAGCCTTGTTGCGACTTTGAATTTCTTGAGTGAGCGCGTGGAACGATTCCACCATTGTGAGACACGACAATGACCACACGGCCCGATAACTCCGGAACCAGCTACTTCCAGACCGCATTTCAAAATGGAAGACTTCCGGAGAAGCGCGGTCTATATGATCCCGCTAATGAAAAAGAAAACTGTGGAGTTGGCTTTGTCGCACACATCAAAGGCCAGCGTTCCCATCAGATTCTGGTCGATGCCGATCGGATGCTCCGCCACATGACCCACCGTGGAGCCTGCGGATGTGAAGAAAACACCGGCGATGGTGCCGGCATGCTCACAGCCCTGCCATATGACTTTCTCGAAAAAGCCGCCGGCACAGATCTCGCAATCACACTTCCTCCGCGAGGAAAATATGGTGCCGGACTGGTCTTCCTCCCCACCGATCCGGCCGAGAGAGAACACTGCCGGCAGACGGTCAACCGGATCATCTCCGAACAGGGCCAGGTTCTACTCGGCTGGCGCCAGGTGCCGACCGACACCGAAGGAGCCGATATCGGACCGACGGCGAGGCTCTGCATGCCTCATTTTGAGCAGCTCTTTGTCGGGGCCGGCGAAAACACGGATCAAGAAGAACTGGAACGTCAGCTCTACATTATCCGCAAGCTGTCCAGTCGCCTTCTCCGTACGGAGAGCAAACTCGAACAGAGACACATGTTTTACGTGTGCTCGCTGTCAACGAAAGTTCTGATCTACAAGGGCATGCTGATGTCCGAGCAGGTCACGAAGTTTTTCCTGGACCTTCAGGATCCGGACTACACGTCGCATCTGGCGATGGTGCATTCCCGGTTCTCCACAAACACCTTTCCCAGCTGGGATCGCGCGCAGCCCTGCCGGTTCATGGCTCACAACGGTGAGATCAACACCGTTCGCGGCAATAACAACTGGATGTTCGCACGGCAGGGAGTCATGAACAGCCGCCTGTGGGGCGACGATCTTCGCAAGCTCTTCCCGATTATCGAACCGGACTGCTCTGATTCCGGCAATTTCGATAACGCACTGGAGTTTCTCTACCACTCCGGACGGACGCTGCAGGAAGTCATGATGACCATGATTCCCGAAGCCTGGCAGAATCATCATATGATGTCAGAGGAGAAGCGCGCCTTTTATGAATTCTATTCAGCCCTTCAGGAACCGTGGGATGGCCCGGCTTCCGTCTCTTTCACCGACGGACACTACATCGGTGCGGTTCTTGACCGGAATGGGCTTCGCCCCAGTCGCTATTATGTCACTCACGACGACCGGGTCATCATGGCCAGCGAAGTGGGCGTTCTTGAAGTCGCTCCAGAGAATGTGAAATACAAAGGACGACTGCAGCCCGGACGCATGTTCCTGGTGGATTTCGAGCAGGGACGGATTATTGCCGATGAGGAGCTCAAGAGTGATGTGGCAGGCCGCCGGCCTTATCGCGACTGGTTGATGAGACAGAGGCTCATGCTGGATGAACTGCCGGCTCAGCCAGTTCCCGAACTGCACGACTCCACAACGCTGCTGTCGTTGATGCAAGCCTTTGGCTACACGACGGAGACGATGCAGTTCATGCTCATTCCAATGCTCAGGGAAAAGCGGGATCCGCTTGGCTCCATGGGCAATGATGCCGCCCTGGCCGTTCTCTCCGATAAGCCAAGACTGCCCTACGAGTATTTCAAACAGTTGTTCGCCCAGGTGACGAACCCGCCGATCGATTCGATCCGCGAGGAAGTCATCATGTCGCTGGAGTGTTACATCGGTCCGGAAGGCAATCTGCTGGATACCAGAGAAGAGCAGTGCCACCGGTTGTGCGTTTCACATCCCATCCTGACGAACGAAGACCTCGCAGCCATCAAGCAACTGGATTATCGAGGCTGGAAAACGAAAACGATCGACATCACTTTCCCGCGCAGCGAAGGAGCTTCCGGATTACGTCCGGCCATTGACCGCGTCTGCCAGGAAGCGTCTCAGGCCATTCAGGATGGCTACAGCCTGATTGTTCTCTCGGATCGCGCCACCAGTGCCGATCGTTCGCCCATCAGCTCGCTGCTGGCCTGCGGCGCGGTTCATCACTCGCTGGTCCGTCAGGAATTGCGCACTCGAATCGGAATCGTCCTGGAAACAGGTGAAGCGCGAGAAGTTCACCACTTCTGCCTGCTGGCAGGATATGGCGCTGACGCAGTAAACCCCTATCTGGCATTCGAAGCGCTGCGACAGGCCCGTATCGACGGCTTTCTTGAGGAGGAATACACCGACGAGAAAATCGTCAGTTACTTCAGGAAAGCCGTCGCCAAGGGAATGCTCAAGGTTATGGGCAAAATGGGTATTTCCACTCTAGCATCCTACAAAGGAGCACAGATTTTCGAGGCCGTTGGCCTGAATGAAGATGTTATCAGTACGTGCTTCGCGGGAACGGCCAGCCGCATCAAAGGAGTCGGTTTCGACGTTCTCGGTGAAGAGGCCGTTCGACGCCACGAACTCGGCTTTCCATCCCGCGACGCAGCACGACTCCCCGTCCTTCCCAATAATGGTGAGTTTCATTGGCGCAAAGGCGGTGAGGCTCATTCGTGGAATCCATTCACCATCGCTGAAATCCAGACTGCGGCACGAACCGGCGACCGGGAAGCGTATAAGCGTTTTGCACGTTTGATTAACGAGCAATCCACGAGATCCTGTTTTCTCCGCGGCCTGTTGAAGTTGAGGCCTGGCACCACTCCTGTGCCGCTTGAGGAAGTAGAACCGGCAGCGGAAATCGTCAAGCGGTTCTGTACTGGAGCCATGAGCTATGGTTCGATTTCTGCGGAAGCTCACGAAACCCTTGCCGTCGCGATGAATGTGCTGGGCGGAAAGAGCAACACCGGCGAAGGCGGCGAAGACTACAGTCGCTTTCATCCCTATCAGGCTCAGGAAGGTGAGCACCAGCAGATCGTTTCCACTCTGAAGAAGTTTGATACCGAATCTGCGGCTCGTCGAACGAACGAATACTCGCGTCGATCCGCCATCAAACAGATTGCTTCCGGACGATTCGGCGTCACCAGCTGGTATCTGACTAACGCGGATGAATTACAGATCAAGATCGCTCAGGGAGCCAAACCAGGAGGAGGCGGTGAACTTCCCGGACATAAGGTTGACGCCACCATCGCCGCAACGCGGCGTTCAACCCCCGGCGTAGGCCTGATCAGTCCACCACCTCACCACGATATTTACTCCATTGAAGATCTGGCGCAGTTGATCTTCGATCTGAAGAATTCCAATCCACGTGCCAGAGTCAGCGTGAAGCTGGTTTCCGAAGTTGGAGTCGGCACAATTGCCGCCGGAGTTGCCAAGGGACATGCTGACAAAATCCTGATTTCAGGTACCGAGGGTGGTACCGGAGCTTCGCCACTGACCAGTATCAAATATGCCGGCCTGCCCTGGGAACTCGGTATTGCGGAAACACACCAGGTTCTGGTGATGAATGACCTTCGCAGCCGGGTGCGACTGGAGACAGACGGGCAGTTGAAGACCGGCCGGGATGTGGTCATTGCTGCCATGCTGGGAGCCGAAGAGTTCGGTTTTGCTACGGCTCCACTGATCACCCTGGGTTGCATTATGATGCGGAAATGCCACTTGAACACATGCCCGGTGGGCATTGCCACTCAGGATCCGGAACTGCGCAGGAAGTTTACGGGCAAGCCCGAGCACGTCATTAATTACCTGTTCATGGTGGCTGAGGATGCGCGCGAAATCATGGCTTCGCTGGGCATCCGGACGGTTAACGAACTGGTAGGCCGCGTCGATCTGCTGGACGTGGATGATGCGGTCAATCACTGGAAGGCACAGGGGATCGATCTCAGACCGATTCTCACTCCCGCTCTGAAGCCACACGACGGTGTCGGGACTTACTGCCAGATCACTCAGAATCACGGGCTTGAGGATGTGCTGGATAACGAGCTTATCAAAAAAGCCTGGGCGGCTATCCACGAGGGCAAGCCCGTCCGCTTTCCGATGACAATCGAGAATATCGACCGGGCCTTCGGAACCATGCTGAGCTACGAAGTATCCCGTCAGAATGGCGAGCAGGGACTGCCTGACGACACCATCCACATTGATGTGAATGGTTCCGCAGGACAGAGCCTCGGCGCCTGGCTGGCTCCTGGTATCTCTATCGAACTGGAGGGCGATGCAAACGACTACGTTGGAAAAGGACTGTCCGGCGGTCGGATTGTGATCTACCCACCAAAGGCCGCCACCTTTGCTCCCGAAGAGAACATCATCATTGGCAACGTGGCTCTTTATGGAGCCACAGCGGGTGAAGTTTTCGTTCGCGGCCGGGCGGCAGAGCGGTTCTGTGTTCGTAATTCCGGTGCCAGGGCGGTTGTCGAAGGTGTTGGCGATCACGGTCTTGAGTACATGACCGGCGGCCGGGTTGTGATCCTCGGCCCGACCGGACGCAATTTTGCGGCTGGCATGTCCGGCGGCGTTGCCTTTGTTTATGACCCGAATGACACTCTGCTCTCCAACTGCAATCTTGAGATGGTTGTGCTGGAAAAGCTGGAGGACGATGCGGATATCGCAGAACTCAAGGAACTGCTCGAGAAGCATGCCAACTACACTGGATCCGGCATCGCAGAAAAAATCCTCGATACATGGTCTGAGTCGATCAATCAGTTCGTGAAAGTCATGCCGATCGATTACAAGCGAGCGTTGAAAGAAATGAAAGCCAGGGCGGATGCGATGACCGTCTCCACAGGCCTGTGATCGTCCCGCATACGACAATGCTGCAGCATTGCAGTTCTGTGAATACTTTGGCAGCTCTTCGCATCGCAGTGATTTCAGCAGACAGTTCTGGTTCCGCCTTTGTAGTCCTGTTTATTGTTGAATTCGCTGATTGACTGGAAAGTGAGTACCCGCAATGGGTGATCCGCGTGGATTTCTAACAACCGATCGTGCCATTCCTTCTGAGCGGGATCCACTGGTCCGAATTCAGGACTGGGATGAGTTTCACGAACACATGGCCGAGTCCGATCTCCAGAAGCAGGGTTCCCGCTGTATGGATTGCGGAATCCCCTTCTGCCATACCGGCGGGATCATGGCCGGGATGGCCTCCGGCTGCCCGGTCAATAATCTGATTCCGGAGTGGAACGATCTTGTGTACCGGGGCCACTGGCAGGATGCACTTGATCGTCTCCATAAGACTAACAACTTCCCGGAGTTTACAGGCCGAGTCTGCCCGGCTCCGTGCGAAGGAGCATGTTGCCTGGGAATCATTGAGCCGCCTGTCACCATCAAGAACATCGAATGCTCCATCATCGATCGCGGCTGGGAAGAGGGCTGGGTCATTCCCAACCCGCCTCATACCAGAACCGGTAAGAATGTGGCAGTCGTTGGTTCGGGACCGGCCGGGCTGGCCTGCGCAGCGCAGCTCAACAGCGCAGGTCACACAGTGACCGTTTTCGAACGTGCAGACCGTATTGGTGGATTGCTCATGTACGGCATCCCGAACATGAAGCTGGACAAGCAGCATGTAGTCCAGCGCCGCGTGAATCTCATGGCTGCTGAAGGTGTGAAATTTGTCACTGACTGCGAGATCGGCCGCACAATGCCGGCCGCGACCCTGCTCAATGATTTCGATGCTGTTGTGCTCTGTGTTGGTGCCACAAAGCCTAATGACTTCTTTGCGAAGACTCCGGGCCGCAATCTATCCGGCATTCACATGGCGATGGACTTTCTGAAGGCGAATACGAAGAGCCTGCTCGATTCTCAGCATCAGGATGGCCAGTACATCTCCGCAAAGGATCTCAATGTCATCGTCATCGGTGGAGGTGATACTGGTACAGACTGCATTGGTACGTCATTGCGACATGGATGTCGCTCACTGGTGACATTCGAAATTGTCCCTCAGCCTCCAGTGGCACGCGCCGCAAACAATCCGTGGCCACAGTGGCCGCGAATCTACCGTACGGACTATGGGCATTCTGAAGCGGCCGCCCGGTTTGACTACTCAGCTCCGGAGTGGTCCGGCAAGCAGTCAAAGAATGATCCACGTGAGTTCTCTGTGCAGACAGTTGAATTCGTCGGCAATGACACAGGACAGGTCACTGCACTGAAAACCGTCCGCGTAGACTGGTCCCGTAAGAGCGAAAATGGAGCGCCTTTCACAGTGATTCCCGGGACCGAACAGACCTGGCCAGCCGATCTGGTACTGATGGCTCTGGGATTCAGCGGTCCAGAGCAGATCCTGGCTCAGGAACTCGGACTGGAAACTGATCCACGGTCCAACTTCAAAGCCGAGTACGGAAACTACGCCACCAGCATCCGTGGAGTATTTGCTGCGGGTGACTGCCGTCGCGGTCAGAGCCTCGTGGTCTGGGCCATCAATGAAGGGCGCGAAGCCGCGCGGGAATGTGACCGATTCCTGATGGGTTCCACCAGCCTGCCGTAAGAATTCGGTTCTCTCTGCGCGCATCACATGACAAAAAGAAAAGCGGCACAGACTGACCCGGTCTGTGCCGCTTTTCTCTTCCGTTCCATCTTTACTGCCCATTCAAGCAGGCTGAAAAGAGGCGACTACTCTTGAAGTGCTGACAGCGCCGCGAGTACTTCAGAGACATGCCCCGTGACCGAAACCTTCGGCCAGGCTCGGGCAATCAATCCAGTCTTGTCAATCAGAAATGTGGCGCGTTGAACGCCCCAGTACTTTTTCCCGTACATACTCTTCTCAACCCACACGCCATATTTCTCACAGACTGCGTGATCTTCATCGCTGAGCAGAGTGAAGGGAAGCTCGAATTTTGATGCGAATTTCTCGTGCGACTTGACGCTGTCCGGGCTGATACCCAGCACAATTGCTCCCGCCGTTTCAACCTGCTTCAAGTTATCCCGGAAATTGCAGGCCTCAGTGGTGCATCCAGGAGTGTCGTCCTTCGGGTAAAAGTAGAGGACGACGGCCTTCTTCTTTTTGAAATCGGCCAGGCCGACTTCTCCCGAAGGCCATGCAGGCAGTCGAAATGCCGGCGCAGCGGCTCCTTCCACCGGAATGCGGGGCTCAGACACGTTTCGTCTCCCGGAGCAGATGAGTGACTTTGAAATGGATTCAATCTCCCGGCAGTTACTTCATGGGAGAGTAATCCGTTGGAAGCAGGTATTGTCGATCAACTCGGACGAGAATCTTCCCGTTCTTCTCAGACTCGTCGCGGACCTTGTGCCATTCCGGATCCTTCTGAAACGCAGCCCACGATGCGTCAGCGGCCTCACGTGATTCATGGGAGATCAGATACACAAGCGTGTTCTCCGTTTTCTCGGGCAACAGGTACACGACATTTTTTATGCCATGTTTTTCGAACAATCGCATCGTGTGGTCACGAAATCTTTTGTTCAAATCAGGCAGCTTCCCTTCGTGAGTGACGTAGGTCCGCAGTTCATAGACGCGTTCCCGCGCAGCTTTCTCCTCACCCTGTAGTCCGCCTCGAAACAGGCCAGACAGCCCCAGAAAGCAGACAGTTACCGTCAGACAAAGAATTCCAGTGCAGTTTTTCATCTTCAACGATATCCTTTCAATGTAGACTCCCGCTTTTTATCAGCCCCCTTAACGCTGATAAATCGGCAGATACTGGTATTCGACACACAGCGCGAGCAACGCCATGCTGCTCGTGTAAATTTCGCCAAACGCAGCCTCGGAGCCAAGAGGAGGCCAGCGACCGTCAGCCTGCTGCATCCCCAGCAGCAGATCGCCCAGATGAGACCGGGTAGACTCCCAGTACCGTCCGCCTACCTGAAACATCCCGATCATTCCGTAGTAAACGCCATAGTAAAACCATTCATCGTGCTGGCGAAGCGGGCGCCTCAACAGGTAATCGGCGGCGGCCAGTGTTTCCGGAGCGTGATGCTCGCCACAGATCTCAAGACAGAGGATTCCCGTACCACTGCGCGTCGGTGTCACTCCATGTCCCGGATGATAGGCAAAACCACCATCAGGAGATGCGCAGCGACGCACATACGAGACTGCCGCTTCAATTGCTTCAGCGGAAACATCACAACCAATGTTCCTCGCCGCCCGCAGGGCGAGCAACTGCCAGCCGGTGACGCTCAAATCGCTGTCAGCGCTGTCTGGTCCGTATCTCCAGCCCCCCGCGTGGTCACGCCCCTTTCCGACAGCCTGTGCCTTGAGTATCAGTTGAACGGCCCGCTCAAGTCCGGTACGAACGCGCCGACGAAGCTCGCCCTGAACCACTCCTGCGACTTCAGCAAGCATCAGCGTGCTGATCCCGTGAACGTACATCGGACCATGTCCAGCCCGATGCAGAAACAAACCGTTCGCCTGCTGACGGTCCACAACCCAGCGGATTCCTCGCTCGAGTTGCGAACCGAACGGCCCTTCTCCAGGCAGATGACCCGCCGCCAGAAAGGCCATGACTGCCAGTGACGTCGCCGCGTTGTCCTCTACGGACTTGATCCGCCACGCTCCGGAAGGTTGTTGCTCGCCGGAAAGAAACCGCAATCCGCGGATCACCGCATCATCAACGGGAGCTCCTTCAGCGCAGAACAAGGAACCGGCGTCCGGAATAAGTCCCGCAAGAACACCAGCCTTCAGTACTGCGCGGCGCGTGAGCAACATCGCAAACTCTGGCAAAAGGAGCCTGAATCGTCCTGCCGAGTTATCTCCGCGTCGAACGAATTCTGCCAGCCTGACAGAAGATCCGCTGACAGACTGGCGAGCACACTTAGCTGACCATTGAAAACACTGGCAGCCACAGTGCCCGCCCGTTGATCCGTGACGACGAATAGATCCGCGTCAAAGATATCGACGGCGTCTCTCAGCAGGCCGTTACTTTTCAGCGGCTGGCCGCAATCGACTGGCACGATACCGATGCTCAATTTGACCATGCAGGACACATTCCCTGACCCTGGCATCCGGAATCGAGTAGTCCCGTACGGGATCCGCAACACGCCAGAGCGAATCCCGCTTCAAAGGCGTTCCCTTTCTGAGGAATAACTGCCGCTGACCATCCAGATTCAGCGGACGCGCACCGACACGACCAAACACTGCAATCTGATTACCAGCCTCATCGACAGCGCGATCACGATCCACGGCTTCGCTCAGCGCGAGAGCGTGGCCGCCGTGTGGAATCGGGAATGACGCTACGAGACGCGGGGTCGGGCGCGGGGAGAATCCGTCATTGCCTGGTGTCTCCGGCGACGTCAGCTGAACGACACGCAAACCGTTGCGACCGTCAGCGAGGTAGGCAAACTCACTGACATATGTAATCCCCAGCTTCACATCGTGAACGTCATTGATACATCCACCTGCGTTGTAGACCTGATCGATCACCGGCTGCTCAGGATTCTTCACATTCAAAATCACAAGACCGTGATGCCCGGCAGCGACATACGCATATGTCCGGGCGATATAGATACCGTGAACGTCATCGAGCGCCAGACTGCTGACGGGAACAGGGTGCTCTGGATTGGTCACGTCGATTACTTTTACACCTTCGTGATCGCAGACAAATCCGTATCGAAATTGAAACTCAACATTCACAGGATGATGCAGCCATTCGCCTTCGCGAAGAACATTGGCGACTCGCAGATTCTTATGATCGGTGATATCAACAATCACCAGACCAGCATCGCAGGAAATCCAGGCATAGTGACCGTAAATCGTGACAGCCCGCGCCCCGTCCAGAATCCCATCCGGATTGAACACAACGTCCTTCTGAACGAAGTTATTGTTCGGATTGCCGTCCAGAAGCGTACCCGCACCGACCAGAATCAATCCTTCGCAACGATCCGTCACATAAATGAACGCGTACATCATCGGAACCGGAAGCTCGTCGTTCTCCGGAAGATGAGTCCGAGTCGGATCGGGAGCGATTGTCGTCGGCGCTGCCACGTCAGTACAGTACTTGGTTCTCACATAGAACTTCTGCCCCAGCGGCGACACAGGCGCCGTCGTGTACCGTTCGGCGAAGGCCTTATGGTCGGTGAATGCAATGTCGTAGATCCGGAAGCCAGCCTCTCCGCACGCCGCATACAGATACTCGCCGCGATGCTGCAGGTTCAGAATCTCCACCTTCATTCCGGGGCGGGCGAAATTGTCGCTGATATCGTATCCCGGGTGTTCGTAGGCGTATTTCAGATTTCTGCCATTATCCACATGCTTGCGGAATTCTTCCGGAAAAGCATTCGAGTGCAGCGTACTGCCAATGACAGCCTGCGGCTCATCGCGCTCAGTCACGACCGGAGACCAGACACCGTGATCGCCCGCCGCCACCCAGGCATAGCGTCCCATGAAATTGGTATACTTCGTTCCCAGCATCAGCAGCTGTGCCATGATTGCATTGTTATCATTCGCATCTGACAGATGGCAATCGCTGCACATCTTCGTCTCGCCCCTGCCCCGGACGGTATGCGGCACGTTTGTGCTGAAAGCAATACCACTCATTCCTTCCGTCGAGATCGTCTGCTGCTGGTAATAGATCGACTCGCGGTTTCCGCTGTACGAACTGACGTGAATGGCACAGGCAGAACGCACGGGGTTAATCCTGTTTCCAGTCACGTTGCCGTCTCTAGCCAGCATGAACACATCATCGCGAAGCGTCTGGAAGCAGTAGGCCGTGTAGTTCTTCAGCACATCGCCTTCGTAGTGCAACTCCGGCATCTTCTTGTCAGCCTTCTGAGGAAGATGACAACCAAAGCAGCTGGGGTTCCAGGACGAGTGGCAGGAAATGCAGTTCATATTATGAATGGCATGAGCACAGTCGCGAGGATCGGAAGGAACATCGCCCCACTCCATGCTGCCAGTCTCATCGGAGAAGCGAACGGTCTTCGACAGCGCCGAAATCGCATTGTAATCAGGATGGCTGGGCGTGATCGTATCCCTGACCTGCACAACTCGCCAGGACAGGTCGCGTTCCACCATTGAATTCTGGATGATAGTACCATCCGGTAACGTCACGAATCGCCGGTCGCCGAAAGGAGTTCGCA
>Ga0172376_10002970_pt1 | contig 20425 bp, 10 predicted proteins | sample Lak35m_FD_121114 | JGI IMG/M metagenome (GOLD analysis project Ga0172376, IMG submission 121114) | Freshwater microbial communities from Kabuno Bay, South-Kivu, Congo - kab_092012_35m | ecosystem: Environmental > Aquatic > Freshwater > Lake | place: Democratic Republic of the Congo: South-Kivu... | reverse complement strand
CTTCAGAGCCACGAGTAAACGTTCTACAGTGCGTTCGGAACGTACAAAGTTCTATAAAAGAGCTTAACCGTACTATTCCTCTGTGGGTAGATATCGGAGATACTACGAGTACCATTTCATTGAATACGAGTTCGATAAAAACCAGTAGAATACACTCCTAGCCAAAATAATTCCTGAAGAGCCTAAAAAAAAGAGAATTGTGGTTCACCGGATTCTATCCAACGATAATCCTGAATCAATTCGAGTCCATCGCCTTTTCTTGAACATGAAATACGACTTAATGACAACAAGACTATTTTTTTCCGAGTTCATATCGAACTAAAGATGCACCGAATTCCCTAAACGGTTTCGTCGCGAAGATCGGTATTCCTGAGATCGGAACCGCAGAGTATTTTCGGATCACCAATGAACTCTTGGCCACGATGGATTCAAAGCGAGCGATCGTCAATTGATTTAGACCACCTTCCACCTCACCAAATCGCGTTGCTCCGTCGCTCTTGAATTTGGATCTCCATTCGATCAGTGATTTCTCGGTGAGAATTAGATGCGCCCAGGGGAAAACGGAAAACAAATGACCGCCGTAGGGGTGATACCAAGTGGGCCCGAACGATGCCAGGATTTTTCCGTCTGGTTTGAGCAGGTTTTCCATGATCGCAAGGATTGCTGCTGGATCGTCGAAATGCTCGAATGAATCCTTCGATAGAATAAGGTCGGCTTTTTCGTCAGTGTGTTTTGTGAAATGGCATAGGTGCTCGACCCCCTCAGACTTTGCCAGTTCTCTTGCACCATCGAGCCTACTATCTTGGATGTCTAAGCCGATGACTTTACTCGCCCCTAACTTGGCCACCTCAATCGACTGGACGCCAAAGCCACACCCAAAGTCTAAAACCGCTTTTCCTTGAATTTGCTCGACAAAGTCTTCTCCAAAATGGGTCTTGAGATTCGATTTTGTTTTCGATTCCGTAGAAGGTTTTTTCGAGCCTGCGATGCGTTTCTCCGGCGGTGCGATTGTCTGCAAAATCCACTGAGCCGGTGTTCCTCCAATAAATCCCATACGTAGAGCCTCTGTATTGCGAATATTACTGATGATTAAGAATTTTTCATGAATCGATGCGCAAGCACATCGACAATCCGCAATGCGGCTTGGCCGTCCCAAAGCTGCGGGCAACTCCCAACTTTGTACCGATCGTTGAGCACCTCTTGAAGTTTCAAACCGAGCAGCTCCGCTGAGTTTCCAATCAGCGTTCCTGTCCCTTGGCTACAAGTGATCGGACGCTCGGTGTTGGGACGCAACGTCAAGCAGGGAATTCCAAGAGCCGTCGACTCCTCCTGCAAACCACCTGAATCGGTCACCACAACCTTGGCCTGCGAAGTCAGACACAGGCAGTCCAGGTAGCCTAGCGGTTCAACCAAGTGGCATCCTGTGGAGGAGCCCAGGATGTTTTGTAAACCGAATTGCTCAATCCGTGATCGTGTTCGAGGATGTACTGGAAAGACAATCGGCAAATGCTCTGAGACTTTCGACAACACCTGCAAGATGGCTTCAAGCGTCTCTTTTTGATCGACATTCCCGGGTCGATGCAACGTCACCACTCCATATTTGCGGGGCTCCAAACCGAACTCCATGAGCGTATTTTGCTCCTTGGCTCGGGCGACTTCACACATAAGTGTATCGATCATCACATTGCCAACCAAATGTACATTCTCTTGCAAATGACCTTCGGCCAGCAGGTTCTCCACACCGGCGGGTTCGGAACACAGCAGCAGATCCGAGATCGAATCGGTGACCAAACGATTGATTTCCTCGGGCATGCTTCGATCGCGACTTCGAAGCCCCGCTTCGACATGCACGACAGGGACATGAAGTTTCGTAGCCGCCAGAGCTGCAGCCATCGTAGAATTCACATCCCCGACTACGATCACGGCAGTAAAGGGCTTACCCTGCTCCTGAGCTTCTAGCAGCAGCGATTCGATCGCCACCATGACTTCGGCGGTTTGTTTAGCATGGCTACCGGATCCTACACCCAGCGCGATATCTGGTTTACGGATCCCCAATTCTTGGAAAAACACATCCGAGAGATTTTTATCGTAATGCTGTCCGGTATGAATCAGACAGACCTCGATCTCCCGATAGCGTTCCATCGCCTTGATGATCGGCGCAATCTTCATGAAGTTTGGCCGTGCCCCTGCGATCAACGCAAAACGCTTGTTGGATGTCATTGGATATCTTGCTGTTTAGGAATAAGTGGGGTCTTCAGGAATGATTGTGGCCAGGAGTGTATGCTACTGGTTTTTATCGAACTCGTACTCGAAGCGGTCTAGTACAGCGATTCAGCCGATTCGTCAGCAAATAACAGCGAACCGCTTCGATCGTGGTCCAAAGCGCTCAGCACTGATTTCGGAGAAATCAGCGACTCTGAAGCACCCCACCGGATGGCTTGAGCCCTTTATCGTATAGCCACCATAACTCTCAATTACCCATCGGCTTTCGTGGGGTGCGATTCCAAACGGCCGAATACTTTCCGGTGAATCCTTGGCACAGTCCCACGAGCATCGCCCAGTGGCTTAGTCCAAAATAATAGATCACACCAAGGATCGGCTTGTCCCGCAATGCTGGCACAAACCAAGCTAGCACCGCCAATCCTAAAGCTAAGAGTTCCAACAGCAATAAGGCTTGAAACCAAACGCTCGATGGGGCAATAAGCACGGTCAAGACAAAGATACCGATCAGCAGCAGCGGATTGAGCCATCGAAGCAGTTTATGACTGAACCATTGGAAAAACTCAACAGGCTGGCCAAAGGGCGACGGAAAGTACCCACGCAGGATCGATTGCACGGCGCCACGAGCCACTCGCTTTCGGCGCCCATACTCGATCTCCGAGGAAGGGGTTCCATTCTCGTCCGCGATGGCCGAGGGCTCGTACTGAATACGATACCCCTGTTGGATCACATTCATGGAGATCGTGAAATCATCGAGTATGGTATCGGTATCAACCGGCTTGAACAATTCTCTTTTGAGCAGATACATCCCTCCATCGACACCCATCACGGAACCCAAGAGCGACTCCCCTTTTTGGATCGCCCGTTCGACCTGGTAGTACAGAGATTCTCCTTTTCCAAAATCCGATTCTTGGCTAGCAAGTTGAACATCTCCTGTGACCGCACCGTTGCGTGGTCCTTGGATTCTTTGCGCAAGACGGATCAATGCGTCCGGTCGGAACATAACATTGGCATCGCACAAGCAGACCCAAGGATCGCTGGCCTGCGCAAGTGCATCGTTGACGATCGATGCTTTCCCTCTACGAACTGGAAAGTCCAGCAGTTTTAAAGGACGTGAGCAACTAAAGGCGCGAACGATTTCTTGGGTTCCGTCATCACTGCCGTCGCTTGCAACGAAAACTTGAAGCATACCGGGGGGGTACTCCAAGGCATTGATGTTCCTTAGCTTAGCCTCGATGACCGCCGATTCGTTGTAGGCCGGAACCAGCAACGTGATCGGTCGGAGTCCATCGAGATTACATTCGTCGGAGTCCGAAGGATTTCGATATAAAGCTCCCAATAAGGCAAGAAGCAGCGGGTAAAGCAAATTGCTATACGTGAAGATCAAAATCAACAACCAAAACAAAACTAGCAGATAGAGATTCATTTTTACGGGACCGTATAAAATTCACCCCACTTGATTCCAGTGCAAGGATCGCAAGATTCCGTGTCTGGGCTGAAGTTCCAACCGGGGCAGACTCGTAACAAAAACTTCAATAGGCAATCATCGATCGGGCTTCCACGAGTTGATTCGTCTACCAGCGAAAGCGGAAACCAAGCCGACGAAAGCAGCAGCATTGATAACCAACGAATAGCATGCAGCAGAAACCAGCAGGTTTCGGCGAAATCTTGGGATCAAGTACAAGCTGGCCACACCGACCCAAGCGAGTACAGCTCCGAGAATAAGTTTGCCAGTGAACTCTCCTTTTGCTGCGCTGATCGCCGCACCAACAACGATCAGGATCAAAAAAATCGGAGCAAACCACCTTAACACCTTATGAAGCCAAACCTGTATAGCAAACCAACCGGTCCTCCATGGCATGAGTACCGAGGGTACTTTACCGATGGCCTGCAAACTCCGTGTGATGATTCGAACCTTACGGTAAAAATTACGACTTATCGAGGACACGGGAGCTTCGTAGCAAATCGCTTTTGGATCGAAAACTCCTCGGAATCCACGGCTTACGATTTTCAGTGGCCCAAGGAAGTCGCTGATATCGCTTTCATGAAGCGGCTCAAAGAGCTCTCTTCGCATCGCGAAGATGGCACCATCGGCACCCACGACACTACTGAGGTTGCTCTCCCACTGCTTGATCTTGAGTTCCAGTTCCCAGTATTGATTCTCTGTGTCGTGAGTTTGTCCCGTCTGCCTGGACTCATAACGCTGGGCACCGACGACATATCCGACTCTCGGGTCGGAAAAATGAGCGACGAGCCGTCGAACGGCATCCTTTTGGTACAGCGAGTTCGCGTCGGAAAGTACCAGGATGGAGCCTTGGGTCTGAGCAACAAAGAGAGTGAGGTTTGCAGATTTTCCGGCTCGGTTTTCGGATCGCATGAGTCGGATTCCCTGACTGGCGAATGACCTGGAGATCGAGTCGGTTTGGTCCGTGGATGCATCGGAAAGAACAACGATCTCGATTTTTTCTTTCGGATAATCCAGAGCCAATGTGTTCTCAAGTTTTTCACGAAGAACCGCTTCTTCGTTGTAAGCGCTCAACACAAAACTGATTGTTGGCAATTGGGCATCGTCAGGGGGGACGGGTTCGGGCGATCTCCCCCTGAGAAATGAACGACCCCACGATAGGAATCCGATGATGAGCGGATACCCTACGCTTGGCACCAGAAAGCCAAGTAACCCAATGATGGTCAGAAAATTCACAAAAACTACACTATCGTTTTAGGTACGGGAAAGGCGTTGGATGATGCTCTCAGACTCTTCAACATACCACATCATTGCTCGGAACGAATCGCATGGATCTAAAGGGATCCGATGATAATCTCAAAAGGCTGCCGCTTTGGAATGATTCTAAGCAGTTTGCTACGGTAATTCCAAAAAAATCGATTCTTTTCGAAGTATCGTGGCGGCCAACGTCCGAGCTTCAAATTCGAACGGTTGCATCGTCGATACTTGCAATCAAAGTGGTACCGTCGATATGACAAAACGTCGCTTATTGGACTTTTCCAATGGAATGTCTGTGACGGCTACGAAATCGATTTCCAATGGGTATGTGCAATTTTCGAGAATCTGGGTCTTAAGTTTCACCAGTAGGCTTGGGCAGAAACCATCGCCTGGAACGTAGAGAATCTTGATTCGATCGGATTGCTCTTGACGCACTTGGAAATGGACGATTTGAGGAATCATCTCGAACAATTGGGTGAAAAAATGGACGATCAAACGGTCGCCACTGGGGGTAGATACAATATCCGTCGATCGTCCTTGAATGCGAGAGAGCAATTTCAGATTTCTACCACAGGGGCATCCACCAGGCAAAAAAGATGCAACGTCCCCTGTGTCGTAACGAATTAAAGGCATGCATCCGTGATCCAGTCGGGTCACAACAACCCTTCCGAGTTGGCCAGACGGCAAAGTCTGCCCTTGTGAATCGAGGATCTCGATCACGACCCCGTGCATTGCCTCATGCAAACCTTGGTGGTGCTCGCACTGTGCTGCACATTGAAGTCCTTCTCCCAATCCGTAGCAATCGTTCACCTTGCACTGGAAGACTCTTTCGATCAATTCTCGATAGTGGGGAAATAAACTATCGCCCCAAGTGAAGATCGATTTCATCGGCATTGATTGTCCGTTAGCCTCCATGTACTTAGCAAGAACGAAAATGCTCGATGCGTACCCAAAGATTGCATTTATCTTCTTTCGATCGATCCGATCAACCATAGACTTAAGCTCCTGGTCTCTCAATCCAAACGCACTGACGTAACTGCACCTAAAAACAAAGTCCTTAAGTCCTTTAAAAAAACCTCGGTCAACGGACATGCCCGTTTGCAGGTGGGGATTGCCTAATTGAAATCCTCCCCACTCCCAAAATAGTAATTGAGTTGCATACACTTCATCCATGCACGGTGGATCTGTCCAAACGGTTGTTTGAGTTCCAGTCGAACCAGAGGACATCATCTTGATTTTCTTGCCTCGATACGCGGTGTCAAGAAGTCTATCGCTCTGTTCTCGTATCGTTTTTTTATCCAAAACTGGTAGTTTGCACAGATCTTCAACGCTTCTTATAGAATCAAAATCCAACTTACTACGTTGGAATACTTCCGTGTAATACGGGACACACCTACTTGCCTTTGAAAGAAGTCCCGTGACTCTATGATCTCGATACCGCTTTATTTCTTCTGCCGACTTCCATTGAAACTCACGCAATTGCCCCAGCCGCTTCGAGACGCGTTGACCAAGTACAAGGTCTGAAAAGGGAAGAAGGAACTTATCACAAAACCAAGGATAGATGCTCATTCTGTGCCTAAATTAAATATTTTAACTAGTCGTTCTCTATCAATCGTTCGATTCCAGCGACCGATTTTTCGGCGTTGATGCGCCAAGTGCGTTGCGTAAGTACGTATTCCTGAGCAGCCTTTGAAATTCGTTGTCTTAGGTCCGCATCGCTGTAAACGGTAGAAATCGCATCGACAAACTCCGCACTATTGCGTTGTTTGAATACTAGACCTGTCTTAAGATGCTCGATGACTTCTTGTACAGGTCCGACATCCGGCGCAATGGGAACCACACCCATCGCCATGTACTCAATGATTTTCATCGGTGAACCAAATTGGTTCGAGTCGGGCATCAAGCCAATAGTCATAAGTCCTAAATAATCGAAAACCAAATCATGCTCCACGCCTGGGTGCATAATTACTTTAGCGGTCAACTCCTCTTTTTTTATGAATGCTCGGAGATCTGTTTCCATTTCGCCAGACCCAACGATCAGGAACTGACAGGCGGGACATTGCGAGAGGATAAAGGGTATTGTCTCTATGAGAAAATCGATCCCATGCCATTTCCTCAACGACCCTACAAATCCGATAACGAAATCGGCGCTTATACCCAGTTTCTCCCCAAGATCTTTCGCAATCTTCGGTGATTTCTGATACGCGACAGCACACTTCCTCTCGTTGATCCCGTTAGGTAAGACGAGCACTCTGTCCGGCTCGACTCCTTGTTCAATAACACACTCTTTTAGGGCCTGAGATACCACGACAACGAGCGTAGCATGCGTTAACGCTTTATTTTCTAAATATTTTAATGCACTGGGAAAGTAGACTGGAAATCGACACCCAAATTTCCCAGCAAAAGTTGCGTTGACTTCCAGCAAGAGTGGTTTGCCTAATAGTCGACTTGCCAACACACCACCGTAATGAAATGCAGAGTACCGCTCGTAAATAAAATCTGGACGAAATACAACGGATGCCAATCCTACGCGACAAAATGAAACGCTGTTGTATAGGATTTCGGCGATTTGTTTAAGCCAGAGTTTCCAACTTCTCTTGAGACCAGTTGTTTTACCGGTCGCTTGATAGCGATCAAGTCCTTGCTTTCGCTTCGCCGACCAAGGGCACACCAATTTCACCTGATGGCCGATGGATTCAAAGGCCGTGATCATCTCGCCAATGTGAATTCCTTCGGCTCCGTCACCACGCGTGCGGTGATGATAGAGGATCCTCACTTCTGGCCCCCCACTTTTTCAAGCGGTTCGGAGAACTTGAGGATCACCATCCAAGCCCATCGCTTAGTAAACGGCAGGATTTTGAACAGCAATTGATCCATTCCGTTCGCAAAGCCCAAGATCTTTGGATAGGATCCCCAGTTGCGGAACGGGATGGTCATCAAAGTGAGAAAGTTATAGTACTCGACATCCACCTTGCCGAAATACTGCCTCGCAAGTCGTATGTCAGACAATTTGAATGGATGTTCGTCGTCGGTTCGCATTTGGGGCGTTAACTTGCGATACAAATTAATCAAAGGATTGTGGCCCATCGGCTCGATGAATAACGCCACCCCCCCTTCATCCAAAACGCGGGCTAGCTCGCTATAAGACTTATTTAAATCCAGATGGTGCAGGATCCCTGTACCAACTACCATGTCAAAATCTTTCGCTGGGAATTCCAACGCTTCGGCATTCATGACCGCAAACTTAACATCCAATCCTTGCTGCTTGGCACTCTCGTTGGCAATCTTGACAGCTTCATCGGAAATGTCGATTCCCACCACCTTCGCTCCCCGCCTAGCCCAACTAAAGGTCGTTCCACCCGTTGCGCATCCATACTCTAAAATCCTTTTTCCCGCACAAGACTCAGCAATCATCTGCTTATACCGGTCCTTCACCGTTCGCATGACGGCGTAGTACTTCGAAGTCGGTGCTCGTACACTGTCACTCTCCCCAAACCGCTTGTTGTGAAAATCTTGCTCACGCTTGATTCTCTCTTGAGCTTCAGTTTCTGTCTCCATCAAGTTCTTTCCTTATTCAATGTTTTTTTCTTGAGTTCAACTGATTAAGCCAACCATCGCCAATCGCAGGATTGGCCTAGCCACCCCGTGGGATAGTTTTCCAAACTGTCGGCCCGTGGGTACCATGGGCTTATCTAGCCCGTAGGACGCATTACTTAACTAAACCACCCCAATGTAGATGATTTCTCCGAAATCATCTACAAACGCTTCAAACGCAGCTCAATCTGGTCAACGTGGTCCAAAGTGCTCAGCACTGATTTCGGAGAAATCAGCGACTCTTCCGAAGAAATCAGCGACTCTGAAAAAGCGGTGCTTCTGGAATTCATATGGCTAGGAATGTCTACTAGTTGCCTTTTTGCGATGACGATCGTACTGGGTGCCCGGCTTGCTACCATAAGTTTTCTTCAGGCCCGGAGGGCCGACACAACCTCTGCCGGGGTCGAAGGCCCCGGTTGCGTGCGTCGTAACATGGGCTTATCTAGCCCGTAGGAAGCTTTACTTAACTAAACCACCCCAAGGTAGATGATTTCTCCGAAATCATCTTCAAACGCTTCAAACGCAGCTCAATCTGGTCAACATGGTCCAAAGTGCTCAGCACTGATTTCGGAGAAATCAGCGACTTTGAAAACGCATCAGGCGTGGTTCCATCTGGTCAACGTGATTTAAAGTGTTCAGCACTGATTTCGGAGAAATCAGCGACTTTGAAAACGCATCAGGCGCGGTTCTATCTGGTCAACGTGGTCCAAATTGCTCAACACTGATTTCGGAGAAATCAGCGACTTTGAAAACGCATCAGGCGTGGCTCCATCTGGTCAACGTGGTTCAAAACGCTCAGCACTGATTTCGGAGAAATCAGCGACTCTTTCGGAGAAATCAGCGACTCTGAAAATGCAACTCCTCACTCAGGTCGGTCGATGTCCGAATCCCCATGAGTCACTAACCACCGCGAAGAATCCAACCCAGGATAGGTTTCAACCAACCCTCTAGACGCATACAAATAACGCGTATGCGGTCTCGAAACAAACCCTTGTGCCACCAACCTTTGCTCAACGCTCTCATGGGTCAATTGAACCGATATCGCATCAACACCCAACTCGGTCGATTTCGCAATACACCCATGGATCACCAAGTCCAAAATATCCGGCTCCAATCGGCACACTACATCCACCCAGTGAAGCCGCCGATAACCATACGCTCGGCTTGGCTCCTCAATCTTGGTCACCAGCACCCCTATCAATTTGTCAGTATGCCATACTTCCCAGCAATCGTAGTGTTGGCCCGGTTGCTCGATGTACTTCCAATTCAGAAAACCGCTATCGCGCACCCCCGCGCAAGCTACCCCTTGGCGCATCTGATTCCACAATGCATCATGCGTCGAATCAAAACGGGCCACTCTGCTTAAACGTATTTTTGAGTTCCTAGCCCCCTGCAGGCCCCTTTGCCGCAAAGGATTCCAGCCGAAATACCCCGCTGCAAGCCAATCCGCCCCCAACGGAAGTTTTCCCTTGAACACCTTCCTCGGCTGATTCATGAATATGTGGATTTTCAACGGGCAAACCTGCTTCCATCCCAGCGAATCCAAAATACGACGAACCTCGGCGGTCTGCCCCAGCGACAAAGCCATGGGCATGTCCTCTTCGGCCTGAAGCAAAATCTGAGCCCCAACCCCTTTCGAGCGATAAGCATCCAAGACCATCGTGTCGACGAACCACGCCGTTGTAATCTCTTCTTGCGATACTTTCAATCGAGTCCATTGGGCTCCCATGTGGCCAACAATCCGCCCCGAATCCCTAGCTAGCCATACCTTCGGAGCTACCCCCAATCGTTTCGCCGATTCGATAAACATCCAATCCCAACGCGTCTGCATAGAGGTCGCATCGCGATCCGGCCATCCGATCCTGCAGAATTCCATCAACCCAGGATGCATCGAGGGCTCGTAAAGATCCACATCTTTGTCCTGTGCAACCTGCGCAGGTTGCTCGGTAACGACCACGACCGTGGAAATCCAATCGCCTAATGTTACATATTGCATGAGCCTAGGTGGAGCAGACAGCCCTAACTGCCTGCGAAGCTGCGTTGCAAAATCGACCGTAGCAAGCGAATCGAGACCAAGACCCGACATCGGAGTCTGATGGGTAACCTGCCATGCCGATTTGCCGATAAAACGTTCAAGCTCACCCTGAATCAGCGTTAACAACTGATCTTGCCTCTGCTCTTGCGTAGCCGATTCACTCAGCGCACGAGCCCAAGGCGCCAATGCCGGTCGATCCGCTGAAGCCTTGCCCTGATCCTCCGTCGCCATGTTGAGCTTGTTATTCAAACCACTCAACAACCCACTCGCCAAAGATTGAATCGTCGGCTCGCCCGAGAGCCACTTGCCAGCAGCGACCCCTGTCCCCTTCTTGATCCGCATGGAAAACTCAACAGCAGTGATCGAATCCAAACCGAGTCGATACAAATTCCGATCCAGTGGAATTCTCTCCTCCTGCGATTTTAACACCTCAGCGAACTCTTTACGCAATAGGTTCGCAAGCTCACTCACTTGCCCAGGTGGATCCAAAGCGGCCAGTCTCGATATCCATGGCTCGTTGGATTGGTTCGTGACCAATCGTCCAGCCGACGAGGATCGCTCTTCCATGGAACTGGCATTCGACAAACCAGTATCAAGCAATCGTTCAAAAAAAGGTCGCTCCCTGCGAGCCGACACCACCGAGGTAAAGCGATCCCATTGGGTATCGGTCACCACGGCGCTGGATACTCCCTGACTGACCAATCGCCCGACTGATTGTATCGTTTGCTCCGGATCTAATCCCTGCATTCCAACACGACGATACTCGGCCAAGGAAGCCTCGTCAGCCATCCCACCTTGAGCCCAAGGTCCGAAATTCAAGACCGTTACCGGCAGGTTCTGCGACCTGCGCAATGGCCCTAAAGCATCGAGAAATGCATTGGCCGAAGCGTATAAAAACCGCGACGGAGCTCCCCAAACCGAAGCGATCGAAGAAGTCAGAACAAATCTCTTGATCGGTTGACTCAAACTCCACTGGTGCAAGTTCCAAGCCCCCTGGATCTTGGCCTGAGTCACTCGCCGAACATCATCCCGAGTCCAATCGGCAATCGGTGACAGAAAATCAACACCCGCAGTATGGAATACCGTTTCGATCGGCTTGCCCTGGAGGGATTGTGCGAGTTTCCCGATCCCTTGCTGGCTGGACACATCGGCGCTGATCCACTCGACTGAAACACCCTTGGCCGCGAGTCGATCGAGTTGTTGTTGTTGCTCGGGGGTGGGCTGTGCACGACGTCCGACTAGGTACACTTCATTGGCTCCTTGGGCAACTGCGTAGTCGGCCAACCGCAGCCCGATGGCACCCAAACCGCCTGTAATTAAAACGCGTCGTCCCAAGGGCAAACTCGCTGTGGATTCCACCACATCCAGTCGCAAGAGTCTGGAAACCCAGAGGCTACCTTGCGATACGATGACTTGATCCTCTACGGTTTGTTTGGCGATCAGTTGGTAGGCCGTCTCAAGAGCGATAGGATTGTTCGATGAATCGATGGCTCCACCCCAGAATTCAGGAAGCTCCATCGAAGCGGCTCTCGCTCCCCCCCACAGTGTTGAAGCGATCGGAGATAAACAAGGAACCTGATCGACCATGCTGGCCCCGGTAGTCAAAAGCCAAAAGACCTTTGCTACTTGGTAGTCGACGGCACCTAAGCCAGTTGTATCGGAACTTTGGCCTTGGCGTGCCAAGCCCATCGCCTGCGAAAAAGCATCGATTAGGACTTCACAACGTGACTGCATGTCGGTGCTTGGACCAAGATCGCTCCCGGCATCCCCAGCAACAAGTACGATCCGCTGTTGGTCTAAAGGATCACTTGATGTTAAATCCCATTGTTGTTTCTGCGTATCCCAAGAAACCAAACGGGCCGTATCTCCATGCTGTCGGACCGATGCGTCTAAGCCTCTGGCCAGTGCAGGATCTCCAACCGAAAGGATCAACCAGCGGATCGGATGGCTCAGTGGTTTGTCTGACGAAGGAGAGGATGAATCCAAGAGCGAAGCTTTCTGCCAGCGCACTTGGTACTCGAGCGAAGACTCCCTGACTCCCGCGCTGGGTTGAATCATCTGGTCGATTTCATCAAGCCAGATTCGACGGTTCGAAAATGAATACCCCGGTACGCTTACACGATGTCTTGAATAAGGTGCCTCGGCTCTAGCCCAATCGATGGGATATCCATCGACGAACAACTGACCGATGCTGGGCAAGAGAACAGACCAATCGCTCTGACCTCGGCGGGCACTAGAGAGCCATCGTGTGGAGTCGTCGGTATTTGGCAGATCGATCGATCTGGCCAACGTGGTCAGAACCGGATGAGGCCCGACTTCGAAAAAGTGTGAAACCTCCCTCGCTGCAACCGTTTCCATCGCTTGCATGAAACGGACCGGTTTGCGGACTTGGTCCACCCAATAATCGCAGGATGCTAATTCTTGCTGGATCGGTTGCGCGGTGACCGTAGAAACAAACTCCTTCTGAGGCGCTCCCAAACCTAACTTCGCAACCTTTGCTCTGAATTCATCGAGCATCGGTTCCATGAGTTTTGAATGGAAGGCGTGCGAAACCTTAAGCGATTGGGTTTTGATCCCCGTTGCAACCGCAAGTTTCGAAAATTCATCGAGGTCTTTCAGCGATCCCGATACGACTGTTTGTTGTGGACCATTGTAAGCCGCGATCGAAAGATCCAGGGGACTTGCCCTGAGAATCGCTTCAACGCTCTGCGCTGAGGCTGCCACCGAAACCATCCCACCACCTGCAGGTAGTTTTTGCATCAAGTCGCCTCGAGTTCGCACCAATTCGAGAGCATCTGCCAAGGAGCATCCACCCGTGACGCAGTAGGCTGCGATTTCCCCGATACTGTGGCCTAGCACAAGCTGGGGCTCAATTCCATAGGACTCAAGGAGTTTGTACAAAGCATACTGAACGATAAAAATAGCCGGCTGCGTGTACTTGGTATTATGGATCCAAGAATCGGTGTCTGTCGATTGCGCAAAAAGAACGTCGAGAATCGAATGATCAAGCTTCGGATCGATCTGCTTGGCGCACTGATCGACCGCCTCATGAAACAGGGGACTTTCCTTGTAGAGTTCATGCAGCATTCCAGGGTATTGGGCTCCCTGGCCGGTGAACAAGTAGGCGATCCGATTGGATTTTTTCCACAGCCCATTTCCGCTAAGGATCTCTGAATCACCTTGACTCCATCGTTCCAACGCGATCGATGCCTTGCCGGGATCATCGACCAGGAATGCAGCTTTGTATTCAAAGTTCTTGCGGCCGACGAGATTCGAATAGAGAGCATCACCAATAGAGCTGCTGTTTTGATCTTTGAGGAAACTCGACCAAGTTGCCGCTTGGAGCCGGAGCCCTTCGGGCGTTGGAGCTTGCAAGGTCAGTAGATGAGCAGATCGATCGGTCTTTCGATCGGTACTGGGGGTTGCAGAACCCCCACCAGGAGCTTCCTCCAGGATGATATGGGCATTGGAACCACCTACGCCAAAGGAGTTGACAGCGGCTCTTCGGGGCAATGTTTCCGTAAGTTGTGCTTTCTTTCGATAGACGCTCAGTGGTTCCCAGGATTTCGCATCGCGTTGGATTTCGAAGGGAAGTTTATCGAACGGGATTTGTGGATTTGCTTTTTCCGAAGTGATGCTTGGAAGTAGCATCCTATGGTGCAACTGCAAAGCGGCCTTGACCACACCAACAAGTCCTGCACCGGCTTCGAGGTGTCCGATGTTCGGCTTGATCGAACCGATCCCTGTATGAGCTTGGCAATGAATATCGGGATCCCATAGGCTTTGGTCGCAGTAAGCCATTTCGAGTCCGCGCACTTCGATGGGGTCACCTAGTTGAGTCCCGGTGCCGTGGGTTTCTACATACCCGATGGTTCGTGGGTCGACGTGGGCATCAGCAAGGGCAGCTCGGATGGCTAGGGATTGTGCGACCGGATTTGGTGCGGTGAATCCAACGCTACCGGCACCAACACTCAGGCCTGTTCCTTTGATGACCGCGTAAATACGATCCGAATCTCTGAGAGCATCGGAAAGTCTCTTGAGGACGATCGCTACGGCCCCTTCGCCGATCACGGTACCATCGGCTTGATCTCCAAACGGAACACATTTTCCCGTGCGAGTGAGAATTCCTAGGTTATCTAGCTGAGCGATTCGACTCGGGTCGAGGATCAAATTCACACCGCTGACGAGTGCACTTTTGCAATGATGATCGCGCAAGGACTCCACGGCGTAATGCAAAGCCGTCGCCGATGAGGAGCAAGCCGTATCGATCGCAAGACTAGGGCCCGATACCCCGAGGATTTGGGAAAGTCTATTCGCGACACCAAATCCTTCCCAGCATCGGTAAACACTCGCATTGGCGGTGGCGACTAGGTTAGCAACACGCCCGTAGCATTGGTACATCACGCCCACAAACACACCCATGGATCGATCGAAGTTGGATCTCCATGCACCTGCGTCTTCAAGAGCGTGCCAGGCGCTTCGGAGCACGGTGCGCATCTGCGGATCCATGTACTGAGCTTCGCGCGGTGAGATACCGAAAAACTCTGGATCAAACCCCGTAACATCGGACATCAGCGCCCCATAGTAGGGATGCTGGAATTCCATTTCCCCAATGTACCCCTCCCTCATCTTAGGCAATGGAACTACCATCGACTTGCGTTGCAGTAAACAGTTCCATAAAGCCTCTTGGCCCTCCCCTGCAGCGGACAGCAACCCGATGCCCACAATCGCGATCTGAGAATCGATTTTCGCATCCATGGAATCGTCGTCACGCGCCCTGACGGACGCCAAGTCTGAATTGGCTCGTGATGGCTGGAGTGATGGATTGCAGATCCGAGATATCTGCTCGATGATCTCCGAAACACTGCGATATTCAAAGAGCAAGGTGGGGGGTAATAGTGGGAACACTTTGGTCAGCGAGACCGTGATTCCAACGATCTGCAAAGAATCGCAACCGAGTGCATCTAGACGATCGAGACTCTTGACTCTTTGGGGATCGATTCCCAGGACGCTTCCAAAGGTGTCGAGCACTCGATCTTCTACATCCACATTCGGAGTACTTGCCACCGTGCCCGTTTGGACTTCGTTTCGGAACGCTTTTGAAATATTCTCCAAATCGGATAGCTCTTCGACGCTTTTCTTGATCTGCTCTTCGCGAATTCGAACCGATTTTCGGTGATTGACAGATGCGTCGATCTTGCCCTTGGGCTCTTTCGTATTCGATTCCTCGATCGGTTCGTAGGAGGGATCGGCTTGGAATTTCAATCCCAAGAGTTGTTCAATCGGGATGGAAATGTCCGTGGGTTTGGATTCTTGAGTTTGGACGCCCGCGATTTTCTGGAGGAATAATTTGGCCGGAGCGTTTTTCTCCGTCGGTTTGTAAATCCAACGGACCGAACAGTGACCCCGCTGCTGAGCCAAGCTTCCGATGTACGACGCGATGCGATGCTCGACACCTCGCCCCAGAACCCTGCAACTCAACAAGAACGTATCAACCGTATAACCAACCGGCTCATCCACTGCGATCAGTAAACCGACGATCCCATAGTCTCCGAACCGGTCACGGACTTGGACAATCCGCATATCGACGTTGGAATTCTTTTGCAAATCCAGAATCTCAGACTCGTTTCTGCGAATGGTACTGAAATTGAACTGATTGGTGCGCAAGGTCAACTGCGAGGCTCGCTGAACAAATGCATCGGTAACATCGGTAAACTCGACGACCAGTTGCAAGGAATCGATGAACGCCTGGAAATTCGATGCGCTGGCTTGAACCTCTTGCCTTTGGAATTCCTCCCTGTACATTCGTGTCCGCTCGCGATCCTCCTTGGTTGTCGCGTGGATATCCAGTTCCCATAGGTGATCGATCAGTCGCTCTGCTAACGCATTCTCGTGATACCATTGGAGCGTCAGAACGGTCGGGCATGTAGAACGTACTTCGGCGCATTCGACTGGGTTATCGTCGAGGAAAACAAAGCTATCGAGCCCCAAATTCAGCGACTTGGCTAGTTCTTGGATGTTTTGGCCTTTAGGCAGCCAATTGATTTTCGATGCCACGATCTGATCTCGCTTAAGTCCAAAATCAGGGCGTTGGTCGAACACGGCCCAGACATCCTCAGGCTCATTCTTGCTGCACAAGCACAGTAGCATTCCACTGTCGGCCAATTGACCAAGTTTTTTATGCAAGCGATGATGTGCGGGCTCGAAGCTTATCCCTTCAGGGCCAACTTCCCCGACAACACCCCGCCAGAGGGTGTTATCGCAATCGAGCACAACGACCTTCTTTGGAGGCTCAAGGCGTCGGGATAAGTGTCGAACGCACAAGGTCGCAAGAAAATCATAGTAGGCATCCACATAAGGAATATGCCCTATCGTGTCACGTAATCGATCTTGTATTTCGCGATCATCGATTCGGTACATGGAGTGGAACGCGTCGGATCGCCAAAAGGTCAGTCCCGAAACTCCCTTAAGAGAGTCTTCGAGCTCTCTCTCGGCTTGCTTGAAAAGCAAGTCCACTGCATGCTTGGCGAACGAAGGACAAAGCAGTAGCAGGGTTGGTCCTTTGGCCATCGCTCGATGCGATTTCATCGCATCGATCAGTTCAGCTACGTTTTGTTTAAGTATCTGGTCGACTTGTTGGTTGGATGATAGAACTTCCTCGGGAAGCTCATGGAAAAAGTCTTCGACCCGAAACAGAAACACACTGCCGGAAGTGGATCGGGAAGCCAGGCTCGACGGATCCAACGCCTGTTGTAGAACTTGGGCGTAGGGTGCCACTTTAGGCTCGATCCCCAGATCGAGCACCTCGCTCCACCCTTCAAAACCTTGGTGGATCGGATCGAGTGTGAAACTAGCAACCAAAGCAAGTTCGCTTTGAGTCTGTCGTTTCTTCTTTAGCAGCTTGCGTTTAGGAAACTTCGAGAGGAAATTAAGATTCCTATCCCATGTAACTTGGCTGACCGTGCTTAGAATCTCTGAAGCAACGGATGGGACGCTTACCGATCCGACGGCTCGAATGGGCGTGTCGTTCCATGGGGTTTGTAGTTGAGGAGGGCGGACGATCAGGCATCGAAGATTCGAGTTCTCCTTGGAAACGGTTCGAATGGAACCTTCGAGCGCCAATTTCACCGAAACATAGTCTCCGAATCCTGACGGGATTTCATCGACAGCCGAGGAGGATATCGCGACGATCGTTCCATTGGAGCGTTTGACAAGTCCCAGCAAGTGCATCAGCGGTTGTTGGTACAAGGCAACGTTTCGCTGGATGTAGTTCGCAGAATCGAGCGGATCTGAATCAGCGATTTTTTTTAGTTCTGGTAATTCACAAGCATTGAGTATCAGATAATCCAGGTGACCATGGTCACTCTGGAGTTGCTCGGCGGTGGTCTTGCACCATGCTGGGTCACCGACATCCCCAAGAAGGACATGGACTTTTCCTCCTCGCTGTTGAATCTCAGCGACGAGTGCATCGGTCGTCTTGGATCGGCTACGACTGGCCAAATAGCAGATGCAATCGACGGAGGCCATCGCGGCAGCAATTTCGGCACCTAATCCACGACTAGCCCCGCAAACCAGCGCCACCTTGGCCGACATGGCTTGCTTTTGTAGTTCGGGAACATCGCCCTGGTAGGTTGCAAGTTGGGGATCGAGTTTTGGGAATCGAACGTAGCATTGGATTTCGCAAACGGCTACGGGCTGCATGCTTGAGGTTGCAACGTCGAGTCGCATTTCGAGGATACGAAAATTATCGTCGTAGCTTTGTAGGGTCAGTCGGTAGACGAGTTCCTCGGTGGCTTGCGGTTCATCAACAAATGTTGTTTTCAGGTGGGTAAAAAGGGACGAGAGCCCTGGAACTCTCATGCCGACGATGAAACTGCAAAGCCCGAAAACTTGTTCCTGAACCGTCGAGAATTTACTTGACTCTTTGGGATGGTGTTGGGCGAACCGATGGATGCCGAGGATTTCCAGGCCTGGCCTAAAATCTTCGGTTGTCCAAGGTTGGGGTTGTTCGCTTACGGATGTGATGACCCCTTGGGACGCAGCAGTCTTCATCCAAGAAAAGTCGTGCGCATGGGCCAATGGCCCGTTGTTGTCCGTTGGATCTTTCCAGCGGGCGGCAAGTTCCATTTGGAGCGTCTCACCCGAAGAGACTTTTCCTGCCAGCCCTGCATCCTCCATATTAAACAGGACTTGGCAGGTGGAATCGGGTCGCACTTCACTACGGAACTGGACGTCTAAACTCTGTAGTTTCCTGGGGAGTTTCGATAGTTCCAGATCCCAATGGGCAAGCGACTCGATCAGAACAAGCATTCCATGGCAGATGTTTCCACTGAATGCCGATTCCTTGGCCGCAATAGGATCGACGTGGATCGGGTTGCAGTCCCCAGTCCAACGCGCAAAATCTAACACATGGTCCTGAGAGATTCGCATTTGATCTGGTGGATCTAACTTGAGATGATCGTCTTTGAGTCTATCTGCCTGATGGATCATTGCCGGATCGTTCGGATCGCAAGGGTATCAATTCGCTTAGGTAAATCAGAAAGCGTAGATCCTTCGCAATCAAAGGACTTGGTTGCATATCCAAAGATGCGCTCCATCCTTTCGTACAACGCTTCGACGGCAGCTCCATCTTTCGCGTACGGAGAAAACCCCGGCAGCAAGGAGGTGCTATGGAGCATCAATACCAAATGCTGCACTCCAGAAACGACGGAACTCCTTACAAGTCCTTGAAGTTCTCTAAGCGTCGTTCCTTCAGGGGAAAGTTTGACATGCCTTGATAGTCCCAACCGATTCGAAATCGAGGCAAGCTTAGTAGCCCGTCCCAGGGGAGTCTCTACGCATCGCCTAAGCTGTTGCCTCAGCCCATAGAATTTGGATCGTGTAAACCCAGTCGTGATGGGAAACTCGAAAATTGAATGACCTCCATGCTCGCACTGAAGACGGCTTGGAAATCGATCCAATGCTCTGAAATCCGGACCGTGAGACTTCGAATAATCGTAGGCAGGCAGCACGCTAGAGTCGACTGTATAACCCAGTTGAACCAGCGGACCGACGCTCGAAGCGTTAAACCCATACCGTCCTGCCCGATACGAAGTAGGCCGCCGACCGATGACATCGGCGATCCTGAGAGTGAGCCACTGCAGTTTTTGATACTGCAATTCGACTGGCAAATTGCACAGATAACTCTCCGATTCCGAAACCGTATCACTTGCGATCGGCGGATTGCACCAGGGATGGCAATGCGTTCCTACTTCACACAACCGTGAATCCTGCCAGGACCGCAACTGATTCACTGCAAGTCGGTCTTCGAGAACGGGAGCATCGATCAAGTAGGTCGGAGGGATCGAGTACTTTTCGCAAAGGCTCTGGAATCGGGCAAGTCCGCGCAGATTCTCGGTCGTGCAGTTGCGAACTGGAAACCCACCACCCCAAAGCCCTTCCTCTTCGGTGTCTACCGTAACAGATATAGTGTTCACGCGAGACAATTGCTTTTTTGCGATGACGATCGTCCTGAGTGCTCGGCTTGCTATCACACGTTTTCTTCAGGCCCGGAGGGCCGACACAACCTTTGCCGGGGTCGAAGGCCCCATCGTAGATGATTTCTCCGAAATCATCTGTTAACCCATTAGGCGTGGTTCAATCTGGTCAACGTGGTCCAAAGTGTTTGCCACTGATTTCGGAGAAATCAGCGACTCTTTCGGAGAAATCACCGACTCTGAAAAAGCAATCAGGTTTGGCTCTCAACGTAGATGATTTCTCCGAAATCATCTGATAACACATCAGGCGTGGTTCAATCTGGTCAACGTGGTCCAAAGCGCTTGCCACTGATTTCGGAGAAATCAGCGACTCTTTCG
>Ga0172376_10002968_pt1 | contig 20430 bp, 20 predicted proteins | sample Lak35m_FD_121114 | JGI IMG/M metagenome (GOLD analysis project Ga0172376, IMG submission 121114) | Freshwater microbial communities from Kabuno Bay, South-Kivu, Congo - kab_092012_35m | ecosystem: Environmental > Aquatic > Freshwater > Lake | place: Democratic Republic of the Congo: South-Kivu... | reverse complement strand
CGTGGCGATGATGACCGGCCGCGTCGACCGCGTGGCGATGATGACCGGCCGCGTAGACCGCGTGGTGACGACGATCGGCCCCGCAGACCGCGCCGGGACGATGATGGTCCGCGTGGTGGCTTGCGTGGTGGCCCGCGACGCTTCGACGACGACCGACCGCGTCGCCCGCGTGGCGATGATGACCGGCCGCGTCGACCGCGTGGAAATGACGACTGGCCGCGTCGTCCCCGTGGCGATGATGACCGGCCGCGTCGACCGCGCCGGGACGATGATGGTCCGCGCGGTGGCTTCCGTGGTGGCCCGCGACGCTTCGACGACGACCGACCGCGTCGCCCCCGTGGTGATGACGATCGGCCCCGTCGCCGGCGTGGTGATGACGACCGGCCGTTGACCGCCGCTGAGCGGAAGGCGGGAGAGGTTCGTCGTCGAACCGGTGGTCGTGTCACGACCGGCGAGATGTCCTCGCGTCCGACACGAGAGCGGATCGACTGGATCGACGAGGGCAGGGCCGGTGCCCGGCAGGCTGACGCATCGCGCGCCAAGACCCGTCCGAAGGCCGCCAAGGGCGGTCGGCGGGAGCTTCGAGCGCTTGACGATGTGATCGAGGAGTTCGAGAAGCGTCTCGGCAAGAGGTCCTCGGGACGTGCGATCAAGCGTTACGAAGCCGCTCTCGTCCCCTTCGAGGCCCATCGCTACGACGAGGCTCGCAAGATGCTCCTGCCGATGGCCAAGGAGTACCAGGACGTCTCTGCGGTGCATGAGATTCTCGGGCTGTGCCTCTACCGCGCGGGGAATTGGGCGGCCGCCGCGCGCGAGTTGGAGCGCGCGCTCGAGCTCAATCCGCGTTGGCTCTTCAACCACGCGGTTCTCGCCGACTGTCACCGGGCACTGGGGAACCACGCACGGATCGCCGAGCTGTGGGACGAACTCGCCGCTGCATCACCGAACGCCGAGATCGTCGCCGAGGGTCGCATCGTGGTCGCGGGCTCGCTCGCCGATCAGGGCGACCTCAATGCCGCGATCGCAATGATGAAGACGGCAGTCGGTGACCAGTCGCGACCCGGCGAGCATCACCTTCGTCAGTGGTACGTCCTAGGCGATCTGCACGACCGCGCCGGGAACGTGATCCTCGCACGCCAGTTCTTCGAGCGTGTCGCGCGTCACGAGCCGGATTTCGCCGACGTCGCCGAGCGATTGTCGGTGCTGGGCACCTGATCGGGGCATCCCTTTCCCTCCCCGTGGTCGCGTCGCGAGTACCGTGGGCGAGGGAAAGGAATCACCATGAACGCTGATCAACTCGAGAGAATGCGCGCGGGCAGGGGCTTCATCGCCGCCCTCGATCAGAGCGGCGGGAGCACTCCCAAGGCGCTCCGGCTGTACGGCATCGAGGAGTCGGAGTACTCCGGCGAGAGCCAGATGTTCGACTTGATGCACGGGATGCGAGCCCGGATGGTCACCAGCCAGGAGTTCGACGGGTCGAGGGTGCTGGGCGCGATCCTGTTCGAGGGGACCATGGATCGCGACATCGAGGGTGTGGGGAGTGCCGAGTATCTCTGGACGAAGAAGAAGGTGGTTCCGTTCCTGAAGGTGGACAAGGGGCTCGCGGACGAAGCCGACGGTGTGCAGATGATGAAGCCGATGCCCGACCTCGAGGCGCTCCTCGCCCGCGCCCGTGACAAGGGCGTGTTCGGCACGAAGATGCGCTCGGTGATCAAGCAGGCGAGCGCGAGCGGTATCCGAGCAGTGGTCGCCCAGCAGTTCCTCGAGGGCCGCCGCATCCTCGCGGCAGGTCTGGTGCCGATCATCGAGCCCGAGGTCGACATCCACTGTCCGGACAAATCCGGTGCCGAGTCGATCCTGAAGGCCGAACTGCTCGCGGAGTTGGATCGTCAGCCCGCCGGTCAGCCGGTGATGCTGAAGTTGACTCTCCCGGACGTCGATGGGTTTTATGCCGAGCTCGTCGCTCACCCGGCTGTCGTGCGTGTGGTCGCACTCTCGGGCGGCTACAGCCGCGATGAATCGAACGCGCGTCTCGCGCGGAACAAGGGCGTGATCGCGAGCTTCTCCAGGGCACTCACGGAGGGTCTCTCGGCGAAGCAGTCGGACGCCGAGTTCGACGCCGCGCTCGGGGCATCGATCCAGAGCATCTACGACGCCTCCATCACCTGAGCTGTCTGTACCGCCTGAGCCTTGCGGACATCCTTCCGCGACTCAATCACCGGTCGAGGGGACGCAGCACCATGCCGGTGCGCAGCTTGGGTGTGAAGAACGTGGATTTCGGGGGCATCAATTCTCCCGTGTCGGCCGTCCGTCGGATTTCCTCGAGTGACACCGGCCTGATCAACACCGCCGACTTTGCGCGTCCCTCAGCGAGGGCGTGGAGAACGTTCTCGACTCCGTGCTGGTAGGCGACGGTGTGCGCGGTGGTCGAGAGGGTCCACTCGAGTCGGGCACTGTCGAGGGCTCGGACACCCTCGAATGCGCCGCTTCTCTCGGCGAGGAGAACGCCGCGCCCGTCGGGGTCGACGAGGCAGATGCAACTCCGCTCGTCCATCTCGGCGATCGTGGAGGGTCCCGCGATCACCTCACTGATCTCGTCGTAGTTCGTCGCGAGGGCGGCCCTGAGCTCGGCATGGGGGAGGTCGTAGAGACGGTGGATCGCGGCCACGCTGAGCTGATCCTCGACCAACTCCTGGACGAACGTCATCGTGGTCTCGGAGCCTGGGAGACCCGCTCCGCGCATCTCGTCGCGGTAGGTGCGACTGATCGCATAGCGGTGGTGACCATCTGCGATCAGAACAGACGTCGACGACACCGCACCGCAGATGGCCGAGATGCGGTCGGGGTCAGTGACGGCCTCGGCGACATGGTGGACACCGTCGGCCGTGGCAGTGGCAAAGACCCGACCGGGCTGTGCCAGCAACCCGCTCAAGCCGGTCGTGAGCGAGAGGCCCCACACGGGGCTCAGGTTGTGGCGCGTCGCGCGGGTGAGATCGAGCCGATCGGTCTTGGCCTTCGGGGTGGTTCGCTCGTGGGGCAGGACGCCCCCGGCGCCTTCGTCGACGACCTCGAGGGCGCCGATCACTCCCGACACGGTGCGCTCGCGCCCGGCCTCATCGCGGAACGTCATGCGGTAGATCGTCAGGGAGGGGACGTGCTCACGAATGGTGACGCCCGTGTCGATCCACTGGGCGAGTGTGCGGGCGGCTGTCTCGTAGCGCGAGGGGCCGTCGCGCTCGAGCGGGTAATCGACGAGCACGATGTTGTGGGGCGATGTGGCGGCGTGGTGGTCGCGTTCGATTTCGTCGAAGACGTCGTACGGGGGGGAAGTTCGGGCGGTGACGTCGGTGTCCCCGGAGAAGTGAACGGCATCGAAAGGTTCGAAGCGGGGCATGTGCCTAGGGTGTCACTTGTGGCGTCATCGAACAAAACCGCGGATCTGGTCGCATGAGCGCCCGCGTGGTTCTCCTAGACATGGACGGCGTGGTGTGGCTCGCACACCGCGAGATACCGGGTGCCTCGGCGGCCGTGGCGACACTGCGCGCGGCGGGCACCACCGTGGGCTTCGTGACGAACAACTCGTTCTCCACGAGGGCCGATCAGATCGGTCACTTGGCCGCGATCGGGATCGGCGCGGGTCCCCATCTCTTCACGTCGGCGATGGCGGCATCGATGGTGGTCGACCCGGGCGCGAGGGTGTTCCTGTGCGGTGGACGGGGACTCGCCGAAGAACTGAAGAGAGTCGGGGCCGAGGTTGTCGTGGCACACGAGAACAGGGGGGTCGACCGCGTCGATGCGGTCGTTGTCGGGCTGCATCGGGAGATGGACTACGGCACGGTCTCCGATGCTGCGCGGCTCGTGCGGCACGGGGCCCGTTTCATCGCCTCCAACGCCGACCCCGTGTACCCGACGCCGGATGGCCCCGTGCCGGGAGGAGGCACCGTGGTCGCCGCGATCGAGACAGCGTCGGGCATCGCGCCCCTCGTGACGGGCAAACCACATCGCACGATGGTCGATCTCGTGGAGTCCTCCCTCGGTCGCCTCGACAGCGGTGATGTCTGGTTCGTCGGTGATCGTGCGGACACCGACGGTGGTTTTGCCGGGGCCCTCGGGTGCCGGTTCGCCCACGTGCTGTCGGGGACCGAGAGCAAAGGGGATCCGACCGCCGATCTCATCGCGGCAGACCTGGCGAGCGTCGTCGATCAGATCACCGGGCAGGGACGTTGAGGACGCGGCTTGATGCGGCGATGGTGGCGAGGGGTCTCGCCGCATCGCGGGGTGAGGCGACGGAGTTGATCGCCGCGGGAAAGGTGACCGTCTCGGGTGCTCCCGCCTCCAAAGCATCGCGATTGGTCGGGGTTGGGGAGCCGATCGTGGTGGCGACGGAGAGGCGCTGGGTGGGGCGTGGTGCACAGAAACTCGAGCATGCGCTCACCCACTTCGGTGTCGATGTGGCCGGCCGAGCTGTGGTCGATGCCGGCTCATCGACGGGTGGGTTCACCCAGTGCGTGCTCGAGCGCGGAGCGCGTCTCGTGGTGGCGATCGACGTGGGGACGAATCAGTTGCACGAATCCTTGCGGGTCGATCGCCGTGTCGATGTCCGCGAAAAGACCGACATCCGCCGGGTCGAGGCATCGTCACTGCCGGGCCCATGTTCTTTGCTGGTCTCTGACTTGTCGTTCATCTCGCTCGTGACAGTGATGCCCTCGTTGATGTCGCTCGTGGCCCCGGAGGCCGGTCACCCGATCTGCGAGATGATCCTGCTGGTCAAGCCCCAGTTCGAGGTCGGCCGGGCCGAGGCATCCCGCGCGCGGGGCGTGATCCGGGACGAGGCATTGAGGTCCGAGGCCCTGGACCGGGTGGCCCGGTGTGTCGAGGAGCATGGAGGCACAGTTGTCGGCACATGCGAGTCACCGATCACCGGGTCGGAGGGCAATGTCGAGTTTCTGATGCACACTAGAGTCGCCCCGCGACCGTAACTTTGGTGGCGTGACGACAGGCAGTGTGATCGGACTCGCGGTTCATCGGTTCCGCGAGGATGCCGTGGCCCTCGGCGACGCGCTGTCGACGTGGGCCCGCGCCAAGGGTCTCGAAGTCGTGGATCTGGAGGGTGCCGATCGTGCCCCCGATCTCGTCGTCTCGATCGGCGGGGACGGAACGATGCTCCGTGCCGTCAGGGCCCTCCGGGGCGAGCCGGTTCCGATCATCGGAGTGAACATGGGGTCGCTCGGGTACCTCGCCGATGTCGAGGCGGACTCCGCCATCGCCTCCGTCGACACATGGTTGTCCGGCGCGCGAGATGGTACGTGCCGGGTGGAGGACCGGATGCTCCTGGATGTCCGCGTCGATGACGGTTCGGGCGATCTCTCCTCGTCGCTCGCCTTGAACGAGGTGGTCCTCGAGAAGCGTGATGCCGGGCACACGGTCCATCTCGCGGTCGGGATTGACGGGGCGCCCTTCACCACGTACGCAGCCGATGGGTTGATCATCGCGACGCCCACCGGCTCGACGGCCTATTCGCTGTCGGCGCGGGGTCCGGTGGTGTCACCGAGGCTCCGCGCGATCCTCGTCACCCCGGTGTCGCCCCACATGCTCTTCGACCGCTCGCTCGTGCTCGATCCGAGTGAACCGGTGAGGATCGAGGTGCTTGACCACCGCGCCGCGACGGTCTCCGTCGACGGTGCGCCGATGCACACACTCGACACCGGGGGGGTTGTCACGGTGACAGCGAGCGAGAAGACGGCCAGATTCGTGCGGTTCGGCGCAACCCGGTTCCACGAAGTCCTGAAGTCGAAGTTCGGCCTCGCGGACCGTTGATCACCGATGCTCGTCGAACTCTCGGTTGAGAATCTCGGGGTGATCGAGTCGGCGCGCGTCGATCTCTCCGAGGGTTTCACCGCCCTCACCGGGGAGACGGGCGCGGGCAAGACGATGTTGGTCGAGGCGATCGGTCTCGTCGTCGGGCGACGCGCCGACGCCGACGTGATTCGGGCCGGGTGCGACGAGGCGCGCGTCGACGCCAGGTTCATCGACGCGGACGGCAGCGAGGTCATCCTGACGCGGGTGATCCAGCGGGGCGGAAAGTCCCGTGCATACGTGAACGGACGGATGGCCACGGTTGCTGCCCTCGTCGAGGCGGGAACCGACCTTCTTGACATCCATGGCCAGCACGCACACCAGCGGCTCCTCGGGGCGGCCGCGCAACGTGGCGCATTGGATGCCTTCGCGGGAATCGACCTCACCGATCTTCGTGCGGCTCGAGATCGGGTCGCGGAGTGCGAGGCTGCCCTCGCGGCAATGGGCGGCGATGAGAAGTCGAGGGCACGTGAGATTGACCTGCTGCGGTTCCAGTGCGCAGAGATCGAAGGTGCCGCACTCGGAGACGACGACGAAGACGTGGCGCTCGACCGCGAGGAAAGTCTGCTCACAGATGTCGTTCGGATGCGCGATGCTCTCTGGGCCGCGTGTGACGCGATCTCCGGAGACGATGGTGCCTCGCCGTCCCTCGGGGGCGCACTCAAGGGCCTGCGATCCGTCGAGGGACTCATGGAGTGGGCCGAGAGACTCTCGGGCCTCGTTGCTGATCTCGACGACCTGGCTCGCGACCTGCGCGCGAGGGCTGATTTGGCTGAGGAGAATCCAGAGCGATTGGCTGAGATTCGCCAACGTCGTCAGATGCTCAGGGACTTGCGTCGCAAGTACGGTGACACTGTCGCCGATGTCCGGCTGTTCGGGGCCGAGGCGCGGGCCCGTCTCGACCAGCTGGAGGGCTGGACAGACCGGATCAACGCCCTCGAGGTAGAGCGGAATCGCGCCCACACGGCGCTGACGGCTGCCCAGAGGATCGTGGGGAATGCCCGGCGGCAGGCTGCGCCGGGGCTCGGAGAAGCCGTTCAGGCGCGTCTGAAGGCACTTGCGATGGCCCATGCCCGGGTCACGATCGCCGTGGGGGATGAGTCGACCGATCCGGCCGGTGATGCGGTGACCTTCATGCTGGCGGCGAACCCCGGCGCCCCGGCGCTGCCCCTGTCGAAAGTGGCCAGTGGAGGCGAATTGGCGCGCACGATGCTCGCGCTGCGACTCGTGCTCGCGGGAGAGCCGGCCACGATGGTGTTCGACGAGGTCGATGCCGGCATCGGGGGCGAAGCGGCTGTGGCAGTGGCGCGCGCCCTGAGAGAACTCGGTGGTGCGCACCAGGTGTTCGCCGTGACGCATCTGCCCCAAGTGGCCGCAGCGGCGCACCACCAGGTCTCAGTCGTCAAAACCGTGCGCAAGGGCTCCACCACCGCCGAGGCTGTCATGCTCGACTCCGATGCGAGGTCGGCCGAGATCGCCCGGATGATCTCGGGTGGAGTGGCAGACGGGACGGCGACGGCCCACGCGAGGGATCTTTTGTCGAGCCTCGGTTCGGACCGCAAACGCAACCGAACCTGACCCTCGAGGGTGGCTCCCGGCTCGGCCGGAGCGGTTATGATGTAATCCCGTTGGCGGTGCGAGTTCGACGGGAGAAGCGATGCCCAAGCACATCTTCGTGACAGGTGGCGTCGCCAGTTCACTGGGCAAGGGACTCACCGCGTCGTCTCTCGGGCGTCTGTTGAAGATGCGTGGTCTGCGGGTGACGATGCAGAAGCTGGATCCGTACATCAACGTCGATCCCGGCACGATGAATCCGTTCGAGCACGGAGAGGTCTTCGTCACCGACGATGGTGGCGAGACCGACCTCGACCTCGGTCACTACGAGCGGTTCATCGACGAGAACCTCACGCGTTCGTCGAACGCAACAACCGGCTCGATCTACCAGGCGGTGCTCGCGGCCGAGAGGCGCGGCGACTACCTGGGCAAGACCGTCCAGGTGATTCCCCACATCACCGACGAGATCAAGCGCCGGATCCGCCGGATCGCCACCGACGACACCGATGTCGTGATCACCGAGGTGGGCGGAACGGTCGGCGACATCGAGATCCTCCCGTTCCTCGAGGCAATCCGGCAGTTCCGCAACGAGGCCGGCCGCGACAACGTGTGCTACCTGCACGTCACCCTTGTGCCGTTCATCGGCCCGAGCGGCGAGCAGAAGACAAAGCCCACCCAGCACAGCGTCACGGAACTGCGCTCCCGGGGAATCCAGCCCGATGTCATCGTGTGCCGCAGCGAGGAGCCCCTCAGCAGCAGTCTCAAGCGCAAGATCTCGCTCATGTGCGACGTGGACACCAACGCGGTGATCAACGCCGCCGATGCGCGGAACATCTACGAACTCCCACTCATCCTCCACGAGGAAGGTCTCGACGGCGTTGTGTGCGACGTGCTCCGCTTGGATGGTGAGCCCGATCTCACGGCGTGGGAGGCCCTGGTCAATCGTGTCGACGAGTCGGTCAAGCCCGTGAGGATCGGACTCATCGGCAAGTACGTGGACCTGCAGGACGCATACCTGTCGGTCGTGGAGAGCCTCAAGCACGCCGGCTTCCACCACGGCGCGAAGGTGGAGATCGATTGGATCCAGGCCGAGGAGGTCGAGGGACTGCTCGCGTCGGGTCGACTGAACGGTCTCGACGGAATGGTGATCCCCGGGGGATTCGGTCCGCGCGGCATCGAGGGCAAGATCGCCGCTGCCGCGCACGCCCGCGAGAACATGGTGCCGTGCCTCGGGCTGTGCCTGGGGATGCAGGTGATGACGATCGAGTTCGGGCGCCACGTGCTCGGGATGTCCGATGCGAACAGCACCGAGTTCGAGCCCTCCACCACCCACCCGGTGATCGACTTGATGGTCGATCAGAGGGATGTGACGATGAAGGGAGGCACGATGCGCCTCGGTGCGTATTACGCGGTTCTCCAGCCCGGCACAAAGGTGGCCGAGGCCTACGGCGAGACGGTCGTCAGTGAGCGCCACCGTCATCGCTACGAGTTCAACTACACGATGCGCTCGCGCTTCGAGGAGTCGGGCTTGCTGTGCAGTGGCACCTCGCCCGACAAGCGACTGGTCGAATTCGTCGAGCTCGTGGATCACCCGTTCTGGGTCGGCACGCAGGCCCATCCCGAATTCAAGAGTCGACCCGATCGTGCGCACCCGCTGTTCCGGGAACTGATCGGTGCCGCACTCGTGCACCGCGAACTCCGGCTCGCATCGGCCGGCACCGAGACATCGCGGGTGAATTGATCGCGCAGGTCCCGACAGTCCGGGATCGCCGTGATGGTTGATCCGATCGGTGGTCCGATCGGTCGATCATTCTCGATCGACGCCGAGGAGTCGGTGCACTCGTGGTACGTGTTCGGGCTCGTGCGTCGCACCGTCGTGGCCCCATCGGGGGAGCGTTTCGAGCGGACCTACCTGTCGACTCCGGGTGCGGTGGGGATCGTTGCCGTCACCGACGAGGGTTCGGTGCTCTTGGTGCGTCAATACCGCGCGACCCTGCACGAGTCGATCCTGGAGATCCCCGCGGGCATGCGCGACAAGCCGGGGGAAGCCGCCGCGGTGACCGCCGAGCGGGAACTGCATGAGGAGACGGGCTTCACGGCCCGCTCGTTGACGCGGCTCGGCTCCATCATCTCGTCCCCGGGTGTGACCGACTCGATCGTGGAGATTCACCTCGCCGAGGGTCTCACCCGAGGTGCGCCGGTGCCGCATGGTCCCGAGGAGCAGGAGATGGAACTCCTCGAGGTTCCCTTCGAGATCGCCCTCTCGATGGTCGACGACGGCAGGATCACCGATTCCAAGACGGTTGCGGGTCTTCTCTTGACCGCCCGTTTGCGCCCGGATCTTCTGACGCGGACCCGCTGATGTCGGGCAACCGGTCGCCCGCAGCGGGGGGTCCTGGTGCCTCGGAGCGTGACGGCGCGCTGGTGGAGCGGTTCTGTCGGTGGTTGTCGGTGGAGCGCGGTCGTAGTGAGAACACCGTGGCCGCATATCGACGCGACATCGCGGCGTGGCGAACGCACTTGGTGGGAGCCAAGAGAACCCTGCTGACCGCCAGGGATGCCGATGTGACGGCGTTCGTCGAGGCTCTGATGGCCGGTGGAAGTGCCTCATCGACCGTGGCGCGGCGACTCGCGGCGGTGCGAATGCTGCACCGGTACCTCGTGGCCGAGGATGTGCGCGACGATGATCCGACGTCCTCGGCCGAGGGCGTGAAGGTTCCCAAGGGTGTCCCCACGCCGCTCGATGTCGCAGAGGTGGGGGAGATGCTCGCCTCTGTGACGGGGGAGTCGGCCGAGGACATCCGTGATCGTGCCCTCCTCGAGTTCCTCTATGCCACGGGCGCGCGGATCTCGGAGGTGTGCGGCCTCGACCTCGACGACCTCGACATGACGTCGAGGGTCGTGCGCCTGTTCGGCAAGGGGGCGAAGGAACGTCTCGTGCCGTTCGGCTCGCAGGCGCACGCACGTCTGAGCGAATGGCTCGGGGCGGGCGGACGACCGATGCTGGTTCCCGACGTGTGGCGCAGCCCCGAGGATCGACGAGCCGTGTTCCTCACCGTCACCGGCCGGCGCCTCAACAGGCAGAAGGCGTGGAATATCGTCCGCGAGGCGGGCGCGCGGGCGGGCATCAGGCGTGAATTGAGTCCGCACGTGCTGCGGCACTCGTGTGCGACCCACATGCTCGAACACGGAGCAGATCTGCGGATCGTCCAGGAGATGCTCGGTCACGCATCGATCTCAACGACCCAGATCTACACGAAGGTCTCGACCGAGCGCCTGTGGGCCGTGTACCGCGGCGCTCACCCGAGGGCGGGCCGATGAAGAGCCGTGCATTCGTGCATCTCGGGCGCCGGGCGGTGGGTTCTGTCTCGAACCGAGAACCAAACGGGGCAGAAACGGAGCGCGCACGTGCAATCCTGGGCGACGCCGAGTTCGCGCTCTGGTCATCGATGCAGGGCCGTGACCGCCGGCACTCGCTGCAGGTGCTCTCTCGGTTCGATGCGCTCGCCCCGGGAGCAGAACGATGGGCACGCGCGGCGGCCCTGCTCCACGATGTCGGCAAGACCGACAGCGATCTGGGATGGATGGGACGAATCGTGGCCACCGTCGTGGGACCCCGGGGTGCGCGCTTCCAGAGCTACCACGATCACGAGATCCTCGGTGCGGCGCTGCTCGGGGGAGTCTCCGATCCGCGCACGGTCGCCCTTGCCGTCTCGAACGACCCGGCGGATCCCCTCGCGGCAGCCTTGCGGCAAGCCGACGACATCTGAGGCGCTCCCGGGACCGTGGACGGGGACTGGCGCGTGTGTCGGGAGACTGGAGTGCACCGTCAGATGGACGGCATCAACCCGATCGCGGCGTGTGCGCGGGCGAGTGTGGCGGCCGCAACCCGGCGCGCGCGGTCGTTGCCGATCCTGACGAGTCGTGCGAGCTCGGCGGGATCCGAGCGCAGCTCGTTGTATCTGCTGCGAATCGGTGCGATCAGGGCCACGACGGCATCGGCCGCGTCATTCTTGAGCGGGCCGTACTGGGTGTAGCTGTCGACGAGCGCCTCGATCGACTCACCGGTGGCTGCCGAGAGGATGTCGAGCAGGTTCGCCACGCCGGGCTTGTTCTCGCGGTCGTGGCGCACGCTCGACTCGGAGTCGGTGACCGCCCGCTTGAACTTACGGGCGATCGCTGCGTCGTCGTCGAGGAGATACACGATCCCCGCCTCGCCGGAGGAGGTCTTGGACATCTTGGACGTCGGCTCCTGGAGGTCCATAACCCGCGCACCAGCCCTCGGGTGCACGGCCCGGGGAATCCGGAACGTGTCACCGAAGCGATGGTTGAAACGAATGGCGATGTCCCGCGTGATCTCGACGTGTTGCCTCTGATCCTCACCGACGGGCACTTCATCGGCGTCGTAGAGCAGGATGTCGGCGGCCTGGAGTGCGGGATACGTGAAGAGACCCGCAGAGACGAAGTCTGCCTCCCGCTTTGCGGCCTTTTCCTTGAATTGCGTCATCCGGCTGAGTTCGCCGTAGGAGACGGTGCACTCCATGATCCACCCGAGTTGGCTGTGCTCCGGCACATGGCTCTGCACGAAGACCGTGGCCACGTCCGGATCGAGGCCGACGGCGAAGAGCATCGCAGCCAACTCGAGGGTGTTGCGTCCCACGATCCCGGGTTGGTCCACCACGGTCAGGGCGTGGAGGTCGACGATCCCGTGGAAGACGTCCCCATCGTGTTGGCCGATCACCCAGTTGCGGAGAGCGCCCAGATAGTTCCCCAGGTGGACCTCGCCGGTCGGTTGGATGCAGGAGAGGACCCGGGCCACGCCCCGACGCTAGTGGCGCGGGGGGAGACCACGTCCGCCAATTCCCGTCGCCTCCCGTGCGCCCATGGGCACCCCAACTACCATGGGATCGTGCCGATCGAAGTTTCGACCCCCGTCTACGAGGGGCCATTCGATCTGTTGCTCCACCTGATCATGCGCGAGGAGGTGGACATCCACGAGGTGAGCCTGTCCACGATCGTGGACGCCTATCTCGCCGAAGTGGCGCGGATGCAGGAGCTCGACCTCGAGATCGCCACGGAGTTCCTGCTGATCGCAGCAACGCTGGTCGAGATCAAGTCACGGAGGCTCCTGCCCGGTCGGGACGCGGTCGAGCTCGACGATGAACTCGCCCTCTGGGAGGAACGGGATCTCCTGCTCGCGCGATTGCTCGAGTGCAAGACCTTCAAAGACGTCGCCCAGATCCTGGCGCGGTTCGTGGACGATGCCGACCTCGTTTTTCCCCGCACCGCCGGCCCCGACGAGAGATTCGCGGGTGTCGTGCCCGACCCGTTGGAGGGACTCACCCTCGCCAAGTTGCAGAGAGGATTGATCTCGGCGATCACCCCGAGGATGTCCCTCTCCCTCGACGTGTACCACGTGTCGCCGGTGCGGTTCGCGGTTCCCGAGGCAGTCGAGAGACTGATGCACGACCTGCCGCTGCGCCGGGCTGTGACCTTCCGGGATCTCACCGGATCGTTCGTGGAGCGCCTCGAGATCATCGTGCATTTCCTCGCGGTGCTCGAGCTCTACAAGCAGGGTTGGATCGAGATCGACCAGCACGACCGCTTCGGTGACATCACCGTGACCTGGACCGGAGTCGGTCCCGACGCCGGAACCAACGTCGAGATCGACCTGTACGAGGGCTGAGGAGAGTCGTGGCACCCGGGAACGCAGTCGCACCAGAGACGGTGCGTGCGATCGAGGCGATCCTGATGGTCGCCCAGGAGTCGGTGCCGGCTCAGTTGATCGCTGAACTCGTCGAGATTCCCGTGGCTCAGGTGGACGAGATCTGCGGCACCCTCGGCTCTGTGTACGCCGATGCCGGTCACGGGTTCGAGATCGCAAAGGTCGCAGGGGGATGGCGGTACCAGTCACATCCCGATCTCGCCCACTATGTGGAGCGTTTCATTCTCGACGGTCAACGCGCGCGACTGTCGGGAGCCGCGCTGGAGACTCTGGCGATCATCGCGTACAAGCAGCCGATCTCGCGTCTGCAGATCGCATCGATCAGGGGAGTGGACCCCGAGGCGGTGATGCGCACTCTCCATGGGCGCGGCTACATCGCGCCGGTCGGCCGCGACAGTGGTCCGGGCCAAGCCGTCATGTGGGGAACGACGCCGCTCTTCCTCGACAAGCTCGGATTGGCCTCGCTCGAGGACATGCCTCCGATCTCGACCTTCGTTCCCGATGCATCGCTCGTGGAGGCACTCGAGAAGACCCTGCGACTCGGGCCCGATCTCGAGTCCGGCGCCGACGATGCGTCCGCGTCGCCCGATGGTGACTGAGGACGCCGGAACTCCCGTCGAGGGCGAGCGACTCCAGAAGGTCCTTGCCCGGATCGGGTTCGGATCGCGTCGCGCGTGCGAGGACCTGATCGACGAGGGTCGCGTCACGGTGAACGGCGACGTGGCAGTCCTCGGGCGTCGGGTGGAGCCGGACCGTGACGCAGTGGAGGTCGACGGAGTGCCGGTGGGGATCGTGCCCGACACGGTGCACTATGTGCTGAACAAGCCCACGGGCGTCGTGACGACCGCGTCGGACACGCACGGCCGCGGGACAGTCGTGGATCTCGTGCCGCACGAGCCGAGGGTGTTCCCCGTGGGTCGGCTCGACATGGACACGTCCGGGCTGTTGATCCTGACCAATGACGGAACGCTCGCCAACTTGCTCGCACATCCGCGGCACGGTGTCGACAAGGAGTATCTCGTCGAAGTCGACTCGAACGGTCGCGCCGTACCGGAGAACGCGCTGGCGCGCCTGCGTCGGGGGGTCGAGCTCGACGATGGGCTCACTGCACCCGCTGTCGTGGGACAGCCCCAACCTGGGGTGCTGCGCATCGTGATCCACGAGGGTCGTAACCGTCAGGTGCGTCGGATGTGCGAGCACATCGGGTTCCCCGTGGTGCGACTCGCACGCACCCGTATCGGACCGCTCGTTGATCCCTCGCTCGCGCCCGGCCGATGGAGGCTGTTGACCAGCGACGAGGTGCTCGCCTTATCGACGGCAGCCGTCAAGGGGCGACAAGTAGCATCGAGACGTGAGCGCCCCGGAAGATAACGCCCCAAGCGTCGCCAATGTCGTCGGGCTGGGCCTGATCGGCGGGTCGGTCTGTCTCGCCTTGCGGCGTGCGGGCTGGCTCGTGCACGGTGTGGACAACGTGGAGGGTCGGGCCGAGGAGGCCCTCTCGCGGGGCATTGTCGATGCCGTAGGGATCTCGGCTGCGGCCCGGGTGACGTTCGTGGCGACACCGGTGGCAACCCTCGTGGAGGGAGTCCGCGCTGCCCTCGCCTCGACCGGGGGCATCGTCACCGATGTCGGCTCGGTGAAGTCCCCTGTTGCCGATGCGATCGATGACCCCAGGTTCGTGCCCGGGCACCCGATGGCAGGGTCGGAACTCGACGGTCTGGAGGGCGCCGACGCGTCCATGTTCGAGGGTGCGACGTGGGTCCTGACGCCCACGTCCGCCACATCCGACGAGGCCTTCTCGCTCGTGGCAGAAGTCGTGTCATCCCTCGGCGCAGAAGTCGTGGCGCTCGCACCGTCGAGCCACGACCGTCTTGTGGCGGTGGTGAGCCATGTGCCCCATCTCACCGCGGCCGCACTCATGGGAGTTGCGGCCGCTCGGTCGGATGAACATGCCGCTCTGTTGCGGCTCGCGGCAGGCGGTTTCCGTGACATGACGCGCATCGCGTCATCCCGGTCGGGAATCTGGCTGGACATCTGCGGCGAGAATCGTGCTGCGATCCTCGATGGTCTCGACGACCTCATCGGCGGGTTGCAGTCGCTGCGCACGTCGGTCAAGGAGGGGGACAGGGAGGCACTCCGTGGACGCCTCGACGCGGCACGGCGCGCGCGGATGAACCTGCCGTCGAAGGCCGGGGCGATCGAGGATCTCACCGAGGTGCGCATCCCGATTCCCGACCGCCCGGGTGCTGCGGCCGAGGTGTTCTCGCTGTCGGGCGATCTCGGCGTCAACATCCACGACTTCGAGGTCGTCCACTCTGTCGAGGGCGACAAGGGTGTGATGGTCATCGTGATCCGTAGCGAACATGTCGATCTCTTCCGCGGTGGACTGCTGGCGAGGGGCTTCCGACCGGCCACCCAGCCCCTGTCGTGATGGCATCGTCGTCGGAGACTCGGTGAGCGCGCCACACGGACTCGTGCGCATCACGGGCCGCTCCGCTCCGATCGATGCGGTCGTCGAGGTTCCCGGTTCCAAGAGCGTGGCCAACAGGGCGCTGGTGTGTGCATTGCTCGCAGATGGCCAATCCACACTCACGGGACTCCCCGATGGCGACGACGTCACGGCGATGTTGGAGGCCCTCCGTTCACTCGGTCGTGTCAACGGGTCGGGCGCAGACGTGGTGGTCACCGGCGGCTCGGGACACGGCCCCCTCCTGCCGCGGTCGGTCGACTGCGGGCTCGCCGGGACAACCTCGCGCTTCCTCACGGCGGTCGCGGCAGTGAACTCCGCTCCGGTGACAGTGGACGGCGCTGAGCCATTGCGGAGGCGGCCGATGGGTGATCTCCACGAGGCACTCACCGCTCTGGGAGCAGAGGTGGAGGCGCCCGATGGCGGGCACTTGCCCGTCACGGTCTCCCAGGGCACGCTGCAGGGCGGGCGGGTGCGCATCCGTGGTGATGCCTCGAGCCAGTTCATCTCGGCATTGATGTTGATCGCACCCGCCCTGCCGGAGGGACTCGTCATCGAGATCTCTGGCTCCCTGGTGTCACGGCCCTATGTCGAGATGACTGTTGCAGTGATGACCTCGTTCGGAGCAGATGTCAGAGTCGACGGGCACGAGATCGTCGTGGCGCCTCGTCCCTACCTGCCCACTGAATACCGAGTCGAGCCGGACTTCTCCTCGGCTGCGTTCCCGTTGGTGGCCGCGGTGATCGCCGGGGGCCGCGTGAGGATTCCCGGTCTCGCGCTGGCATGCCTGCAGGGAGACGCCAGGATCCTCGATCTCCTGAGAGCGATGGGGGCGGTCGTGGGAGTCGATGGTGACGACGTCGTCGCCGTGGGCGAGGGGGCGCGCTCGATTGCTCCGATCGAGGCGGACATGGCCGACTGTTCCGATCTGGTGCCCGTGGTGGCCGTTGCTCTCGGGCTCGGTGCTGGGTCGAGCAGGATCACAGGCGTCGGTTTCATCCGCGCCAAGGAGAGCAACCGGATCGATGACCTTGCGGCCGAACTGAGTCGCGCGGGATACGACGTGCGGAACGAAGCCGATGGTCTGGTGTTCGGGGGCGCCTCGAGACCCAGACCCGCGACATTCCAGACGCATCATGATCATCGGATGGCGATGGCTTTGTCGCTCGTCTCCCTCGTCGGAGTCGATGTGTCGATCGACGACGGAGGTGTCGTGAGCAAGAGTTGGCCGGCGTTCTTCGCGGCGATGAATGGCATTCTCGGGGTCGAGAACGGTCACAAGTAATGTCGTCCGACATGGCACATGTTCCCGGTCTGAACGGCTCGGTTCTCGGTGAACACGTTGGAGTGACCGTGGTCGCCTTCGACTTCGATCACACACTCACCGTGGGTGACAGCGTGGTGCCTTTCGTGATCCGGGTGGCCGGCATCGGTCGAGTGCTGACTGCACTCGTGCGAACGCTCTGGACGGTCGTGGGGCTCGTGGTGCGGCGCGACAACGACGGATTGAAGGCGCACTTCGCCCGTCAGTGCCTCGCCGGGATCGATGCAGACCGCGCGGCGACGATCGGTATCGAGCACGCCGAGCGGATCGTCGGGTCGAGGATGCGCCGGGACACCGCGTCACGGCTCCGCGCACACCAGCAGAGGGGTGATGTGGTGGTCATCGTGTCGGCCTCGTTCGGGGAGTACATGCACGTGGTCGGTGATCTGCTTGAGGTGGACGCGGTGCTCTGCACCGAGCTCGAGCAGGCTGACGGGGTGCTCACGGGCGAGTTGTCCGGGCCGAACTGTCGTGGCGCCGAGAAGGTGACGCGCATCCGGCACTGGATGGCCGAGGCCGGACTCGGGGGCGGAATCGATGTGGCTTATGGGGACTCCGCGGGAGACGCCGCAATGCTGGCAGCAGCGACGAGGGGAGTGCTCGTGAAGCACGAGGAACTCCACGGGCTCATCGATACCGAGGTGGCCAGCCGCGACGGTCGGGACGAATCGATGGGTGCGTCGTGATGATCGGCGCGCTCGTGCGGGAGGCCCGCCCCAAGCAATGGGTCAAGAATGTGCTGGTCTTTGCGGCCCCGGGCGCACTCGGCGTGCTGGATGAGGCCGGTCCACTCGGCCGCGCCGCGACCGTGTTCGTCGCGTTCTGTCTGGTGTCGGCCGGGGTGTACTTCTGGAACGACATCCGCGACGTCGAGCATGACAGGGCCCACCCGAAGAAGAAGTTCCGCCCGATCGCAGCCGGAGAGATCCCGATGCCACTGGCTCGGGTACTCGGAACGGTATTGATCGTCGGGGGACCCGCGCTGGCGTGGTCGGTACGGGTCGAGGCCGGATGGATTCTCGCTCTCTATGCCGTGATCCAGCTCGCCTACAGCGCGGCCCTCAAGCATGTCGCCGTGCTGGATCTGGCGATCGTCTCCAGTGGCTTCGTCCTGCGAGCGATGGCGGGGGCCGTCGCCACGCGGACACCGATGTCGAACTGGTTCGTGCTCTGCATCACATTCGGCTCGTTTTTCATCGTGGCGGGAAAACGTTTCGCAGAACTCCGCGAGATGGGTGAGGGGGCTGTCTCGACGCGGCGCTCTTTGGCCGAGTACAACACCGACTATCTCCGCCAGATCCTGGCGGTGTCGTGCACTGCGACCGCGGTGACGTACTGCATGTGGGCGCTTGAGAGCGCGGCATCGATCGACGAGACGGTTCCGCTCCATGGACTCACGATCGTGCCGATGGTGCTGGCACTGCTGCGCTACATGCTCGTGCTCGAGCGGGGTGGCGGTGGAGCTCCCGAGGAGGTCTTCCTCGGGGACCGCTCGATCCAGTTCTACGGACTCGTGTGGGTGGTGGTCTACGGGCTCGCCGTGTACGCGGCCTGACATCGCCCGGGCCGGGAAACCCCTGACATCTAGACTCACACGGTGACCCAGCGCCGACTCTCCGGATGGGGCCGAACGGCGTGGACCGTTGCCGACGTTGTCGAGGCCAGTGACTCCGCGTCGGTGGCTGCGGCACTGGCGACGAGCGGTCCCCGCGGTGCAATCACGCGTGGTCTCGGCAGGTCCTACGGCGCGGCCGCCCAGAACGCCGGTGGACTCGTGGTGCTCAATCAGTTGGAGAATCCCTCGGCCGCAGAGTTCCTCCTCGATGCCGACACCGGCGTTCTCGAGGTCGCCGCCGGCGTGAGTCTCGATGAGATCCTCCGTCGGAGCGTGCCCCGGGGCTGGTTCGTCCCCGTCACACCGGGAACCCGATTCGTGACCGTGGGCGGGGCTATCGCCTCGGACATCCACGGCAAGAACCACCATGTCGACGGGAGCTTCGGCCAGCACGTCGAATGGCTCGATCTGTTGTTGTCGTCGGGGGAGGTGGTCAGGCTGTCTCCGTCGGAGCAGCGCGGCTGGTTCTGGGCCACCGTCGGCGGCATGGGACTCACGGGGGTCATTGTGAGGGCTGCCATCCGGATGATTCCGATCCAGACCTCGCAGGTCACGGTCGAGACCGAGCGGCTCGGTGACTTCGATGCGGTCTGTGCTGCGATGGCCGACCCGGCCGCCGACGATGAGTATCGGTACTCGGTGTGCTGGGTCGATCTCCTGGCCCGGGGTGCCTCGATGGGGCGGGGGGTCCTGACGCGGGGAGACCACGCGCCTCCCTCGGCACTCGGGAAGGGAGCCGGACGCACCGACGGCGCTCTCGACTACGACCCGAAGGTGCGGATCGCCGCTCCATCGTGGATGCCGAACGGGTTGCTCAACAAGTGGTCGATCAAGGCCTTCAACGAGGCATGGTTCCGCAAGGCACCCTCGCGCAGACACGTGGGTCTCGAGTCGATCCCGGCGTTCTTCCATCCCCTGGATGGGGTCCGCAATTGGAACACGATGTACGGCTCGCAGGGCTTCATCCAGTACCAATTCATCGTGCCGCTCGCTCGCACCGATGTCCTGCGAGCGGTCATCGAGCGGTTCTCGTCGGCGGGGGTCGCGAGTTTCCTCGCTGTCCTGAAGCGCATGGGTGCCCAGAACGACGCACCGATGTCGTTCCCCACGGAGGGCTGGACGCTCACCCTCGACATGGCGGCCGGCGCCGAGGGTCTTGCGCGCCTGCTCGCCGAGGTGGACGAGGTCGTCCTCGATGCCGGTGGTCGCCACTACCTCGCCAAGGACTCGCACGTGTCGCCGTCGGCCGTGCGGCGTGGTTACCCGCGCTTCGAAGAGTGGTCGTCGGTGCGGGACCAGATGGACCCGCGTGGCCTGTGGCGAAGCGACCTCGCGCGGAGACTGGCGCTCGTGGACACGGGGAACGCCGAGTGACCAGGCGCACGACACTTGATTCGACCGCGTCCGCGGCTGAAGCCGGGACGCACCGACACAGGGGGGATGGACAACGATGAAGAATGGAGTGGGGGTGGCCCAGAACATCGTCCTGTTCGGTGGAACGAGCGAGATCGGGCTCGAAGTGATCCGTCGGCTCGTCGTGCCGGGGACCGCGCGGCTCGTGCTGGTCAGCCGCGATCCGGCCACGGCCGAGACGGCGGCCGCCGACATCGTGGATGGTTCGCCCGTTCTCGAGGTGCACCATGTGCGGTTCGATGCAGCCGACGCGGCGAACATGCCGCACGTGGTGGCCGAGATCGTCTCGGCGATCGGCGACATCGATGTGGCGGTAGTGGCCCAGGGTGTCCTGCGTGAGGGCCACGACTATTTCGCCGACCCTGCGACAGTGTCGGAGGTGGTCGGGGTGAACATGACCGGAGTGATCGCACTCCTCTATGGACTCGCCGATCGGATGCGCTCCCAGGGCTACGGAAAGATCGTCCTGTTGTCCT
>Ga0172376_10002965_pt1 | contig 20443 bp, 13 predicted proteins | sample Lak35m_FD_121114 | JGI IMG/M metagenome (GOLD analysis project Ga0172376, IMG submission 121114) | Freshwater microbial communities from Kabuno Bay, South-Kivu, Congo - kab_092012_35m | ecosystem: Environmental > Aquatic > Freshwater > Lake | place: Democratic Republic of the Congo: South-Kivu... | reverse complement strand
TTTAAGGTTATAGAGAAGTATATACAAAAACAATGAAAGAAGAAAGAGGATATAAAATTAAGATTATTCTAAATACCCCGACGGCTCTGCCTCGGGGAGGTAGAAGGCAATTACTTTTTATTTTTACTTTTTTAGCCCAACCTTAATCCTCTCAAGCCAGTGAAGTTCTGGCAAGGGAAGAGCATATTTTTCTAAAAAATCATATTCTGGCTTGATAATCTTATAATAATTTCCGCTTGAGTCTCGGATAACTTTTTTGAGAATCTCAGGATTTATTTTCCAGTTTCCACTTGAGTCAAAGCCTTGGTAAGAGTCAAGAAACTCCCCCTCAGTCCCCCTCAATTGAGAGGGAAGCGAGGAACGAGCTGGGGGAGTATTTTCTAAAATATCCGCTCCGCTTTGCCTGTCCCTCTTAATAAGGGGGATATCCGATAGGATAGGGGGATTTACATAAACAATTTCAGCCGTTTCAGAAATATCTACTTTTACTTCCTCATTTCTCCACATAAAACCTTTATCGGTAATTTCATCTTTATCAAAATCTCCGAATAAGTAAGCAAGAGTATCATTAAAATAAAGTGGATTAAGGCTTGGTGGAAAAGCTTCTCAAAGAATTCAATCTTTTTCCATAGAAGAAAATATTTTATGAGCAAGTTCATACCATTCTTCTTTAAAATATTCTTTATTGAGAATACAAAATGATTTATTTCTCAAGCTGATACAGCCAATACAATGATTACAATCAAGTAAATCGTAGCAATAATAAAGATTTGTTCCGATGAAACAATTTGATAAGTAACAGTTTTCTGCACTTCACATATTTGAACATCCATATAAATCTCAAAATCAAGGATCATCACTGCAAATAGTATCAAGAACATTTTTTCTTCCATTACTATGCCCGACAAAAAAGGCATTTCTCGCATTTTGGAGGCGATAACAAAAATATCAATTTTCTACATTTTCGCTATAAACACAAAAATTTCCACTCACATTTTCACTTGAAAGATTTTCTGCCTCTTTATTTACTTCGTTATAATATTCTTGAAATTTCTCTTTGTTTTTGAGGATACATTCTTTTTTGGCAAAATATTCTTCTTTTTTATATTCTTTATTTTTTATGCAATACTTCTGATTATGAAGATTATCACAAAAAATACATTCACTACAACCTATTAAATTACTTGAAAACCAAATATTATTAGAATTAACTATATATCTTGAATAAAATATTTTGTAAGATTTTAAAATAGCAGTGCTAAAATAAATAATTTCTGAATGATCCCAAACCATTACAGAATTAAAGACATTTCTACATTCTTCTTGAGAATAAAAAGTATAAAAAATATTTTCACAACTTTTGATGACAATAAAAGAAAGATAAACATTTTTTGAAAACCGAACTGCTTCTCCATAAGCAATATTTTCTCCTTTTGGGTCTTGCATACTTGCACAAACTCAGACTTTTTCTCTAAGATTTTTATAATTTTGAAAAAAATTAATTCCAAAATCATAATCATTTCCTCTTTTTATCAAAGTATCTCTTTCTTTTTCATATTCAATATTGTTAAATATTTTTATTCTTTCTGTTTGAGGAAAACGAGAAATTCACTGTGGAGTTTTATAGAGTACAAAAGGAATATTGCTTGCGATATCTTTGAGAAAATCACGAAAAGAAGTATGAGCTCGTTTTTCCTTTATTTTCTCTTCCCAAATTTTTAGGTATTGCATAAAATATTTTAAATATAAAATTTGTCATTCCTGCGAAGTCAAGAATCTATTAAAATCATACTTTTAAAAAATATTCTCTTTTATACTTATTCTAGGAGAAGTTTTTATTTTTCAAGTTTTTATACAATATCTTTGCAAAACTTCAAAAAAATAATCTTTTCCTAAAAATAAGAATTTACAAAAGTCTTTTTTTTCATATTATTTGCCCATTAATTTATTATAAAACTTTATATATTATGGCTTCAAATGAAACAGTAATTAGATTTGACAGTGTGTCGTTTGACTTTGTTTTTACAAAACCAATTCTTGATGATGTGAGTTTTTCTGTGAGAAAAGGCTCAAAAATAACAATAATGGGGCAAAATTGAGCAGGAAAAAGTACGATTTTTAAGCTCATTACTTGAGATCTCAAACCAAAAATTGGAAATATTCATATTGATAAAGAATCAACGATTGCAACCGCTTTTCAAGTAATGCAAGCAGAAGATAAAGAACTGACTATTCAGGCTTTTTTCAATAAATATTTTAGAGATAAAACGGTTTTTAACATTGATAAAAAAATTGCCGAAGTTCTCGATGCCGTCAATCTCAAAGCTCCACTTGAAAGAATTGTAAAAAGTTTTTCATGAGGACAACAAGCCCGTTTACTTCTTGCTGCTGCACTTATTCAAAATCCTGATATTTTACTCCTCGATGAGCCGACAAATAATCTTGATAAGGGTGGGATTTATCACTTGGAAGATTTTTTGAAAGAATATAAAAAAACGGTTATTGTTATTTCCCATGATGCAGAATTTTTAAATTCGTTTACTGATTGAGTGCTGTATCTTGATATTCACACAAAAGTAGTAGAACAATATGTTGGAAATTATTACAATGTGGTTGACCAGATTCAAGCTCGTATTGAAAGAGAAAATATGAAAAATGCTCAAATGGCAAAACAGGCTCAAGCAAAAAAGGAACAAGCAGAAGTATTTGCTCATAAATGATGAAAGCTTCGTCTTGTTGCGAAAAAAATGAGAGAAGCAGCAGCGGAACTAGAAGAAGAAATGGTGGATGTAAGAAAAGAAGATAAAACCATACGAGCTTTTACTATACCGATGCAAGAAGATCTTACTTGAGAACTTCTCAATATCAGTTCTGTTTCTGTCATTATTGACCATGAGCCAATAATTAAAAATGTAGATATTAGCTTGAAAAAAGGAAATCATATGCTTCTTTCTGGACCAAATGGGATTGGGAAAAGTACTCTTCTTGAAAGTATTGCAAATGGAAGAGCGATTTGAGCAACAATTGCTCCGTGAGTAAAGGTCGGATATTATCGTCAAGATTTTTCTAATCTCAATTTTGATAGCACCGTGTATGAGCAACTTATGAGCTCTGCTTGACCAAATATAACAGAACAAGAGCTTCGTTCAACGGCTGCTTGATTTCTTATCAATGGAGACTTGATGAAATCAAGAGTTGGAGATATATCAGAATGACAAAAATGACTCGTCGCTTTTTGTGGACTTGTGCTTCAAAAACCTTGACTTCTTATCCTTGATGAGCCAACCAATCATATCAATTTCCGTCATATTCCTGTGATAGCAACTGCTCTTGATGAATTTAAGTGAGCAATGATTCTTGTATCGCATGTAGATGAGTTTGTTTGGCAAATAAAAATTGATGAATATTTGGAATTGGATAATATTAAGGGGTAGGAAATTTAGATTTTTAGAAATTTTTTTAATTAAAAATCTTATGTTTTTATGGACTAAATTAAAGTTAGATAACTTAAGTAAAAAAAATTTTTATTTTTTCTTATTTTTTGGAAAATGAAAAATATTAAATGATTATAATAATGCTATTGTTGATTTAAAAGATAAAATAAAGATTATTGAAAACACTCTCTATTATTGTAAAAAAAATAATTGGGGGAATATTTATAAAATATGGAATGTTGCTGGTTTTTTATTGGCAACATCACTTGATATAAAAATCATAAATGAGCAGTTGATTAAATCAAAAGGATTTTGAAGGAATGAATACATAATTAAATCGGCTTGTATTTTAATTTTTGAAGTTCTTGAAGATTTGGAACAAATATTGGGAAAAGATTTTTATTTGTATTTAAAGGAATTATCTATTTCAGATGATTTAATTAATATTTTAAACCAAAATAAGAAGAACTTATCAATTTTAAAATCATTATATCATAAAGACTTAAAAAAAGTAAGAACTATAATTTGAGCACATAGAGATCATGATTTTTTAACTCAATTAGAAATATTTAATGAATTAGAAAATACTTCAATTATGAAGCTGATAAATGAATTTGAACAGAAAATTAACTCCCTTGCAGATTCTTTACAAAATATTATGAATCAAAGTACGGAAAATTTTATTAAAAAAAACACTAAATTTGTTAAAGAAATAAATATAAAATAATATCTATAAAATTTTCCTATGTACTACCTCTATATTCTTGAATGTGCTGATTTTAGTCTGTATACTTGAATCACTGTTAATCTTGAGCGAAGGCTTGAGGAACATAATACAAGTAAACTTGGAGCAAAATATACAAGTATTCGTCGTCCCGTGAAGCTTGTTTATTCTGCAAGTTTTTCCAATCGTTCGCTTGCATCAAAAGAAGAATACAGAATCAAAAAACTTTCACGAGAAGAAAAACTTGAACTCATCAAAAGAAAAAAATAATTTACTTTTTCCTGTCATTGCAAGGAACGAAGCAATCCAGAAGAAACCAATGTTTTATCTTTTTCCTTGTAAACAAAAAGTAAAAATTTGAAAATAAGATAAAAATAAGCATAATGAGCTCAACTTATACATATCTAAAAACGAAAAATTATGGGAAAAATAATTAGTCTTCCAAAAAATCTTTCCAATCAGATCGCCGCAGGAGAAGTTGTGGAAAGACCTGTTTCTGTGATAAAAGAATTAGTAGAAAATTCGATAGATGCGGGAGCAAGCCATATAAGAGTTGAGATAAAGTGAGCTGGATTGAGTGAAATTATTGTGAGTGATGATGGAGTATGAATACAAGAAGAGGATTTTCCACTTTTGGCAGAAAAGTATTCTACTTCAAAAATAAAATCTTTGGAAGATTTGTATCATGTAATGAGCTTTTGATTTCGTTGAGAAGCTCTTGCCTCTATTTCTTCTGTTTCAGAATTTTCTCTTATTTCAAAAACAAAGGAATCGATAGTATGAAATAAACTTTTTTTTCAGGATGATAAAAAAATTATTCAAGAATTTCCTTCAGAAAAAGGGACAAAAATAAGTATAAAAAATCTTTTTCATAGCACTCCAGCAAGGCTCAATTATCTCAAAAGTGAAAAAACAGAATATGCTCATATTCTTGAATTTCTTCAACAAATAAGTATTTCTTATCCAGAAATTGGCTTTGTTTTTGTTGCTGATGAAAAAGTCGTTTTTAATTATTGAGCTGGTGAAGATATAAAAACAAGAATTTACAATATTTATGGAGAAAATTTTATGGATAATTTGCTTCCCATAGATTTTTCTTTTGCTTGAATGAGGATAGAAGGATTTATTTCTGACCCCAAAGTAAGTTTTTCAAATAAAAATAGACAAGTTTTTTTTGTAAATAAGAGGATTATAAAATCACCGATTATTTACAAAGCGATTTCCGATGCTTATAATCGCTTTATTCCTCATGGAAGTTTTCCTGGTTATATTTTATCGCTTTCGCTTGATCCGAGTTTTGTGGATGTTAATGTGCATCCGAGAAAGATGGAAATCCGTTTTGCAGATGAAAAAACTATTTTCAGAGCGGTATACAATAGTATTTTTTGAAAACTAGAAAAGCTCACTCTTGATGTATGAGATATAAAAAAAGAAGAAGGAAATATTACTTCTTCTCGTGATAATTTTTATGTGGGAAGTGGAACAAAATTTAAAAATTATTCGCCGTATAAAGATATAAAAAATAATCCGAGCCAGACAAAAATTCAAGATTCCATTTATTTTACTCAGTCATTTCTTCATCAAAATAATTTACAGAAAAATAATGAAGAAGAAAATTTATTTTTTTCAGCAGAAAATGAGCAAGAAAAAGAATTTGATATTCACAAAACAAGTCTTTGAAAGATTGTAGGACAAGTTTTTAATAGTTATATTATCGTAGAATGAGAAAAATGTCTCAGATTTATTGATCAACATGCCCTTGCAGAGAGAATTATTTATGAAAAACTTCTTAAAAATAAAAAATCCTCTTCTTCTCAAAAATTACTCATTTCTCTTTCGCTTCATCTTACTCCAAAAGAGCAAGGAATTCTTGAGCAAAATACAAAAATTTTTGAAGAAATGGGATTTGAATTTGAATTTCTCTCTTCAGGAATTATTCTTTTAAGTCATATTCCAAGCTTTTTGGAAAAGGAAAACATAGAAAAAATTTTTCTATGAGTAATAGAAGATATTTGAGAATATGAAGCTGGAAAAAGTACAACTCTTGATGAAATACAAAATAAAATACTTGCTTTTACTGCTTGTCGTTCGGCAGTAAAATTTGGAAATAAGCTTTCACTTTTTGAAATAAATAAACTTTTGGCAGATGCAAATATTGGTTATTCTTCAACTTGTCCACATGGAAGACCGGTTATTTTTGAAATAACAATGGAAGAGCTAAAAAATAAATTTGAAAGATAATTTATTTGTAGACCCATGGAGCTATCATATTGAGGATAACTCAAGAAAGAAGAAGGAGTACAAGACCTACAAGAGTTCAACTAATTCTTTTTTTGATTTCTCATTTTGCTGATCATTCGAGTCCAGACATAGAAAGTAATATTCCATTTATAACAATGTACAAAACTCCTCCGAGTCCAGCAAGAAAAGTAATATATTTAATCAGTGTTCCCATAAGTTGTAAAACCGCTCCTGAACCTTTTGGAACCTGACACTTTATAACACAACCTTTTGTTCCTGCACTGCAAGTATCTCAGCCTGAAGCTCATCAAATTGTTCAAGAACAATCCATTCACGGAATTTTTTCTGTTACAGTTACCGCTATTGGTCAATTATCTACCGCTGTAGTTCCATTATCTACTCAAAAAGTAGTGGGAGAAAAAAGAAGAAAAAGTATTCCAATAATGATAATAAATTTTTTTCAATATGTTTTTATCATAATAATTTTTTTAGAGTTAAAGTGTAGCTAAATCAAGTAAAAATGTGTAAGAAGCAAGAAGAATAAGAGTTGCAAGCACAGTATTTATAACAATACTTTTTGCTTTTTTTATTCTGTCTTCTTTCCCGTTAGAGCTAATATAATAATATCCTGCGATTGTCAAGAAAAATATTGCAACAGGACCTGCAAAAAAGAGAGCAAGACTTGCCATTTTTCAAAAAAGGTTTACTCCATCGCTTATACTTCAACTAAATGCTACAGTTTTCCAAGTTTCTATAAATCCAACAAATATAAGAGCAAGGATAGAATAAATAATTTTTTCCTTTCCTTCTGATATTCTATCTTTTCTTTCTCTTGCTGTCATAATCTCTATTCCTGCATAGGTGAGCATAAAAACTGCAATTCCAAAAATAAGTACTTTAAGAAATCAAATAATATTATCATTAAAAGTTACTCAAAAACTAAAAAAGTTTATAAAAATATTATTTTGGTTGTCAGGACTTACAAAATTGCTTGCCGTTGTTCATCATCCAAGAGTTATTCCTGAATTCATATCTTTATGAAAAGCCTCATAGAGACTTCATGGAATATTGATAAAAAGAAGTCAAATAAGAGAATACATTACCTGTTTTTTTGCATCTCCGAGTTGCTTATCATCTCCCATAGAGATAATCATCTGTACTCATACATAAACCATAAAGATGATGAGTAATCATTGCAAAACAACTTTCACCGTTCTGAGTATACTAAATCATATATTATTTATTGTTCCTGTTATATCACTACTTCAAGAATATTGTATAGAAACATTTGATATACTGCTTTGAGAAGGAATTGGAACTATTCCTGCAAATCACTGCTGATATGATATTGCTATGCTTATCACAAGTAAAATCATCGCAAAAATATATTTTTTAAGTTTTTTTAACATAATGACTTTGTTATAAAATATTTTTATATTACTCTTTCTGGAATAATAAAAAAAGTTAAAATAAGATAATTTGTAACAAGAATAACCATTCCTATTGCAATATATGTAAGAGATGTTTTTGCTTTTTTAAGAGCATCATCTTTTCCTCAAGAAATAAATACTTGAAATCAAGCAAGTATAATCATAATGACAACAAGAATTCAAACAAGACTATTTACCCAATTGATAACTTGTACTACTATTGCTGATAATCATGATAAATTGGCATCTTGTATACATCCTCATCCAGTAAAAGTTATAAATCATCCAAGTATTTGTTGACAGTTTATTGTTCCATAGGTTGCCTCTACGATAAGTTTTGCAAATTTTATAATGGTAAATCAAATAATTGCTTCTATGATACCTTTTTTTGCTTGATTTGCTTTTTCTTCTTCCCCATTTGCTGTAATAAGTCTATAGAAAGCATAAAAAGCAATTCCCATAAAAAAGAGTGAAATAAGGGTTTCTATAAGCTTTATGAGTGGATTAATAAGATTTTGTATAAGATTATTTGCCAATCATTCAGAAACTCACCCATCATAGAGTATTCGTGTAAATACATAAGCAAGTTGCATAATAATAAGTCCAAGAGTAATCCAGATAATTCCTTTTTTGAGGTGGTCTATTGACTCTTTAGTTTTTCATGCAAATAAAACCTGAAATACCATTATGAAAAAATAAATAGTAGAAAGAATAAAAAATAGATTTTTTAAATCTTTTGCTACTCTTACGAGAGTAAGATATATCCCTCTTTCTCATCCTCAAGAAAGGGAAAAGAAATCGTCTGCTCAAAAAGCATTAAGTTTATCATTTGCATTAACTTGGCTTCATTGATTTTTATAATTTCCTATATTTACATTGTCTATCGCATAAGTCATAGAAATAGAATTACTTAATCAAAAAATGATAAAAGTAAGAATAAGTATTTGAAAAAATATTTTTTTCATAAAAATAAAATTAAAAATTAAGCATTCGTAGTATTTATAGGAGTGTCTTTCATTTCATTTTCCATAGTTGTTGTATTATCATTTGAAATATCTGAATTATCTTCTTCTGTTGCCATAATTCAGAGTCTTGCCTCTATTTCTAGATCCACATATTTTTTCTTTCTTCCATATTTTTTTCTCGAATATTCTCTTATTATTGCTGCTGCTTTTTCATTTTTATAATTTGTATCCCATATTGTTTTTAGGTCAAAAGGACGAGAAGTGGAATTATCAATATTGAGTTTACAGTAAGCGGTATAATTTGCTATTCCTATAATATCTTGTTGTGAGAGCAATGGAGCATATTCTTTTTCAAGATATTCTGCATCTTCTGCACCAACTTTAAAACTCATGATAGTTCCCACATTTCAGAAAACAGCATCTTTTATGGCTGGTTTTCAAGAATTTTTATATTTTTCTCCACTTCCTCCTATCTGGGCAATAAATTGGTGTGCCATAATAAGGGATAAATGGTATTTTCTCGCTTCTGAAAGGATTTCTCAAAAAGTATCTGTCGCAAATTTTTGAAACTCATCAACATAGAGGAAAAAATCTTTTCTTTCTGGTTCCGGTATATCCGCTCTACTCATTGCTCCCATATTTGCTTTTGCAACAAATATAAGTCAGAGCAACTGAGCATTAAGAGCTCCTATTTTTCATTTTGAAAGACTTACAAGTAATATTTTTTTATTATCCATTATTTCTCTTATATTAAAAGCAGATTTTGGTTGTCAGATAATATTTCTAATTGTCGAATTGGTAATAAAAGGACCAAATTTTGCTGAGAAATAAGGAATCATTTCTTGTTTTTCTCTTTCTCAAGTACTAGCATATTCGTGTTCCCAAAAGGATTTTACGACAGGATTTTTTATTTTTGAAGTTTTATACTTCATAAAAGCATCATCAACAAAAAGTCTTGGCACATCAATCAAAGTTCCTCCTTCTTCTTCATCTTCCATTAAGGTGAGACATCCATTTCTAAAATAATGTTGGATTCTTGGTCCAAATATTTCATCACCAAATATCTTTATAAATATTTCTGTTGCATCAAGAGCGGCTCTATCCATTTCTCTTTTTCTTGCATCGGGATCAGTGCTTATTACTTCAAGCATATTGAGTCCCATTGGTCTTTCATCATCAGAAGGATCAAATAAAATTACATCTTTTGCTCTTTCTTTTGGAATATAAGAAAGAATATCGGTTATAAGATCACCATGTGGATCTATCACACAAAGCCCATCACCATTCCGTATATCTTGTCTTGCTAAATATCATAAAAATATTGATTTACCTCCTCAAGATTTTCAGATAATATAATGGTGTCTTCCTCTATCATTTCTCGAAAAATATACAGGACTTCTCTTATTTCTATATTCATTCCATCAGAGAAGAACCGCATCTTTATATATTGGAAATCCACCAAGGAGTCTTTGATTTTTTGTAAGATTTCATTTTATATCTTTTCCTTCTAAAAAAGTTTGAACTACAGGTGGTTTAAGATTATATGGAAGTGGTAATTTTTTATAATCAAGCCAATTAATAATAGGGGATTTATTGTAATTTACATCAGGAAGGTGAAAAAGTGAAGAAAGTTCATCGGTGGAAAACATTGATTTATTTTGAAAAAATCATACAAGTTTAAATTTATATCAAAAATATCTTAAAGGAGTAAAGATAAAAGAAAAAGCATCTTCCCAAAATTGAGGATTATCAAGAGCATTATTATACTCATCTATAAATATAGAAGCTGTAGAAATAATAGAACGAACTCCATTTTCTGAACTTTTTTCTTCTTTACTTGCAACAAGAACTCTAATAGATGCTTTGAAAGCAGGTTGAGATGCGGTTTCTCCCATAACTTTTTGAGCTTCTGTTTCTGCTTGGTTAAAAATTTTATAGGAATCTCAAGAACTCGCTCATGGAGCAAGGCTATTGTCTTTTACCATATCTTCTGGTCATGAAACAAGTGCAACAAGAGGATTCCAAAAAATATCAATAAATGGAATTTTTTTTCTTTTTTTATATTCTCATTTTGCTACAAGCCTTGCCGCTCTAAGAGCCTTTTTATTCCATCATGATTTAAGGGGCTTTATAACTATTTGAAATACGGCTTTATCATCTTTATTGAGTCATCAAAATACATTTGAAAAGTTATTTAATGGATCATCTTCTAAATATTTGTAATTTTTTATTGGATAAACATCATCATGTTCTTTTCCAAGCGATGCTGCTCTCATAAAATATCATTTTTGTTTTAATTCAATGTAATCTTTTTTAGGATCAATAATAAGAACTTCTGCATCTGTATAAATAGAAGTTATATGCTGACTAATAACATCCACATAGGATTTATAAGTAATCATATAAAAATTTACTTTCCCTTCTTTGTAAACAAGCTCAAGACTTATTTTTGTATTATCAAAAAACCAGTTTAATAAAGTATCTTTAAATCCTATTTCACTCAGTTTATGAATAGCCTTGTAAAACATAGACATCATTCCTATTTTTTCTTTGAAATCTTTTTTTGTTTCATGTTCTTTATCAAGTTTTGAATCGTTTCTTGGAAGAGTAATTTTTAGATAAACAAGATTTTTTTGATAATAAAGCTCGAAAAATATTCTTATTATCTTAACAATTAAAATAAAAAAAATGAAAATAAGAAATAGTGTAAGAATAACATCAATAAAAGAAGAAAAACTCTCTCCTAATCACGAAAAAGGTCAAATACTACTTTGTGCAACAGGTGCTGGTGCGGAATATAATATTTTTTCTCATTTTATAAGAGCAGCCGAAACAGGTGTGTAAAAGTAAAGGAAAGAGGCGATTCAGAAGAGGATTTTTTTCATTTTGTTTTTATATTACATTGTATCTTGCAATCATTGTATCATAAATACAAACTTCTATCAAAATAAATAATTTGACAAAATATTTATTTTCTTTTAAATCCTTTTTACTTTTTCATAAAAATAAAAATTTTTATTTTTTCAAATCTTCCTCAATAATTTCTTGAGTTTTTCATAAAAATCATTATTTTTAGAGGGTTATTTCCTTAATTAAAAATATGGATTATTCAAAAGAGTCGCTCGATAGAAAAGAAAAAATAAAAAAACTCAAAGAAGCTTGAGTTATTGTTTATGCAAATAATTATAGAGGAAAACAAGATATTTCTTTTGTGCAAAATAAAAAAGAGAGTGTAAAAGAACTTGAAATACTCCTTTCGGAAAGCATACAAGGAGATTTTCAGCTCGCAGGAAGATTGATGAGTAGTAAAAGTCACGGAAAACTTATGTTTTCGAAAATTATGGATAATACAGGGATGTTGCAAATTTGTTTTATGAAAGATGAAGTATTTTTCAACCCCGGGATTCCTGGAACCCCGGGGTTGAAAAAAATGCTGATTGAAGGAGAACAAAAAGATGCCTATAAGATTGCAGAAAAATTTCTTAATATTGGAGATTATATCTGAGTGAAAGGAGATTTATTTTTTACAAAACACGGAGAACTTACTTTGCTGGTAAAAGAATTTCAAATTCTTGCAAAGGCCATAAGACCACTTCCAGAAAAATTTCATGGAATCAATGACCAAGAAACAATTTATAGACAAAGATATCTTGATCTCATTATGAATGATTCAAGCTACCAAAGATTTCTTTTGAGAAATAAATTTGTACAAGCTCTCAGGGAATTTTATCTTAAAAATAATTTCATAGAGATAGAAACCCCCATTTTATGAAATTCTGCTTCGGGAGCTGCAGCAAAGCCATTTATCACTCACCACAATGATTTTTGAGAAGATTTTTTCTTGAGAATTGCTCCAGAAACGGCTCTTAAAAAAGCAACGGTAGGGAGATTTGAACGAGTGTTTGAAATTGGAAGAAATTTTAGAAATGAAGGATCGGACCCGAGTCATATGCAAGAATTTTCCGTGGTGGAACACTATGCAAGCTGGTGGAATTTTGAAGATAATATGAAATTTACGGAAGAACTTTTTGATCATCTTTTTTCTTCTCTTCAGCTTTCAAAAATTATTCCTATAAAGGATAAAGAAGGAAATCTAAAAGAAGTTGATTTTACGACTCCTTGGAAAAGAATAGATTATATCAGGTGAGTTGAGGAAACATCAGGAATAAATGTAGAAAATTATACTATGGCAGATGAAGAAAAACTAAGAGCAGATATACAAAAAACAGGATATACTTGGGTGGGAATAGAAAAACAAGGACTGACAACGATGATAGATTATTTGTATAAAAAAGTTTTGAGACCGACAATTGTTTGACCGGCTTTTATTTACAATTATCCGAAAACAATGCAACCACTTGCGAGACAATCAGATCGTGATGAAAATATTGTTGAGCAATTTCAAGTGCTTGTGAATGGTTGGGAAATACTCAAAGCTTATAGCGAACTTGTCGATCCAGAAATACAAAAATCAAATTTTGATGCACAAGGACAGGCTCTTCTCAAATGAGATGAAGAGGCAACGAGTGGTGATGATGAATTTTTACTTGCTATGGAATATGGAATGCCTCCGCAATCTTGACTGGGAATAGGATTGGATAGGATTTTTTCTCTTCTTACAGAACAAGAAAATTTAAGAGATGTCGTACTTTTTCCACTGATGAGAGGAGAAAATAAATGAGAATGAAAAGCGAAAAAAACAATGCTTGCGGTATCAATAATCAACAAATGAATTTGACTTGAGCTCTGGCAAGAAATGAATACCATTGCTCATCTAAATGCTGCTTTTTGAGCAAGAGAAGGAAAATCTCTTTTTACACAAAATACGGTTGCCACCAAAGATAATACAGAAATAAATCTCAATATTCAGCATGCATTAATGATTAAAGAATCTCCAGACTCAGCGAAAATAATTACTCTTATTAAAAAAGCACAGGCAGAATGACTTCAGATTGCAGAATTTACAAGAGAAATGCTTAATACGACCGATGATAAAAATGTCGCAGAATGGACAAAACAAAAAGATTTTCAGGAAGTGGAGTATTTATGAGTAGAAATTTTTTGACCAAAAAAATTAGTTGAGGCTCTAACAAATGAATTTCCTTTATACCAAGTAGGAAAAAATAAAATAAACGATGAAAAAGACCAAAAAGAAGAATTGGTCGAAAAAGAGGAAAAGAGTGATTATGAAAATTTATCACTTCCAAGTATTGAACAAGCTCAAGCTCTTGTAGAAAAATATGCACCTCAAACAAGGCAACATCTTATTTCTGTCTGATTTGCGATGAAATATTTTGCAAAAAAACTTTGACAAAATGAGCAGGCTTGGCAACTTGTCGGGCTTCTTCACGATATTGATTGGGATTATATAGAAAAGGATTGAAATAGACACTGCAAAGAAGATTTGGAAAAAATTGTTTCAGAAATTGGTCTTCCAAAAGAGCTTATTGATGATATAAAATCACATGGATATTGGTTCACAAATATAGAGCCAAATACTTTGATACGAAAATATATCTGTTCACTAGATGAATTAACTGGATTTATCACAGCGGTTGGTAAAATGATGCCTAATAAAAAAATAGAGGAAATAAAATTATCATCCGTGTTGAAAAAAATAAAAGATAAAAGTTTTGCGGCTTGAGTGAGTCGTGAGGAACTGAGAAATTGTGAGAAAATGTTGGGACAAGATTTAGAAATATTTACTCAAGAATTACTTGAAGGCTTGAGTAAATATGCCGGTGAATTTTGAATGTAATTTTTTAGTAAATTTTTTTTCTATTTACCCAAATTTTTTAATTATTTTTAATTCTCTCGCAAAAAAAGACCTTCATTAGTGAAAATCTTTTAAAGAACAAGACGAGTAAAATACTTATATTTGTATTTGCCAAGTATTAAAATCACCTCTTGTTTGTATCAATTCCCAATTTTGTTTTTCAAAATAATCATTAATATAGGAACTTGAAGGAATTTCTGATTGAAAAAAATTATATTTTATTAATCATTTTCATCTAATTTGTTTTTCAATAGCAAACTGATAAACTGAAACGATATTATCTCTTTTTCTTGGATAAAATCTCAAGGATCAAACTACTTTATTGTTATCTTTCAAAATAATAACCTCATCTCTCAATATCGATCATCTTATTCAATATGGACAAAATAACTCATAGTTAAACTCAGTAAATTCTGATTTCTTTATATATTTATCGAAAAAATTAACTAATTCTTTCGAATCATCTTTTGTAGCAAAAGTTAATTTCATATTTTATCTATTCTTTATAAAATATATTTGATATTTTTTTACTCTGTTTCATTATTGAGAATACATAAAAAGCCTCTTTCAAGGCTCTTTATTTTTTCTTTTATATATCCAGATTTTTTACATGCTTGGCTCTTGATTGAATAAATCTTCTTCTTGGAGGGACATCTTCTCCCATAAGAATTTTAAATACTTCATCTGCCTTTGTTGCATCTTCTATTGCAACTCGAGACATTTTCCTCTGGCTTGGATCCATTGTTGTTTCCCAAAGTTGTTCTGGATTCATTTCTCATAGTCATTTATATCTCTGAATATTATCTCCTACAATTCATTGTTCTTTGATAACACTTTCTTTTTCTTCATCACTATACACATACCAACTTTGTTTTCATTTTGCTAGTTTGTAAAGTGGTGGTTGAGCAATATAGAGATGTCATTCTTCTATAATATCTTTTAAATATCTGAAGAAAAAAGTAAGAAGAAGAGTTCTAATATGAGCTCCATCAACATCTGCATCTGTCATAATTACAATCCTATGGTATCTCAATCTTGATATATCAAAAGTTTCTCCTATCGAAGTTCCCATTGCAATAATCAAATTTTTTATTTCTTGGTTTGCAAAAATTTTATCAATTCTTGCTTGTTCCGTATTAAGAATTTTTCCTTTAAGTGGAAGAATAGCTTGGATTTCTCTATCTCTTCCTTGTTTTGCAGAACCTCCTGCAGAATCTCCTTCGACAATATACAGCTCTGAAACTTTTGGATCACGGCTCGAACAATCAGCAAGTTTTCATGGAAGAGTCATTCATTCTAATGCTCATTTTCTAATAATAGTATCTCTTGCTGCTCTTGCTGCAAGTCTCGCCTTTGCTGCCAAAAATACTTTTTCACAAATTCATTTTGCTGATGAAGGATTTTCTTCTAAAAATTCAAGAAATTTTTCAGAAAATACAGAATCAACCGCTCCTCTTGCTTCTGCCGTTCCAAGCTTTGATTTTGTTTGTCATTCAAATTGTGGATCAATAACTTTTACAGAAATAACGGCAGTCAGTCACTCTACCACATCTTCATTGGTAAGATTTTGATCTTTTTCTTTGAGTATTCCTTTATCTCTTGCATATTTATTTATTGTTCTTGTGAGTCCTGTCCTAAATCAAATCAGATGACTTCCTCCTTCTGGAGTATGGATATTATTTACAAATGTGATTATATTTGCTGAATATTCTTTATTAAATTGAAGAGAAACTTCTACATTAATATCGTTTTTTTCTTTTTCTATATAAAAAATATCGCCGATTGTTCCTTCGTTTTTATTTAAGAAATTTACATAAGATTTTATTCCTCACTCAAAATAAAATTTATACCTCTCTTCACTTATCTCATTAAAAATAATGAGCTTTATTCCTTTTGTAAGATAAGCTTGTTGTCTCAATCTATTCACAATCATTTTATAATCAAAGCTTGTTGATACTTTGAAAATCTCATCATCAGGAAGAAATTTTATAATTGTTCCCTTTTTATTTGTTGTTCCTATTTCTTTTACATCTCCTTGCGGTATTCCTCTTTCGTATGCTTGATAATTAATTTTTCCGTTTCTATGTACCCAAGCTTCCATCTTGATAGAAAGTGCATTTACAACAGAGGCTCCTACTCCGTGAAGTCCTCACGAAACCTTATAGCCTCATCATCCAAATTTTCATCCAGCATGTAATACTGTTAAAATTGTTTCAAGTGTTGATTTTCATGTTTTTGAGTGTATTTCTGTTGGAATTCATCTTCCATTATCTTCAACCATACAACTTCCATCTTTGAGAAGAGTAATGATAATTGTATCGCAATATCCAGCCATGGCTTCATCAATAGAGTTGTCGACAATTTCCCACACAAGATGATGAAGTCCTCTTTCATCTGTTGATCCAATATACATTCATGGTCTTTTTCTTACTGGCTCAAGTCCTTCAAGAACTTGTATATTTTCAGCACCATAATTTTGATTATCTTTATTTTCTTGATCAATCCTTTTTTTATTTTCTTTAGTTTCTGACACGATCTTTTTATTAGAGAATAAAATTTTTTCCGACTAAGAATATAGATTTTTTAAAAAAATGCAAGAAAGGGAGAAAAGAAAAAATTATCTTAATTATTTGTATGACTTTAACTTGAAAAAAAACAAAAAATAAAGACACTATAAAAGAATATATAAAGATAAAAATTCATTATTAATAAATAGTGAGATTTATTTTTTATATAGAGTTTTCTTTAAAAAGAAAAAAGTGTATTTATTTTTTAAAAAAAGAAAAATGTGGCAAGATTTTGTAATTATGATTATAAATATTATTTTTTCTCTTTCACTTATTCCACAAGTAATTGAAGGATTTAAGAAAAAAAAAGGCTTGATAGAATTTTGGACATCTATCCCTACTACTCTTGGACTTTTTGTAATGTCCTATACTTTTTTCACATTAAACCTTATTTTTTCCTCTTGGCTTACTTTTTTAACAGGGATTCTTTGGCTTCTCCTTTTGATACAAAAAATTACTTTTAAATCTCATTAATTATTTCTTTAAATACAAAAACTTATGAAGTTTATTATTATTACAGGAGGAGTTATTTCTGGTATAGGGAAATGAGTAAGTGCGGCAAGTATAGGTTTTTTTCTCTCAGAAAAATATATTGTCACTCCAATAAAACTTGATGGTTATCTCAATGTTGACCCATGAACAATGAACCCAAAAGAACATGGGGAAGTTTTTGTACTCGAAGATGGAGCCGAGGTCGATATGGATTTTGGTCATTATGAAAGATTTCTTGGACAAAATTCTTATGGATATCAGAGTATTACGATGGGAAAAATCTATAAAGATATTCTCGAAAAAGAAAGAAGATGAGATTATCTTGGACAAACTGTTCAGCTTATTCCTCATGTGACCAATCTTATTCAAGATAAAATAAAAGAGGTTGTAAAAAAGGCAAAAACCGATATTTGTATCATAGAAATAGGGGGAACGGTCGGAGATATAGAAAATGAACTTTTTATTGAAGCGATAAGACAGATGAGACTCAGGTATAAGAAAAAAGATTTTATCCATATTCATCTTACTTATGCTCCAACTCCTGCAGGAGTGAAAGAGCAAAAAACAAAACCAACCCAACAAAGTATAAATTTACTTCATGCAAAATGACTTTTTCCAGATTTTATATTTGTGAGAGGAGAAGATGTTTTAACAAATGAAAGCAAGGCAAAGATTGCTCTTTTTTCAAATATTCAAAAGTATCAAATTATTTCTGTTCCTGATGTAAAAAATATTTATACTATTCCTCAAATATTAGCTGATCAAGATTTTGATACTTTCCTTTTTAAACATTTTGCTATCAAAGAAAAGCTCGGTAAAAAGCTAAAAAAATGGGATGAAATTTTAGGTCAACAAAAGAAAAAAAATATTTCTATAGGAATTGTTGGAAAATATACGGGTTTAGAAGATTCTTATTCAAGTGTTGTGGAGGCACTCAAACATAGTGGTTTTCATCTTTGAGTAGATATAAAAGTAGATTTTTTCGATGCAAAGAAAAGTATAGATGTGAAAAAAATAGAAGCATACGATGGGATAATCATTCCTTGAGGGTTTGGAAATAGTGGAATAGAAGAAATGATAAAAGTAATCCATTTTGCAAGAGAAAGACAAATTCCTACTCTTGGTATTTGTCTAGGGCTTCAGCTAATGATTATAGAATTTACAAGAACTATTCTTGATGTAAAAAATGCGAATAGCAAAGAATTTGAAGAAAAAACAAAAGCTCCTGTTATTACTCTTCTTGATTCACAGTCAAAAATAAATGAAAAATGAGGAACAATGCGACTTGGTAGTCAGAAAAGTATTCTCAATAAAGGAAATATTTTTAATCTCTATGAAACAGGAAAAAGAATTGGAAAAGATGATACTATTGCTGAAAGATTTCGTCATAGATATGAAGTAAATCCAGAATATGTAAAAGCACTGAGTGAAAAAGGTTTACATATTTCGTGAATCAGTGAAAAAGAAGGAATTGTTCAATTTATAGAGCTTGACACAAAAATTCATCCTTATTTTTTCTGAACTCAATCACATCCAGAACTTACCAGTCATCTTGACAATCCCGCTCCACTTTTTGTAGGACTCATTCAGGCTTGTTTAAAAAGGGTTTAAAAAATCTCTTGCTTATTATTAAGTAAAAGATGGAAAAAGATATTCTTGAATTGTTTATTCAAAACATTTCTATATATTCTAATTTTTTTAGTAAATTTGAAAAAGGATTTGAAAATTTTTGTTGTAAATATTTATACTTGAAATAAATGTAAAATGGCAAATTTTTAATAAAATATTTTTTTATGATTCTACCCCCAATATCGAGATAAAATGACATTTTTTTGTAGAGACAAAGCAGTGCTTTGTCTTAGAAGAAAGTTTTTTATCCGAGAATACCCTTTTTGTAAATTTACTTCAATTTTTTTCCAACAAGGTGTATTCAGTCCCTTGTTTTTTTGGATTTTTAAAAATAAAGAAAATCTCCAGATTTAATAGTTTCCCTCCAACGATTTGGTACCGAGAATTTTTTTCAACAAGGTGGCTTTAGCCCCTTGTTTTTAAAAAAAGGATTTTCCCTTTCCATAGATTCCTGCCCTCGCAGGAATGACAAAGTAGGGGGAAGTATTTTTTTCCCCTTTCTCCCTTGGGGGGAAAGGGCTAGGGATTGGGGGAGTTTTTGGAAATAAAAACAACCCCGGAGTTGATACTCCAACTCCAACGATTTGGGACAAAAACTCACAAAAAAGAAAACAAAAACTGAAAACAAAGTATAAACAGCCAAAAATGAGAGTTCGGTACCGGTACCGAGAAATTTTTTGAACAAGGTGGCTTCAGCCCCTTGTTTTTTTTGGAGTTTTCTTTTTTCTCTAAAAACCCCCTTAGTCCCCCTTATCATGGGAGAAGTATTTTTTTCCCTTTCTCCCTTGGGGGGAAAGGGTGAGGGATTGGGGGAGTTTTTGGAAATGAAAACAACCCCGGGGTTGTATCTTTCCTAGTTTTTGAAACACCTCACAGAGAAACCGTAAGCACGACCATTGTTACTGCTAGGATAAATATCGCTAGAATAGAAGTACAAGTTATACCCGTTAGTGCCATTAGGTGAACTAGACCAGTAGTAACCGAAAGAACCTCCATTGAAGAAAGCACCATTACTCCAAAAACGGCCGCCTGCGAAAGGCATTTTAAGGGCTGTTTGCATATTTGTTCCGTTTGTTCCCCATCATCATGCTGAGTGGAGAGATACCCATTCTGGATTACTTGGTACATGATAGCCACTTGCACATGGTCATTGTCTTGCTATTACTGTATTTGTCGTATCTCACC
>Ga0172376_10002964_pt1 | contig 20445 bp, 16 predicted proteins | sample Lak35m_FD_121114 | JGI IMG/M metagenome (GOLD analysis project Ga0172376, IMG submission 121114) | Freshwater microbial communities from Kabuno Bay, South-Kivu, Congo - kab_092012_35m | ecosystem: Environmental > Aquatic > Freshwater > Lake | place: Democratic Republic of the Congo: South-Kivu... | reverse complement strand
TCCTCGCGCGAGGGGCCGTCGCCGAACCAGGCCGTGAACTCGACGCGCCCCGAGCGCACGTTGCGGCCCAGGAACACGACACCGTAGTCGGTCGAGACGCCGAGCTCGTCACCGGCCGGGGTGTGGAGCACGACCACCGGATCGAGCGTGAAGGCGGCCGTGCTCGAGGGCGTGAGGCAGGCCGAGACGGGGAGCAGCGCGAGGGGAGCGAGGAGCCGGTGCCACATCGGGAGAGAGCGTGGCGTCGTGCGGCCCGCCGGGCAATGGCTCACTTCGAGCCTTCCTTGGCCTTCTTGGCCAGGAGGTCGAGGAACTTGTCGCGCCACTCGCGCAGGCTCTCGTTCTCGGGGTCGAGCTCGCAGGCGAGCCCGAAGTGCATCTCGGCCTCGCCCAGGGCCTCGTCCGAGGCGCGCAGCTGGTCCTTCTCGTCGTAGGAGACCGACAGGCCGCCGGAGTGGATCGTGATGCCGGCCAGGGCCTGGGCCAGGTTGGCGCGGAAGCCCGAGTTGAGGGGGGCCAGCTCGACCGCCTTCTTCAGGTCCTCGACGCACTTCTCCTGCTTGCCGGTCGTGAAGAGCGTCAGCATCGCCCGACCCCAGTAGGCGCGCGCGTCGTCCACGCCACCCTCGATGGCGGCATCCAGATCCTCCTTGGCGCGCTTCCTGTTGTCGCTCGAGCCGAAGCCGTAGACGATCTGCAGGCCGCGCTTGAAGCGCGCCTCGGGCGCGTCGATAGGGATCGCCTGGATGAACTCCATCCACTCCTGCTCGAGCTTGGCCACGTCCTTCGTGCCGATGCGCTCGAGCAAGAGCTTCTTGATCTCGGTGGGCGGCACGACCTTCCAGAAGCCGAACTTGTTCCCGACCGGCTCCTTGTCGTAGGGCACGCCCTTCGCGACGGTGTAGAAGTCCTTGAAGAACTTCTTGAAGCCCTTCTCGTACTCGGGCTTCGAGTTCAGGAAGTACACGAACGACCAGGCGTGCGCGTACTCGAAGGCCTGGAACGATTCCTTCGGGATCAGGAACAGCTTCTCGAGCGGGATGTGCTTCTTGTCGGCCATCGCCTCCTGCACGTCGAGCACGCGCTCGAGCGAGAGCTGGCCGGGCGTGATCTCGAGCTTGCCCTTCTTGTTGCGCTGCACGGTCGAGGAGCCGAAGTAATCGGCCACACCTTCGTTGATCCAGATCCAGGGCCGCGCCTGGGGCTCGATCAGGAACGTCAGGAGGTGCGTGCCCTCGTGCAGCGCGACCCACTCGGAGATCGAGGGGTCCTGGTAGTCGTGGTAGAAGTGCAGCTCGCCGTCGACGAAGTTGAAGAAGCCGGCCACGCCCGGGGAGACCTCGGTGATCTCCTGGAACTCCTGGCGGCTCTTGTAGACGCAGACCTTCATCTTCTGACGCTTAAGGGCCGGCGAGGGGTTGATGCCGACGCGCGCGTCCATCAGGTCGTAGTAGGTCTCGAGCAGCTCGGCGTAGTAGTCGAGGATCTCGGGCGAGGTGTTGCTCGTGATCTCGAAGTGCTTCGTCTCTTTCGTCCAGCCGTTGAAGAAGGACTTGTGGGCCGCGAGCTCGGCCGTGCGTGCCTTGGTGGCGGCAGCGGTCTTCGAGAGCTCGGCCTCGTAGGCGGCCTTGTTCAGCCACTTGCCGCGGTAGCGCACGTAGCCGTCGGCGAGCTTCTTCTTCTCGTCGTCGTTCTGCGGCACGTAGTCGGACATGTCGCCCTCGATCTCGACCGAGGCGATGTACTTCGCAGGGCAGAGCACCTCGCCGCTCTCGAACTGGAGCACGTAGCTGCCGTCGTCGAGCTTGCGCGCCTTCTTCACCTCGAGCACGCGCCCGTCCTCGGTCAGGAGGCGGTCGGCGGAAGCCGGCAGGGCCAGGGCCGCGCCGACGAGGAGCGCGCCGAGGGCGCGCCGGAGCCGGGTGTCGTTGCGATGCATGGTCTCTCTCCTCTTACAGTCCGGTGAAGTCGCGCCAGCTCGCCTCGAAGGCGGCCCAGTCGAGGTTCTTGAAGGTCGTGTCGAGCGCGACCTTGGGCTTGCCGGTCGCGAGCAGGGTCTCGAGATAGGTCGGCAGGAGAGCGTCCCACTCCTTCTGCCAGCCCTTCGCCTTGCCCTTGCCCTCGCGCAGGAACCAGATCACGGACCAGCCCTGCGCGTAGCAGGCCCAGCCCTCAATCTTGAAGGAGTTGTCGCCGTAGTACTGCCTCTGATCCCAGGTCAGGAACTCCTGCAGCGGCGGCAGCTTGTCCTTGACGAGCAGTACGTTGTCCTGGCGCCCGACGTTGCGCTCCGTCTTGAACTTCTTCGTCTTCGGATTGAAGTCGAAGCTGTAGTAGTAGTCGCCCGTGCCCTCGTTGTACCAGGAGTGCGGCGACACGTTCCCGAAGAAGGCGAAGATGTACTGGTGGAAGCCCTCGTGGTTGAGGACGCCCCAGGTGTTGTCGCGGCCCTCACCCTGCTTGTCGTCGTAGATCAGGAGCTCGCCGGCGAACGAGCTGAAGTAGCCGCTCGTGCCGCGCCGGCCGCCGTACTGGTAGTACATCTCCTCGTTCTTGCAGAGGCGCACGACCGAGAGCTTGCCGAGCTCGAGCGTGTCGATCGCGGCGATCGAGCGCCCGTCCGCGCCGGGCTCTCCGTCCGCTCCGGGCGCCCCCGCCTGTCCGGGTTCGCCGTCTGCTCCCGGCTCGCCGTCCTTGCCCGGCGCGCCGGCCTCGCCCGGTTCGCCCTCGACCTCTTCCTCGGACACGCTCTGGACGATCTTGATCTTGCGCGCGAGCTCGGGCGGGTAGTCGCGCTCGTAGATCTCGCGGATGGCCTCGAGGCGCAGCTTCAGCTCCTCGACCAGCGCCTTGTCGTCGGTGCTGGACATGATGAAGTAGTTGGGCGTCTCGTGCAGCGACCAGCCGGGGCTCTTCGCGACCTCCTTCTCGAGCTTGGCGCGCTTCAGGGAGCGCGGATCCTTGCCGGTCGTGGCCGAGGCCAGGTTCTTGACCTCGACGCGCTGCAGCGACTTCGCCATCGAGGTGTAGGCGCCCTCGAAGGCGCGCCACTTCTTCTTGTCGCCCGGACCGGTGCCGATCAGCGCGAACTCGACCTCGGGCGTGAGGTGGAACACGAGCGCGACGGCGCGGATCTCCTGCTGGGTCGCCCCGGCCCACTTGGGCGAACTGGTCGCGAGGTACTGCGACACGCGGATCTCGCACGGCCCCTTCAGCGACTCGATCCCACCGTCGCGGCGCCAGCCCTCACCCTCCTCGAGCCCCTTGCGCATCCACTCGTCGATGTCCTTCAGGCCCTCGAACTGGATCTCGATCTCGCGGTTCCCGATCAGCTTCTTCTCGGCCTGGTTGGCCTCGGGCCGGCGATCGAACTTGACGAGGTACACGGCCGGATCGAGCACCGCTCCGCCGCCGAGGTGGACCTCTTGCCCGCGCGCGGGCGCGTACTTGCCCACCAGGTTGCGCTCGTTGGGTTCACCGGGGACGTAGCTCCAGTCCTTCGGCGCGCGGAACTTCAGGCCGAGGTCTACCGCGTCCTCGTACCAGGCGCTGCCGAGCTTGGGCTCCTGGGCCAGGGCGGGGAGGGGCACGAGGACGAGGAGCAAAGCGGCGAGCCGTGAACGCATACGAAAACCCCGGGATGGAGCGCCGGCTTCCCCTCGAACTGCGAGGCGGCTGCCGACCGCTCGAGCACAACCGCCGTATCATCCCCCCGTTCCGGTCCCCGGCGCAAGAGGCGGCGGGGGGGAGCGGACCACGGGCTTGCAGGCCTCGAACCCGCCCGCTTTGCGGGAATTTTCCCGGGCCGCGCTCCGACCTCGTCCGCCGGGCCTCCGGGCGCGTCTAATGGTGGTCCCGAATCCCCGCCGCCATCCCATGAGCCAGCGCCTGACGCTTCCCCTGATCCTGCTCGCCGTCCTGCTCGCCGCAGGAGCCTTCTTCTGGTCCTCGGGCGAGGGGCGTCGCCCCGCGGCCGCGCCGCGCGCGGAGGAGCCGACGCCGGCTGCGGCCGAGCCCGCGCCCACCGAGCTGAGCGCGGCCGAGCGCGGCGCGGTCGAGCGTGACGGCGTGGCTCCCGCGCGTGCCGAGCGCGACGCCCTGCCGGCCGCGCGCGCCGCCGCGGACACGTCGGACACTCCGCAGGTCACGGTCACCGGCCGGGTCGTCGATCGCTTCGGCGCACCGGTGGCGAAGGCGCGCGTGATTCTGGCGGCCCAGACGGGTTTCCCGCTCGACCTCGAGTTCGAGCGCGACATGCCCTGGCTCAAGCGCCGCACGACCGAGAGCGATGCCGAGGGCCGCTTCCGCCTCGAGGGCGTCGAGCCGGGCACGTTGCAGGCCCTGGTGGGCGCGGCCGGCTTCGCGCCCTTCGAGGCGCAGGGGCTGGTCGTGGCGAAGAGCGACACCGCGCTGGAGCCCTTCGAGCTCGTGCGCGGCGCGATCCTGAGCGGCGTCGTCGTCGATCCCGACGGACGCGGCGTGGCGGGCGCGAAGCTCGTGCGCGCCGGCGTCGAGGGCTCGGGCGACATCTTCTTCGTCGGCGGCCGCGAGCCGAGCGCCGTGACCGCCGCCGACGGCAGCTTCCGCATCGACATGCTCGCCTGCGGTCCGTGGCGCTTCGTGGTCTCGAGCGAAGACCATCCCGATTTCCAGGCCGAGGGCGTGGCCGAGGAGCCGGGCGTCGAGCTCGCCGGGCTGCGCTGGCAGCTCGCGCCGGGCGCGACGATCGCCGGCACCGTGACCGGCGTTCCGGCCGCCGAGCGCGAGCGCCTCGAGGTGCGCGCCTCGCGCGCCGGAAGCGACGATTTCTTCGGTCCGGGGCGCAGCGCGCGCGTCGAGCCGAACGGTTCCTTCGTGGTGCGCGGCCTCGAGCCGGGTCAGAGCTACACGCTCAAGGCGCGGCGCGCGCGCGGCCAGGACGCGGACGAGTTCGGCTTCTGGGAGCGCACGCGCTCGAGCGAGGTCCAGGCGCGTTCCGGCGACAGCGGCATCGTGCTCGCTTACCAGCCCGAGGGCGCGGTCGTGCTGACGGTCGTCGATGCGCGCACGCGCCAGCCGCTCGAGCGCCTGCGGGTCGAGGCCGGGCTCGAGTGGCCGGCCCCGCAGATGGACGAGGACGGCAAGCCGCGCACGCTCTACCCGGGCGGCGTGGTGCGCGTCGGGGGTCTGCGACCGGGCTCGTCGAACGAGCGCGTGACGCTCAACCTGTTCGCGACCGGCTACCAGGACTGGAGCCGCAACGACATCGCGCTGCGTGCCGGGCAGGAGCTCGATCTCGGCGTCGTCGCGCTCGAGCCGGTTCCGCTCGTGCGCGTGCGCGTGACCGATGGCAAGGGTGGCGCGCCGGTGGCGAGCGCCAGCGTGCGCCTCACGAAGGAGCAGGGCGGCGACAACCTCTCCGTGCGCCGCTCGATCGCGATCTCGAGTGACGGGGGCAGCGAGTCGCTCGAGTTCGGCGAGGGCCGCAGCGCCACGACCGACGCGGACGGCTGGGCCGAGCTCTCGAGCTTCGAGGGCGACACGGTCACGCTCTCGGTACGCGCCAAGGGCTTCGCGCCATACCGCCTGTCGGGCCTCTTCTTGCCGCGCGGCGAGAGCCTCGAGCAGCGCGTCGAGCTCACCCTCGGCGGCGAGGTGCTCGTGACCGTGCTCGACGCTGCCGGCCAGCCGCTGGCCGGTGCCGAGGTCGAGCACCGCGCTCCGACCACGGGCGACTTCGAGCACATGCGCGTCCTGGGCGGGCCGAGCGGCAACGGCGAGCACACCGACTCGCGCGGCGTGGCGCGCTTCCCGTTCCTGGAGGCCGGTCTGCACGCCTTTCGGCTGGTCGAGGAGGGCGGCGGCGGGGGCGGCTTCGTGAGCGCCGGTGGCGCGGCCTTCTCGATCGCCGGCTTCGGCGGCGGGGGCGGCGACGAGGGCTGGAGCGAGGTCCAGGTCGGCGAGGGTGCGAGCAGCGAGCTCACGCTGCAGGCTGCTCCGCGCGGCGGACTCGAGGGCCGCGTGCGCGAGGCCGGCAAGGCCCTGGCCGGCGCGACCCTGACCCTCGAGAAGGAGAGCTCCGGCGAGGGCGGCGGCCTGCCCTTCCTGCTGCCCGGCATGGGCGATGGTCCCGGCGCGAAGTCGGACGGGGAGGGCCGCTACCGGATCGCCGACGTCAAGGAAGGCCGCTACCGCCTGCGCGTCGAGCATCCGACGCGGCGCATGCCGCAGTCCTTCCCGCTCGAGATCCGCGCGGGCGACAACTCCTTCGATGTCGAGCTCGCGCTCTCGATCCTCGAGGGCCGCGTGCTCGACTCGACCGGCAAGGGGGTGCCGGGCGCGCGCGTGTGGCCCGAGCGCCAGCAGACGGACGGGGCCCGCGCGGTCGGCGGACGCATGATCATGATGGTCAACGACGACGCGGGCGGCGGCGTGGTCGACTCGGGGCAGTTCGGCCAGCGCGCGCTGACCGACGCCGAGGGACGCTACTCGCTGCGCGGCATCGAGAGCGACGTGGACCTCGTGATCAAGGCCGAGGGGGACGCCGTGCAGCCGGGCACCTCGGAGGTCGTGCGCGTCGCGCCGGACGAGGTGCGCACGGGCGTCGATCTGCGTCTCGATCCCGCGGGCTCGATCCGCGTCGAGGCCAAGCTCGCCGACGGCTCGCCGGGCCGCTTCCAGCTCGTGCAGGCGACCTATCTCGACGACAGCGCGAGTCCGGTCGAGCCGAAGTTCTCGTTCCTGCAGTCGGGCTCGACCACGCTGAAGGGGCTCAAGCCCGGTCGCTGGAAGGTCAACGTGCGCGCAGCCCAGGGCGGGCTGGGCGGCAGCAACGAGGGCCAGGAGCAGGAGGTCGTGGTCCAGCCGGCCGAGGAGGCCGAGTTGCCCTTCACCGTGGAGTGACCGTGGAGTGAAGAGAGGGCCTCAGGCCCGCAGCTCTTGCGCTTCGCGGCGCTTCGCTCGAGGCCTGCGTGAATCCGCCGGGCTCAGGGCCAGAGTTCTTCGACGAGCTGCGCCAGCGCGTCGCCGTTGTTGTCGCCGATCACCCGGCGCGCGACGGCGCGCGCGCGCGGCATCGCGTTCCCCATCGCGACCCCCAGGCCGGCGCCGGCGAGCATCTCGAGGTCGTTGTCGGCGTCGCCGACCGCGACGACCTCCGCGGGCAGGATCCCGTAGCGCTCCTGCAGGACGCGCAGGGCCTCGCCCTTGCCGCGGCAGGGCGGCTGGACGTCGGCCACCGAGAGCGGGCTCGTGCGGTGCGTGGCCAGCGAGGCGAGCGGGAAGTGGGTGAGGTGCAGCGGCTGCGTCAGGGCCTCCTCGAGCTCGCGTCCCAGGGCGGCCGAGTCGGCGTGGCGCGCGCTGAAGAACGTGGCGCGGATCACGTACTCGCGCGGCAGCTCCGCGAACGGGACCTGGTGCAGGCCCTCCAGACCGGAGAGCGCGTGGGCCTCGAGATCGTCGCGCGGCGGGGGCGAGAACTTGGCGCCCGCGCACTGCAGGACGGGCAGCAGCCCGGAATGCTCGAGGTAGGTGAAGCAACGCGCCACCACGCGATCGGAGAGCAGGCGCTCTTCCAGCAGGCGCTTCTCGCGCGGGCACCACAGGCCGGCGCCGTTGAAGACCAGGGCCGGCGTGTCGAAGCCCAGCTCGTCGAGCACGGCGAGCACGCCGAGCTCGCTGCGACCGGTCGCGACCATCACGCGCACGCCGCGCGCGTCGAGGGCCCGCACGGCGGCCAGTGTGCGCGGATGGATCGTGCCCGCGTCGGTGACCAGCGTGCCGTCGAGGTCCAGCACGAGCGCCCGGTAGCGCGCGCTCACTTCGCCTTCTTCTTTCCGGCGGAGGAGTCGCTCTTCGGAGCCGGCGCCTGCTTCTTGTCGGCGGGCTTGTCGGCCGGCTTATCGGCCGGCGTGCCGGTCGCCTGGGTGTCCGACTCGGCGCTCTTCTTGTAGGAGTCCGAGCGGTAGTCGGTCAGGTAGAAGCCCGAGCCCTTGAAGAGGAAGCCCGCTCCGCCGCCGATCAGGCGCTTCAGGCGGGACTTCCCGCAGCCGGGGCACTTCTTCTTCGGGGACTCGGTGATCTTCTGGAAGAGCTCGAGGGTGTGCGCGCAGGCTTCGCAGCGGTAGTCGTAGGTGGGCATCGCGAGCGGCCGTCAGTCGGCGGGAGGAGTGGGGGCGATCGCCACGACCACGCGGGCCGGACGCAGGATGCGTCCTTGCCAGGTGTAACCGGCGCGTCCCGTGGCGAGGATCGTGCCGGGCGGATGCTCGGCCGTCGGACGGCTCTCGCCGGCCTCGTGGCGCGCCGGATCGAAGGCGCCGCTGGTCTCGATCGCGCGCACCTCGACGCTCTCGAGCGCCTGGGTGAGCTTCTGGCGCGTGAGCTGCACGCCGGCGGCCAGGGCCTTCGCCTCCGGCCCGGCGGGCGGCGCCGCGAGCGCCATGTCGAGGTAGTCGGCCACCAGGAGGAGCTCGTCCAGCAGCGGCGTCAGGCTGCGCAGGAGCGCCGAATCGAGCTCCTGCTGCGCCCGGCGGCGCGCGTTCTGGTGGTCGGCCTGGGAGCGCAACCAGCGCGCCTCGAGCTCGGCGCACTTCGCACCGAGCTCGTTGCAGCGCTGCTCGAGCTCGAGCTCGCGCGGGGTCGCGCCCGCCTCGGAGGCGGCGGTCGAGGTGGGGTCCTGGGCGTCCTGAGACATGGCGGGGTGCTGCTCGGGGATCACGCGAAGTAGTCGGCCAGTTTTTCGAAGAAGGACTTCTTGCCGGTGCGCTCGTGCTCGAGCTTGTCGAACTCGCGCAGGAGCTGCTTCTGCCGATCGCTGAGGTCCTTCGGGGTCTGCACGAAGACGCGCACGAGCTGATCGCCGCGCGCGCGCCCCTCGAGCTGCGGCAGGCCCTGCCCGCGCAGGCGGAAGACCTTGCCGCTCTGGGTGCCGGCCGGGATGGCCATCTCGGCCTTGCCGCGCAGGGTCGGGAGCTCGACCGTGTCACCCAGCGCGAGCTGCCCGAAGGAGCAGGGCACCTCGGTCATGAGGTCGCTGCCGCTGCGCTGGAAGATCTTGTGTTCCTTCTCCTTGATCACGACGTGCAGGTCGCCGCGCGGCGCGCCGGCCTCGCCGACGTCGCCCTCGCCCGAGAGCCGGATCGTCATGCCCTCCTCGACTCCGGCCGGGACCTGGATGCGCAGATCCTTCTTCTCCTGCGTGCCGCCCGCGCCCTTGCAGGCCGCACAGGGCGACTCGATCACGCGCCCGGCGCCGCGGCAGCGCGGGCAGGTCGAGGCCATGGTGAAGAAGCCCTGGCTGCGGTGTACCTGGCCGCGTCCGCCGCAGGTCGCGCAGGCGACCGGCGCCGTGCCGGCCTTCGCACCCGAGCCCTTGCAGGTCGTGCAGTGCTCGAGGCGCTTCAGGGCGATCTCGCGCTCGACGCCCGCGTCGATCTCCTCGAGCGTCAGCTCGAGCACGATGCGCAGGTCGCGGCCCGGACGCTTGCCGCCGCGCGTGCGCCGCCCGCCGAAGAGGTCGCCGAACATCCCGCCGCCGCCGCCGGCGCCGAAGATGTCGCCGAAGGCCTCGAAGATGTCCTCCATGTTGGTGAAGCGCGTGCCCTGGAAGGCGTCCGCGCCGACACCGGCATGGCCGAACTGGTCGTAGCGCTTCTTCTTCTCCTCGTCGCCGAGCACGTCGTAGGCCTCGGCCGCCTCCTTGAACTTGGCCTCGGCCTCGGGCGCGCCCTTGTTGCGGTCCGGGTGGAACTCGAGCGCCTTCTTGCGGTACGAGCGCTTGATGTCCTCGGGCGAGGCGTTGCGTTCGACGCCCAGCACCTCGTAGTAGTCGCGCTTGTCGCTCATCGCTCGCTCTGGCCTCTGGTCAGCGGATCATGCTTCCCTACATGCACGCGGCGGAGCCGATCGACCGGCTCCGCCGCGGAAAGTGCTCGACGGAAGCGGCCTCAGGCGATCGAGCCCGCGACCTTCTTCTTGTCGTCCTTGAGCTCGGTGACCATCGTGTCGGTGGTCAGGAGCAAGCCCGCGATCGAGGCCGCGTTCTGCAGGGCGGAGCGCACGACCTTGGCGGGGTCGACGATGCCGGCCTTGAACATGTCCTCGTAGCTGCGCGTCAGGGCGTTGAAGCCGACCGTCTTGCCCTTTTCGCGCACCATCTCGACCACCACCGAGCCGTCCTCGCCGGCGTTCTCGGCGATCCAGCGCAGCGGCTCCTCGAGGGCCTTCTCGATGATCTTGAGGCCGAAGCGCTCGTCGCCCTTGACCTTGGCTTCCGCCAGGGCCTCGGAGGCGTTCAGCAGGGCGACGCCGCCGCCCGGCACGATGCCCTCCTCGATCGCCGCACGCGTCGCCGCGTAGGCGTCGTCGACGAGGTCCTTCTTCGACTTCATCTCGGCCTCGGTGTCGCCACCGACGCGGATCACGGCCACGCCGCCGGTCAGCTTGGCCAGGCGCTCCTCGAGCTTCTCGCGGTCGTACTCGGAGGTCGTCTTCTCGATCTGCGCGCGCAGCTGCTTGACGCGCTCCTCGACCATCTTCTTGGCGCCGGCGCCGGAGATGAGGGTGGTGGAGTCCTTGTCGACCACGATGCGCTTCGCCTGACCGAGCTGGGAGAGCGTCATCTTCTCGAGCGAGAGCCCGAGCTCGTCGGTGATGGCGATGCCGCCGGTCAGCACGGCGATGTCGCCGAGGTACGCCTTGCGACGGTCGCCGAAGCCGGGCGCCTTGACGGCGCACACGTTCAGGATGCCGCGCAGCTTGTTGATCACGAGCGTGGCCAGGGCCTCGCCCTCGATCTCCTCGGCGATGATCAGGAGCGGGCGACCCGTCTGGGCCGCCTGCTCGAGCACCGGGATGAGCTCGCGCGCGTTCGTGATCTTCTTCTCGTGGATCAGGATGAAGGGGTTCTCGAGCTCGGCCGTGAGCTTGGCCGGGTTGGTGGCGAAGTAGGGCGAGATGTAGCCCTTGTCGAACTCCATGCCCTCGACGACTTCCTTGACGGTTTCGCGGCCCTTGCCTTCCTCGACCGTGATCGAGCCGTCGTCACCGACCGCCGCGAAGCACTCCGCGATCAGCTGGCCGATCTCGGGGTCGTTGTTGGCCGAGATCGTGGCCACGCTGGCGCGCTCGTCCTTCGACTTGACCTTGCGCGACTGTCCGGCGATGTGCTCGACGGCCAGGGTCACGGCCTGGTCGATGCCGTTGCGCAGGCTGACGGGGTTGACGCCCGCGGCCAGGTACTTCAGGCCTTCCTCGTAGATCGCGGCGGCGAGCACGGTCGCGGTCGTGGTGCCGTCACCGGCCACGTCGCCCGTCTTCTTCGCGACCTCGTTCACGAGCTTTGCGCCCATGTTCTCGAAGGGGTCGGCGAGGTCGATCTCCTTGGCGACCGACACGCCGTCCTTGGTCACGTGGGGCGTGCCGAAGGACTTCTGGAGGATGACGTTGCGTCCGCCCGGACCGAGCGTGACGCGCACGGTCTTGGCGAGCTTCTGGATGCCGGCGCGCACCTTCTGGCGCGCGTCGTCGTCGAACATGATCTGCTTGGCCATGGTTGTCTCCGTGTGTGCTCGTTGTGGTGTGTGTGCCGTGTGGGGTGCCGCGCAGGACTAGAAGTCCATGCCTCCGCCCATGCCACCCATGCCGCCCATTCCTCCCATGCCACCCATCTCGTCCATGCCCTCCATGCCGCCCTCGCCCGGGCCGCCCTTCTTCTTGGACTCGGGCTTGGTGGCGATCAGGGCGTCGGTGGTGAGCAGGAGCTGGGCGACGCTGGCGGCGTTCGTCAGCGCGGCCTTGGTGACCTTGGCCGGATCGACGATGCCCGCCTTGAGCATGTCGCAGTACTCGCCCTTGAGGCTGTCGAAGCCCCAGTTCGCGCTGGAGTTCGCGAGCGCGCGGTGCGCCACGACGCGGCCGTCGAAGCCGGCGTTGTCGGCGATCGCCTGGACCGGCCGCCCGAGCGCCTCGAACAGGATGTCGAGACCGGCGTTGAAGTGGTCGTCGTCGCTCTTCTTCAGCTTCGCGAGCACGTTGCGCGCGCGCAGCAGCGCGAAGCCGCCGCCCGGCAGGATGCCCTCGGCCACGGCCGCACGCGTGGCGTGCAGCGCGTCCTCGAACAGCGCCTTCTTCTCCTTGACCTCGGTCTCGGTCGCGCCGCCGACGTTGATCTGGGCGATGCCACCGGTGAGCTTGGCCAGGCGCTCCTGGAGCTTCTCGCGGTCGTAGTCCGAGCTGGTCGTCTCGACCTCCGCGCGGATCTGGGCCACGCGCGCCTCGACGTCGGCCTTCTTGCCGGCCCCGTCGTAGATCGTCGTGTTGTCGTTGTCGATCACCACGCGCTTGGCCGTGCCGAGATCGGACAGCTTGACCTTGTCGAGCTCCTTGCCGAGGTCGCTCATGATCGCCGTGGCGCCGGTCAGGACCGCGATGTCCTGCAGCATGGCCTTGCGGCGGTCACCGTAGCCGGGCGCCTTGACGGCGCAGGTCTGGACCACGTTGCGGATCTTGTTGACGACCAGCGTGGCCAGGGCCTCGGACTCGACGTCCTCGGCGATGATGAGCAGCGCGCGCTTCGAGTTCTTGACGAGCTCGAGCAGCGGCAGGAGCTTCTGGATGTTCGAGATCTTGCCCTCGTGCACGAGGATCCAGGGCTTCTCGAGCTCGCACTCCATCTGGTCGGCGTTGGTCACGAAGTGCGCCGAGAGGAAGCCGCGGTCGAACTGCATGCCCTCGACCAGCTTCGTCTCGTCCTCCAGGGCCTTGCCCTCCTCGACGGTGATGACGCCGTCCTTGCCGACGCGCTCGAAGGCGTCGCCGATGCGCTTGCCGACCTGCGGGTTGTTGTTGGCGGAGATCGTCGCGACCTGGCGGATCTCGGCGTTGTCCTTGATCGGACGCGCCACGCGCTCGAGCTCCTTCACGATCGCCTCGCAGCCCGCGCGCAGGCCGGCGTTGAGCAGGTTCGGCGAGTGCCCGGCGGTGATCGCGCGCAGGCCCTGGGTGAAGATCGCCTCGGTCAGGAGGGTCGCGGTGGTCGTGCCGTCGCCGGCCTTGTCGCTCGTCTTGCTGGCGACTTCCTTGACCAGGGCGGCGCCCATGCGCTCGTAGGGGTCGGAGAGCTCGATCTCCTCGGCCACGGTGACACCGTCCTTGGTGACCGTCGGCGCGCCCCAGCCCTTGTCGAGCACCGCGTTGCGGCCGCGCGGTCCGAGCGTGCTCGTGACCGCCTTCGCCAGCTTCTGGACGCCGCTCTTGATGGCGTCGCGGGCGTCGGACTGGAAAACCATCTGCTTGGCCATGTCGGGATGCGCTCCGTGCGTGGGTGGCTGTGTTCGGGGGACACCGCGGTGGGTGCCGCGGCGTGCGCGCGCGGTTGCAAGAAGGGTGCCGCGGGCAAAAATGGCCCGGGCGGGGTCCTGGAGGGCACCGCCGCTGTCTTTTTGGCAGCGGATCCAGGAGGGACTGTCTGGCTCTGTCGATCTGGCAGCGCTGTTCCGGGCCCCGCCCGGGGCGCATCATGGGGCCATGCTGTGCCTCGCGCTCGTCCTTCTCGCTGCCCAGGAGTCCGCGCCCGCTCGCCTCGAGCTCGAGGCCCTCGACGGGCGCCGTTCCGAGCTCCTCGCGAGCGAGCTGCCGCTCTCCGATCCGCGCACGCGCGAGGCCTGGATCGTGCGCCCGCGCGGCCACGCGGCGGTCGCCACCAGCCGGCCCGAGGCGCGCGTGCACTTCACGAACGGTGACGAGCTCTCCGGACGCGTGCTCGGCGGGGCAGGCGAGAGCCTGACGCTCGAGCTCTTCGAGGGACTGAGCGTGGACTGCCCGCTCGAGACCCTGCGCTCGGTCCAGTTCTCCGCGCGACTCACGGCGGGGGCCGAGGCGGGCCTCGCGCCCGCACCCGAGGGCGATCGCCTCTACCGGCGCAGCGGGAACGCGCTCGACGTGCTCGACGGGACGATCGAGGCCGTGGGCGTCGAGGGCGTCGCCTTCGACGGTGTGCTCGGCCAGCGCACCGTGCCGTGGAGCGAGGTGGCCGCGCTGTACGTGGCCGAGCTCGGCGCGCGGGAACCCGTCGCGCCGCGCGGCGTGCCGGTGACGCTCGAGTTCGCCGGTGCGGGCGGCGGGCGCGCGCGCGCCGGGCTGCTCGCGCTCGAGCGCGGCGGCGCGCGCGTCGTGCTGGCCCAGGGCAGCGAGCTCCTGTTGCCCTACGGCGCCTGGCTCGAGCTCAGCGTGGCCGACGGACGCCTGGTCTACCTTTCCGAGCTCGTGCCGAGCGGCGAGCAGGGCCGCGGCGCGCCCTTCGGCGACGAGCTCGGCATGCAGTGGCCGCACCGCATGGACCGGAACGTGCTCGGCGGCGAGCTGCGCCGCGGGGCGGAGCTCGAGCGGCGCGGGATCGGCATGCACGCGCCGAGTCGGCTCACCTTCCCGCTCGACGGCAGCTACCGCGCGCTGCGCGGCGCGGTCGCGCTCGACGAGAGCACGCGCCTCCTGCCCGAGCACGCGCGCGGCAGCGTGATCTTCCGCGTGTTCGCCGACGGCGCGTTGCTGTGGGAGAGCCCGGTGGTGCGCGGTGGCGAGGCGCCGCGCGCGCTCGGCACGCTCGCCCTCGACGGCAAGAAGGAACTCGTGCTGGAGCTCGATCCGGCCGGCGATTTCGCCGGCGACCGCGGCAACTGGCTCGGCCTCGCGCTCGTTCGCTGAGGAACGCGGCCGAGCTTCAGCCGGCCTCGACCTCGCCCGGCAGGTTGCGGAAGTAGAGCGCCTGGTTGCCGCCGCGCCGCTTGGCGTGGCGCAGGGCCTGCTCGGCGTGCAGGCGCAGCGTCTCGAAGCTGTCGAGGTCGGCCCCGTCGTAGGTCTCGAAGCCGATGCTTGCGCTGACGGGGATCGGTTCCTTCGCACCCTCGATCGTGCCCGACAGGCGCGCGATCTCGCTGCGCAGGCGTCCGACCACGCGCGCTGCGTTGATCTTGCCGGTGTACGGCAGCAGCACCGCGAACTCGTCGCCGCCCAGGCGTCCGGCCACGTCCTCCGTGCGCAGGTTCTTGCGGATCACCTCGCCGACCTTGGCGATCAGGCGGTCGCCGACGGTGTGGTCGTGGCGCTTGTTGATCGAGCCGAACTTGTCGAGGTCCATCAGCACGAAGGCGAGCTCGAGCTTGTGGCGCTGGGCCGCGGAGAAGTGCTCGACCAGGCGGTCCTGGAAGGCCTTCGGGCGCAGGAGGTCGGTGCGGTCGTCGTGCGACGCGCTGTGGCGCAGGCTCTCCATCTCGGCCAGCAGGCGCGCGTGCGCGGCCAGGCGCCGCAGGCCGATCTCGAGCTCCTCGTCGCTGGCGTCCTGGAAGGCGAGCTCGTAGGTGCCGGAGGTCAAGGCCGCGGCCGCGCGCCGGGCAGCCTCGCGGTCGTCGCGCGCGACGAGCACGAGCAGCGGCAGCGGGCCGCGCGCGAGGTCCAGCGCGGCGAGCTCGTCGGCCCCGCGCGTCAGCGGATCGAGCACCGCCACGGTCGGACGGAAGGCCTCCAGCTGGCGCAGGCTCTCGCGCAGCGAGCGGCCCAGGGCGAGCTCGTAGCCGTGCCCGTTCAGGGCCCCCTGGCGGGCCGCGAGGCCTGCCCCGCGGTGGTCGCAGAGCAGGAGGCGGGGGGGCGTGGCGCTCATCGTCCGGGGGGGGAGAGGCGCCCGGAGGTTCCGGAAAACGCCGTCGATCCCCTCCATCATACCTGCTCGCTTTTCCGCCGGCAGGGTCCACCGGCGGACGGTGCCGCGCCGCGCGGGCCGACCCTACCCCCTGGAAGCCCGGGCCGGCGCCGCTACACTGCTCGGCCTTCCTTCGGCCCCAGGGGCCCCGGAATGCTCGTTCCGTGCCCGCCGGGCGCGAAGCGGGCTCTGTAACCGGGGTCTGGGCCGTCGACGAAGTCTTCCCCTCATTCCCGATGGAAACCCTGACCGTTCAACAACTGATCGACGGCGGAGTGCATTTCGGATGCCGCGTGTCGCGGTGGAATCCGAAGATGGCCCCGTTCATCCACGGAAAGCGCAACTTGATCCACGTGATCGAGCTGCGCGAGACGCTCCGTGGCCTCATCCGCGCCCAGAACTTCCTCTACCACACCGTCTCCGAGGGTCAGCAGATCCTCTGGGTCGGCACGAAGCGCCAGATCAAGGGCGTGATCGCCGAGACCGGCGAGCGTACGGGCATGCCGACCGTGACCGAGCGCTGGATCGGCGGCACCCTCACCAACTTCAGCGTCATCCGCTCGCGTCTCCGTCGTCTCGAGGACCTCGAGAAGATGGAAGAGGACGGCTCGGTCTCGCAGTACTCGAAGAAGGTCATCTCCTCGCTGCGCCGCGAGCAGCGCAAGATCCTGCGCAACCTCGCCGGTATCCGCGAGATGACCTCGATCCCCGGTGCGATGGTGGTGATCGACCCCTCGCGCGAGGAGAACGCCATCCGGGAGGCCAAGAAGATGGGCCTGGTCGTGATCGGCATCCTCGACACCGATTGCGATCCGGACGGGATCGACATCGTGATCCCCGGCAACGACGACGCGCTGCGTTCCGTGCGGCTCCTGGTCGAGACGCTGGCCAAGGCCGTCGAGGAAGACGCCGCGACCCATCGCGAGCGCATGGCCGCGACCGGCGCCGCCGAGCGCAACGACGACAGGCCGATGTCCGACGAGCCGCGACCGACGCGCCAGCGTCCGCTGCCGCGTCAGATCCGCTCGATGCGCCCGGAGGCCACCAGCGAGGAAGACGATGGCGAGCGCCGTGGTCGGCGCGAGATCGAGCCCGTGACGCCGGTCGAGCCGGCGACGCCCGCCGAACCCGCGGCCGAGTGATCCGTTCCACGCGAGCGCGCGTGTCCGCCCGGCGGAGACGCGCGCTCGTCCTTTGATCCCCCGAGCAATTCCGACCACCGATTCCCCGAGACGTAGCCATGGAAATCACCTCGAAGATGGTGCGCGACCTGCGCGACAAGACCGGCGCGGGCATGATGGAGTGCAAGAAGGCCCTGGACGCCAGCAGCGGCGACATGGACGCGGCCGAGGACTGGCTGCGCAAGCAAGGAGTCAAGGCCGCCGGCAAGAAGGCCGAGCGCGCCACGGCCGAGGGCCGTGTCTTCGCCGTGACCGCGGCGGATGGCCGCAAGGCTCACCTCGTCGGTCTGGCCTGCGAGACGGACTTCCTGGCCAAGGCCGAGAAGTTCCTGGCCTTCTCGCGCCAGCTCGAGCAGCACGTCGCGCAGAACGACCCGACCGGGGTCGAGGACGGCGCGCGTCCGTTGCTCGAGCAGCGCTTCCTGGGCGAGGGCGGTCCGCTGCGCCTCGTGCTGCAGGAGACGGCCGGCAACTTCGGCGAGAACACGCGCGTGACGAACTGCGTGCGTCTCGAGAACCTGCAAGGTCAGATCGGCGTCTACGTGCACCACGACAACAAGCAAGGCGCGATCGCCAGCGTGACGACCACGGCCACGCCCGACGCCGCGCGCGACATCCTGAAGGCGCTGTGCCAGCACATCGTCGTCTTCCGCCCGACCTACGCGAACCGCGCCGACGTACCGGCGGCCGCGGTCGAGCGTGAGAAGGCCGTGATCCTCTCGGCCGACGACATGGGTTCGAAGCCCGAGGCCGTGCGCGAGAAGATGGTGGTCGGGCGCCTGAACTCGTTCTACGCCCAGCAGTGCCTGGCCGAGCAACCCTGGATCCTGGACGACAAGCAGAGCGTCCTGAAGGCGCTCGAGAAGGTGCTCGGCGCGGGCTGCGCGATCGTCGCCTTCGAGCGCGTGCAGCTGGGCGCGTAGCGCGTCTTCCACGCAGGCACGCACGACGGGGACGCGCAGGCGTCCCCGTCGGCGTTCGTGGGCCGCGCGGCTCCCTTGCATCGGCGCCGCGCCCTTTGCAGGCTGTTCCGTCGATGAGCTACCAGCGCATCCTCTTGAAGCTCTCCGGCGAGGCACTGGGGGACCCCGAGACGGGCCACGGCCTCGATCCCGCCACGATCACGAGCATCGCCAGGCAAGTGGCCCGCGTGGCGCGCCTCGGCGTCGAGGTGGCCATGGTGGTGGGGGGCGGCAACATCCTGCGCGGCGCCTCCTTCAGCGAGACCGGCGTGCACCGCGCCAGCGCCGACTACATGGGCATGCTCGGCACGGTGATCAATGCGCTCGCGCTCTCCAGCGCCATCGAGGACCAGGGCGTCGAGACGCGCGTCCTGACGGCCCTCGAGATCCGCCAGGTGGCCGAGCCCTTCGTCCGACGCCGCGCCCTGGCGCACCTCGAGAAGGGCCGCGTGGTGCTGCTCGCGGGCGGCACCGGCAACCCGTTCTTCACGACCGACACCGCGGCCGCGCTGCGCGCCGCCGAGCTCGGCTGCGAGGTGATGCTCAAGGCCACCAAGGTCGACGGCGTCTACACCGCCGATCCGAAGAAGGACCCGAGCGCCAAGCGCTACGTCGAGCTCACGTACATGCAGGTGCTCGAGCGCCAGCTGAAGGTCATGGACGGGACCGCCATCACGCTGTGCATGGAAAACCGTCTGCCCGTGGTCGTGTTCGACATGTTCGTCGAGGGGAACATCGAGCGCGTGGTGAAGGGCGAACCCCTCGGTACGACGATCAAGAGCTAGCCGACAGGAGACGATCCATGAGCAGCAAGGAAGTCCTCGACGATACCCGTGGCCGCTTCGAGAAGGCGCTCCAGCACCTGAAGGAACACCTGAAGAAGATCCGCACCGGGCGGGCCTCGACCGCGCTGGTCGAGGGCATCCGCGTCGACTACTACGGCCAGATGACGCCCATCGGCCAGATGGCGCAGATCTCGGTGCCCGAGCCGCGTCAGATCATGATCAAGCCCTTCGACCTCTCGGCCCTGAAGGAGCTGCAGAAGGCCCTCTCCCAGAGCGACCTCGGCGCCGCGCCGCAGAGCGACGGCAAGGTCGTGCGCATCACGCTCCCGCCGCTCTCGGGCGAGCAGCGCCAGAAGTACGCCACCAAGGTCAAGGAGATCTGCGAGGAGACGCGCGTCTCGATGCGCAACACGCGCCGCGACATGAACAAGGTCGTCGACGGCATGAAGGGCGGCGCCCTGACCGAGGACGAGCACAAGAAGCTCCAGACGCAGGTCCAGGACCTCCTGAAGGAGTACGAGAAGAAGGTCGACGAGACCCAGAAGGGCAAGGTCACCGAGATCGAGTCGGTCTAGTGCCCCCGGGGGCCCCGCGAGATCTCCTCGACCCCCGCAGTTCCGCTCTTGCTCCACGTCCTTCCGCTCCGTATCCTTCCGCCCCCGTTCCGGTTCCCGGAGCGGCCCGTGGGCGCATAGCTCAGCCGGTAGAGCAACTGGCTTTTAACCAGTAGGTCCCAGGTTCGATCCCTGGTGCGCTCACCACCTCCGCAGGCGCGGAGGGGTGTGAAGAGGCGAGGTCACAGGCCGGGGACCTTGTCGGCGGAGGAGAGGCCGCCGAGGGCGCGGTAGGTGCGGGCCCAGTAGCCGGCGCGGGTGACGCCGGCGAAGCCGAAGAGGGCGAGCTCGAGGGTGAAGGAGAGCGGGGAGTGGCCGGCGAAGTTGCGGATGAAGACCGCGTCGATCAGCAGGACCGAGACGAAGAGCACGAGGTCGACCAGCGTCGCGCGCAGGGCGCCGAGCGGGGAGGTGCGCACGAGGCGCCAGGCGTGGGTCAGGGCCGAGGCGACGCCGCGGCGGTTGTGGGCCAGGCTGTGCAGGGCGAGCTGGTTCACGACCATCAGCACGGCCGCGTAGGCCAGCACCAGCACGAGCAGCGGCAGGAGCAGGCCGGCGAAGACGGCCGAGAAGCGTGCGAGATCGAGGAACTTGAGCAGCGCCACGAGCGGGCCGATCAGGACCAGGGTCGCACCGAAGAGCAAGAGGAGGAGCGTGCCCCACAGGCCGAGACCGACCAGCGCGAGGCCCTTGCCCTCGTTCCACGCGCGCCGCAGCGCGCTGCCGCGCTCGGAGAGCCCGCTCGAGCCCGCGCCGGCCACCATCACGGCCGAGGTCGGCGCGTGCAGCGGATCGGAGACCTTGGCGAGGCCGACGATCAGGCGGTAGCAGAGCAAGAGCAGCGGCAGGAGCCCGAGCACCACCTCGAGCTCGTGCCCGACCGAATCCCCCAGGTTCACGCCCGGGATGCCGGGCGCGAAGAGCGTGACGAAGCGGCCCATCTCGCCCGCCATCGGGATCTCGATCCCGGTTACCTGCTGGATCAGGGCCAGGATCCCGCGCAGGAGGTCGACGTTCAGGTTCAGGCTCGGGTAGAGCACGCCCGCGAGCCACAGGAGGCTCGGACGGCCGGCGCGGCGCGCGGCGTCGAGCAGGGCATCGACCGCGCGCGGCAGCGACAGACGGTCATCGGGGCGGCCGAGCAGGACGGACACGGGCCCACACTGCGCGCAACGGCGAGCGCCTTTTCAAGTGCGAGGCCGACCGCCGGCCGCGTCAGCGCGCCGCGGC
>Ga0172376_10002959_pt1 | contig 20478 bp, 16 predicted proteins | sample Lak35m_FD_121114 | JGI IMG/M metagenome (GOLD analysis project Ga0172376, IMG submission 121114) | Freshwater microbial communities from Kabuno Bay, South-Kivu, Congo - kab_092012_35m | ecosystem: Environmental > Aquatic > Freshwater > Lake | place: Democratic Republic of the Congo: South-Kivu... | reverse complement strand
TCACGGCAACTTATCATTTGGTAATGAATACTGTCCCCATTATATTCAACACTCGTTTGAGCCCAATTGAACGTTTTATTAATACAGAACGCCCGAACCGGTTCTGAGACAAAGATTGGGGAGTAATTGTTTCCCAAAGTGTTATTCAAGTCCGCATCAAAGAAAAACCCATCATTACCAAGAGCACCGTTGGAATTGAAAATATTGGTAATAGCACCAGGTCTACAACAATCCGACCACCAAAATTTGAAGTTGGTGCAAGTACCTGGAAGAATTACAAACCCTTTGTAAGTATAAATCTCAAGAGTTTTGGTTCCAACGGAACCTGCAGTGACACAATCGAACAAGGTAGGTGCAACCAAACCAGACCCCGCTTGTGGTGTCATATTAATATTTTGATTTGGGAAACACGATGAGCTGACAGTAACCGTTGTATTGAGAGGCATACCAATACCGTTGACATCCCTGTAAAGACGAAGGATTACCTTGTAATGATTACTAATACCAGTGGAGTCACCGATGTATCTGTATTGGATATCCCCCCCTGCATAGTGGGAACCAAATCCCACAAAAGAGAACAACAATAAAATCAGAGTAAAAAGTTTTTTCATTATCAAATAAATAGATAATAAAAACCTAATAAAAAAACCCCACTCTTTAAAGGGGGGTCAATGAAAAATATTTTACAGCAATTATAACACTTCAGTTAAAATCCGCCATTCTTCAAGTCGGTTACCATCAAAGGTAGCCTCCACTGGTTTACCCTTAAGTTTGTCAACACTATCAACCTTCGCCTCTATCAAAAGTTTTGATAAGAACCTCATGGATTTCATCATAAATTTTTGACCTATCGTCTTCGCTCCATTGCATGTGTTTTGAATGTTTGACCCGTTCAGCATCCCAGTATCCTTGAAAATCCGATACACCCCAAGCTTCACCTGAAAGTGTAACAGATAGACCTAGCATACTATCTTGATATCCACCATGACCAAAGGTAACTTGTTCAATTTTTCCTAATCGTTTTTCCATTTTAAGTTAAGTTAGTAACCCTATTATAATCCTTTATAGATTTGACGAATAGTATCTTCATCACTTTGGTTCATAACCAGTCGAGACTGACGAATCTTTTCACAAATTATATCCCACTCTTGGTCTAAGATATTTGGAAGATTCACATCTTCATCGGTTTTTATCATGTGGGACATGATGTGACCGTCTTCAATCAGAGCTTTGATGAGTTCTTTAATTTCCGAGGATGAACACTCACTAACATACTCATCAGGGTCGATATCAATTTCAGCAGCGAACTCAGGCATTTATTTCAGTATTAAGGATTAATTCTTTGGGAAAGTTAACTGACTGCATGAGTCCGATGTAAAGAGGGATATACTTGCGATTGATGTAATCTGCCCGCGAGAATGCAAGTTGTAGGTTGTTTTCAACCACCGCTTGAACAAAACTACCACCTGTGTATCCAACGTTCCACTTAGTACATAGGATACTTTCTCCGATGTTAAGGATGTGTTGGTATTCATCATCGGTTGGGGTATAACCATGTGTCAAGTACATTTCTCGACTGCAATAGTCTTCCACCAATTGACGAACGGTTTGAATTTCTTCTTCTTTTGTCATGATTTGTGTTTTTGATATTCAACAAAGTAAAACTACAACAAGACTTTTAATCCACCAAATTTTCTTCGAAATTAATTTTCTGTTGTTTTTTCTCGTCAACAAAACCTTGAACTCTTTTCCGTGCAACTTCAGTGTAATTGGGTGAAAGTTCGATACCAATCCAACGACGGTCTAACACTTCTGCCGCAACCATACTAGTTCCACTACCTGCGAATGGGTCCAAAACGACATCATTCTTATAAGTTAGAATCTTGATTGCCTTAGTGGGAATATCCATTGAGAATGTTGCTTTGGTCATACTCTTTGTGTCGGCAAAGTAGTGCCATTGTCCAAAGACCAAATCAATGAACTCTCGTTTTTGGTCTTCAGTGTAAACCTTCTTTTGTTTGATTACTCCATTCTCATCTTCAACATCAACCAATTCGTTCATCCATTGAGGTTGACCCTTAATTTTCTTGATGTGTTGTTTCTTGTACGCAAGAATCACACACTCTTTCGGGTTGTAGATGTACGGAGAACTCGGGCTCATCCAACTACCCCAAGCGGTTGTACGGCTACGGTGTGGTGACTCTTCTTCCAAGTCAACGATTCCAAAGAATTTGTATCCGATTTGTTTCATGGTTTGCCATACTTCACTAACCAAGAAAACTCGTCCACCTTTTTCTTGACGATTAATCTCGTAGGGGATGTTCAAAGCAATACGTCCATCGTCCTTGAGAACTCGGTAAGCCTCGGTCATCCACTCTTTGGTGAACTTAAGATATTGGTCAGGAGTCATATCATCATCATGAACATCATATGCGATGTTCACACCGTAAGGAGGTGACGTAACAAGAAGGTCGATAGAACCCTCAGGGATGGTTTTCATAACCTCAATACAATCTCCATTGAGGATTTTACCTGTAAAATTTTCAATCATTTTCTGAATTCGTTAATTAAACCTAGCACAAATATAAACAAAATAATTGGCCAACCAAAAAATATAAAACTAATTTCAATTAATTCTACCTTTTGATTGGTCAACAACATCAAGTGATGATAAATCATTGTAAAGATTAACCCCCACAATAAATAAAGAATCATTTCTGTGATTCTAAAAGTTGGATTTTTCTCTCCAAATACCAAAGAGCCTTTTTCAAGTCCTGTATTTCTTTGTCACTTCCTTTTTTACCCGCTCTTGCAATATACTTGAATGTATTACCCAAATGAAAGTCCATATCCAAAGCCTCAATCACTTTGATAACTTCGTAAGGATTATTTTCCCCCCCGTAGTGAGAAGGATGATTAACGTATTCGTAGGGCGATGTGTGTGTTGACATTTTATTTAAGAGTTAAAATAGGACAATAGTAAGTTTTCCAATCAGGGTGCCAATAAAATCCACCGTTGTTGGTTTGTTTATCAGGACCATCTATTTCTGTTAATTCTAAGGTTTCGAACTCCATATTACAAATGGGGTTGACAATATCAAAATGGTCTTGTGTCATGTGAAGTCCATCTTCGTCACCTCGGGGGTTATTGAAGAAGGAAAGAATACCGTTTGGTTTGAGCATGTTGGGAGCGTTTCTAAGAAAGTCCCAAATCTGTTCATCCCACGTGTCGATATAAATCCCATCGAACTGAGGAAGGTATTTGAGAAACCACTGCCAGTCCCCGTGAAGAATTTTCACGTTGGGTTTGAGATGCCATCCGTCGTCCATCATTTTGGTGAAGACATCCAAGTGAGGTTCGATAATCCAGTGCTCGGTGTGGGGATATTTTTCGATTTCAGTATCAATGATTCCCATACCGAATCCTACGTTGAGTACTCTTCCTCCATTACGGGTGATTACTTTTGCGGCTTGTTCCATGATGGGACGCTCCCATTCCATCATAACCGCCTGTCCTGTTTCGTCCATCAATCTACCGTCTTCGGTATATGTCAGGATTTGTTGAATATAAGGTTTGTTCATTATTCGTGACCGAGACTGTCAATTGTTCTCTCTTCAACAGAATAATCATGACCTCCCAAATAAGAAAGAGCTTGTTTGGCTTTTTCTATATCAATTTTAGCCGTCATGTTGTGATTAATTTTGTCAATTTGTAGTGCAAAATCTAACGCTTCTGAGATTACTCTAACAATTTTATAGGGGTCTCCGTTTGATGCAGGACGACGGTCTTCGACATAACCCTTCCATTCTTTAGAGGTTGCTAAAGGAACTCTGATAGATGCTCCTCGGTCTGACACTCCCCAGCTAAAGGTGTCAATTGATTGGGTTTCATGTTTACCGGTAAGACGAAGTGCATTTTCTGAACCATAGTTTTGAATATGCTCTTGGTGGCGACTATCGAACGCTCTGAAGATATTATGGAAATATTCCTCACCACCATCATCTCTCATTTTTTTGTTCGAGAAGTTACAATGGAGTCCTGAACCATTCCAATCGCCTTGAACTGGTTTGGGGTGGAATTCGATTTTGAATCCGTACTCTTCACTCATTTGAAGAAGAATGTAACGAGCCATCCATAGGTCGTCACCAGCCTTTAGTTTACTTTGACTGAATACTTGGAACTCCCATTGACCGAGTAATACCTCAGCGTTTGTTCCTGTGATATCAATACCCGCTTTGATGCACATCTCCATATGGTTGTCAACAAACTCTCGTCCGTGAACTTGACCGTTTCCGACTCCACAGTAGTACTTACCTTGGGGTTCAGGGTACCCGTTCTTCGGAAATCCAAGTGGACGTCCGTTTTGGTAGATGGTGTATTCTTGCTCAAATCCAAACCAAAGGTCTTCTTCTTCAAACCCAACATCTGCACGAGTATTAGATTCATGTGGAGTACCGTCAGGATACAAAACCTCACAAAGCACAAAATATGATTTCAGGTACCCTTTATTGAGGATGTTATCATACATTCTGACTGGTTTCAAGATACAATCCGAGAATTTACCCTCCGCTTGACGGGTGGAGGAACCATCGAAACTCCACTCAGGACAATCACCCAAAGTAACTCTTCCCTCATCATTCTTGATGTTTATTACTTTAACCTTACTTCTAAGGTTTGGCTCGGGGGTATAACCATCAAGCCATACATATTCTAATTTAATTTTCATAGTAATTCAAAATAAAATTTACCCAACTTGAGGGACTTCTTATATTTGTTTCTAACAGAAAACAAAGGTTGTGTTGTAACAGAAACTCCTCGACCAAACAATCTTAGCCAAGTTGTCCCTTTGGAAATTGAGAAAGCAAAAATAGGTAAACGAAAAATTCGTATCGAAACCGCCAAATGGTTCCTATTTATCACTCTATGAATTCTTACGAACATAATACTCCTTTCCCATTGGACTTTCCTCGACCAAATCATCTTCGATTAACTTTTTTATCACTCTGTTTGTGACATCATGTTCCTGTTTGAGAATGTAACGAGCAATGTAACTGACATGAACAGGTTGACTCAATTTACTCATCAATGTCTTTAAGGTGATTTGGTCGATTTCCATTAGTCTTGTTTTTTTGATTTTTTCTTTTTCGGTTTTTCCTCAACGACAACTTCAGACACTTCTCCTCGTCTTTCTGACTTCCAAAGTGATTTACTTACAAAGTTCCAATATCCGGTTGACACTTTCAAATCAGCTTCTTTGTTCTCAACTCGGGCAATGTGTCCCTTTTTATAACTGTTGTTGTCCTTGGTGGCTTGAATGCATTTCATATTAATCAATTATTTCTTTTTCAAAGATATTAAACAATTCCTCATCAGTCAAACCTGAAAGGTAAGATTCGTAAACTCTATGAGAAAAATTATCAGTAAACACAAAAACGTCACCTTTTTTCAAGAATGACGTTAGGGTTCTGTTGACAAGATGTCTGACGGTTTGTTCTTTAGTAAGGTATAGTTTAGAAATTCCCATACCCAAATCTACGAAACAAATTTGGTATTATCAAAGTAAACCAAGTTTTTTGGATGAACTGATTGTAGAATATAAGAAACAATTTTTCTTTTAATCATCGGAATCAAAGTTTCATTCATCGGAAACTTATTATTACTGATGACCTCAAATAATGGTAATTTTCTTGTTTCTTCGTTGTCCCCCCATGTTGAAGTCTCCAAACAAATATCAAAAACTCTGAGTCCTTGAGGGTTACCCTCCCAAATTAGGTCCATATAAAGTTTGGAGTCTTTAGTAGATTTTTTCAAATGAAATTCCCACAAGAGAATTTTTTTTGTCTCTTTATTAGGAAGAAATACAAACCCTCGACCTGAGTTGTAGTTTTTTCTATTTTTTTTAAGTGATACGTGAGTTGACTCAAATACAATCGACCAAATCGATTTACCGATATTAAATGTATCCAAGAGTCGATTACCTGAAAAAACAATTGTCTTTTCGATTTCATCAAACTCCTCTTCGGTTAAATTAGTTATTCTCTTGGGTTGAAGTTCTTTGATAAGGATTTCATCGTCAGGAAATTCCAATTTTTTCTTTGTCAATAACAAAACTCGTTCCTTCATCAAAGATTGAAGATTGGCTAAATGCAAGGAGAGTTCGACAAAATCAGGATAAATTTCAAAGTTCTCGAAATTCTTTTCACACTTTTGAATGTAATCTAATACGGTGTATTTGTTGTATTCAAAATCTATTGGCTGAGAGAACATCCATTCGGGGTCCAATTTGAATTGTTGTCTTTTTTTTCTAGCCATACATCAAAAATAACATAAATTAATTTTTATTCAACTCGCACTATAAAATATGTCTCACCATCAAAACCAACCTCATCCACATTTCCATCATATGTTGAAATAGAAACGTAACCATCGTGTCTGATGATGTCGTCAATCAAACCGCTTTCATCAACAAAGTTTTTATAATCTATTTCTAAATTATCCATTGCGGATATTAGATTTTCTTTAGCATAATCAATGTATTCTTGTATCTTTTCTTCGATTTTCTCATCAGGAAATTCACCCTCAGGGTTTTCGGTAAGTTCATCCATTTCTTCCATGAGATTATCCAAAACATTTTCAATTTTTCTTATGACCTCCATAATTTGGTCTTTTCTGTCCTCATTTTTTTCAACCTCACGAGCCCTTGATAATTCAAAGGTCCTTTCTTCCAATTGGTCGTATCGTTTTTTGTAACCTTGATACCTCTTTTTTTGTTCATCCGACAACTCCCTGTCCTCCTCATCCAAGTAATTCTCAGGGTCGTGATAGATACTCTCGTTATAATACTCTTCGAGATAACCAATAACTTGGTCTTCATCGATGTTTTGTTCAATCAACCAACTTGGAAATAAATCTAAAGAATTATATTCTAAGTATTCTTCCAAACTTTCTCTTGTTGCATCTTCAATTTGGGACTCATCTCCGATTGCATAGCTCTCACCTAATTTTTCAATATTAAATTTTTGAAGGTGTCCATAATGTCTGTCAATATCAGGCTCTAAATCATAAACATCAGAAAAATTATTATACTCTTCGAGTTGTTCTTGAAGTTGACTTATCTGTGTTTCTAATTTCGTTGAGGGATTATCCTCATATTCTGTTTCTAACTCCAAAATCCTTGCTCTAAGATTATCGATAAGTTCCTTGGTTTCTTCATCAGCAACCTCCAAAAGTTTTTCGTCAACCAAAAAATTAAATAAAGCGTTTGCCAAAATTGCCTGTTCATCTTTTTCTGAACTCAAATCCCAAACTTTTTTGTACCTCCTTAAATCGTTACCTATCATTTTTCTTATGATTATATTTGATAAATACCAGAAGAATTCTATATTTATTGATATAAACTTCAAAAGGTAAAATAATATGGGTTGTGGATGTAAAAACAAAGGAAACCAAACACCTGAGCAAAGAGCCCAAGCAGCCGCCGCTCAACGTGTAACAGTTCAAGAGAACGTAAAAGATGCCATCAAAAAAACGGTAGAGAAATACTATAATAAAAAATAAATTAAGTTTACGGTCTCATTAAAAGGGGGTGGAGAAATCTACCCCCTTTTGTATTTATAAGATATGACTAAGTACGAATACCTTTTAGAAAAATTTAATGAGGGGGATTTAGATGAATTTTTGGGCCCTTTGAGAGGAAGAATATTACCAATAATTTCTTTGATTGACCGTGGAGGTTTGTTAGATGGAATCAATTTAAGTGAAGCTTCGAATAGTGAATACCACAACGATGTGTATTCCTATATCGCTGAAAAATATCCTGAAAAATTTCAATCGATGATGCTCGATTTATTTTCTGATGAAATTTCCTCAGGAGATGATGGGAGAGTATTTTTAACTTTAGGAGACAAGGGAGATTTATCCGAGTTATTTTGTGATGGATACAGAAATAGTCTCAGCCAAAAAAATATAAAAGCAATTTTGGATGGAGAAAATGAATGGGGACGTTTCGATGACACCACAGATAATGTTTATCGAGACGTAATAGAAGATTTAAGTCCAAAAAACCAACAAATATTATATCAAAGAATTCTGAAGGATTCCCAAGAAGAAACTGAAAAGATTCTCCCTGAAACTGAATTACTCGAAGAAATTGCCGTAGAACAAGGTCATGATGATTTTGTTGAACTGACTGAAGAAAATATTCCTCGAATTTTTTCTGATGAAGACAGTGCTCTTTCTGTCTTAGGTATTTTGGAAAATTTAAGGTCTGACTTATACTCTGTTCATAGCAGTGCATATAATTCTGCGTATGAGAGTGAGTTATATCAAGAAGTAATGGACTCCATGAGTTACTTTTTTGTCGGTAATGGTGATTGGGTTTCTAAGCCCTCACCTAAAGACCCAACAAAAACTCAATACCTTTTCAAGATTGAAGTAAATGACTTCTTTGGTCTTATGAAAAAATATTTCAATGAAATGATAAGGGAAGACGAATACCACACGGTAAACTATCAGGGTACTTTTATGAACGTGCTCTTAGATGGTTTGTATATGGACGTGTATGATTGTATCTCAGTTTATGGGTCTGATTATGCTGATTGGAGTAAGGTTAAGGAAGATATCGATGAAATATTCTCAGATTACATTTAGACCAACAATCCGTTCTGTCTAGCTTTCTCCAAAACTTTTTCTGCTCGTATTTCTAAATCAGAAATATTTTTCTCTTGTTCCTTAATTGCTTCAATACAAAGAGCAACGATTTCATTGTAACGAACACCATACATTTGGTCTTTAGATTGGTAAACAACTTCGGGTACAAAAGGTAAAAGTTCTTGTGCAATAAAACCAACATCCTTTAATCCATCGGTTCTATTATTATTTACATTCTTCCAATTGTACTCAACACCACGAATACTTAAAACAGTCTTAAGGGCATTTTCTAAAGGTTCAATGTTAGTCTTAAGCCTAACATCCGAAGGCCCAGGAGGTCCTGGTGCACCTTGAGGTCCTTTTGCTCCTTGAGCACCCGTTGGACCTGGAGCACCCGTTGGACCCGTGTCTTGATTAGCTCCAGGTGCTCCTTGGAATCCTTGAGCGCCTGTTGCTCCTTGAGCACCTGTGGCACCTGGAGCTCCTTGGAATCCTTGACCACCTTGAGCACCTTGTGCACCGTTATTACCCGGAGCACTTACAGCTCCTTGGAATCCTTGACCTCCTTGAGCACCTTGTGCACCTTGTGGTCCACCTCCCCCACTAATTCCTTGAAAACCTTGACCACCTTGGGCTCCTTGAGCACCTTGTCCACCAAAGACTCCTTGGGCACCCTGAGGCCCGTTAGGACCCTGTGCACCTTGGGGCCCTTGAGAACCTTGAATACCCGTTGCCCCCTGAAATCCTTGACCTCCTTGAGCTCCCTGAGCCCCTTGTCCACCTCCACCTCCAGTGGCTCCTTGAAATCCTTGTCCACCTTGGGCACCTTGAGCTCCCTGACCTCCTGCAATACCTTGTGCACCTTGAACACCATTTGGTCCTTGAGCACCTTGAGGTCCTCCAACTCCAGTAGCTCCTTGAGCACCTTGAAATCCTTGACCTCCTTGAGCTCCTTGAGCTCCTTGTCCTCCGGTGGCACCTTGAGCACCTTGAAATCCTTGTCCACCTTGAGCACCTTGAGCTCCTTGACCTCCCTTAATACCCTGAGCACCTTGGTTTCCTGTTGGTCCTTGAGCACCCTGAGGTCCTCCAGCACCAGTTGCTCCTTGAGCACCTTGAAATCCTTGTCCACCTCCGGCACCTTGTGAACCTTGAGCTCCGGTAAGACCTTGTGCACCTTGAAATCCTTGCCCACCTTGAGCCCCTTGAGCACCTTGTCCTCCTTTGATACCTTGAGCACCTTGAAAACCTTGTGGTCCCCCAGCACCTTGGGACCCTTGTGCTCCCGTGTTTCCTGTGGCTCCCTGAAAACCTTGTCCTCCTTGAGCCCCTTGAGCTCCTGTAGCCCCAGTCGCTCCTTGTGCACCTTGGAATCCTTGTGCACCGCCAGCACCTTGTGAACCCGTTGCACCTTGAGCACCTTGAGGACCCTGAAAACCTTGTCCTCCTTGTGCCCCTTGTGAACCTGTAGCTCCTTGTGCACCTTGTGCTCCTTGAAAACCTTGTCCTCCTTGGGCACCTTGTGAACCTTGTCCACCCGTTACTCCGGCAGCACCTTGGAATCCTTGACCACCTTGAGCACCTTGTGCACCTTCCGCACCCGAATTTGGTCCTCCTTCTCCACCTCCATTGAGACCTTGAAAACCTTGTCCCCCTTGAGCTCCTTGAGCCCCTTGACCACCCGTAGCACCAATTGCACCTTGAAAACCTTGTCCTCCTTGAGCACCTTGTGCTCCTTGTCCTCCTGTAGCCCCTTGGGCGCCCTGAAAACCTTGCCCTCCTTGAGCTCCCTGAGCACCTGTCGCTCCTTGGGCCCCTTGGGGTCCTTGGAATCCTTGACCACCTTGAGCACCCTGAGCACCTGTGTCCCCTTGTAATCCAATACCACCTTGAAATCCTTGTCCACCTTGAGCCCCTTGAGCCCCTTGAGCTCCTTGAGCACCAGTTGCTCCTTGAAACCCTTGACCACCCTGAGCACCTTGTGCTCCCTGAGCACCAACCAATACACCTTCAGCCTCACCGCTTAACCCTTGGAAACCTTGACCTCCTTGAGCACCTTGAGCTCCTTGACCACCAGTTGCCCCTGTAGCACCTTGGAAACCTTGACCTCCTTGAGCACCTTGAGCTCCTTGACCACCTGTAGCCCCTTGTGCACCTTGGAAACCTTGACCACCTTGAGCCCCCTGTACTCCTGTGGCACCCTGAGCTCCTTGAGGTCCTTGAAAACCTTGTCCGCCTTGAGCACCTTGAGCACCCGCAACTCCCTTAGCACCCTGTGCACCTTGAAACCCTTGTCCCCCTTGAGCACCCTGTGCACCTTGAGAACCAATCGCCCCTGTTCCTCCTTGAAATCCTTGTCCTCCTTGGGCACCTTGAGCACCTTGGGCTCCTTCAATAACACCTTCAACTAAGTCACCACTAAGACCTTGGAAACCTTGTCCGCCTTGAGCACCTTGAGCCCCTTGAGCCCCTTGTGCACCAATTGCACCCTGAAAGCCTTGTCCTCCCTGAGCACCTTGTCCTCCCTGAGCACCTTGGGCACCTTGGTCCCCTTGAAATCCTTGACCTCCTTGGGCTCCTTGAACACCGGTTGCTCCTTGCGCTCCTTGAGGTCCTTGAAACCCTTGACCTCCCTGAGCACCTTGTGCACCAACATCTCCTTGTAATCCGATTGCTCCTTGGAATCCTTGTCCACCTTGAGCACCTTGTGCTCCTTGAGCTCCTTGAGCACCTTGACCTCCCTGAAACCCTTGTCCACCTTGTGCCCCTTGAGCACCTTGAGCACCAACCAATACTCCTTCAACTTCACCACTTGAACCCTGAAATCCTTGTCCCCCTTGAGCACCTTGAGCTCCTTGAGCACCTTGACCTCCAACAGCACCTTGTGAACCTTGTCCACCTTGTGCACCCTGTGCACCCTGACCTCCTGTCGCACCTTGTGCCCCTTGGAATCCTTGACCTCCTTGTGCACCCTGTGCTCCAGTTGCCCCTTGGGAACCTTGTGGACCTTGAAACCCTTGTCCTCCCTGAGCTCCTTGGGCACCTTGTCCTCCTTGTGCTCCTTGGGCGCCTTGAAAACCTTGTCCTCCTTGTGCACCTTGTGCACCTTGTGCACCTTGTGCTCCGGTACCCCCTTGGAATCCTTGTCCACCTTGTGCCCCTTGTGCTCCCTGAGCTCCAATCAGAGGTCCTTCATTTCCTGGTGTTGCGCCATTCAATCCTTGGAAACCTTGACCTCCTTGAGCACCTATTGCTCCTTGAGAACCCTCTGCTCCCTGACCACCTTGAGCTCCCTGACCACCTTGAGCACCCTGAGCACCTTGTGAACCTACAGCACCCTGAGCACCTTGAGCACCCTGAGCACCTTGCGCCCCTTGGCCACCTTGGCCACCTTGAGCACCCTGAGCACCTTGAAATCCTTGTCCTCCTTGTGCACCTTGCGCTCCGGTTGCCCCTTGAGCCCCTTGAGCACCTTGGGCACCTTGTCCTCCTTGAGCTCCTTGAGCTCCTTGACCACCTTGTGCACCTTGGGCACCTTGTCCTCCTTGAGCTCCTTGGGCACCTGTAAATCCTGTAAATCCGATTGCACCTTGAACACCTTTGGCACCTTGAGCACCTTGTGGGCCCCTGTTACCTAACCAACCAAGAGGGTAAATAATTTGTCCGAATGGGGTTGTACTTATACTATTTACCCATAAGTCTGAATTGTAAGTAATAAAGGAAGGATTTGCATCGAGAATGTCCACAATTGTTTGGTCCTGATTTGCAAACCTCAATCCCGTAGCCGCACTTACAAAAGTCCATGTAGTTTCAGTACCTCCCGAATCGGAAAATACAAACTTAGATTGACCAGGATAAATAATGATGTTCTCAGCCATTGACTATGTATTTTAAGGAACCAATACTTTGGTCTATTGAGTTAATTTTTTTCTGATTATTTTGTACCGCAGAAATTCCGATTGTGACTAAAATTTTATATTCAACTTCTTTATATCCATACTTATCGATACTTACAACTTCAGGTACATACTTTTCGATTTCTTGAGCAATAAAGCCAATACTTTTTCCTCTGAGTAAGTTTTTTTCGTTTTTAGGATAATCTTTGAGTTGAGGAATATCAGGAATCCAATCAAATTTTACACCTTTGAGTCCCATCAATCGAATATCAGGTGTCTTTAGTGGTGTAATATTTTGTTTTAATCTTTCATCCGAAGGTGGTCCTTGAGGACCCTGAAAACCTTGAGCACCTGTCGCCCCTTGTGGTCCTTTTGGTCCTTGAGCACCCTGAGGTGCTGTACCTTGTGAACCTTGGGCACCAGGAGTTGCCGAAGCCGGTCCTGACGCGCCGGGATTACCCTGTATACCTTGTGCACCTGTGGTTCCTCCTGGTGCTCCTGTAGCACCAGGGGCTGCAGGTGGTAATCCAAGACCTTGCGCACCTTGTGGTCCTCCTGTAGTACCAGCGGCACCTCCAGGACCTGTAGGACCTTGAGAACCTTGAGCACCTGTCGGGAGTCCATTGGCACCTGTTGCTCCTTGGAAACCTTGAGCACCTTGAGCACCTTGAGCACCTTGCACACTGCTGTTAGCCCCTGTAAACCCTTGAGCTCCTTGTGCACCTTGTCCTCCCGTTGCCCCTTGAACAGCTCCTCCAGCACCTGTAGCTCCTTGTGCACCTTGAGAACCTTGTGCACCAGGTGCTCCTTGTGGTAGTCCTGAGGCTCCGGTTGCCCCCTGAAATCCTTGGGCCCCTTGGGCACCTTGTGCTCCTTGGATAACGTTTGCCGCACCCTGAGCACCTTGAGGTCCTTGTGCTCCTTGACCACCGGTAGCACCCTGTGGTAGTCCTGAGGCACCTGTTGCCCCTTGGAAACCTTGAGCACCTGTGGCTCCTCCAGCACCTGTGACCCCTCCTGTTGCACCTGTAGCACCCTGAAACCCTTGTGCGCCCTGTGCACCCTGAGCACCTTGAGTGGTACTTTGAGCTCCTTGCGCACCTTGGGGTCCTTGTGCTCCTTGTCCACCAGTTGCCCCTTGTACCACAGATGCCGCACCCGTAGCTCCTTGAGCACCTGTAGGACCTGTGGCACCCGCGGCTCCAGTAACTCCACCAGTTGCTCCAGTTGCTCCTTGGAATCCTTGAGCACCTTGAGCTCCTTGGGCTCCTTGAACGAGACTTTGAGCTCCTTGAGCTCCTTGAGCACCTTTAGGTCCTTGAGCTCCTTGGTTACCTTGTGGTAATCCCGCAGCACCTTCACTACCTTGTACACCTTGTGCTCCTTGTCCTCCCGTTGCACCTTGAACAACTGAGGGAGCTCCCGTTGCACCCTGAGAACCTTGAGCCCCCTGTGGTCCTAAAGCTCCTTGGGTAGCACCAGCAGCTCCTGTTGCACCTTGAGCCCCTTGGATTCCTTGTCCTCCTGTCGCACCCTGAACTGCACCTGTAGCTCCTGTTGCTCCTTGAGCTCCTTGAGCACCCTGAAAACCCTGTCCTCCAGTCGGTAATCCTGGTGCTCCTGTCTGTCCTATAAGTCCTTGAGCCCCCTGAGAACCCTGAGCTCCCGTGGGTAATCCGTCAGCACCGATTGCTCCTTGGGCACCTTGCGAACCTTGTGCACCTGTATTTCCTGTAGGTAGTCCGTCAGCACCGATTGCACCTTGAGCACCTTGAGCACCTTGACCTCCTGTTGCGCCTTGAGTGGCACCTTGAGCACCAATCGCTCCTTGAGCACCGGTGTGTCCTGTGGGCCCCAATGCCCCTTGTGTTGCTCCCTGAGCACCTGTTTGTCCTCCTCCACCTTGAGCACCTTGAGCACCTTGTGCTCCCTGTGGACCTCCCGTTGTTCCAGTCGCACCCTGAGCACCTTGCGCTCCTTGAGCACCTTGAGCTCCCTGTGGGCCACCCTGAGCACCTGTAGCACCTTGAGCCCCTTGTGCTCCTTGCGCTCCTTGAGCCCCTGTGGGTCCACCTTGAGCCCCTGTGGCACCTTGAGCCCCTTGTGCTCCTTGAGCTCCTACAGCACCTGTGGGTAATCCGTCAGCACCGATTGCTCCTTGGGCTCCTTGAGCACCTTGACCTCCTGTTGCACCTTGAGTTGCTCCTTGAGCACCAGTTGCCCCTTGTGCTCCTACGTGTCCTGTTGGTCCCAAAGCTCCTTGTGTTGCTCCTTGAGCACCTTGAGCACCATCCGCACCCTGAGCTCCTTGAGCTCCTTGAGCACCTTGTGGTAACCCTGTAGCACCTGTCGCACCTTGGGCTCCCTGTGCTCCCTGAGCACCTTGAGCCCCTTGAGTTGCCCCTTGAGCACCTGTCGCACCTTGGGCTCCTTGTGCTCCCTGAGCACCTTGTGCTCCTTGAGTCGCTCCTTGAGCACCTGTCGCACCTTGGGCTCCTTGGGCCCCCTGAGCACCTTGGGCTCCTTGAGTAGCTCCTTGAGCTCCCGTAGCCCCTTGAGCACCAATTCCACCTTCTTTTCCGATAGCACCCTGTGGACCACCTTGAGCACCTGTGGCTCCTTGTGCTCCTGTATGTCCTGTTGGGCCTAAAGCTCCTTGGGGTAATCCCTGAGCACCAACTTCACCAACACCTCCCTGAGCCCCTTGAGCGCCTTGTGCTCCTTGTGGACCACCTGTCGTACCGGTTGCTCCTTGAGCCCCTTGGGCACCTTGAGCACCTTGAGCCCCTTGTGGTCCTCCTTGAGCTCCTGTTGCTCCCTGGGCTCCTTGGGCCCCTTGGGCACCTTGAGCACCTTGAACCGCTCCTTGAGCACCTGTTGCACCTTGAGCACCTTGGGCACCTTGAGCCCCTTGAGCACCCTGAGTTGGGAATGATGCACCTGTCGCCCCTTGAGCCCCTTGAGCACCTTCTCCTCCAGTATTTCCTTGTACCGCTCCTTGAGCACCTGTGGCTCCTTGGGCACCTGTATGTCCCGTGGGACCTAATGCACCTTGTGTTGCCCCTTGAGCACCTGTGGCTCCTTGAGCTCCCTGAGCACCCTGAGCTCCTTGAGCACCTTGTGTAGCCCCTTGAGCACCTGTGGCTCCTTGTGCACCTTGAGCTCCCTGTGCACCCTGAGCACCTTGGACACCACCCTGAATACCTTGAGCACCTTGAGCTCCTTGAGCACCTTGTGCTCCTTGTGCCCCTTGTACTCCCCCTTGTGCTCCTTGAGCTCCTTGGGCTCCTTGTGCTCCTTGAGCTCCTTGAGCTCCTTGTACACCTCCTTGTGCACCTGTAGCTCCTTGAGCACCTCGAGGTCCTTGTGCGCCTTGAAAACCTTGGACACCACCCTGAGCACCTTGAGCACCTTGAGCACCTTGGGCTCCTTGGGCTCCTTGAGCACCTTGGACACCTCCTTGAGCACCTATGTTACCTTGTACTCCTTGAATTCCCTGTGCACCCTGGCCTCCAGTAACATTTGATTCCAATCCTGTGGCCCCTTGTGCTCCTGTAGTCCCACTAGCACCTTGAGCACCTTGAGCACCCTGAGCACCTTGGGCTCCTTGAGCCCCTGTCCCACCTTGAGCTCCTTGTGGTCCTTGTGCTCCTTGGAATCCTAAAATGTTTGTTGGTGGTCCAACCCATATGGCATTTTCATCAATCATTTGAGTTTCACCAGCCCAAACTCCTTGAGGTGACAAAGTTATACTAGCACCCTGTGTAGTAACGGCAGAAGCACTTATAACAACTCTATCGGGAGCGTTAACACCCGAGAACTGAAGTTCGTTGTCATCACCATATCTGACGGATATTTTGGAACCAACACCATCCTCGAAAACTATTTGAGGGTCATCAGAACCTGTATAACCTGAAGGTAAAAGAGTTACATTGTTTGCCATCAGATTCTAAAGTAAGTTTCAAGTTTTGTTATGGTGTTTTCCAAGTCTTCTATAAATACTTGTTGTTCTTTAATACCCTCAACTAATATAGCATTAATTTTTTGATAATGAACGGTATAGTAACCATTCGAGCGACGCTCTACCAATTCAGGATAAATTTTATTCACCTTCTGTGCAATGAATCCAATCGAGTGTAATTTACCTTTTTCAAGAAAATAATCGTACTCAGGAGTGGTTTCGTTCCAATCAAATTCTACGGGTTCTAACTTAAGAATTTTGTCCAAAGCACTGTCAATTGTGTCGATTTCGTCTTTGAGTCTGACATCAGACCCACAGGTGAATTTATTATCGGCCATACCTCCTTGAACTTGCCAAGCCGATGGCCCTGCACATTCAATGAACCACGAACCATCGTTACAAAGTGGAACAAAACAACTACTGTCCGAGTACACAAAACATCCTGTCGCAATTGCCGTACAGTCAGAATAACCTGTTCCAGGACAATCCCTTCCCGCACTAGCACAGGCATCACTTTCATTGTCATAACATCCCACAAGAGTGAGTGAATAACAAGGGTTTGGACCTGTAAATCCCTGAGCTCCCTGTGGTCCAGTTGCACCTTGGAACCCCTGTGACCCTTGAGCACCTGTCGCACCAGGTGCCGCCGCCGCTCCTTGAGCACCTGTGGGTCCTTTTGGTCCTTGAGCACCCTGTCCTCCTGTAGCACCTTGTGCCCCTTGAGGTCCTCGTGGACCTTGGGAACCTTGTGCACCAGGGGTACCTTGGGCACCTTGAGCGCCTTGAGGACCTCTTGGTCCTTGTACTCCTTGAGCCCCTTGTGGTCCTGTTGCTCCTTGTGCCCCTTGTGGTCCTCTTGAACCTTGAGCCCCTTGACCTCCACCAGCACCCGGAATTCCTTGTGCCCCTTGTGGTCCAGGATTACCAGTGGCACCCCCAGTTCCTGCGGCACCTTGAGCCCCTTGAGCTCCTTGAGGACCTCTTGGTCCTTGAGCTCCTTGACCTCCTGTAGCACCTGCAGCACCTTGTACTCCCTGTGGTCCTCTTGGACCTTGAGCCCCTTGACCTCCACCAGCACCCGGAATTCCTTGAGCCCCTTGAGGTCCAATTGTTCCTTGTGCACCTTGGATTCCACCCGCACCCTGTGAACCTTGTGCACCTTGAGGTCCTCTCGGCCCTTGACCTCCTTGACCTCCCGCAGCACCCTGTGAACCTTGTGCACCTTGAGGTCCTACAGGCCCTTGAGCTCCTTGTCCACCCCCGGCGCCAGGAACCCCTGAGTCCCCCGTTGGTCCCAAAAGTCCCTGAGCCCCTTGGATTCCACCCGCACCTTGAGAACCTTGAGCTCCTTGAGGACCTCTGTTTCCTTGTGCACCAGTTGCACCCTGAGCACCTTGTGGGCCTTGAGCACCTTGTGGACCAACAGGTCCTTGTGCTCCTGTGGCACCTCCAGCACCAGGAACTCCATCGTTTCCTTGAGGACCTCTTAGTCCTTGTGCTCCTTGGTCTCCCGTGGCCCCCTGAGCTCCTTGTGCACCTTGTGGTCCTCTTGGTCCTTGTGCCCCTTGGTTTCCTGTTGCACCTTGTGCACCCTGTACACCTTGTGGACCTATATTTCCTTGTGCCCCTTGTCCACCAGTCGCTCCTTGGAATCCAACATCTCCCTGAGGACCTCTTGGTCCTTGAGCTCCTTGACCTCCTGTGGCACCTTGAGCTCCTTGAGCCCCTTGTGGACCTCTCGGTCCTTGAGCTCCTTGACCTCCTGTAGCACCTTGAGCACCTTGAGCCCCTTGTGGACCTCTCGGTCCTTGAAAACCTTGTGCTCCTTGTGCACCTAAGGCTCCTTGAGCCCCTTGTGGCCCTCTTGGACCTTGAGCTCCTTGGGAACCCAAAGCACCTTGAGCCCCTTGAGCACCTTGGGGTCCTCTTGGACCCTGAGAACCTGTAGCACCAAGAGCTCCTTGTGAACCTTGTGCACCTTGAGGTCCTCTAAGTCCTTGAGCCCCTTGAGCTCCTTGAGCTCCTTGAGCCCCGATATCTCCTTGAGGACCTCTTGACCCTTGTGCACCTTGAGCACCTTGTGCCCCTCGAGCACCAACATCTCCTTGGGGTCCTCTGGGTCCTTGAGCACCTTGTCCTCCAGTCACACTATTGGCACCTTGAGCACCTTGTGGACCTCTCGCACCTTGAGCCCCTGTTCCTCCTTGAGCACCTAAAGCACCTTGAGCACCTTGTGGACCTCTCGCACCTTGAGCACCAATAGAACCTACAGCACCTTGTGCTCCTTGTGCACCCTGTGGACCTCTCGGACCTTGAGCACCTGTCGCACCTTGAGCACCTTGAGCACCTTGAGCACCTTGTGGACCTCTGAGTCCTTGAGCACCTTGAGCACCTTGTGCACCTTGTGCTCCGATGTCACCTTGTGGGCCTCGGGCACCAACCGCACCTTGAGCCCCTTGTGCTCCCTGAGCACCGGTGTCACCTTGTGGACCACGAGAACCTTGAGCACCTTGGTTTCCTGTTGCACCTGTAGCCCCTTGTGCTCCTTGTGGTCCTCTATTACCCTGAGCACCTGTTGCACCTTGTGCCCCCAAAGCACCCTGAGCTCCTTGAGGACCTCTCGCACCCTGAGCACCAATTACACTATCAGCTCCTTGTGCACCTTGTGCACCTTGTGGTCCTCTTGAACCTTGCGCACCTTGTGCACCTTGTGCACCTTGGGCACCTTGAGCTCCTTGTGGACCACGAGAACCTTGAGCACCTTGAGCACCTTGTGCACCTTGAGCACCAATATCTCCTTGAGGACCTCTTGACCCTTGGGCACCTTGAGCCCCTTGAGCTCCTCGAGCACCGATAGCACCCTGAGGTCCTCTAGGTCCTTGAGCTCCTTGTCCTCCAATTACACTATCCGCTCCTTGGGCTCCTTGAGGACCTCTTGCCCCCTGAGCACCTGTACCACCTTGAGCACCTAAAGCACCTTGGGCACCCTGTGGACCTCTCGCACCTTGAGCACCGGTGTTACCATTACTCCCTTGGGCTCCTTGTGCTCCTTGGGGTCCGAAAGCCCCTTGCGCCCCGAGAGCTCCTTGAGCCCCCTGAGCTCCTTGAGCACCTTGTGGACCTCTTAGTCCTTGAGCCCCTTGAGCACCTTGAGCACCTTGTGCTCCAATGTCACCCTGTGGCCCTCGTGCTCCCTGAGCACCTTGTCCTCCACCGGCACCAGGTACGGAACCATCTCCTTGGGGACCTCTCGAACCTTGAGCACCCTCGTTACCTGTTGGTCCTGTTGCCCCTTGAGCTCCTTGAGGTCCTCTTGGCCCCTGAGCTCCCGTTCCTCCTTGTGCACCAACAGCACCTTGTACTCCCTGTGGTCCTCTTGGACCTTGAGCCCCTTGACCTCCTTGTGCACCTTCGAATCCGAAGTCTCCCTTCGGACCCACAGCTCCTTGAGCTCCCTGAGCACCTTGTAATCCTTTTTCTCCTTGAGCTCCTGTAGGACCCAAGTCTCCTTGTGCCCCTGTCGCCCCTGTTGCAGCACCAGCACCTTGAGCCCCTTGGTTTCCTCTTTGTCCTTGTGCTCCTTGGGCACCTTGTGCACCAACCGCCCCAATACTTCCTGAAGGACCTGAGGGTCCCTGAGCCCCTTGGGCACCTTTGTTTCCTTGAGCTCCTTGACCACCAATAGCTCCCACCGCAGCATTTGTTGGAGAGGTATAATCATACAATTGAATGTATGTTGGTAAACCTTCCGTTGGAGCTTCGTTGGCACTTCCTGACAAAAATGTCACACCGAAGGTGTGATACGCACCGTTATCAACCACTGAGGTAACTGTAAAAATATAACTGTTTCCTGTTTCAGTAGTTACCCCTAATCTCCAATTTCCCGTGGCAACTGAATCATATAAAGCATCACGATTGACGGCATCTCCATCAGTATCATTAATAAGATATGAAGTAACACCAGTTCTAGT
>Ga0172376_10002958_pt1 | contig 20479 bp, 15 predicted proteins | sample Lak35m_FD_121114 | JGI IMG/M metagenome (GOLD analysis project Ga0172376, IMG submission 121114) | Freshwater microbial communities from Kabuno Bay, South-Kivu, Congo - kab_092012_35m | ecosystem: Environmental > Aquatic > Freshwater > Lake | place: Democratic Republic of the Congo: South-Kivu... | reverse complement strand
TTGTCCCTGGCTGCGATCCATCAAACCGGCCAGTTCCTCTATCGTGGGCAGACGCCAGGGCAAGCCGGTGCGGGAGGCTTCACGGGCCGCATGGGCTGTGGCGGCTTCATGGTTCAGCAGCAAGACTTCTGCCTTGGCAGGATTGGGTTTGCTGGCCTGGCCCTCGGACCAGCGTCGCCAGATCAGGCCGTTCTGGGTGTCCTTGACTTCCTGACCACCGGGAACCAGCATGAAACGGGTCACGGGATCGAATGCCCTTTTGACACCGGCTTTGGCATGCCTGGCATCAAAATGGAGTCGTGAAGCCAGATAACGGGTGCCTAGCAGTTCGATGGCCAGTTGTTCAGCCGTACAGACCTGGTGAACATCGATACCCTGATTACCCATGAAAGACAGCAGGGTTTCTCCCAGGGTTTCCGGCCTGGACATGCCGGTTTTCTGCATGAGTCCCTCGATCAATTCGCGGGTCGTGGTATACCCCTGGGCGATCCGCAGCAGGCCCAGATAAATGGGCGATGACACCTGATCCTGTACGAAAGCCGTGTCGATATCCTCACCGTCAAAGGCCGCATCCACCAGGTGAATGTAATCCCGAATGTTCATTTCGTCGATTTCCTCGAGCAATCCCTTGAGAAAATCCGACAGGGCGATTCCCGATTGCCACGATAACCCCAGATGACGCAGAACCTTGTTCAGGCAGGCGATTTCCTGGTAAGTCCACTGGCCGTGTTTATAGCTGTAAAAATCGTTGACCAGCTTCAAAAAACGGGTGAAGGGAGGATATTGATCCCGGTAATCCGTGATAGTGAGGCTTTTGAACCACAAGTCCAGATTGCTTTCGAGGTGTGCTTCCTGGGGCTTTGGTTTTTGCTTGTCGAGCAGATCCGCGAGTGCTTTGTCCATGAGCCTCAGCAAGGTTTTGGCATCCGGATCGGTAATTGAAAGTCCCGCCAGGTTGTTGCGGATGACACCGATCATGCAGACCTGAAAACAATCGAATTCGATGAGTTTTTCCAGATATTTCCAGGCTGTTTTCTGCAATTCATGCAGGCCGGGTGGTGTTTTGGCCTCGGCATACCCCAACGCCTGCACCAGTCTGGTATAAAAACGGCGTTTATCCAGGGTGTTTTGGATCAGGGGATGAATGACCTGGATGCGGACGGCATCGAGGGCCAGTTGTTCGGATTCCACCTGGCGCTGTTTGGCGATTTCGAGTGCCGGTTTGAGTCGGGCATTGAGATGGCCCAGTTCTTGTATCGTATAGGTGAACACGTTGACACTGTCGACCGTAAAAAGTGAAAAATGCAGCGACCCGCAGCAGGCCGGGGCCTTGATCATAGGACAGCCCACTCGTAGCCTCGATGTAGCGAAGCGAAATCGAGGCATTACGGTGGGAAGCCAGACTGGCTACTCACCAGCGCGTATTTTTGGGCTGAGGGATGGCCAAGCCTGCGGGCCGGTAACCTCCAGGGTGTTTATATTGTCAAAGTTCAGGTTCACAGTTCAAGTATAAAACCGGCGGCATCATCTGTTAGACTCCCTCCTTCAAGTCGGAAGGCCGTTCCCGTTTCAACCCCTCGAAGGCTGTGCAACCAGCCTGTGACAAAACCTGATCCTGCATGCTGTCCCATCAACCTGAATCCTGTGAGTCCGGTGGCATAGACCTTACCAACTGTGACCGTGAGTTGATCCATCTCGCCAGAGCCATTCAACCGCACGGTGCCTTGCTGGTCGTCGATGAAGCCAGTTTCATCATCCGCCAGGCCAGTGCCAATACCGATATCCATCTGGGCCTGCCCTTTACCCGGCTGACAGGTCTTTCGTTGCAATGTTTGCTGCCACCCGGAGACTGGCCAGCCTTTCTGAACCGCCTGCAAGACAGAAACCTTGATGCAGCCCGCCTCTATCTGATGGTCATTGAAAACCTGCCCGGCATCAAGGAGCGGGTACACCTGTTCGCTCACCGCAGTGAAGGCCTGTTATTGCTGGAATTTGAACCGGCCGGGCGTTCCCTTGACACATCGGAACTCGATCATCTCTCAACGCTCTCCAACACACTCAGGGAACTGCGTAACGCCGCATCCCTGACCGGATTTCTGGATATTGGTCTGCAATGGCTGTCGGGTTTTACCGGGTTTGACCGGGTGATGGCCTATCGTTTCAACACCGATGGCAGCGGGCAGGTCATCGCCGAGCGCAAGAGAAACGAACTGGAATCCTTTCTGGGATTGCATTATCCGGCCAGCGACATTCCCGCGCCAGCCCGCCGCCTGTTTGGTTACAGTCCGCTGCGACACCTGCCGGATGTCGATTATACACCGGTGCCGCTCATGGTAACCGAAGGACAGGCAGCCACCACCCGGCTGGACATGAGCTATCTGTTTCTGCGCAGCGTCTCGACGATGTACACCGGTTATTTGCGCAACATGGGGGTCCGATCGGCCCTGGTCATGCCACTGGTCACCCGCAACAATGAAATCTGGGGTGTCATCAGTTGCCTGAATCACGAAGGACCGCGATATCTCTCCTATGAGCGGCGGGTTCCTGTCGAATATCTGGGTCAGAGCCTGTCCCTCATGATTCATGACCGGCACGAACTGGAGCATTACGAATACCAGCTCGGGCTCGATGCCGTGCTGGATGAACTGATCAGGAATCTGGGTCAGTCTGAAGATTTGCATGAAACACTGTGTACCGGCACCCCCCACCTGTTGTCGACATTGAGGGCCGATGGTGTGGTTCTTTGCTACGATGGACGCCGTACCCGGATGGGCAAGACACCCGACCCCGAAGCCCTCGAAAGCCTTATACACTGGCTGACACAAAAGGATTCCGCCATCACGGCCACACACCGACTCCGGCAGGATGGCCCGGAATCGATCAAACCCGATGGCCGTTGTGGCCTGCTGTCCGTGCGCCTGTCAAAATTCCAGCCTGACTGGATCATCTGGTTCAGGGAAGAAACGCCACGGGACATCGACTGGGCCGGTAACCCGCAAAAACCGGTAGAAATCGACCCGGATCAACACGAAGTGAGGCTACTGCCCCGTACCTCCTTTGCCCGCTGGCGACAAACCGTAAAAGGCGAATCGGCCATCTGGCAGGACTGCGAAGTGGAATATGCAAACCGTTTACGGCACGCGATTTTTGGCATCATCGTCGAGCGAACCCGGCAACTGGAACGACTCAACCGTGAATTGCTGGCCAGCGTGGCCAAAAACCAGCGCATACGCGAAGCACTGGAAACTTACCGTAACGAACTGGAACAGCGGGTCGAGGCACGTACGCAAGCCTTGCATCGACAAAGCCGGTTCCTGCGGGTACTGATCGACCACCTTCCTCACCAGGTCTGGCTCAAGGATGTCGAAGGGCGCATCCTGACGGCCAATCGGGCACTGGCACTGTCGTATCATTTAGAACCTTCTGCCCTGGAAGGGTTGAAGGATGCCGATCTGCGCTCGCCCGAACAGGCGGCCTCTTGCCAAAGTGACGAAAACCATGTCATGCAGACCGGCATCCCCCTGATCCGGGAAGCACCGCTCGATCAAATGGCAGACAGTCTTTACGAAACCTATCTGGCCGCGGTATTCGACGACGAAAACCGGATACTCGGCACCGTGGGTTTTGCCAGGGATATCAAACCCCAGCGTCGACTGGAAACCGAACTGGCCCTGCGGGTGAGGGAGGCCGAGACAGCCATCCGGGCCAAAAGTGCTTTTCTGGCCAACATGAGCCATGAAATCCGCACCCCGCTGACGGCCATCATAGGATTCGCCGAAAACCTGCTGGAAACCGCGCAGTCGCCAAAGGAACGCAACCAGTCCGTGCAGACCATCCTGCGTAACGGTCGGCATCTGCAGGAACTCATTGCCAATATCCTCGATTTTTCCCGGCTTGAAGCCGAAGAACACCCGATCGAACCGGGCAACATAACCCTGCTCCCCCTGTTGGGCGAAGTCCATGCCCTCGCTGTCTCGCTGGCTCAGGGTCGTCAACTGGCTTTCAGCACGCATCTGCTGCCCCCCTTGCCGGAAACGATCCGGAGCGATGCCACCTGGATCCGGCAAATCCTGATCAACCTGATCGGCAATGCCGTCAAATTCACCCCTGCACCCGGCAGTGTGCGCCTGATTGTCAGTCTGGATCGTGCCGCTGAACAACTGGTAATGACCGTGCAGGATACCGGCATCGGCATTGATCAAACCGACATCGGCCATCTGTTCAAACCCTTTTCCCAGGCCGATGCTTCGATCACCCGCCGATTTGGCGGAACCGGGTTGGGACTGTCGATATCGCGTGAACTGGCCCTTCGCCTGAAGGGAGACATCCGGGTATTCAGCCTCAAAAACCTTGGCAGTTCATTCGTGCTGACCCTGGCGACCGGCCCGCTCGATCAGGTCGACCTGATCGAAGAGACGGCCGGTTTATCGATAGAGGGCAACCGGCTCGAGGCGCGACTCACCGTGCCCCGTCTGCAGGGCAGGATATTGCTGGCAGAAGACACGGCCGACAACCAGCAACTGATTTCATTGCTCATACGGCGTGCCGGTCTTCAGGTGCAGATTGTGGCAAACGGGGAAGAAGCACTCGATGCTGCCCAGTCGGCTGAATTTGACCTGGTGCTGATGGATATGCAAATGCCGGTCATGGGAGGGCTGGAGGCGGTCGAATTATTACGCATGACCGGCTTCTCGCAACCCATCATCATGCTGACGGCCAATGCCAGCGAGGCCGACAAGGCCGAAGCCGAGCGGGCGGGCTGTAACGGTTTTCTGACCAAACCCATGGATCAACCGGTTTTTTTCAATACCCTGGAACACTACCTGCGCCAACGGTCGGGTGAGCCGGTCACGGGCTCGTCTAGTGCGGCCCTGGAACACGATGCGGAATACATCGCTTTACGGGCCACGTTTCTCGAAGAACTGCCGATTCGGCTGCAGGGTCTGGAAGCTGCCTTTACTCAGGGTAATCGGGAAACCCTTGCCGAACGATTGCATCAACTGAAAGGCATAGCCGGCAGTTTTGGTTTTCCGGATATCTCTGAAGCCGCCAGAGGCCTGGAGAGTGTGGTGAAAGCCGGAGATCAGCGCAAAGCAAAACTACAGGGCGAAAAGCTGTTCCGTCTGATTCGGCAGGTGTTACACGGATAGTCCGGAAGCCGGGTTGCGATGAATGCACGCTTAAAATATCATCCGGTTCCGTTTCGACACCGTAACCATTCCCCCATCCAAACATGAGGTCAATTCAGTGGATCACCAACAGCATTTCAGGGTCGTGATCGTCGGCGGGGGTGCCGCCGGCATCAGCACCGCCGCCCGTCTCGTTTCAGCCGGCATCAAGGACATCGCCGTCATCGAACCATCAGATACTCACTACTACCAGCCCTTCTGGACTTTCGTCGGGGGCGGTGTCGTCAACGCCGAGGCCTCGACCCGCCCCATGGCTGCGGTCATGCCCAAAGGGGTAGACTGGATCAAGGCCCGGGTCGAGCGTTTCGATCCCGATAACCAGCGGGTCACCACCGACGAGGGTCGGGATATCGCCTACGATTACCTGGTCGTCGCCTGCGGTTTGCAGATCGACTGGCATAAAATTGCAGGATTGCCGGAAACCCTGGGCAAAAATGGCGTATCCAGCAACTACCGTTATGACCTGGCTCCCATTACCTGGGCCAACATTCAGGCCTTCAGGGGCGGCAATGCCGTCTTCAGTTTCCCGCCTCCGCCCATCAAATGTGCCGGTGCGCCACAGAAGATCATGTACCTGGCCGAGGACTACTTCAGGAAACAGGGTCTGCGTGACAGGAGCCGGGTAATCTACTACTGTGCCACGCCCTCCATTTTTGGCGTGACCAAATATGCCACGGCCCTGACCGAGCAGGTGATTCAACCCCGGGGAATCGAAACCTTCTTCCGGCACGACCTGGTGGAAGTCAGGGGCGAAGCGAAAGAAGCCGTGTTCCGCAACCTGCAAACCGGCGAAGACGTGGTACAGGCCTACGACCTGCTGCATGTGGTTCCGCCCATGAGTGCGCCGGACTTCATCAAACACAGCCCGCTGGCCAACGAAGCCGGCTGGGTCGATGTCAGCAAACAGACCCTTCAGCATACCCGCTACCCCAATATCTTTTCACTCGGTGATGTCAGCAGTCTGCCGACATCCAAGACAGCGGCGGCCATCCGGGCGCAAATGCCGGTACTGACCACCAACCTGCTGGCCATCATGAACGGTGGACAGGCACTGGCCGAGTACGACGGCTATACCTCCTGCCCGTTGATCACGGCCTACGGCAAACTGATACTGGCCGAGTTCGACTACGACCTGAAACCGAAGGAGACCTTCCCCTTCGATCAAGGCCAGGAACGCTACGACATGTACCTGCTGAAACGCTACGTCATTCCGGTGATTTACTGGGAAGGTCTGCTCAAGGGAAAACGCTGGCCCGGCTTCGCGATACCTCACAGCCATTGAAGTCAGGCATGGACGAAAAAATTTCCGGTCTGCTCAAACAGATTGCATTGGGCGAAGACTCCGTACTCGAACTCAAGACCGTGGAGTTCAGCGGTGCAAAGGTTACAGGCCCGCACAGGAACAGCATGGCAGACGAACTGGCCGCCATGGCGAATACGGCATCCGGCATTATCGTTTTGGGGGTTGATGACAAGACCAGGGCACTGCGGGGCATACCGGCGGAGCAACTCGACACGGTCGAAAGCTGGGTTCGTTCCCTTTGCAACGACTTGATCACTCCGCCCCTGGATTGCGTCATACGCAAACTCCGGGTGCCCGATCGAGAGGGCAACGAAAAAATCATTCTGACGATCGACGTACCGCGCAGTTTGTTTGTTCATAAAAGCCCGAACGGTTATTTCCGTCGCATCGGGAGTTCCAGGCGGGAAATGACTCCCGATGCTTTAGCCCGGTTGTTTCAGCAACGCAGTCAGGTACGACTGATTCGTTTTGATGAACAGACGGTTCCGGGTACTTCCCTGAATGAACTGAATCCTGTGTTATGGAACCGGTTTCGAACCGTCATCTCGCCAAAAGCAGATCAGGAATTTCTCGAAAAGATGAAGCTGATCGTCAAAAATGGGGAGGCGGGTGTCTTTCAGGCTACCGTCAGCGGTATTTTGATGGCCTCGGATGCCCCGGAATCGTTTATATCCAGTGCCTTCATTCAGGCCGTTTGTTACCGGGGCAGCGAGCGCAACGCGGCCCGTCAACTGGATGCCAAGGATATTACCGGGCCGCTGGACGTTCAGATTCGGGAGGCCTGCAAGTTCGTGGAAAGAAACATGAGGGTCTTTGCCATTAAGGCACCCAACCGGATTGAAATCCCGCAGTTTTCCATGAACGCGGTTTTTGAAGCCGTAGTCAATGCAGTCGCCCACCGCGATTACTCCATCCATGGCTCCAAGATTCGCCTGCATCTCTTTTCGGATCGACTGGAAATTTTTTCACCGGGTTCAATTCCCAACAGCATGACCATTGATAGCCTTTCGGAGCGGCAATCGACGCGGAATGAATTGCTGGGTTCCTTGCTGGCGCGTTGTCCAATGAATGTCGATGCCATCGGCAGCCAGCGGAACTTCATCATGGACAAGCGGGGTGAGGGGGTGCCCATCATCATCACGGAAAGCGAAAGACTCTCGGGCCGCAAACCGGTTTACCGGCTGCTTGACGATGCCGAATTGATGCTGACCCTTTTTGCAGCCCCCGAGCCCCATGAGGCTTCAGGCTGAGAGATGCTCGATCTGCCATTGCACGGTGATGTCCGGAGGGCAACGAATCGCCATGGAAACCCAGTGGCCGGGTTCGATCCACTCGTTGTGCAAATGCCAGTATTCGGGCGTTCCCCAGCACGCATCATCAAACCTGACCGACAGGGAATCGGGATCGCAATGGAATGTCTGAAAATTCAGTGAGAGGCCCAGACCGGCGGCCTTGGCGACCGCTTCCTTCAGCGTCCAGAGTCTCAGGAACCCGGTGTGGTGTTCGGTAGCGGGCAGGCCATGTAACCAGTCTGATTCCCGGGGCGAAAGAAAACGTTTGGCCAGGCCCAGGGCATCGGTCGTGCGTTCCACCCCTTCGGCATCGACCCCCAGTTCAAACCCGTCGGGAACCGGATCCCGCGTCAGGGCCACAGCGACCCGGCCCCGGGTGTGACTCAGATTGAAGCGGGGCGGATTGATGCCGTGGTGTTCGGGGTCGAGTTGAGGCCGACCATAAGCATTGTTGCTGAACTGCCAGGCCAGGGGAGGCAACTGATGAAACTCGGTGAGCATGCGGCGCAGCAAGCCGTGTGCTGCCGTGTAGGCCAGGCGATCCCGCTCAAAAACGAAGCGGGCCGCCCGTTCGTGTTCCGCTGCCGAAAGGCACCAGGCCGCCTTCGCCGCCGTCGGCAAATTATCGGGATTCAATGGCAAGGTGCGCAGAATGATGCTGACCGTAGCGTGACTCATGGTGATGGCGTGACCTGTTTTTCTTTTCATCAAGCGAGGATAAAACATGAGCGGATTAGCTCTTTTCATTCTGTTTCTGCTGGCCCTGTCGCTGGCCGTGGTCGTTCTCAGTGTCAAATTCGTGCCGCAGGGCAGTGAATATACGGTGGAACGGTTCGGGAAATATATCACGACCCTGCGTCCCGGACTCAACATCATTCTGCCCTTCATCGATCGCATCGGTGCCAGCCTCAACATGCGCGAACAGGTACTCGATGTGCCCTCGCAGGAGGTCATCACCCGCGACAATGCCATGGTCAAGGTTGATGGTGTGGTTTTTTACCAGATCATCGATGCGGCCCGGGCGGCCTATGAGGTCAGCCAACTGGAACTGGCGGTCAAGCAACTGACCATGACCAACATCCGTACCGTCATGGGTTCGATGGATCTGGACGAGTTGCTTTCCAAGCGGGACGACATCAATGCCCGGTTACTGTCCGTCGTGGACGAGGCCACCACCCCGTGGGGTTTGAAAGTCACCCGCATCGAAATCAAGGACATCGCCCCGCCTCAGGATCTGGTCGATTCCATGGCCCGGCAAATGAAGGCCGAGCGTGACAAGCGAGCCGCCATTCTGGAAGCCGAAGGGCTTAGACAAGCGGAAATCCTCCGGGCCGAAGGGGAAAAACAGGCGGCCATTCTGGAAGCCGAAGGTCGCAAGGCGGCGGCTTTTCTGGAAGCCGAAGCCCGTGAACGGCTGGCAGAAGCCGAAGCACGGGCGACCTGCGTCATGTCAGAGGCCATCGCTGCCGGTAACGTACAGGCCGTCAATTATTTTGTCGCCCAAAAATATGTGGAAGCCCTCAAGGAGATGGGGACTTCCAAAAACAATAAACTGGTGCTGATGCCATTGGAAGCCTCCAGTGTCATCGGCGCCCTTGGGGGCATCGGTGCCATTGCCCGCGAGACTTTCAAGCAGGAGACTGCACGTGAATGAGCTGACCCTGATCCCGGTATTCTGGCACTGGTGGGCGTTGGCCGCCTTGTTGCTGCTGATCGAACTGTTGGCTCCGGGGCTCTATTTTCTTTGGCTGGCTTTGGCCGCGCTGCTGACCGGCCTCTTGCTGCTGGTCATCACCAGTCTGGGGATTTACACCCAGGTAGCGATGTTTTCCCTGTTCGCCGTTGCCGGCATCCTGCTGGCTCGCGGATGGCTCAAAAAACACGCCACGGTCAGTGATCAGCCGTCACTCAACCAGCGCACCGCTGGCTACGTCGGTCGGATCGTTCGGCTCGATCAACCCATCACCGCTGGCCGGGGTAATCTCCACCTGGATGGTTCGATCTGGAACATCACCGGTGCAGACCTGCCTGCCAGCACCCTGGTAAGAATCGTCGGGGTGGACGGTCTCACCCTGAAAGTCGAGGCAGTGAAATCCTGATGTGGCCGGATCGTATGAGCAGATGGCTTACCGGTCTGGCGTTAAGCGGACTGCTTTCGGCCTGTGACGTAACGGCCCCGGATGAACCCCGTCTATTGGGTACGCTGGAATGGGAGCGGGTCGAACTGATTGCGGAAAAATCCGAACCCATCACGGAAGTGAGGGTGCGGGAAGGCGATACGGTCGAAGCCGGGCAGATACTGCTGACACAGGCGGCCACCCGCTGGCAGGCCAGACTGGCACGCAGTCAGGCTGAACAGGCCGAAGCCGCTGCCCGTTACCGGGAGTCGCTGGAAGGCCCAAGACCGGAAAAAATTCAGGAAGCCCAGGCCCGTTACCAGGGGGCTGAACAGGTTTTGACAATCCGCCAGCGCGAATGGCAGCGGCTGGCTGAGGTTTTGCCCCGTCAGTTCATCAGTCAGGATGCGGTCGACAAAGCCCGCGCTGCCCGCGATGCCGCCCAGGCCGAACGGGATGCCACCCTGGCGGCCTGGCGTGAACTCAAACAGGGCACCCGGGCAGAACAACGTGAACAGGCCCGTCAGTTCAAAATTCGCAGTGAAGCCGAACTGGCCGCAACGCAGGTCGATCTGGAACGCCTGACCCTGCGGGCACCGGTCAGCGGGCGGGTCGACAGCCTGCCGCTGATGGTTGGCAATCATCCCCAGGCCGGCGCGGTGCTGGCGGTGTTACTCAACGGTACCGTCCCCTATGCCCGGGTCTATGTTCCTGAAACCCGCCGTATCGCGGTCAGAATCGGTCAGACGGTGCAGGTGCACGTCGATGGCAATCCCACCCCTTACTCCGGAGTGGTACGCAGTGTGCGGGCCGATCCGGTGTTCACTCCCTACTATGCCTTGACCGAACGCGACCGCCATCGCCTGAGCTATATCGCCAAAATCGATCTGTCGGGTGATGGGAATGCCCTGCCGGTCGGTGTCCCGCTCGAAGTCACCTTGCCTACCCCATGAATGACACGGAACCCGCCATCCGCACCCGGCAGTTGACCCGCCACTTCGGCGAGGTTACCGCCGTCGATGACCTGAATCTGGAAGTACCGCGCCAGATTATCCAGGGTTTTCTGGGGCCGAATGGTTCGGGTAAATCCACTACCATCCGGATGTTATGCGGCCTGTTACATCCCGATGCCGGAGATGTGGTCGTTCTGGGCCAGCACTTGCCCGAACGGGCCGAAGCCCTCAAACAGCACATCGGTTACATGACCCAGCGTTTCTCGCTGTATGAAGACCTGACCTGTCTGGAAAATTTGCGCTTCATGGCAGACATCTACTCCCTGCCGCGACCGAAGGCCCGCCGTCGCATCGACGAACTGCTGACCCGCCACGACCTGCACGAACTGGCCCACCGTTACGCCGCTACCCTCAGTGGCGGCCAAAAACAACGCCTGTCGCTGGCCGCTGCCACCCTGCATGAACCCGAACTGCTGTTTCTTGATGAACCGACCAGTGCGGTCGATCCGCAAAGCCGACGTGATTTCTGGGAAACCCTGTTTGAATTGTGTGAACAGGGCACGACCCTGCTGGTATCGACCCATTACATGGATGAAGCCGAACGCTGTCACCGCCTGGCCATACTCGACCGGGGCCGCTTGGTCGCCAACGGCAGTCCCCGACAACTGGAACGCGGCATCACCGCCCATGTCATCCGCATCGAGTGCGAAGTGCCTCACGCTGTACGTAGCCGCCTGCAGCAGCAAGCCGGTATTTTAAGCGTGACCCAACTGGGGCTGGGGCTCAGGGTGTTGATCGAGCAGCGCATCGATAACCCTTTGGCGCACATTGAAAACGGCTTGAGCGACCTGGCCGGATCCTGCCAGATCGAACACACCCACCCCAACCTCGAAGACGTGTTTGTAGCCACTACCCGGCTCAAAGATGGTAATCCATCGCCATGAACAGCCTGATCCGGCTTTTGGCCATCATGCACAAGGAAGTCCGCCAGCTTCGGCGTGATCGCCTGACCCTGGGCATGATCGTCGGTATCCCGCTGCTACAGATCACCCTGTTCGGCTTTGCCATCAATACCGATGTCAGATACCTGACCGCCGGGGTGGCCAACCAATCCGCCAGTCAACTGGCTCGCTGGCTGGTGGCCGATGCCGAAGCTTCACAGGTCATCCGCATCGTCCGTCAGGTCGATACGCCGGAACAACTGGAAAACCTGATCCGGCGGGGTGACATTGCGGTCGGCCTGTTCATTCCTGAAGATTTCACCCGTCGCCTGCAAGACCCGGAACACCGCCCGGCGGCCCAACTGTTGATCGACGGTTCTGATCCGCTGATTCTGGCCGCCGCCCGTCAACTGAGTGCCATGGAAACCCTGCACCGGATCGAAGCACCGCGCAAACTTCAAACACCCACCTTTGCGATCAGACCCTATTTCAACCCGGAACGGCGTTCGGCCCTGTATATCGTACCGGGTCTGATGGGGGTCATCCTGACCATGACCATGGTGTTGTTCACCGCCGTTTCCATCGTACGGGAACGGGAGCGCGGCAATCTGGAACTGCTCATCAACACCCCGGTACGCAAGGCGGAGTTGATGGTCGGCAAAATCACGCCCTACATTCTCATCGGGCTGGTGCAGATCAGCCTGATTCTGGGCTTAGGGGTTTTCGTGTTCCATATTCCGGTCAATGGCCGTCTGGAAGATGTCTACCTGGCGGCCTTGTGTTTCATCGGGGCCAACCTCACCATGGGTCTGGTGATTTCGACTCTGGCCAAAAACCAGTTTCAGGCCATGCAGACCACCTTCTTCTTTTTCCTGCCCTCGATTTTGTTGTCCGGCTTCATGTTTCCGTTTGACGGCATGCCCACGGCGGCCCGCTGGATTGCAGAGGGGCTGCCCCTGACTCATTTCGTCCGCCTGATGCGGGGGATTCTGCTGCGGGGAGCCGGTATCGGCGAACTCGCATCGGAAATAATGGCGTTGGGGCTTTTCAGTGTGGTCATGCTGAGTCTGGCGGTGAGACGATTTCGCAAGACACTGGATTGAAAACCCGTTTGAATTCCACCCCTGATTGCCATGAATGATTCCACTTCAACCACACCAAAACCTCCCCGGGACGATTTTGACGGTCCCTGGAAAGATGCTATCGAATATTACTTTGAAGATTTCATCCGGTTTTTTTTCGCATCGTCTCATCCGCAAATCGACTGGTCACGTGCCATCAGTTTTCTCGACAAGGAACTTGGCAGCCTGGGTCGACACGGTAAAATGGGCACCCGTCATGTCGACAAACTGGTCAAGGTCTTTCTGAAAAACGGCAGTGCGTGCTGGATTTATATCCACATCGAAGTGCAGGCCAGTCATGATGCCAGCCTGGGCCAGCGAATTTTTACCTACAACTACCGTATTTTCGATAAATTCAACCAGCCTGTCGCAAGCCTGGTGATTCTGGCGGACGACAGTGCGACCTGGCGGGTTGACCGCTATCAATATGAGGCACTGGGCAGCCAGACCTCGATCCGTTTCCCGGTCGCCAAACTGATGGATTATCGTGACCGCGAAGCGGAGTTATTGGCATCCGACAATGCCTTTGCCCTGTTCACGGTAGCGCATCTGAGAACACAGGCTACCCGGGGTGCCGATGCAACACGTTATCCGGTCAAAATGGCTTTGATCCGGTTATTGGTCGAAAAAGGCTGGACAGCAGCGCGTATCCGCCATCTGCTCAAGGCAGTAGATGACATGCTGTACCTGCCTTTGGAACTGAATGAAAAACTATGGTATGAACTAACCCAACAAACCGAGGTGAATGTCATGAACTACTTGGCAAATCTGGAAGCGCAGGCTGAAAAACGAGGAGAATTACGCGGGGAATTAAAAGGACTGGAAAAAGGACTGGAAAAAGGACGAGAGGAAGGACGGGAGGAAGGACGGGAGGAAGGACGGGAGGAGGGCTTGCTGGCTGGCAAATCCGGTGTATTAAAAAAACTCCTGGAACAGCGTTTTGGGCCATTACCGGCCAGTGTCGAGAACCGATTGACCCGTGCCAGTGAGGCAGAACTCGATGGGTGGAGTCTCGTCGTTTTGACCTCGCCTACCCTGGAAGCGATATTTCAGGTGCATTGAATCCTGGCACTATCCCCTTCAATTTTCTGTGGTAACCCATCCGGGTCATGCCATGGGAACATCCGCTTACCTGCACAAGCCGGAACAAAAGGCTCTGAAGGCCGTGATCCGGCCAGTCGGCCTGCCCGGAGTATGGACGATAGTGCGGACTGGTGCAGGTCAGTTGCAACAACCACTCGGGATCGATCTGGCCCTGTACGACCAGTCAGTCTGGATTGTTCGATGATCAAGACCCCTGTCAGGCTTGATTACGCAATAACCTCACCTCTCCGTCTGCCGTGCCGATAGCCAAAGCCTGTCCCCGGGGATGCCAGGCCAGACGGGACAGGGGTTGTGGAGTGCTGTGGAAGCGAATGATACGGGCATCAGCAATCTGCCAAAGAATCAACAGTCCATCCTGACCGGCACTGGCCAGTTGGCTGGTTCCGGGACGAAAAGCGAGATCACTGAGCCGGTCTACATGCCGATCCAGGGTGAGGGGTGTGCTGCCGCTGGGCCCGTCATCGGCAAAATCCCACACGATGATCTCATTGTTACCGCTGCTGGCCAGGTAACGTGAGTGATCGTCCCAGGCCAGATTGGCAACTTTTCCGGCATAACCGGACATGATCAGTCGCTCTTTCGTCAGCAGATCACAGACTATCATGCTGGCATCCTGACATCCACCCGCTACATGACGGCAATCGGGAGACAGTGCAAGCGCAATGAAGGAAGCTTTCCATTCATGTTGGAGGATGATCTCCCTACCCCCTACCCTGAACAAACGGATTCCACCATAACAGGTTGTTAGCAGATGCTGGCTGTCCTCAAGCCAGGCCAGACCGGTAACGGTACTGGCTTGCTCGGGACCCAGCCAAAGTCGCTGACCGTCGGCACGGAACGCCTGTATCTGCCGACCGGCACTGACAGCCCAGCATTGTCCATCCGGTGACCAGACCAGATGCTCCGCCCAATGTCCCAGGGCAATGTATTCGGCGGTCTGATGACCTGACTCCACCGACCATTGTCGGATGAGTCCATCTTGGCCACCGCTCAAAAGGAAACCGCCATCCGGTGAAAAAGCCAGCGTAGCCACCCCATATTCATGGGCTTCGCGCTCCCACAGGCAGGTGCCGGTGGTTGCTTCCAGATGGCGGATAAACCCATCAGCCTGAGCCACGGCCAGTGTCGCTCCGTCCGGTGAAAAAGTCAGAGCCATCACATATTCAGTGCCTTCCCGTATCCAGTCAGGCGACCAGTGTGTTCCTGGTGTCATGATTGAACCTGACAGGCTGCAAACCCCCGGGTCAATTCGGCCCGATTCAGATCACGCCCGATAAAGATCAATTGACTGTGACGGGTCGTGTCCCCCCAGGGCTGGCCGGTCTGCATGTCCATCAACATGTGCACGGTGTGAAAAACCAGTTGCTTGTCCAGCCCCTTCACACTGATGATGCCCTTGCCTCTGAACAGGGACTGTCCCTGTTCGCGTAGCAGCTCACCTAGCCAGTTGTTGAAACGGCTGTGATCCAGATCGCCTTCTGCCGTCAAACTGACGGATGTAATTTGGTCATCGTGCTGATGATCCGGTTTGAACGACCACTCACGTAAGGGCGACAAGCCCAACCCGGCAAACATCAATCTCATGTCAAATTCGGTGGGGTCATGCTGGGTAAATACGATGTACTCTGCGGGTGTATGGATCGTCCAGTTAAAGTGCAAGGGTGGCGTAGTGGTCAAATCCAGTTCGTACAGACAGTTGGTGCGGGTCAGGGTCTCCCCCGGCTGGATACCCGTGGCCTCACCCTCAAAACAAACCTGGGCCTGGCGTTGCCAGGTCGCCATGCTGGCTGAAACCTGGCTGGCCTGCTGCAAGCATAATTTCAGGGTGGGATCAGGTCCATGCTGCAGCATCAGCTCGTGAGTGCCGGCTGCCAGGTGGTAGAGACCGGCCCACTCGAAAGGGTATTCCAGCTCCAGAAAGTCAGGATTTTGTTTGAGGATACGGTTCAGATCGAAACCACCAATGTTCAGCACGGCATCCAGCGGAACCTCTGCGTGTACGGCATGATGAATCGTGGCCAGTGCATTCATGCCGCGCAACCGTTGCTCAAGGGCAGCGCGGGTTGTCACATCAACCTGGTCAATCTTGTTCAGGAGGATGACATCGGCAAAAGCGATCTGCTCACGAGCCTCGCGGCTATCATCCAGATGCAGGGCAATGTGTCGGGCATCGACCAGGGTAACTATGGCATCGAGCCTGAATTGTTCAGCTATTTCTTCATCGACGAAGAAGGTTTGTGCCACCGGAGCGGGATCAGCCAGTCCGGTGGTTTCAATCAGAATGGCATCGAACTGGTGGCGACGGCGCATCAAATTACCCAGGATACGAATCAAATCACCCCGTACGGTGCAACAAATGCAGCCATTGTTCATTTCAAAAATTTCCTCATCGGCATCGATCACCAAAGCCTGATCAATTCCGATTTCACCAAATTCATTTTCGATGACGGCAATCCGTTGCCCATGATGTTCAGTCAATATCCGGTTTAGCAGCGTGGTTTTACCTGCACCCAGAAAGCCGGTCAGAACAGTCACCGGAATACGGGAAGAAAGCTGGGATGACATAGGTATGACTCCAGAAGTTTGATGGATCAGTGATAACGAATGGATTCGGGCGGGGTATGCCCCCCCAGTTCAGCCATGAGGGTTTCGGCAATGGCCCTGGGGTCTCCGGCCATAATGATGACCAGACGACCGATGTAATCCTGCGGAGAACCAGGCAAGGGGGTTGGCGGATATAAGCGACCACCTGCAACCTGTATTACCTGGGGTCTGGCTTCACCGGCCAGATAAACCACACCCTTGATCCGAACCAATACCGTCCTGAACCCCCGTAATAGCCGCTCCAGGGCCGAGTGCAATACCGGCCAGGGCAAAGGGTGTTCAAGGTAGAGTGAAAGGCTCTGAAAACCGTGATCGGGCCAATCGGCTTGCCCGGAATGCGGGCGGTAGTGTGGACTGATGCGGGTCAGTTGCAGTAACCGCTCGGGATCGATCTGGCCCTGTACGGCCGACAGGTACGGTGTCGCCGGAACGACCGTATCCAGATGAGCCATTACCTCAGCCGTATCGTCCGCATCGGCCATATCCCCGTGCGTCAGCACTACCACATCGGCGTAAGCCAGTTGCGAGCGGGCTTCGGTGAAGCGTTGCAGTTGCTCCACGGCCTGAGGCACGGCCAGTGTGGTCAGCGTGGCCTGCAAATGGTAGCGGGCGGCCAGCCAGCGATCCCGCAGCAGCACATCCAGCACCGGTTCCGGACTGGCCACCCCGCTGCATTCGATGATGAGACGGTCAAATGCCGAAGGCTTGCTGCCCTGCCAGGCCATTCGCAGGTTTTTGAGGGTAGGTGCCAAGGCATCCTTGATCTGACAACACAAACAACCACCGGAGAGTATCATCAGCGGAATGTCGTTTCGGTTCAGCAATATGTGATCCAGTGGTGTCTTGCCAAACTCATTGATGAGTACGGCGGCACGGGGCCAGACTTGCAACAAACGGTTGAGCAAGGTGGTTTTGCCGCTCCCCAAAAAACCGGTGAGGAGGACGACAGGCAAACGGGCCGGTGTCGTGGAAGCAGGAGATGGCATGATTCAATGATCCCGTGGCTTATCCATGTGTCTACAGCATATCCAGTGTCATCAACAAGCGGCATTGGCCAGGTTCGGGTGTCGGCGAACGATGCACCAGACCATGGGTTTCATTGCCTTCCCAGCGACTGCCCTTGAACAAGGCTATGGCATGGGTCGAAATGCGCTGTATGGCATGGCCTGGCCGGATCAGTCCCGATACTTCATCAGCCAATCCTTTGGCCGCATGACCTAACAGGCTCCGGTCAACGGCACTATCCGGCAGCCATTCGCTGCCGGAACCGGCATAAGCCGTTATCAACCGACAAGGGACGTGATCAACATGGAAACGCGGACACATGGCCTTGTGCAATGTCCGCAGACGCAGACCAACTTCCCCGATACCCAGCAGATCACAGAAAAAGGCGGTTAGATGCTCCACATCCTGACACCAGGCATCATGACCTGGTAGGTGACCACAGGCAGGCAATAGGCGGGCAAAATCGAAGTGCCCGAAGGAAACGGGTTGGGCGACTTCCAGTTCATCTGTGTGTTGCAACAAGGCATCACAAAAGGCGACTACGAGCGGGGATGGGCTGCGCTCCACGACACATACCGTAATACCTGGTTCATGCAAACGAATGCAATCAGCCCAGTCATCCGTCACGATAGCCTGGGGATGGTCAGGGATTAAAGTCTGTAACATTGAGTTCGTTTTCATTGCAAAAGCAAGGTTTCACAGACAGCGACAACCTGCATGAAACCCATGCCCACGGCGAAAGTCAGTATCTGTTTCAGGGCGATGGGCAGTGTGTTGTGTTTATGCAGGGCGGGGATCAGATCGGAAGCGGCTACATAGATAAATCCCCCCGCCGCCAGGGGCAACAGTAGAATCAGGGACGCTTCAGCCAACTCTCCCAGCAACAGCGTCGCGCCAATACCGGCCAGTACGGTCAGCGAGCAGAGGCAGTTCTCGAACACGGCACGCCCGGGCCCGATGCCGCCTTGCACCAATACCCCGACATCCCCGATTTCCTGGGGAATTTCATGGAGGATGATGGCTGCCGTAGTAGTCCATCCCAGAACCGGATCCATCATAAAACTGCCGGCAATCAAAATGCCATCGACAAAATTATGTACGGCATCGCCTGCCAGGTTCATCCGTGCCCAGGGCTGTACCCCCGTTGCCTGTTTACCTGAAGGCAGGGTGTGATCATGCCGCCAGCGTACTACCTTTTCCAGAATGAAAAACAGGAATACCCCGCCCAGTGTGGCCAGACATACCGCCGAGGCCGACTCATGTCGACGCAGGGCATCAGGCAGTAGGTGAATGAAGGCATCACCCAGTAATACCCCGACCGAGAGAGCCACCAGATAGGTGACGATAGCCTCCAGTCGTCGAGGGGAGAGATACAGCACAAACAGACCGGAAAAAGACACCAGGCTGACCAGAACACCCGCCATCAAGGCGGCGATGCCGGCGGTCATCAGTAACTCAGCCGGAGTCCGAGTTGCGCGGCCCGCCCGGGTTCCGGCGCGAAATTACGCAGATAAGAGGTCGCATTGCGGATGTTTTCATCCAGCAGGTTGGTGGCCTTGGCAAACACCAGCATTTTCGCGCCCTCAAAGGCCTTGAGTTGATACTGGGTACCCAGATCGAGTCGCAGGTAGCCGGGGGTGGCTGTTTCCGCAACCCCCGGATTTTCCTGGGCTTCCCCCCGGGTCAGGCGTAGATTGGCTGACCAGTGGTCATCGGCAGCGTAGTCGAGTTGCAGGCCATACCGCAGTGGCGGCATGCGCGGTACATCCTGACCGTTGACAAACTGGCCCCGGGTGTAGTCACTGAACAGGGTGAGGTCGAGGAAACCGTAGGGGTTTTCCATCAGCGGAAACACCAGCTTGGCCTCAAAACCCTTGAAGGTGGCATCGGCCTGACGGGTGGCCAGAATGGGCAAACCTTCACCGTGGTGGTGGTCTTCGCCCTCTTCGCCTTCCTCCGCATGTTCCTCATGCGGCTCCCCGTAGAGTTCGCCGGTATAAGCCAGATAAATGTAATCACTGACCCAGTTGTGAAACAGGTTGAACTCGGCCTGCATCCACGACTGTTTGAAACGGTAACCCAGATCGAGATTATAGGAGACTTCCTTGCCGAGGTTGGGATCGCCGATTTCAAAACTGCGGGTCGCATGATGCACCCCGTTGGTGTACAGCTCCTGTACCTGGGGCGCACGCTGGGACTGGGTGAAAGCCAGACTCAGTTGTTGAGCCGGATCAATGTGCCACAGGGCCGAAGCTGAACCACTGACCGGCAAATCGTCGCGGGTTTTGAGGCCGCTGGTGGCAATCGACTGATGCTCGACCCGTGCCCCCAGTTCGTAGGTCATCCTTCCCACCTCCAGCGACTCCACTGCAAACAGGCCGTAGGTATCGATCAGTGAAGCCGGTACCACGGCCTCCTCACCGTAAGCGATAAAGTCGCTGTTGACCGATTGAAAGCCCACCACGCCCTTGACCGGCCCCATCGGTTTATGCACCACTTCGAGGCGACTTTCATAACTCTGGTTTTCCCAGGTGGTAGCGGGCGTATTGCCTTCGAGTTCGACATGACGGTAGTCGGTATAACCGAACTTGAGCTTGACCGACTCGGCCAGGCTGAACGGCTGGCGCAGGCCGGTTTTGAAATCGTAACGGGTTTGCTGCATGTCTACGGAAATGGGGGCTTCGCCTGCCCCGTCGGGCGGGATACCGTAGATATTGTCGAGCCGGTTGATCGAAACCCCGGCAAAACCCTGCTCACCCACCCAGGAGGTTCCTACACTGCCGCCCCGGGCCCGGGCATGGCTGTTGTCGATGCGCCCCCGGCTGTTTTGCAGGCTGGGCAATTCGGCCA
>Ga0172376_10002956_pt1 | contig 20482 bp, 18 predicted proteins | sample Lak35m_FD_121114 | JGI IMG/M metagenome (GOLD analysis project Ga0172376, IMG submission 121114) | Freshwater microbial communities from Kabuno Bay, South-Kivu, Congo - kab_092012_35m | ecosystem: Environmental > Aquatic > Freshwater > Lake | place: Democratic Republic of the Congo: South-Kivu... | reverse complement strand
GCTGTGTTGGCTGCCGAGCAGGCAGTGGCAAGCCCATTGTTGGAAAATGTGAACTTGGCAAATGCACGTGGTGTGCTGGTCAACATCACTGCAAATCATTCATTCAAGATGAAAGAATACAACGATGTAATGAGAACGATTCGTTCATTCACAGCGGAAGATGCCACAGTGATTGTAGGTAACGTATTCGATGAAAGCATTGGCGATGGTCTGCGCGTAACGATGGTTGCAACAGGCCTCAATGGTGTTGGTGGTCGTGTACAGCAAAAACCAGAAATCCGCATGGTGCAGCCTGTTGTGCTTGAAGCAACAACCAACCAGCCAATTTTTATGGGTGAAGATGAGCCTGCTGTGTTCACGCCTAATATGGGCCGTCGTGCACAAGTAGATGCGATGAAAAAAGATGGGATTGAGGAATATGACATCCCAGCATTTTTGCGCAAGCAAGCAGACTAATTTAGTTAATCTGCCCGGCTCAGCCTAAAGGGACTCGCATTAGGAGCGGGTGCGGCATTTATGCTATGCTTTTAGCAGGTTTAGTTGTCGATATTGAGTGTAGGTTTTAAAAAAGAAAAATGCTGAAACAGCGTACTCTTAAAAAATCAATTAGTGCCACAGGTGTTGGCTTGCACACTGGTGATAAGGTCAAGATGACCTTGCTGCCAGCAGCGCCAGACACTGGTATTGTTTTCCGTCGAGTCGATCTGCCCGACTCAGCGGAAATCAAAGTGCAGCCTCAATATGTTTGCGATACTCGCATGTGTTCAGCCTTGGAGCACGATGGAGTTCGCGTCGCAACAGTAGAGCATTTAATGTCCGCGCTTGCTGGGCTTGGCATTGACAATATTATCGTCGAGCTGACAGCCTCGGAAGTGCCCATCATGGACGGAAGCTCTGGCCCGTTTGTATTCTTGCTTCAACAAGCAGGAATCGCCGAGCAAGCGACCCCCAAAAAGTTTATCCGGATTAAAAAAACGGTTGAAGTTCATGACGGAGATAAATGGGTCCGTTTTGAGCCATATTTTGGATTCAAAATTGATTTCACGATTGATTTTGCGCATCCTGTTTTTGAACAAACAGTGAATAACGTCAAAATTGATTTTGCCGATAATTCTTATATCAAAGAAGTGAGTCGTGCCCGTACTTTTGGTTTTATGCATGAGGTTGAAGCCCTGCGCTCTATGGGCTTGGCACGTGGTGGTAGCTTAGACAATGCGATTGTGTTGGATGAGTACCGCATTTTGAATCACGATGGTTTGCGCTATGAAGATGAGTTTGTGAAACACAAAACCTTAGATGCGATTGGTGATTTGTATGTGCTAGGTCACCCGCTTCTTTGTGCGTTTACGGCTTATAAATCTGGCCATGCATTAAATAATCAGTTATTGCGCACCTTGATGGCTGATGCTGACGCTTGGGAATACGCAACGTTCGATAAAGCCGAAGAGGCGCCAAGCGGTTTCCAATCTTTAGTCACGTCCGCGCCAGTGTTGCAATATATTTAGCGAGAACTTTAAATGCTTATCGCCCGAATTTTACTGATTTTGATTTTGTTCTCAGTAGCGATTTGCTTAGCGGCTTATTTAGTAAAGGGTGATAAGCGCTACCTCCGTTTAATCTGGCAAATTATAAAATACGCATTCCTGTTGTTGCTTGCTGGTGCTGTCATCATGGCGGTTGCGCGTATTATTTTGATATAACACTCTCTATAAAAAGCATTCCAAGGCGGATGCCTCAAGGAATTTCATGAAGCGCTTTGGTATTTCTCTGATTAGTCTCTTATTCGCCTCAAGCCCAGTTTGGGCAATGACAGGCGATGAAACTTTTTTACACGCCCAGTCAGCTTATCAATCTAGAAACGACACACAATTAGCCGCTGATGCTAACCAGCTTCATGCGCAGAATCATGTGTTGGCTGCCTATGCTGACTATTGGCTGATGTTGCTTAAATTAAGCACTAGCGATAAAGCGACAGTGCAAGCTTTTCTTACTCAAAATGCAGATTATCCATTTGCTGACAAAGTACGTGCCGAGTGGTTAAAGGCGCTGGCTAAACGCCAAGAGTGGTCAGATTTCTTTGAAGAATTGCCACGATATAAACGTGATGATCTTGCGGTCACTTGCTATGCCATTGAGGGTAGAGCCAAGGGTGGCGATGTCATTGCTTTGGCCGAAGGGCGCGTTTTATGGATGAGCAGTGCTGAGCAGCCTAGCAACTGTAACAATGTGTTTGATTTAATGCAGCAATCCAAATTGCTAACGCAGGATGACATTTGGGCGCGTTTTAGACTAGCCATGCAAGATGGTAAGTTAGCTTTAGCAAAAACTGTGATTCAACGAGATGAATCTGTTAATAAATCACAGATCAAGTTAATTGATTCGGTCTATCAAAATCCACAAACGGCACTCGATAAAAAAACCATGCCGCACAAAACGCACTTGGGTCGAGCGCTTAATTTGTATGCGATTGATCGTCTTGCACGCACGCAGTTTGACGAGGCTATGAGTGTTTGGCGTAAAGCTATGAGTGCTTTCGAAGAGGATGAAAAAGCCTATATGTGGGGACGTCTTGCGATGCACGCGGCACGTCGTCATGATGACGGCGCATTAGAGTTATACAGTAAAGTGAAAAACATTGAATTAGATAAGGATCAGTTGGCTTGGAAAGTGCGTGCAGCCTTGCTAGCCAAAAATTGGGTAGTTGTACAATCAACGATTGCTGATATGTCGCAATCACAACAAGAGGAAGATGTTTGGCGCTATTGGCGAGGTCGTGCTTATAAAGAGTTACGAGATGTGCCAAAAGCAAATGCGATGTTAGTGCCTTTGGCGCGTGAGCACACTTATTACGGCCTGCTTGCTGAAGAGGAATTGGGTAGCGTGTTAAACGAACGCACGACTAATTATGCGCCATCTGAGGTCGAAGTGAGTGCGATCAAAAATCAGCCTGCTATGCAGCGTGCTTTAGAGCTGGATCGTCTTGGATTCCGTTGGGAAAGCCGTGCGGAATGGGCTTGGGGCATTAAAGATTACGATGATAAACAAATGCTTGCAGCGTCTGAATTAGCCTTGCGCCAGAACTGGTATGACGTGGCAATTAATACTGCCGAAAAAACGAAATATATGCATAATTTTGCCTTGCGTTATCCAGCGCCTTATCGCGAAACGGTGCGAAATTTCTGTAAAGAAAACGGTTTAGATGAGGCCTGGGTGTATGGCTTAACCCGTCAAGAAAGTCGATTTGTAAGCTATGCAAAATCAGGGGTAGGGGCTTCTGGTTTAATGCAAGTTATGCCAAACACGGCTTCTTGGGTGGCAAAAAAAATGGGCATTACCAACTATAAGCATCAGATGATTGATCAAACGGACACCAATATTAGATTAGGCACATTCTATTTACGATATACCTTGGATTTGATGAGTGGACAGGCCGCTATGGCTACCGCCGCTTATAATGCAGGCCCTGGCCGCGCTAAAAAATGGGCACCTAAGCAGCCTTTGGAAGGTGCAATTTACACAGAAACCATCCCAGTTTTAGAAACGCGACAATATGTGCAAAAAGTGCTCGCAAATTCATGTTTTTATGCCCATCGTTTAGGCGCGAAGACACAAACACTTAAGCAGCGGCTTGGTGTTATTGCCGGAAGTAACAGCGGCGTTGCTTTGGCGGCGGAAGAGGCGACGGAAGATTAATGAAGAAACTGTCGACAGAATTTGAGATTTTTTGTGTGGGCGGAGCAGTTCGTGATGAACTGCTTGGTCTGGAAGTGAAAGATCGAGATTTTGTGGTGGTTGGTTGTACGCCTGCGGCAATGGAAGCGGCAGGGTTTAAGCCTGTTGGAAAAGATTTTCCTGTTTTTATTCACCCTGAAACACATGACGAGTACGCTTTGGCGCGCACGGAGCGTAAAACGGCAAAAGGCTATAAAGGCTTTCAGGTGCAATCTGATCCTGACGTGACTTTGGAGCAAGATTTAGCGCGGCGTGATTTAACAATTAATGCCATCGCCAAAGATAAAAATGGCCAATTGATTGACCCTTACGGTGGGGTGCAAGATTTGCGGCACAAAGTACTGCGGCATGTCAGCCCTGCCTTTAGCGAAGACCCCGTCCGCATTTTGCGTGCAGCGAGGTTTGCTGCAAGATTTGTCGATTTTTCCGTGGCGTCAGAAACGCTGGCGTTAATGCGAGAAATGGTCGCCAATGGTGAAGTGGATGCTTTGGTACCTGAGCGAGTTTGGCAAGAGCTAGCCAAAGGCTTGATGGAGCAAAAACCAAGTCGCATGTTTGAAGTATTGCGTGAATGTGGTGCGTTACAAAAAATCCTGCCGGAATTAAATGCATTATGGGGTGTGCCACAACCGGAAAAACATCATCCAGAAATTGATACGGGTGTGCATGTGATGATGGTGATTGATTACGCAGCGCAGCAGCGCTACTCCCTCCCTATTCGTTTTGCTGCGCTTACACATGATTTAGGTAAAGGCACTACGCCCAAGGAGATATTACCTCGACATATTGGTCATGAGGAACGTAGTGTGAGATTGCTTCAGGATGTAAGCAAGCGCTTACGTGTACCTAATGATTGCAAAGAGTTGGCACAAATTGTAGCCAAGTTTCATGGCAAATTACATCAGGTAAAAGACATGCGCGCATCGACGATTTTACAGTTCTTTATCGACACGGATGCTATTCGTCAGCCGCAACGGTTCAGAGATTTTTTATCCGCTTGTGAGTGTGACATTCGTGGAAGAACCGGCTATGCAAATTGCGCCTTCCCAGAGGCAGATTTGTTGGAGGATTTATTAAATGCAGTTGCTGCGGTAGATGCTGGTGCAGTTGCCAGATTGCACAACGAACCAGAGAAGATTAAGCAGGCCGTGTTTGAGGCAAGGTTAGCGGCGATCGAGTTAACCTTGCCCAGAATTTAAGCGCTTTATTCCGCGCCGTTTAAATAATTAAGTTGTTGTTGTACAAGTTCCATCGGTTTGCGTTTGAAGCCGCTCTTGGCAAATTGATGCCAACGACCAATCACAAAGCACAACATCAAGTTAGCCTGCGCTTCGGGCTCTAATTGGCGACCTGTTTGCGTTTCTGCAATGCGGAATGACTGTTTGAGTGTTGATTCAATGCGGTCAAACATCTGGTTAATCCGTAGCTGTAATCGATCATCTTCGTTTACCAAAGCATCCCCAATTAATACGCGTGCCATGCCAGGATTTTTTTCTGCGAATAACAACATAATCGTCACGATTCTGCGCACTTGTGTCAGGCCATCAGTTTCTTCTGCGCTGATTTTGTTAATCAAGCTAAATAGACTTTGCTCGATAAATTCAATCAAGCCTTCAAACATTTGTGCTTTGCTGGCGAAGTGACGATAGAGCGCTGCTTCGCTTACATCTAGCTTTGCTGCAAGGGAAGCCGTTGTGATTTTTTCGCGCGTCGGTTTCTCTAGCATTGCAGCGAGTGTCTCGAGAATTTGCTGTTTGCGTTCACCTGGTTTGCTTGCCATATTCATCTCCAATTTTTTGGACGTTATCAATAATGCTTGTAGACATTATATTCTAGAATGAGTAAGTGCTAACACGTTATTAATTCTTAAATCGACAAAATTTGGCTTTTTTAGCTCACGCGATACCCAAATGGTTTTCATGCCAAGCCGTTTTGCGGTCATCAACGCTGCTAGATTGTCCTCAAGCATGACGCAATCGCTGGCTTTAGCTTTGATGGTGTGTAACAACTGCCTAAACCCTCGAATAGAGGGTTTGGGATGAAATTGTGTGGACTCCACACTAAACACCAGTTCGAACAAATCTTCTATGCCCAACACATTGAGCACACGAATAGCGTAGTTCATCGGCGCGTTGGTAAAAATGACTTTGCGACCTTTTAGGCCCTTAATGCAATGTCTCAGGCTTTTTCGAATGGATACCATGTTTTCGATATCCATAGGGTCGTGCGTTGAAGATAGAAAATGATGCGGATTAACGTCGTGGTGGCGCATCAACCCTTTTAATGTAGCGCCGTAAACACGCCAATAATGTTGCCTTAATTTAAAGGCGTTGGGTTCGTCTAGAGTGAGATTGTCCATGATGTATTGCGTCATGGCTTTGTTCATCACGGGGAAAATGTGTGATGAGGCGTCGTGCAGGGTGTCATCTAGATCAAACACCCAAACACGAGAGGAGTGCGTCATTGCTTAGCGCTATTTCTACTTAGTTTTGATTATTTGGCTTTGATAAGCGTGCCTACGCCTTCATCGGTCAGCACTTCGAGTAATAGCGCGTGTTCAACCCGGCCGTCAATAATATGCACTGACTTGACGCCGCTTCTTGCCGCGTCCAGTGCGGAGCCGATTTTTGGCAACATGCCCCCAGAAAGCGTGCCGTCTTCAACTAAGTCGTCGATTTCTTTAGGGGTTAGGCCAGTAAGCAAATTACCTTTTTTATCTAACACGCCAGGTGTATTGGTTAACAAAATTAATTTCTCTGCACCTAAAATTTCAGCGAGTTTGCCAGCAACAACGTCCGCATTGATATTGTAAGTTTCGCCATCTGGACCAACGCCAATTGGTGCGATAACAGGGATAAAATCACCGCTATCCAAGAAGTTGATAATGCTTGGGTCAATTCTTGTGATATCCCCCACTTGGCCAACATCAATCATTTCTTCCGGATTATTGATGTTTGCCATCAACAATTTTTTTGCGTGGATAAAGTTGCCATCCTGACCAGTAAGGCCAACCGCTCTCCCGCCTTTTTGGTTGATGAGGTTCACAATTTCTTTGTTTACATGACCGCCCAACACCATTTCCACGATGTCCATGGTTTCTTCATCGGTCACCCGCATGCCTTGGATGAACTCACCTTTTTTGCCGAGTTTGTCCAGCATTTCATTGATTTGAGGGCCGCCACCATGCACAACCACTGGATTCATGCCGACAAGCTTCAGTAGCACAACATCACTGGCAAACGACGCTTTGAGTTGTGGGTCTGTCATCGCGTTACCACCGTATTTAATGACGATGGTTTTATCAAAAAAGCGTTTGATATAAGGCAGTGCTTCAGCCAGCGTTTGTGCTTTTTGTGTAGAGGTGGTTTCGTTCATGGTTTCACTCGGTCTAAGTTTTTTGCGTATTTTACATTGAAAAAATGACAAAACGATGCCAATGCAATGAGCTTGGCTGCTTATTTCTTAAAGTGGCTTCACAAAAACTTTGGAACGCCTTTGCAGGTTATAAAGTTTTTGTTTTTCCTCTGGCAAGTCTTTGACAGATTTTTCTTTAAAACCACGCTCTAGAAACCAATGTTCTGTGCGCGTTGTTAAACAGAATAGGGTTTTAAAGCCCAATTCCCGAGCCTGCTCTTCGCAGTAATGAAATAGACGGTCGCCGCGCCCACCACCACGATAGGAAGGGTGTATCGCTAAGCAAGCAAACTCTGCCATTTTTTCTTTTTCAAATGGGTAAAGCGCAGCACAGCCAATGACGCGATTGTCATGCTCCATGACATAGAATTGGCTAATCTCCATTTCCAGCCGTTCACGGCCACGTCTAACCAAAATTCCTTCAGCTTCTAGGGGCTCAATTAACTGTAGTAGCGCCCCTACATCGCCAATCTCCGCTTGGCGCATAGACTCTAAGGGCATTTCTGTAATCATGGTGCCGATGCCAGAGTGGGTGAACAGCTCTTGTAAAATTGCGCCATCCGTATGGCGGCAAATTAAGTGCGTTCTCGCTACGCCTTGCTCACAGGCTCTGATGGCAGCAGGCAAGTAATAGGCAACATCCTCGCTGATGTGTGGAGCTGGTGAGTCCTCCTCATTTTTCTTGACGTGACTTAAAAGGTTTTTCGCCTTTTGTGAAGTCATTTCGCGCAGCAACTCACCCCTCACGTTAAACACTCCTGGTGAATCCATTAGGAAAATAAGCTTGTCTGCATCAAGAGCGATGGCAGCGCTCACAGCAACGTCCTCGAGTGATAAGTTAAAGGCTTCGCCGGTCGGAGAGTAGCCAAGTGGTGAAAGTAAAACCATTTCACCGTCATCTAGCCTTTTTTGAATGCCTACTGCATCGACTTTACGAACTTCGCCAGTGTGTTGTAAATCAACGCCTTCACGGACACCAAGCGGCTTTGCAGTGACAAAATTGCCACTGGCCACTCGGATGTCGGAGCCAGCCATTGGTGAGTTCACCAGGCCCATTGAAAGTTGAGCTTCGATTTCAACGCGGATAGCGCCATTGGCCTCCTTGGCAACCTCCATGGTTGCATCATCGGTGACCCTCAGGCCTGAAACCATCTGTGTTTGCAATTTGGCTCTTCTTAACCGAGATTCAATTTGGGGGCGCGCACCGTGCACCAACACCAACCGCACCTCTAAACTGGCGAGCAAGTTTAGATCGTGTGATAGTGCGACAAACTGACCGTCATCAACTACTTCGCCACCAAATGCGATGACGAAAGTACGGCCACCAAATGCGTGAATATAGGGGGCTACCGAGCGAAACCAACTGACAAACTCTTGTGGTTTTGTCAGTTGGAGTGGTGCAGAACTCACAAAATTTGCGTAATTCACAATTTTTTCAGACGCGGTGAGTGGTGGATTTTGTGTGTATTGCGAATACTCTTGCTGGGCGTATAAGAATGCTGGTGTGCAACCTAGTGCTGCAGAGATTTTGTGTAGCATCGTCTCTGTAATGCCTTGCTCGCCTCTTTCGATTCTTGATAAGTTGCCGCTGTCACCGCCCACCTTGGCAGCAAGTTCTTGCAGGGTTAAGCCTAGGCTTTTCCGTTGTTTTCTGATGGCTGAGCCAATGGATAGATATTCAGACATGACATGCCCTTGAATTTGCGATTTTCACATTAATTTACATAAAAAATGTAAATTATGCAAATTTATATGAATTTATTTTGCGTTAGGCGCAAAAATCTCCCCAGAGGGTCTGCATGGTGGCGATCGCAGCGAGGGGGGCAGTCTCGGTGCGCAAAATGCGTTTGCCTAGCTTGATAGGTTTGAAACCCTGAGTTGCGGCCAGATTGATTTCATCCGCTGTCAGCCCGCCTTCTGCGCCAACAAGTAAGCAGATGGCGCCTGAAGGTGCGACTAAGTCTTTTAAAGTGATTTCTGCGGTAGGTGAAAGGGTGATCTTTGTTTCGGCGTCTGGATTGGTGCCCAGCCAATCACTCAATGATATTGGGCTGGCTACTTGTGGCACAAACGCCCGCCCTGATTGCTCGCAGGCTGAGTTGACGATATTTTGCCAATGCTCGCGTCGTTTTTCTGCGCGCTCGCCAGAAAGTTTAACGACGCTCCGTTGACTCGCAATCGGTTGAATGGCGGTTACGCCCATTTCGACGGCTTTTTGCAGGGTGAAATCCATGCGATCGCCGCTTGAAATGGCCTGCGCCAGCAAGATTTTAATGGGCGACTCATTTTCTACTGGTTTGGCCTTGAGGATTTTTGCAATCACTTCATTTTTTGTGATGTGGGTCAGCTCGCTGATGTAATCCTGCCCGTCGCCATTAAATAAAATTGCTTGGTCCCCAACCCCGAGCCTGAGCGCTCGAGTAGCATGAATGGCTGCGTTGTCAGGCAATTTTACTTGTGCCCCCAATGCAAGTTTGTCGGAAATTTTTGGGTCGCAATAAAAGCGTGGATTGGCCATAGATTTGGGTGTAGATGATAAAATCGAACATCTGCATTTTAATTGAAGGAATAAACAAAATGGTAAGTTTAAATCCGCCAGTATGTGATTTTGGCTGGAAAGCCTCCGATTTTAATTTGCCTGGTGTAGATGGAAAAAATTGGTCGCTTGCTGAGCTGGTTGGTAGTAGGGGCTTGTTGGTGATGTTTATCTGCAACCATTGTCCTTATGTGAAGGCTATTCAAGCTCGCATGGTTGAGGATTTGGCTCTCTTGAAGCAGCTTGGAATCAATGCGGTAGCCATTTCATCCAATGATGCTGTCAATTACCCCGAGGATTCTTTTGAAAAAATGCGCGAGATTGCGCAGCATTTTAAATTTTCATTTCCTTATCTCTATGATGAATCACAAGAGGTTGCAAAGGCTTACGGTGCGGTTTGTACGCCAGATTTTTTTGGGTTTAATGAAAATTTGGAACTACAGTATCGTGGTCGTTTTGATGATCAGGGTCGCGATCTAACGCCCAAACCAAACGCAACTAGGGATTTGTTGGAGGCAATGACGCTGGTGGCGAAAACGGGGCAAGGCCCCAAGGCGCAGATTCCAAGCATTGGCTGTTCGATTAAGTGGAGAGAATGACGGTAACTACAGTGTTCTGAGCAACCATTTGTGGGTTAATGGTATTGCTCAAAACGCCTGATTAGGCAATAATTCCAGTCTGGCCTCTCATCTAACTCAACGGCTTGAGAGTGCGTAAAAATTTCAGTTTTAAGCTTGTTGGGCTTCAAGCTAGCGGTATAAGTAAAGCTTTAATGATTTGATTTAGGGAGAATTAAATGGCAACACGTCAAGATTTAGCAAACGCTATCCGTGCCTTATCAATGGATGCGGTGCAAAAAGCTAATTCTGGCCACCCAGGCGCGCCTATGGGTATGGCAGAAATCGCTGAAGTATTATGGAACCACAACTTACGTCACAATCCAAAGAACCCAAATTGGGCTGATCGCGATCGCTTCGTGTTGTCTAACGGCCACGGTTCTATGTTGATTTACTCATTGTTGCATTTGACAGGTTACGACCTCAATATGGATGACATTAAGTCATTCCGTCAATTGCACTCACGTTGCGCTGGCCACCCAGAATACGGTTATGCCCCAGGCGTTGAAACAACAACAGGTCCATTAGGTCAAGGTATCACCAACGCGGTTGGTTTTGCGATGGCTGAAAAAACATTGGCTAATCAATTCAACAAACCAGGTCATGAAATCGTTGATCACTACACATACTGCTTCCTAGGCGACGGCTGTATGATGGAAGGCGTATCGCATGAAGCTTGTGCTTTGGCTGGTACATGGGGTCTTGGTAAATTAGTGGCTTTCTGGGATGACAACGGTATTTCTATCGACGGTCACATCGAAGGCTGGTACACAGACGACACCGCTAAGCGTTTTGAATCTTATGGCTGGCACGTTCAGTCAGTAGACGGTCACGATTCAGACGCAATTGACGCTGCCATCAAAAAAGCAAAAGCAGTGACAGACAAACCATCATTGATTTGCTGTAAAACCATCATTGGTAAAGGTTCTCCAAATAAATCAGGTAGCCATGACTGCCACGGTTCAGCGCTAGGTGAAGACGAAGTTGCTGCAACGCGCGCAAACATCGGTTGGAACTATCCTCCATTTGAAATCCCAGCAGATGTTTATGCTGGTTGGGATCAAACAGCTAAAGGCGCTCAATTAGAGTCTGACTGGAATGCTAAGTTTGAAGCTTATGCTAAGGCTTACCCAGCTGAAGCTGCTGAATTCAAGCGTCGTATGGCAGGTGATTTGCCAGCGAACTGGAAACAAGCAACTGACGCAATGATTGCTGCAACAAACGAAAAAGCAGAGACAATCGCAACACGTAAAGCATCACAAAACGTGATTGGCGCTTTGGCGCCAGTATTGCCTGAGTTCTTGGGCGGTTCAGCTGACTTGACTGGCTCTAACCTAACATCATGTGGCAGCTTTGTTCACGTGGATGGTAAAAAACCAGGTAACTACATTTCATACGGTGTTCGTGAGTTTGGTATGTACGCCATCATGAACGGTATGGCATTGCACGGTGGCTTGTTACCATTCGGTGGTACATTCCATATGTTCTCAGACTACGCTAAGAGCGCATTGCGTATGGCAGCGTTGATGAAACAACGTACAGTGGCTGTATTGACACACGACTCTATCGGTCAAGGCGAAGATGGCCCAACTCACCAACCAGTAGAAAACACATCTGGCTTGCGTTATATCCCACGTATGGATGTATGGCGTCCAGCTGACTCAACAGAAACTGCAGTAGCATGGGTCTCTGCTGTTGAGCGTAAAGATGGTCCATCAAGCTTGGTATTGAGCCGTCAAAACGTGCCAGGTATCAAACACGATACAGCGCATTTTGATTTGATCCGTAAAGGTGGTTATGTATTCTCAGATGCAGCAGGTAAAGCGGACGTTATTATCATCGCTAACGGTTCAGAGCTAGACTTGGCAATCAAAGCAGCTGCAGAATTGAACGCAGCTGGTACGAAAGTTCGCGTGGTTTCAATGCCATCAACTAACGTATTTGATCGTCAACCACAAGATTATAAAGACAGCGTATTAACTCCAGGTGTTAAACGTGTGGCTGTTGAAGCTGCGCACCCAGACTTCTGGCGCAAATATGTAGGCCTTGAAGGTGCTGTAGTAGGTATCGATACATTCGGTGAATCAGCTCCTGGTGGCGTATTGATGAAGCACTTCGGTTTCACTGTTGAAAACGTAGTAAAAACTGTTAAATCAGTGCTTTAATTCCTTGATGTAAGGAACGATAAGGGGAGCCCATTCACTTGCGGCTCCCTTTTTTGTATTTAAAAAGGTTTGAATATGACAGTAAGAGTGGGTATTAACGGATTTGGTCGAATTGGTCGTATGGCCTTGCGTGCCGCGGTTCAGGATTTTGCAAACGTGGAAATCGTTGCAATTAATGGCACACAAGATCCAGATTATCTTGTTTACATGGCGAAATATGATTCAGTGCACGGTCAGTTTAAGGGTTCGGTCGAGTATAAAAACGGTCACCTTATTGTGAATGGTAAAAAGATTCCATTAAGCTCAGAGCGTGATCCATCCTTGTTAAATTGGGGTGATGCTGGTGTGGACGTTTTGTTGGAATGTACAGGTGCATTCTTAACTGAAGAAAGTTGCCAAGAACATATTGCCGTTGGTGCTAAAAAAGTAGTCCAATCAGCCCCCGCTAAAGATGACACGCCAATGTATGTGTATGGTGTGAACCACCAAGAATACAACGGTCAAGCGATTGTCTCTGCCGCTTCATGTACAACCAACGGCTTGGCACCAGTCGCTAAAGTGTTGAATGATAGTTTCGGCATCAAACGTGGCTTAATGACAACAGTGCATGCTGCAACAGCCTCACAAAAAACTGTAGATGGCCCTTCTAAAAAGGACTGGCGCGGTGGCCGGGGTATTTTGGAAAATATTATTCCATCCTCAACTGGCGCTGCGAAAGCGGTTGGCAAAGTCATTCCTGAGCTCAATAAAAAACTGACTGGTATGGCGTTCCGCATTCCAACATCAGATGTTTCTGTGGTGGATTTAACTTGCGAACTCATTAAAGAGGCAAGTTATGAGCAGGTAGTTGCTGCTATGAAAGCTGCTTCAGAAGCTGGCCCATTAAAAGGAGTTTTAGGGTTTACCAGTGACAAGGTGGTTTCAACCGATTTTCGTGGTTCTCCGTATGCTGCGATTTTTGATGCGGAAGCAGGCATTGCGTTAGATCCGACCTTTGTTAAAGTGGTTGCTTGGTACGACAATGAATACGGTTATACCTGCAATATGCTGCGCCTTGCCGAGCACATCGCCTAAGGAATTATTATGGCTATTATCAAAATGACCGACCTCGACTTGAAAGGCAAGCGAGTCTTTATCCGTGCTGATTTAAACGTGCCTGTCAAAGATGGCAAGGTCACCTCTGATGCGCGCATCACTGCTTCAATGCCAACCATTGAGTTTGCATTGAAAGCTGGTGCTCAAGTGATGGTGACTTCACATCTGGGTCGTCCAGAAGAAGGTGTTTATTCTGAAGAAAATTCACTAAAGCCAGTCGCTGATGTGCTTGCTGCGAAGCTTGGTAAGCCGGTGCGTTTGGTCAAGGATTGGGTCAATGGTGGTTTTGATGTTGCCGAAGGTGAGTTGGTTTTATTAGAAAACTGCCGTTTTAATAAAGGCGAAAAAAAGAACCTGGATGAAACAGCACAAGCCTATGCCAAGCTTTGTGATGTGTTCGTCATGGATGCTTTTGGAACAGCGCATCGTGCTGAGGCTTCTACCTATGGTGTTGCGAAATTTGCGCCAAAAGCATCAGCAGGTATTTTGTTGGTGCAAGAATTAGAGGCCTTAACCAAAGCGTTAGATAAACCCGCTCGCCCGATGGTGGCGATTGTTGGAGGCTCTAAAGTTTCAACAAAATTGACCGTACTTGAAAGTTTGTCTGAGAAAGTAGATCAATTGGTGGTGGGCGGTGGTATCGCGAACACTTTCTTAAAAGCAACAGGATTGGAAATTGGCTATTCACTCTGTGAGGATGATTTGCTACCAACGGCGCGTGCTTTGATTGAAAAGATGTCAGCGCGTGGGGCAGCGGTGCCGATTGCTGTAGATTTGGTCACAGGCAAAAATTTTGATGCCAATGAGCCAGCCGTTATTAAAGATGCAAATGCCATTCAATCGGATGACATGATTTTTGATATTGGGCCTAAATCGGCTCAGCAGCTGGCTGAAATTATTATGAATGCAGGCACTGTGGTATGGAATGGCCCACTGGGTGTGTTTGAATTTGATCAGTTTGGTGAGGGTACTAAGGCCATTGCCATGGCGATTGCTAAAACCAAAGCGTTTACTTTGGCGGGTGGTGGTGACACGATCGCTGCGATTCAAAAATATGGCATTTACGATGACGTGTCCTATATTTCCACGGCGGGTGGTGCTTTCTTGGAATTTCTAGAGGGCAAGAAATTGCCAGCGGTTGAAATTTTAGAGCAGCGCGGGCAGTAACTTAGCTAGAAATAAAAGAAGGGGCGTGAGCCCCTTTTTTATTGCCCAATTTTGACTCGCCCTCCTTGGTTTCTTGGTTTTTTATTTCTGTAACAGTCACTGCTTTTTATAATAAGCTACGTTTTTTCGATACTAGTGAATGTTGCTTGTGCAAATCTTATTTAACCAATTCAAGCGCTTAATGCTCAATATCTCCGAAGGACTTCAGTCCTTGCGTGAAGCTATGATATGGACGCTGCCTTGTGTTTTGATTGGCGCAATGTTTATCGCTGCAGCTTATCTTGTTGAGGTATCGGGGCCGAACCCTGATCTTTCGCTTACTTTAAAAGGCCTAAGTGCTAGTCTTTCACGATTAATCCCCGTCATTGTGGCCTCTTTCTTGGCCTATATTCTGAGTGTGAAAAAACGCTTACCTCCCATGCCTCTAGCCTTATTGGCATTAAGCTGCACTTTGTTAATTTATCTAGATGCGACGCAAGCTTTTCAGAGTGCAGCATCATTTATGTTGTTGATAGGCATCGTGATTCCATTTGTCACGGTGGCTTTGGTTAAAGTGCTCTACGAGAAAAAATGGACCATGCTGACTAACAGTGAATTAGCTGGGAGTAGCGTTAAGGCGGCGTTGAATCTGACTATTCCTGGCGTGATTGTTTTTGCAGTCATATTTTTTGGTCTCAAAATGCTTGTCTATTTTGGGGTTTCATTGGCGCAAGCTGGTTGGTTCCAAGAAGTCTCCCTTTCCGCATATGCAAGTGCGTTGCTGTATACATTTCTAAATTCTCTGTTATGGCTTTTAGGCATACATGGCGCTAACCTTCTGCAGCCTTTAATGACCCATTTAAACGAGATGTCATCCGCAACTGGTGGATTCGTTAATGAGACATTCTTAGGGGCGTTTGTGTTTATTGGAGGGTCTGGGGCTACTTTTTCTCTGATTTTAGCTATTCTACTTTTTTCCAAAAACAAAGCTTTGCGCTTGCTTTCTTATGCCAGCATTCCAATTGCTTTTCTCAATATCAATGAGCTCTTGCTGTTTGGTTTGCCAGTCATTTTAAATCCAAGGATGTTGATTCCTTTCGTATCAGTGCCTCTAATCAATTTGCTTACTTCCTATATGGCCATTTCATTTGGTTGGGTGACCACGCCTAGGCCTGATATCCAAATGCCGCTTAATGCACTAATTGGGCTTAATGCCTACCTTGCAACAAATCATGATTTACATGCTGTGTTTTTACAGATGTTGAACGTTGCGATTGGCGTGGGTATTTATAGTTTGTTTATCAAGAAAATGAATGATGAGAGCCGTGCTGTAAAAAATATTCATCTCAAATCGCTAGATATGACCTACACCCATATCAATCAAGAGGCCTCTTTGTTTTCTTATGATCCAATCTCTTCAACCAATGAATTACGCAAAAAATTGGCTAGACAAAAACAGCATATGGAGTATCTGGCTGGCTTGGAATTTTATTTGGAATACCAGCCGCAGGTTGCTCCGCACAACAAACAGTTTGTTGGGTGTGAAGCTTTATTAAGAGCAAGAAATGAAGAGGGTGAAATAGTGATGCCCTACGTTTTTTTGCCTTGGTTTGAAGCGGCAGATATGATGAAAAGTATCGATCTTTGGGTGGCCGAAGCCGCTGTTAAGCAAGATGATGCTTGGCAGAAGATGGGTATATTGGCCCCAATTAAAATTAACATCAGTAGTGATACGCTGATGAATAAGGCGAGCACCGATTTAATTGTCGAGAAAATTAGCCAGGCGCAAGGCAGGGTTTCAATAGAAATCGTAGAGCAATCTTTCTCAGACGGACTAGAAAATGTCGTGGATGCCATCGCCCGCATCCAGGCTTTTGGTGCCAAGGTTTACATTGACGATTTCGGAACAGGATATTCGTCTCTCAGCTACCTCAATTCGCTGAACGCTGATGCCATTAAGATTGATAGAAGCTTTGTTTTGGGCTTGACCCAACCAGACGGTGAGAAGGTGATGGCAGGTATTTTTAACTTTGCCGAAGCATTAGGTTTAGAAATTGTAGTTGAAGGCGTTGAAACAGAAGCACAGTTAGCCAAAATTCCAAAAAGTGTTCCTTTTTCAGTGCAGGGCTGGCTTTATAGTAAAGCGCTTCCAGCAGAAGAAGTTCCAGTGTTTATTCAGCGATATTCTGGTATCCATTAGTCTTTCCTTGTTTTTCGAGAAGACGTCCTTAGGGTATAATTCATCCGTTAAAATTTAATAGCTTGCCCGTTTCGACGAAGTATAAAAACTGGCGAGCTATTTTTTAGTGGATGAAGGAACTGCATTGTCTAATACTCTCACGCAATCAAGTATCAAAAGCCTGCCACTTATTCATCAGGGCAAAGTGCGCGATATTTATGATATAGATGCGAATACCATGCTTTTGATTGCAACCGATAGGTTATCTGCGTTCGATGTGATTCTCCCCACGCCGATTCAAGGCAAGGGTGCGATTTTGACTGAAATCGCTAATTTTTGGTTTGAGAAGTTAGGCCATATTGTGCCTAACCATCTGACGGGAATCGATCCAGATACAGTTGTTTCAGATGCCACCGAAAAAGCGCAGCTCGGTAAACGTGCTTTGGTAGTAAAAAAACTCAAACCTTTGCCTATTGAGGCGATTGTGCGTGGCTATTTAGCTGGGAGTGGCTGGAAGGAATACAAGGTAAGCGGTACGGTTTGCGGCATTTCCTTGCCGGCTGGGCTGCAGGAAGCTTCGAAATTACCACAACCTATCTTTACCCCATCGAGCAAAGCGGCGGTTGGCGATCATGATGAAAATATCACATTGGAAAGATGCGCTGCATTATTGGGTAAAGAGCTTGCTGAGAAGGTGGAGCAAGTCAGCTTGCGTTTGTACCAAGAAGCGGCAGAGTATGCGCTAACTAAAGGCATCATCATTGCTGATACTAAATTTGAATTTGGTTTGGATGCGGCTGGTGAGCTTTATTTGATTGATGAGGTACTCACGCCTGATTCATCACGTTTCTGGCCTGCGGACCAATACCAAGTGGGCAAAAACCCACCTAGCTTTGATAAGCAGTATGTGCGTGATTGGTTGGAGTCTTCAGGGTGGGATAAAAGACCGCCTGCGCCTGTTTTGCCAGCTGAAGTTGCGGCAAAAACAAGTGAAAAATATCATGAGGCCTATACGAAATTAACGGGCAAGAATCTGGTTATTTAATTATTGGTCATATCAACTAAAAAGAATTAATTGCATGAGTGATATCGCACAATTTATTGCTGGCTACGAGCGCTTCCACGAAAATTATTTTCGTGGTGAAACGCCATTATTTGGTGAATTGAGCCAAGGCCAAAACCCTAGCACAATGATTATTGCTTGCTCGGACTCTAGAGTCGACCCTGCGATTGTAATGGATGCTAAGCCGGGTGATTTGTTTGTGGTGCGTAACGTGGCTAATTTGGTCCCACCTTATGAAAAAGGTGGCGGATACCACGGCGTCAGTGCAGCGCTTGAATTTGGTGTTTGCGGTTTGGGCGTTGAGCATATTATTGTGATGGGCCATCGTCAGTGTGGCGGCATCAAAGCATTGACCGAAGGTGTACCGGAGGGCATTAGTGGCGAATTTATTCGCCCGTGGGTAAGCATTGCAAGCCATGCGCATCGGCGTGTTAAAGCAGACTACCCTGAGGCTACTCCTAGTGAGATGGCTTGTCAGTGTGAGTTGGCGGGCATTATCGTTTCACTAGAAAATTTGGCGACTTTCCCGTTTATCAAATCTCGTGTTGATATGGGTACCCTCACATTGCATGGCTGGTATTTCGATATTGAAACAGGCGAGATGTCGGCCTACGACCCTAAAACATTAAAATTTTCACCATTGATATAACTTTAAAATTGAGAAGAAAGTGTAAGGAATCCTATGTCATTAGCGAATGTACCTGCAGGTAAAGATATCCCAAATGATTTCAACGTTGTGATTGAAATCCCAATGCGCGGCGAGCCAATCAAATTTGAAGTGGATAAAGAGTCTGGAGCTGTATTTGTGGACCGTTTTATGGGTACTGCAATGCATTATCCATGCAATTATGGATATATTCCGCAAACGTTGTCAGAAGATGGTGACCCAACCGATGTTTTGGTAATCACGCCAATTCCTTTGCAACCAGGCGTGGTAATTCGTTGCCGTGCAATCGGTGTGTTAATGATGGAAGACGAGTCTGGTATGGATGCTAAAGTATTAGCGGTGCCAGTGGATAAAATCTGCCCACAATACAAAAATGTTCAAACTTACCAAGATATTCCTGAGTTTCAATTGGCGCCTATTGCGCACTTCTTTGAACACTATAAAGATTTGGAAAAAGGTAAATGGGTGAAAGTTGGCGAATGGCAAGGTGTTGATGCTGCAAAAGCAGAGATTGTTGCTAGCGTTGCACGCTACAAGCAATAAACGATTAAATCCGTCATTTCAAAAAAAGCCATTTCAATCGAAATGGCTTTTTTATTGAGCTGTTAAGCTTAGACTCTTTTGGAAAGTCGTTTTAATACATCCCCCAAAGCTGTACCTTCTAGCTTTTCAGCTAAAGAGCCCAGGTCTTTTGATGCCGCTTCACTCAATGATCTGTTTGGTTTTTCGGGCCTTTCCGAGGTTGCTTGCACCTGAACTTGTACCCGAATGGAACTGATTTCAAGGCCGTTCTTTTTTAGCTTGGTCAGCAAGCTAGGCAGTAGTAATTTGATTTTGGCGGCAACCGCACCATTTACCACATAAACGGTGAGTCGCTTATGCTCAATGTTTCCCGCCTGTGTTGCTGATTTAAAAGCCTCGGGGACAATTTCGCTCCAGATCTTTTGTGTCATCGTCAATGTTTTTGCTTTGTCCGTTAAAGCTGCAAAATTGGCATTGTTTCTGAAAATAGCGTGAAGGAGTTGCATATGCGCCGATTTTACAACTTAAAACGACTGCCGGGCTAGCGTTTGATTATGGTAAAATCGGGCGGATTTGTTTTTGGCCTAAAAGGCTATTTTAAATAAGCGCGATGATTCGCTGAGATTAATCTGAATGAGGTTCCGCAATTGCGGAAATTGGTGTTGCGTTATGTTATCCAAGCTTTTCAAAAAATTATTTGGTAGTCGTAATGATCGACTCGTGAAGCAGTATTTTCAACGCGTGGCTGTTATCAATGGCCTCGAAACTGAAATGCAGGCCTTAAGCGACGAGCAATTGCGTGCAAAAACTGAAGAGTTCAAGCGCCGCCATCAAGCAGGTGAATCTCTCGATAAATTATTACCAGAAGCGTTTGCTGTGGTGCGCGAAGGTAGTCGCCGTGTGTTGCAAATGCGTCATTTTGATGTGCAATTAATCGGTGGCATGGTGCTACATGCGGGCAAAATTTCTGAAATGCGCACAGGCGAAGGTAAAACGCTAGTTGCGACATTGCCTGCTTACCTAAACGCATTGGCTGGTAAAGGCGTGCACGTGATTACAGTGAACGACTACTTGGCCAAACGTGATGCCGAGTGGATGTCAAAGCTATACAACTTCTTGGGTCTCACGGTTGGCATCAACCTTTCTCAAATGCCGCATGATGACAAACAAAAAGCTTATGCAGCAGATATCACCTATGGTACTAACAACGAATTTGGCTTTGACTATTTGCGTGACAACATGGTGTATACCGTTGAGGAGCGTGTGCAACGTGGGTTGAACTATGCCTTGATTGACGAAGTGGACTCAATCTTGATTGATGAAGCACGTACGCCCTTGATTATTTC
>Ga0172376_10002954_pt1 | contig 20485 bp, 17 predicted proteins | sample Lak35m_FD_121114 | JGI IMG/M metagenome (GOLD analysis project Ga0172376, IMG submission 121114) | Freshwater microbial communities from Kabuno Bay, South-Kivu, Congo - kab_092012_35m | ecosystem: Environmental > Aquatic > Freshwater > Lake | place: Democratic Republic of the Congo: South-Kivu... | reverse complement strand
CTTCAAAGGTGGAGAAGGATGGAAATATTTAACTCCAGAAATGCTAGCAGCAGAAAAGGCTGGAAGAATGGTAGAGGCTTCATTCTATAGCGATGCTAAAGCTGCTTCAATTCTTAAGACTGCCCTTGGAAATTTAATTGATGAATTTAGTATTTTAGAAGCTAAGGCTAGAACTGGAGCAATGTCCGTAAATCCTGCAGTATCTACAATGGCAGGAAATTTAGTAACAAGAGCAACGGGCGGACGTGTTGTAAATCCTCAGCATCCATTAGCTGGAACAATGGGAACTCGTGCATCTACGCATATGGTTCCACGGGCGGGACTAACAGAAGAACAAAGACTTCAACAAACAATCTTTGGCTTAGTGCCAGGATCAATACCAGTAAATAGAAAAATTGGCGATGCTCCTCAAATCTATATGACAGAAAATCTGCCAAATGTTCCAGGACTAACAACAATTGGTGGAGTATCCACAGGTGTTGTAGCTGGAGAAGCAGCAAGACATCATGCTATGATGGCAACGCTTGCTATGCAATCAAAGGCAGAAATTGAAGCATTAAAGAAACAAATGATAGCAACTGGAGTATTGAGCAAAGACTTTATGAATCAATTTGATGATATGCTGCCTATTATTTCTAAGATTACAGATAATGCAGCTAGAGAATCAGCCTTAATTGTAGCAGAGCTACGTGCTGGCAAGACTAGCGTAGAAGCAGCTAAAGCAAAAATTATAGCATTAAACCTTGAGATTGAAAGAATGATTGGAACTGCTGCAGTTGGACAGGCTACTTCTTTAGGTAGAACATTAAATCCAACAATGGTTCCTACATTAAATCAGCCAGTTGTAGATCCTACTGGTAAATCAAATATGCGTGAACTATTTAAGAAGAGCAAAACAAGAGACTTTATCGATAAAGTTGCAAGATCTCTTGGTGTGAGAACTTCTGGTGCTGGATATAATATTGAAACAACTCGTCCACGAAAGATGAATACTGGTGGATATATTGAAGGAATGAATAATGGAAATATAGTTCCTGGTCCAAATGTTAATTCAGATGTTGTTCCAGCAATGCTTACTCCTGGAGAATTTGTTGTAAATAGAGAGGCTACAAGAGCAAATCTACCATTGCTTCAGGCGATAAATGGAAGCACTCGTGAGGCGGGTAGAGCAAATATTCTTGGTGGATTTATGTCTGCACGAGCAGCAAATACAGTACTAAGAGCATTTGGTGTAGTTTCTACAAGTGGAAAATCCGCAAGGCTTTTGGGTAACTGGGGAATGCTTTTGCCAAACACTCTTAATAGAAGATTATTTCATAAAATAGCAACTGGTGCTCAATTAAAACAACATGTTTCTAATCCTAGAAATTTAATTGATGTTGAAAGATTTTTAGCATTTAAAAAGGTATCTAAAAAAGATATTGATAGAGTTCAAAGACAAATATCATCTGGAATGTCTTCAAGGCTTGTACCAGATAAAAAATATTCTGATGCAGAATTTGGAGCATTAGCATTTTCTGAAATAACACCAGCAATTAGAGCTTTAGAAAGTAGATATCCTGGAATAAGTTTGGCATATCAAAAAGATAGAATGCAACCAGGAAGAAGAGATACTGTAAGCAGCTCTTCAAGACATGGTCCAAGCCCTACTGCAATTAATGTTCCAGGTGGACGAGGCAGTAGTTATGGTTCTGGTAGTAAAGGAAAGGTATGGGCACACTTTTCAGATGCAGAATTTAATGAAAATATTGCACAATTAGGCGAAGAATTATCACAAGGCCATGGTGCAGAGATGATCGCTGGAATAAAATCAGCACAGCAAGCAAGATATAGAAGAGAAAACAGAGATCTGCTAGAAGCAATGGGAATGAATATAGGCGGAATGATTCCTGGATACAATCGTGGAGGTAGAGTCCCTGGATACAACAGGGGAGGCATGGTTCCTGGTGTTCAATATTTTAATGAGGGATCTAGTGGACCAGTATCTGCATTTACTTCTGGCTTAAGAAATCCATATGGAAAAGGATTAGCTTCTGGCGGATTAAGAATGCCAACTGGAATGCTAGGTCAAACTGCAATTAGTATGGGTGGATTCTACGCTGGACAAGCAGTAGGTGGTGCAGCAGGAACTGGAATAATGATCGCTTCTGGTCTTCTTCCATTAATGTCTGGACTACGAGGACTTGGCGGAATTCTTCCAATGGTAACAAAACTTGCGGGAGTTTTAGGTAGACTAACTATTCCAGGAGCAGTAATTGGTAGCGCATTTGCGCTTGGCAAATTCTTGCTTGATGCTAAAAGAAATGCAGAAGAAACTGCTAAGGCAAATAGACAAGCATTTGGAATGTCGGCGGATGTTATTAAAAAGGCTGGATACTCAATAACAGACTATAACGCTAATATTAAAGATGCTCTAGAAAGCTTAAAAGCATTACGTGAACGTAATAGAATGCTTTATGAAAGCATGTTCCAGGCTGGAATTCCTATTAAGATGACAATTGCTGAATATAAGAAACTTCGTGCTGAGGTTAAAGAAGGCATGCCAGATTTAATTAAAACATTTAATGTTGCTCCAAATGCTTCAACAGCAAGTGTTGCTACAAGCCTTAAGGCACAGTTTATGTCTCTTGGTGACGATATAGACACAGCAACTGCAAAAGTATATGCTTTAATGTCTCAATCGAATAAAGCTCAATTTGCTGCCGCTGCTATTGGCTCCAAAGGATTTGCAGCAATTAAAACATCAATAGATGCTGCGATTGCTTCTGCTGGAAATTTTGATAGGGCTCTTTCAGAAGGAGAGACAAAAGCTGCTGCAGATGCTTTAATAGTAACTTTTGAAGGTATTGGAAATGCTATAGAAGATAATGCTAAAAAGAATAAGATATCATTTGGTCAATCTATGGATGAAGTATTGAAAAAAATGTCTGAATCTGGTAAAGGTCAAATTGCTATTAATAAAGATGCATTAAATGAGTTAAAGAAACAAAATCCAGAACTGGCTAGAATTATTAATTCTACAGATACAGCAACATCTGCATGGGCTAAATATCAGTTAGCTCTTAAAAATGTAAATATAGACTTGCAAACTCTTTCTGCACAAGCAGCTCAATCTGCATTAAAGCTTAATGATTTAGCAACTACACAAACAATAGCTAGTTTAAAATCAACTCCTGGAATTAGCAAACAATATGCTGCTTACGACAAAATGTTAGCAAGAATTAAAGATTTAACTAAAGCTACAAAAGGACAAAGTGCTGCTGCAGAAATAAGCACTAGAAAACAAATAGAGGCTTTAAACAAACAAATAAATGCAATTAAAAAAGCTGCTGATGAAAAGATTAAGGCTCTTCGCAGTCAAGCACAAGCCGAAGACGATAATTTAGAAATTCAAAAACTACAACTAGAATATCAGCAAGCCCTTGCTCGTGGAGATAAGGATGCTGCTGCCTCAGCCCAAATTGCTTTACAGCAATTTACAAATCAAGTTCAAACAAGAAAAGCTGAGGAAGCAATTCAAGCTAAAGCAGATTTACAAATTAAACCGTTGCAGGATAAAATAGATGCTTTGGGTAAAAAGAATCAAGATCTTGCAGATAAAGCAGCTCTTGCAGGAGACAGCTTATCTAAACTTCAGGGAGAAGCAGAAAAGTTAAAATCTAAATTAGATGCAGTAGAAACTGCTGGAATTGCAGCGTTGTTTGAAGCTCTTTTAAATAAAGATAATCCAAAATATCAGGGAAGCAAACAACAACTAGAGACTTTATCTGCCCTTGATAAAGCAGTTGTTGAAGCGGGAGGAGTATCTTCTTTAAAAACAATAAATACACAAACTCATCCAAAGCAAAGAACAAATCTTTTTAGAACTGAGTTTACAGATAAATCTGGTGGATCAAAAAATATTATAGACCAAGCCGTACAACAAATGTCTGTACAAGCTCAAGTAGTAAATCTTATTGGAGAGATTAAGTCTGGTACATTTACTGGAACTGGTTCTAAAGACAGTCCAAAAATTATTAGCAAAGATTATAGTTCTTCTGTTACTAGAGGTGGAATGGGCGGAAGGTTAAGAGCAGAACAATTAATTAAAGAAAATAAGTTAAGAGCTGGACAATATATTAAATACAATGATATAGATTATGAAGTTCTTACTGACAATATATTAAAGCCAGTTGGTCAAAGAGCTGCTGGAGGTCCAGTATCTGCAGGAAGCCTATATCGTGTTAATGAAACAAATATGGAATTTTTCCGTCCTAATATTAGCGGAAGCATATTGCCATCTGGAACATACCCATTGGGTGCAAGCTACAATATTCCATCATCTGCGCCATCTTCAGTAGGAAATGCAGGCGCTAATAATTCATTCAATAATAATGTTTATAATATTGATATAGATTTGAATGGCACAAATGTTACTGCAGATGATATAATGAGAAGGTTCAAGTCAGAATTGGCTTTAATTGGTGCTAGAGAAGGAAGAAGCAGAGTGGTAGGAGGTTCATATTAATGCCAGCATTATATTTACCTAGAGGCTCCGCTCTTTGGATAGAGGCTGTCGATATACTTGCTACCCTTCCTGGAACTACAAAAATATGGAATAAAGTAACTGAGCATAACAGAAGTCCAGTCGAGCTTAGCATTGAAAGAATTGAACGAGCAGTAAGAACATCAAATGGGACTTTAAGAAAAAATCACGTAGCTGATAAAAGAAGTTTTTCTATGTCATGGGATATGCTTCCATCTTACCGAACATTAACAGTCGATGGCGGATGGGGGGCAGAAGATCTCAGACAATTCTACCTAAGTAATGACGGTAAGAAAACATTTAATATTAGAATTAATTTAGCTAAAACTGGATCAGACCAATCTAGCTCAGGATATGAATCGTATACAGTTTCATTTGGCAGTTGTAATTTTAGCCTAGTAAAAAGAGGCTTACAACCGCATTGGAACGTATCTTTGACAATGGATGAGGTCTAATGATATCTGCCTCAAACCAACTTAAAACAGTACTAGAGCAAGATACTACCCTAGTAATAAATTCTGGCTGTACCCTAGAATACAACATAAATTCCCTTGTGGATAATATTACTTTATCTGGTGCTCAAATAAATAGATTAGATGCCGCTGGAAATGCATATCAGCCTTTTAAAAAACTATTTCCAATAGACTCAATTATTAAACCTGTAAGACCAAATGAGGCTGGAATTAAATATGCAATTATTGGAGATGTTTCTGCCAATTCATATCGAAATCCAAAATCTACTACATATCCATTAGATTATAGGGTATATTATCCTGGAGCAGAGACTGCATATAAATATTATTTATCAGATAAAGGCGTAGGCCTAGATGTTACCGCAACTTACCCTAAAGCAATATTAACAAACAAAATAGTTGCAAGATTTGAGTTAAGCCACTCTACTCCGCAGACATGGACTATTTATGCAGGAGGAGTCTCTATTGCAACAGGATCTGCCTCTTCAATAGTATCTTTTGGAAACAACAATGCAGGAACATTATCTATTTATTGGAATGGAACAGCCTGGTCTACTACAGAGCCTTCTACTCCAGCTACACCAGTAAGCATAACAACCTTAAGAATTACAACTGGCGGAGTGGCCAATCAATATACTGGATTAATAGAATTATCTCCAAGATGGGTGGTAGATATATCTGATAGGGTTGTAGATATTACAGTAAATAAAGATGCATCCAGTAGCTCAGACGACATTTTGCCAGTAGGATATGTTTCTGCAAATTCATTAAATATGTCTATGGTTTCATATGAAGACTCTAGGCAAGTAGTCTCTTTTGATAAAACTATGACATTTGACTCAACTAAAACTTATATGTATAAAAGAGTTGAGATAGCTCCATATTTTAAAATATATCATGCCGCAGGAACCCTATCTGATTCTGGCGGATCTTATGAAAAGATTAAACAAGGATTATTCTATTTAGATACTTGGTCAATTGGCGAATTTGGGGATATTACATTAAATGCTTTAGATGGGGCAAAAATTCTTCAAGAGACAATAGCTCCAAGCTTGGTTTGTGAAGGATACTCAACCCCAGCAATTATTAGAACTCTTTTGGATAGCGTAGGATTTACTAATTATAATTTTAATATGACTGGCACAGAGTCTTCTCTATTTTCTCCCCGTTTTTGGTGGACAGACGATGGAAGAACTGTATGGGAATCAATACAGCAATTATGCAGAGACTCTCAAATGGTAGCTTTATTTGATGAGAATAATATACTTCAGTTTTATACCAGAGAAAATATATTTAATTATTCTCAGTCTCTAGACTGGTCATTTAGGTATTCTGCAAACGGAAATAACCTACCAAATATTATGTCTCTAGATAAACAAGATTTGGCTTCTGCAAATCAAGTTAAAGTATTATGGAATAGCGTTACAACAAATGAATATGTTGGAAATGCTCAACCTTTATGGAAATCGGCTAAGAGTTATATGGGAGCTTTATCTTTAGAGCAACCTTTACTTTCAACTGCAGGGGCGGGATCATATATAGCCCTTAAAGCCGTAGTAACAAACGAATACCAGCAAAAACAAATATTGGGCGAGTATGCAGGGTACCTTGCTATTGGATCAGAAATTATTGAGTATGATGCTATTCAATATGATTATGTAGATTTAAATGGATCCAGACAATTTGTAGATGTAACAAGTCAATCAGATGCCTATAAATGGCTAGGATTGGCACAACCAGGTTCAGCTAATTACCAGCCAAACGGTAAATATAGAATTAAATCTAGAGGCGCATTTAATACACCAGTTCAAAATCATTATGGTACAGCACAAGAAATAATTAATTCTTGGACTGGCTATGATGTAGAATGGAGTGTATGATGAGTCCTATTTATGATTACTGGACAACAACCATATATGGATCTGCTTTAGATTCTGCTCCTACTGGAGAAAATGCTGTATATAACATACCTTCAGTTACATCTATATCCTATAATGCAGCAGGAACTATTGCTACTGTTACAGTTGCTAATCCAACTTTTGGGGTAGCCCAAAGTTTTGGTGGATCTGTAGCGGGATTAGGAACATTCAATGACCCAGACTTTGTAATCAATAGCGCAACCAATACATTTACAATTGGCTCAATAGCATATCCAATGACTCCTGGAGCAAATTACTATATGCGTATTAGAGCATATTCTGGTGCTGGACAAACTGGTCAATATGGAGCGTATACTTATTCTGCAATTACTCCACCTAAACCAGCATCGTCTGGATCTTATAACTCTAGTACATCTGGAACAACAACTCCACCAATGTCTGCATGGGAATTATGGCAAAGAGCAGAACATGGCTATGATCCTTTGAACCTATCTAATACTCTTGATGATGAATCAGGTCCAGCTGCAGTTGCAGCGTCTGGAACATCATATGCAGTACAGGAAAACAGAGAAGTATCAACATCATTATTTAAGATAACAAATAATAATACTAATCCAGGAAAATATTCTATTGTAACTAAGAATTCTGGAATTAGCACAGCGTATACACGTTATGCTTTTGGCACATCAATATTCTTCCAAAGTAATATAAATGATGTTAAAGGCTCTGGTGGTATTGGATTTTTTACTAGTAGTAATGGAATGGATGGCTACTATGTAGCAATTCAAACTACTGCTAACCTTTCTGATAATGCTGATAAAGAAGTTAGAATAATTAAGGTTTCTGGAGGCAAGCAGACCGTATTAAATGATACTCAAAAGGGGTCTACATCAAAAATTCTTACTGGTATTTTAGGCGGTATTGCATACAAGGTAGACGTAAACGTTATAGTAACATCTGAACAAAGAGTAATTGATGTGTATATAAATAACTTCAAGATAACCGCATACGACACATCTTCAGTCTTGCCAGTAACCAGCAATGTAGCTATGTTTGCATCAACTGGTAAGGCCAATTTCGACTACTTCTATGCCACCCCATTAACTGAAGACCAATATAAAAACGGAATTATTCAAAATGTTTATGAGGGTAAGTATGGCACAAAGACTCTGAGCTTTTTGTATGGAGACAAGATATTAAATAATTCTATATCTGCCTCTCAGTTGCCTTTCTTGGAAGAGTTTGGAACCGTAGCTAGAGAGCTTAGAAAGATTAATATTAAATATGAATCTCGGCCAGGAAATCCATTATATGCCAGCACAGGAATTAATAAATATGTTACCATATTAGGTCAAAGGCTCACATCTTTTGGAGCAGAAGTTTATGTTGTAAATAACTCTGGAACATTTGTCCCGCTAGATAATTCAGACCTATATTCATTTTCTATTGTAGGTAACTATATTGTTACAACTGGACAGCATGAATATAAATCAAATACGCTTTCAGAAAATACAGTTGTTGAGCCAGTCATATTTGAATCATCTTGGATACAGACAGAATCAGATGCAAAGAAGTTGACTGATTGGATACAGTCTCAATGGTCTAAGCAACAACAAATAGTAAATCTAGAAACTTTTGGAAATCCACTAATTTCAGTAGGTGATATTATTGCAATTAACTATCCATCAAATGATTTTGACGGCACAGAAAAGTTTGTTGTAACTAGAGTAAATAATTCATTTAAGGAGGGCTTGCAAACAAGCATTACCGCTAGATCAATTTATAGTTGACCAAATGGTATAATCTAAATATGGCTAAATCTAATACAGGTACTGGCATAGTTCCTCCAATTACTATCTATGCTGATAGCAAAGAGGCTCAAGATCTTGCCCCACAATATGTAAAGGTAATTCCTTCTACTGCCATATCAGGAAATATAAATTATTTAGATTTAGATGATGAAGAGGTTTCTTTATTAACGGTAAAGCCTCCAGATGAGCCAGAAGGCCCAGAAGGTCCAAAGGCTAAAGAAGAGGTAATTATTAAAAAAGCTCCTCTGCTTTCAGATGTTGAGCTAGTATCTAAAACAGTTTCTTATGATGCATCTGGAATTCCATCAGTTACAGCAATATTTAAAATTAGAAATTCTAGTGGTCAAATTGTTAAATCAGTAAATGCGAGGGTTCAGGTATGATAACAAAATTTGGAAAACGATTTTTAACTAGCTATTTAGCTGGAGTCTCAGAGTTTACTTCTAAAGACATAGCTTTGGGAATAGGAAACACCGCAGCTACTGCTAATGACACAAAGCTTGAATTTGAATTTTATAGACTTCCAGTAACTCTTGGAAGTTTTGATATTACACAAACTGGCGGGACTAGCGAAAACCCTGTATTCTCATATACAGCAATATATAAGGCTACTATCCCACAAGATATATCTGGAGTAATAAGCGAATTAGGTTTATATCCAGGACTAAGAACATCTACAAACAATTATGAAAGCAAGTTTATTACATCTTTTGAGAATAATATTAACTGGCTAGACTCATCAAATAATACTCCAATTCTGAGAGCTAATTCAACCTCCCCCTCGTTTACCTCAAAAATTGGTGAGAATATGGTTCAGATAGATGTTAATCAGTCAACCGATAAGGAATATAAAAATTCTATTGTAAATCTAGACTTGTCTGGATATAGCGTAAATGACTCTTTATCAATTGCTTATAAGAAAAATGATAACAATGTTACAAAGATCAGAGTAAAGCTATATAGCTCAACAACACAATATTATTATGCAGACTTTACTCCAGCCTCTGGAACTGGAGATAAAATTCAATCTATCTCAATGAGTTCTGTTTTTAGCAATGTATCTGCTACAGCTCCAGACCCTACAAATATCACACAAGTTGGTATTGAGGTTACTGCTGGTGCTGGCGGAGCCACAACAGTATATTTTGACGGATTAAGAATTAATGACGAGGATACTTTCGACCCTTCATATGGATTAATAGCAAGGTCTATACTGACGACACCTTTGCAAAAACCATCTGGTCGTCCAGTAGATATAGAATATAAACTACAGTTAGGATTTTAAATGGCAGATACATTAGAATCTTCTGGACAATATATCCCAAAAGATATACAAATAACATCTCAGCCAGACTCAGTAGATAAAGATAAATTTAAAGTAGTTGCTTCTGGCCTAAAAGTAAATGTTGGTTATGCATTTCAATTTCAATATGTATTTGCAGACGGATCATTAAGTGAATGGTCTCCTGGATATACAATTGCTCCTACAACAGAAGCAGTTCCAACTGCTCCAACTGTTACAGTAACTGGCGGCGCAGGATTTATTAAAGTAGAATTACCTACATTCCCATCTAATGCCACAAGAGTAGATGTAAGAATTGCAGGCGGAATATTTGGAGATGGAACAAAAACTGCAGCATCTCTTACTGCTGCGGGAGTTAGAACTATTACAGCTCCAGGCGGGGCTTCTCCAGGATTAGCATATATAGTTACACTACTTACAGTTACTCCAACAAAAATTAATGGAGATCCTTCAGATCCAGTAACAGTTTATGTTACAGATCCAGCTGCATCTATAGCAGTAGAGCCATCAGTAACTCCATCTACACCAACAGTCTCATCAGTACTTGGCGCAATTCAATTATCTTGGAATGGAAAAACTTCTTCTGGAGGAAATCAGCCAGCAGGATTTGATGCCGCAAAAGTATATGTAGGAACTTCTGCAGGGTTCACGCCAGTAGATACTGGAAGTTCTGGAGCCAATCAAGTAGATATATTAAATTTTGCTAATGGACAAAACACATTAAATATTGCGGTTGGTACAGTCGTAAATGGCGTAGCTCTTACATATGGAATAGATTATTATGTAAAAATTAAAACAACAAATGGCAATACTGCTCAAGACTCGGCAGCAGTTTCTGCTACTGGCAATCCAGTTCAAATAGGTAAGGTTGGATCTGGAGATATAGTATCTATTACTGCAGATCAAATTACAACAGGAACAATATCTTCCCAAACAGTAACTGTTGGAACAGCAGCTGGAAAGCATGTAAAGCTATCTGGTACTGGAGACCCATTAACTATTTATGGAACTGGCGGAACATCTGACCCCCTGCTATCTTTTGGTACTAATGCTCAGAGCGAGTCTGTATTAACAATTAAAGGCAATGGAACTTTTAGTGGAAATATAAGCGCTGCAACTGGTACATTTACGGGAAACTTATCAGCAAGCGCTGGAACATTTTCGGTAAACAATGGTGTTCTAACAGCTCAATCTGGAACAATTGGCGGATGGACAATTACTGGATCTTTATTGCATAGCTCTACAGTATCTGATGGTAAAATTGAATTAAACCCAGCTACCCCTAAGATATCTTTACAGCAAAGCGGCGTAGATAAAATAACAATTGATCCAGTTGAAGGTATTAAGGGTCCATTAATTGGGGGCAATTCAGCTTTTCAATTACAACCAAGCGGATCATTTTCCCTTGGCTCAGGTAAGATTAGTTTTAATGGCTCTACGTTAACAATTCAAAATACTAATTTAAAATTAAATATTGTAGATAATGAAGACGGAACTGCTGGAGATAAAACTGCAACAATTGATGAGGAAACAGGGTATCTTGTAACTGGTAGAGCATTTTTCTATGGAGGACTAACTGATCCTAGAACGGGAGGATATGGCGGAGGGCGAATTGATTCAAGACAAGAATTTTATGATATGACTGGATCAAATCAAGGAACTGCTGCTTTTACTGGCGGAGACGTATGGATGCAAAGGGAGTAGATAATGCCTCTATATAGAAAAAATTCAGATAGCGCAGGCGGTAATTGGGTTAGCATAGCTAATCTTTACAGAAAAAATTCTGATACTGCGGGAGGCAATTGGGTAAAATTAAAAAGACTATATAGAAAAAATTCAGATAGCGCAGGCGGAAACTGGGTGATAGTTCATGATTCAGACTCTTTAACACCATACTATACCGTTGCCCCAACACTAGAAAGTAATGCTTATAACCCAGCAATATTTTTTGACGGAAGTACATTAACCTTAACTAGAGGAACCTGGGAAAATGTTGGATCTGCTTATTCTCCAGTATCTTATTCTTTAAAAATACAATATAGTACAGATCAAACAAATTGGACAGATGCTGCAACAGGAACTGGAACAACTTTAACATATACTATTTCTCTTTCTGATGTTAGATCTCCAAGTTATTATTTTAGAGGCAGAGTTCAGGCAACAAATGTTAATGGAACTACTACATATAATACTGGATCTACTAGATCTGAAATGGATTTATCCGTAACTAGCATAAACGCATCTGTAATAAATAATCAAATATCTGCTGTCTGGACCTATAATAAATCTAACAATTCTAGTAATATATCTAGCCAACAAATTAATGTTAGAACAAATGTTGCATATACTTATAATGGAAATTATTATAATGCATATTCAGTAGTTCATACTTTTTCAGTTCCTCCAGGCACAGGCTCTTCTTTATTTGGAATAGCTGGAACTAATATAAAACCTAGCACATCTATATATGTAGAAATTGTTGGTACAGCAAATGATAGTGCTGGTACTCAAGCTAGTGACTATAGCGCAGATTTTACATCACCCATTCTTGTAGGCACAGTAGACATATCTCCGTCTTTTTCTGAGTTAGATGGATATAGAAGAGTTCAATCTGATTCTACAGTTTCTGCAGTTCCTTCTGGTTGGCCAAGTGGAACAACCTTTACATATGAATGGGAAAGGACAAGAAGTTTTCAGCCAGCGGATAGTTTAGTCATAGGAAACGGATCATCAGTTACAGTGCCGTCATCGTCTTCTATTACTGGAGAAAGAATATCGGTCACGATATATGGAACATATGAAGGTCAAACTTCAAATGCCGTTTTTAGCACACAACATAGAATTATTCCAGCGCCACCATCCTTTAGTCTTTCGGGAGCGGGAGGCATAACAATAAGTAACGTTAGCGCTACAGGAGGAGAATTCTATTTTGGAACATATAGCGGTCCAAGTAGCGGAACAATACCTCAAACAGCTATTGGGACAAATTATTCTGTTACAGGTTTATCTGCTGGGACATATACAGTAACTCTTTTTTCAAGGGCAATTAATGGTCTGTCTGGATATGAGGTAACCACTGAATCTAATTCATCTACGTCTCAAAATGTATCTGTCACAGCATTTTCTGGAGCCTCTTCAACAAGTATTATTAGCATGTCTAGATATGACGATTCAAACGTTACTGGAATAATTGGTTTTAGTGGAGCAACTGGTCCATACTATCAACTTTATTGGACAACTGGAACTGTTCCCACAACCAGCTCTTATGATGCTGCTGGAACCAGTAGTAGTCAAATATATGACATATTTAATCCATCTGCAAACTATACATATTATTTTTATGTTAGATCTTCTAAAATAAATAGAGGAGACACAACAACTGCTGGAACTGAATCTAATCCATCTGATTATAGCGAATATGGACCTTCTAGCAATGCAGCAAGTTATTATTTTACAAATCCAACTGGAGGAGATGCTTCAATATCTGGTAATTCTTTTGCTGGAAGCCAACTTACCTTAACCAGAACAAATGCTACTGGAAGTCCAGATCCAACAGGCATAACTTGGGTATGGAGAAGAGCGGATGGTGGATTTGGAGGAAATACTTTTACTGGAGGAACCATATTACAATCTGGCGGAACCACATATACAACAACATCTAATGATGCTGGATATTCTGTTAGAGTAGAAATAAACTGGAACAACGGAGTAGGAACTCAATCTGCTAACTCAAATTCAATTACTGTAACTGCTCCGCAATACACAGTAACTTGGGATGCAAATGGAGGTTCCGTTTCTCCAAGTTCAAGTACTGTGAATTCTGGATCTTCAGTTACCGCTCCAACACCAACAAGAAGCGGATATACATTTAATGGTTGGTATAATGCTTCAGCTGGGGGATCTTTTATAGTAGGAGCAGGGAGCTCTTATACTGTAACTGCAAACCAAACATTATATGCTCAATGGACTTTAACATTTGTAACTCCTAGCGCTCCAGCACCATCATTACAATTTCAAAGAACTTCTACTATTCTTAGATGGTATTGCGATTATCCAAATCCATCTGGAAGTTGGTCATCAATTCAGGGTATGCAATTTGAAATACGAACATCGCCTGGAGGGGGAACACTTTTAGCCAGCGGAACAAGATCATTTCCTGGATTTGGAGTATATCCATATAACGTAGGTGGAATTAATTGGGCTTTTAGGATGGGTACTCAAGATGGAGATATTACATACAGTTCTGCAGCAAGATACGGAAGAGCTAGGGTTGTTTTAACTGGAACAAACGGTTCTACCTACTTTGGAAATTGGTCATCATGGATATAAGTAGAGAAGATAAAATATATTTAATTAATACTAAAATAAAGGCTTTAAATGGTAAGATTAATTTAATTGGAACTGAAGAGGATTTTGGGGAACCCCTAGAAGACATTCAGGCTCAAATTCAGGTATTGACTAATTTACTTGAAATGATATAATATACAAGGAGGAAAAAATGCCAATAGCACCTATTGTCCTAGACAATGAAGAAAAGACAAATATAGTAAATCAGCATCTCAGGGCCATTCAGTTTGCCATGTATAATGCAGAACTAGATTTAATTGAGGCTAATGCCGTTGCTTCACCAGATGCAACAGTTGTCGCTGAAATTAATATTAGAAAAACAGCTTTAAATGCAAAAATTGCAGCTCTAGAAGCCGAAAAGGCTTCTCTTGTTTCTGAATAACGAAAGAGGTAAATAATGGCTGAAAAAGCCGAACTAGTTGTTGCAGCCTTGCAGCAACGTATTGGTGAGATTGTATCTAACTATGAAACTCAAATTGCAATATTACGGGCAGAAATTACAAAGCTTGTTGAAGAGAAAGACGCAAAACGTGAGGCTGTTCAAGAATACAACGAACACCTTGGTAATCTCCCAGCCAACTAATTTCCCTTCAGGCCTTGCTATTAAAACGGATAAGGCTACATATTGGATTAAAGATGGCAAGAGATATAAATTGATTTCAGATAGGGCCGCTAAATCATGGTCATTTACTACAGTAAACGCAACAGAGGCGGCTTTATCAGGAATTAAACTAGTAGGGAAACTAGGCTTTAGAGACGGAGCCTTGATCAAGAACATAGCAGATGGTAAAATGTATTTAGTATCTCAGAACAAATTGAGGCATATTATAGATCCAGATATATTTAATAAATACGGTCTAAATAGATCTAAGGTTGTAGAGGTATCTGAGGCAGAAATTAAGGCACATGAATTAGGAGATGTTTTATAAATGGCATTTGATGACGGTACCCCGCTAGATGCAGCCAAATTACAGGCTCTAGAAACAGAATTATTTAGTTTGAGATCTAGTATTCCAAAAATAGGAAACTCTACTAATATCAATGTTGAAAATAAAACAATTGTTCAGGCGCAAATTTTTGGTGGTACAAGCGGAACCGTATCTTTAACAAGAGGTCAAGAAGTTCAATTTGATGTGGTGTTTAGTCCTTCTCTTCAATCTACTCCAACCTCAGTTATATTAACCCCTATGAAAACAACTGGGTCATTTAGAAAAGGCGATGTATCTTATTATGTTTTAGGAAACACCTTATCCAATAAAGGATTCTCCGCTAAAGTATATTTGAGCTCAACTGCAGAAGCCAGCTTTAAATTAAAATTTTATTACATGGTTATTTCCGCTTAATAACCCCTTGACAGACTAGACTTATATAGTATAATTTCTATAGCCCAAAAGCCATAATTCTATGGCTTTTTAAATTTAAGGGACAAGATGACAAACGACTTAAGGTGGATGCTATCATCCGACCAGCAATTCCCGTATCAAGACGACAAGATGATCAAACTTTGGTTTGAGGTAATGAAATGGTTTAAGCCAGACGTAGTTGATATTTTAGGAGATACAGATGACCAAGCATGCTACAGCAAATATACAGAAGGTCGATCTGCTGAATTTTTAAGAATGTATAAAGATCAAAATGGTGCAGCAATTGTTCCACTTATGCAGCATGAAGCAAAAGGCGCTAGAGAATTTTATGAGCAAAATAGAAAAGTGGCTGGAAAAAATGCTGAACTATTTACAGCTTTAGGAAATCACGATATTAGAATATTTAATTATATTGATGCTAAAATTCCAGATTATATTAAAGTAGTAACTCCAGAAGCTCTCTGGAACCTTGATTCTTTAGGCTATGACTATATTTATTATGACGCTCTTCCTAGAAAGCGTTATGGAGATATTCACGTACATCATGGAATGTCAATTGCAGCAACAGGGGCAGTTCGAAAAGATATGGAAGATTTGCAGGTATCATTAATTCGTGGACATTCGCACAGAATGGCTTCTCATTTCCAAACCTATGAACTAAGAAATAAAGGCAAGGGAGAAACAATCCGTGGGTATGAAATCGGACATATGTGTGATCCTAAATCATCTGGCATGAAATATACACAACATCATGATTGGCAAAAAGGATTTGCAGTTGCCCATATTGAAAATGGCAAATGGCCACATATTCAGTTAATTGAAGTATCCCCAGAGTATTCTTGCGTTATAGACGGCAAGGTGTTTAAATTGTGATGACATGTAAGAAGTGCAGTGGCAGAGTTTTTATAGATAGGGTATTCTCCCAAAGATTACACATGGAATTATTTTGTATTCTATGTGGCCGTCGGTGGATGGTTAATAAAGATACGAGTGCTTTTGGAAAATGGTTAGAGAAAAAAGATTACGAACACGCAAAAGATTACAGTATTTCTTTCTAAACGAAAAAATACATAAAGTAATCAAGCTGTCTCGTGCTAGGGATGAGCTTATTGCTTGGTGCTATCCAGACAAAAAACGTGTGTTATATTCGTATAATTTGGTTGAAAAAAATATGCAAAATGCATATACTTTAATTCAGGCAGGCAAGATACTAAATAGACATAGGGTTACCATAGAAGAATATATTTTAAATGGTAAAATTAAAAAGCCACAAAAGATATATTCTCTTAGCGATCCAGATAGCGGATGGTCTAGATATATGTTGAGCGAATCGGACATTTTGGACATTCATCAATTTATATTAGACTCAGGCTATATTAAGGAGCTTCCGTCTAGGACAGAATTACAGGCTCTTCTCAAACACAACTTAATATTGTATACTAAGACCGTGGACGGTTCGTTTGTACCCGTATGGAAGGCGGAGTAATGGAAACTATAATTAAGGTAGATCTTTCGTTTACTCGTAACCTTGGAAATTATGAAAGCATCAAGATTGGTGTTGGCATAGAAGACTGGGTTCGTGATGGCGAGACTGCTGATAGTGCTACAGAGCGTGTCTATAAATTTGTGGAAAATAAACTTATTGAAAAGACTCGTGAGATAGAACAGGAATTAAAGAGTGGCAAATGAGAAACAGCCATACGTTCTAATCGGACTATATGAGTCTTTGTATAAAGATAAATATGGAAAGAAGCCTAGAATAAATAAGTTTCGTGAAAAGTGGGCTATGCAAGATGTCATAGATAGTGTAGGATATGATCGTGCAGCAGAGTTATTGGTATATTATTTTAGAACTAATAAATCTGGACATCCGCTCAATTTCTTTTTCTATAATTTTGATAGGATTGATTTCTTGAAGAAAGAGATTGATAAGGATAAAGAGAATCGTCGCACATTGCGAGAGGCTACAAAGAAGATGGTGGAAGGCGGACAGGAATGAATACCGAAGCAGAGTTAATATCTGCCGTATGTAAAAATAAGGATATAAGCACCCTGCTTGCCGACAATGTTGATGAGATATTTACATCTCATAGGGATATCTGGAATAGCCTAAAAACATATTACTATAAGTTTAAAGCAGTACCAGAAGCTGGCGTACTCATGGAAAGACACAAGGATTTTGAGCCAGCTATTATAAATGCTGAGACTGGATATTATCTAGATAAGCTTAAAAATGAATATTTAACAAATAAATTAAAAGCAATTATTATTCATTCTGGAACATCGCTAAAAGAAGATGCTGCTTCTAGAGTATTGGCAGATATGCAATCCAGACTGGCTTCTTTGTCTAAGTTTACAAATAATGTAAGAGACGTAGATGTTACAGATTTAGAGTCTGCAGAAAACCATTTTATGTCTATTAAAGAGCGTTCTGCTGTTATGGGCGGAAGTCCAGGAATACTTACTGGATTTGATGCAATTGATAAAGCATATCCTACAGGCATGGCTCCAGGACATTTGATTGTTGCAATTGGTTGGCCAGGAAAAGGTAAAACTTGGTTTACTTCCTATCTTGCATGTAAGGCATGGGAGCAAGGATTTAAGCCAATGATCATATCTCTTGAAATGTCTCCAGAGAATATGCGTGACCGAATCTATACAATGCTTGGTTCTGGTTTATTCCGTGCCAGCGATTTATCAAAAGGAGATATCAATATAGATGATTTCAGAACTTGGGGTAAAAAGAAGTTTGAAGGAAAGAATAGCTTTATCCTTGTATCTAATGAAGGCACGGCTGAAGTTAACCCTGCTACGGTACAAGGTAAAATCGATCAGCACAAACCAGATCTAGTTATTTTAGATTATCATCAGCTTTTTAATGATAATAAGCGCAGTAATTCTGAAGTAGAGCGTAATAGAAATATTTCTCGTGAGTTCAAGCTTTTGGCAGTAGCCAATAATATTCCAGTAATTGATATTACTGCTGCCACAGCAGATGACATTTCAGATCAAGATGAGCCACCTATGATGAGTCAGGTAGCATGGTCTAAGGCAATTGAATATGATGCCGATATGGCTATGGCTATTCACAGATATCCAGGAACCAATATGATTGAAGTGGTTTCCAGAAAGAATCGTCACGGACATGAATTTGATTTCTATCTTGACTGGGATATAAATAGAGGTATCATTACCCCTATTTATGAAAATCTTCCAGATATGAAGGGCAATGACTCACAAAACAATTAAAAAGTTTCAGATTCGTGTAGAGTTTCTAGACGATTCTGATATGATTAGAATAAAAAATCAATATGATAATTTATTAACTAGTCAAATGCGTGATTCAGGATATGTTAGAGTACTTGACATAGACCCTGCCTTTTCGGTAGAATTCACAGGCGAGACATGGAAGTTCCTAATGACTATCCATGGTGTATATGTAGGAAAGAAGAAGTCATGGCAATACGAGGGCTGGACTCAAGGAAAATTGATTCCACGACGTATACTCCAGCACACGTTAAATCCGTAATTAAATCTTTAGGATTAACTATTGTTGGTGAAACAGGTAATGACTTTCTATGCTTCTGCCCATTTCATTCTAATAGACATACGTCAAGCTTTAGCGTAAGCCGTTCAAAAGGCGCATACATTTGTTTTAATCCATCATGTGGTGAATCTGGAACCTTGCAAGAGCTAGTCAAAAAAATATTAAGTAAAAATGAGTTTGAATCTTTGCGATATATTGCATCTAAAGAAGCAGAGTCCGTAGAAAACTTTGATGAAATTCTTAAAGATATATTTGAAGAAAAGCCAGACTTTGTAGAATTCCCACAAGATACATTAGATCAGTTGTATAACAATTTAGGGTCTAACCCACACGCACAAGAATATTTTAGGCATCGTGGTATTCAAGACGAGGCTATGCATTATTTTAAATTAGGGTATTCAGCAAATTTAGGAATGGTTATCGTACCTGTACATAGCCCAGACGGATTGCCAGTGGGTCTTGTTGGAAGATCTATATCAGAAAAGAAGTTTAAGAATAGCAACAATTTGCCACGAAGCAAAACAATGTTTAATATTCATAGGGCCAAAAAGGTTGGTAGCAAAGTTATTGTTGTCGAATCTACCTTTGACGCCATTCGTGTTCATCAGGCTGGATTTCCAAATGTTGTGGCTACCCTAGGCGGACATATATCCCATGACAATTTAAATTTATTAAATAGATACTTTAACCAAGTTATTTTAATGACCGACTCAGATTTGGCTGGCAGAGAGCTTGGAATGACTATAGCCAGTAAATTAAAGAATAAAGACATCTTGTGGGCTTCGCATAGTTATGGTAAGATATATCCTAACAATGCAAAAGATGCTGGCGACATGACCGACGAGGAAATAAAAACCTGCATTAAAAATTCTGTATCCGATATAGAATACAGATCTTGGAACTCATAATATAATGAAAAGACAGACGGATCTATCCCGTCAAATATAAAGGAGAAATAAATGAGTATAGTAAAGGGTCTAAAAGACCTAAACAAGGCACTAGATAAGCCTACCTACAGTGGTGGGGATGAAAATAAAGGACGCTGGCTTAAGATTGAAGACGGCGAGAGCGTAAAGATTCGGTTCCTGCAAGAGCTTGATCCAGACTCACCAAATTATAATGACAAGCTTGGATGCGGTTTTATTGCATTAGAGCACACTAACCCAAAAGATTATCGTCGCAAGGCTCTAGACACAATGGAGACAGAAGGACGTGACTGGGCACATGAACAACAT
>Ga0172376_10002953_pt1 | contig 20488 bp, 28 predicted proteins | sample Lak35m_FD_121114 | JGI IMG/M metagenome (GOLD analysis project Ga0172376, IMG submission 121114) | Freshwater microbial communities from Kabuno Bay, South-Kivu, Congo - kab_092012_35m | ecosystem: Environmental > Aquatic > Freshwater > Lake | place: Democratic Republic of the Congo: South-Kivu... | reverse complement strand
TCTCGGTCGCAAAATGAATAGCAACATTTGCGACATCATCAATATAACTAACACTGTTTTTATAATCAATCAATTTCGGATAACGAATGTATTTGGTCAGAAGATTTTTGTTGTTCTCTGTGTTGCCAAATGGCATACGAATACGAAGAAGATATGACTTATTCATATAAGGCATCAACAATCTCTGTGCCAATGCTTTTGAACCACTGTAGAAGCTACCATTATCGAAATCAAAGTTTGATTCATCTTCCTCAGTATAATCCTTAGTGTATCCAGTATACACACAACCACTAGATATATGGACAATGGGAATATTTGGGTGTGCGCGTTCCAGTTTTAATGGCCATGACACATTACCATCAATAGTTTTTTCTTTATTGGATTCACATGCATCAACATTGGGTGATCCTGTATATCCAGCTGCATTGATGATAACATTTGTATGAATTGGAACATAGTTGCTGTGTGAGGTCCAAGTAAACTTGATTTCTTTCTCAATCAGTTTCTTGATAACTTCTGTTCCGATGTATCCGTGACCTATTACCGTAATCATTTTTTACCTCATGATATATTGTTTCATCTAAACCATTTGATAAACTATATTTTGGAGACCAACCAAGTTCATTTTTGATCTTACTGATATCAGTAGAATATCTTACATCATGACCAAGTCGATCACTCACATGTTCAATCAAAGAACGATCAGCATTCATCTTTTGAACAATCATGTTCACCAAATCAATATTTTTTGTTTCATTCTCTCCACCAATACAATATCTAGTATTTACTGCACCAGCATGAAATACACGATGTATGGCTGTAACAGAGTCTTTTACATAGATCCAATCACGAATCTGTTGACCATTACCATATACAGGTATACTCTTATTCCGTAATATACGATTTATAGTCAATGGAATGAGCTTTTCCGGATGCTGCCAAGGTCCATAGTTATTTGATGAATTGATGATTATATAAGGCAAATCATATGTGTTTCCATATGCCATAACAAAATGCTCAGCAGAAGCCTTACTGGCAGAATATGGATTCCTTGGTTCTATCTTTGATTCTTCATTGAACTTGTTAGGTTCGATCACTTCACCAAATACTTCGTCTGTAGATATATGCAAAAACTTCTGCACTTTATTCTTTACAGATTGTTCCAATAGGTTTATTGTTCCTATGATATTAGAATCAACAAATGGTTTACAATCTTGTATTGATCGATCAACATGACTTTCTGCAGCAAAGTGTATTACATGAGAAAACTCATGTCTAGAAAACAACAATTCAACAGACTGTTTATCAGCAATGTCTATACAATGATTTTCTATTCCCATTGTGTAAATCAATTCTTTAGGATTACTCGCGTATGTTAGTTTATCGGCAATAACTATATCAAGTTTATCAACTTGCAATATATGTTTGATGTAGTTGAGGCCAATAAAACCAGCACCACCAGTAATGAGAACCTGCTTCATTTATATGCTACCATTTTCAATACACAGCCTCTTGCAGGCTCGGGGTTTCTTAAATCTGGAACACGCATTATATTTGAAAATCCAGCTCTAGTCAAGTATTTTCTCAACTTATCCTCATTGAAGCCATTTATATGACCCATACCAGGAATCTTGCGATCTGTTTCATGCAGCCATCCAGCATAGATTACTTCCATGGCGTCTTCGAAAGGATCATTGTTTTTGTTTAACCAATCAACATTTGCCATAAGATGCCAATCTTTTTTGTATATCCTCTCGGCAATCCATTCAATATCTGGTGTTGTTATCTCTAGACAACCACCAGGTTTTAGAATGCGTTGAATCTCTTTGAGAACTCCATCAACAATAAACTTCGACAAATGTTCAATGACATCACCAAAATATATCTTGGTTGCTACATTGGTTTCAAAAGGATAAGGTACTTTCGATAAGTCATGTTGAACATTAACATGAGGCCATGGATTTACATCCACGCGGACTGTTGCATCAGGTTTAGGCCATGGTCCACTTCCGAGATCTATAATCATATTATACTCCTGTCACGTATACAGAACTTGCTGTTTGGTTATCGCTTCTTTTTTCTATCAAATCGATTATCTTAGGATCATTTTCTTGATCCTTGTATGGAACAAACTTTGCACGAAACCTATTTCTAGTGTTTTCGTCAACATCTGTCAAATAATAAACTGCTAAACTTTTTCTCATCTCACCCACTGGACACTTCAAAGGTTCTGGTAAGCCATGCCAGGAGTTTTGTGCCGTATCAAATATAACAGCTCGATTGAACAATGGAGCAATCTTTTTTTCGCATTGCTTTGGTTTATTATTTTCATGATTGTGTGACCAAAACTCTATATCACCACCCCATTCTGATTTCCAATTTTCGTTCAAATAAACGATCAAATTCAATTTTCTTTGCAATTCTAGTTTTGGATGTATCGAATAATCGAGGTGAATGTTCAGTTTTCCACCACTCGGATGTGAATGTAAACCACCACCATGCAATCCATGATCAACATACAAGTTATCAATTCCAACTAAAGTCTTCATTTTATCAACAAATGCATCGCTAAGAAGTTGATGAAAAACTTTATAGAACTCCATTGAAAAATGTGACCATGATTGATTTGCTTTTTTGATCTCTATTGGATTGTTATACACACCTTTCCATGAATCATCTTCATAATTTGGAAACTTTCGAGACAATGTGCGAGCAAAAACATCATCAAAAAAGTTATCTATCACTACATGATTAAATGGAACTGAACTTCGAAATTCATATGACTTTTGTTCGTAGTCTACATTTTGAAACATCACCAATTACCCATCTTAAATCTATGATATGTTACTTGTTGATCGATCATCATAGACTCATGTCCAAAAATTTCGCGTGCCATCTTAGGGTATATGATACTCATAAAAGCATTCAATTCATTCATTGCACCTGTTTTATCATAATATGCTTGTCTTGGTGGATGATAGATCGAAGCACTATGAACCACATGTGCATGTGATTGTGCAATATCGCAATATGCTTTATCAAGCCCCCATGCTTGTTCGTATCCAGGCCACGAGTTTAGCGCCTTAAGAATACGAGCGAATATATCAGTTCTAAAAACAGGAACACCACATTCGAGAAAGTTCGTCTCCGAAAAATCTATTCCTTTATCTTGCGTCAAACATTGATAAAATAGGTCAGAACCTTCTGCCATTGATAATTGCCATAACCGAAAATCAAACCTTCTTGCTATTTCAAGCCCCTTATTTAGATTCCAAACATCAGTAATCTGATCATCATCAATACAACCTATGTAATCATATTTGCTGTAGTCGAATTGGTTGAATACATCACGAACCATTTGCCACTTATGACCACGAATATGATACAAATAGTCATATACATTTGGGTTTGGTTCGAAACCTTCTTTATAAACACAACTCACAATCTCATATGTTCGATCAAGATGCTTCGATCTCCAATGCGCATTCTTGTCATACCTATCATCAAATGTATCAGCATTATTTCCTGTTGGAACGAATATTAATGCCTTTTTCATTTTGAAGCTATTCTCCATCTATCTAGAATCTTTGATGATGAGTTCTTCTTATTCTTACCCCCAACACCAACAACAAAAAATGTATGCTCGTCAGCAACCTGCATTTCAAGATCACTCTGTTTTGTACCACCTATTCTATCACCACCATTGACAAAAAACAACAAACAACCTGGATACATTGTACGAACATCTCTGATAAGAGATGCAGCACTCTCATCATCATCATTGAATGCAACCGCTTTATCGACCCATCTAACACTACTAACAATGCTCATTCTTTCTTCGAAAGGTAAGAAATAGTTTCCTTTCTTACGAATCAACCAATTGTCTGAATTGATTCCTACAATCAGCATGTCAGTCAAAAGTTTTGCATCTCGTAAGTAATCAATATGTCCTGAATGTATTGGATCGAACCCACCACTAGCAATAGCAATACGTTTCATTTTCTAGCCTCTAATATCCACTTGTTATTAAGTAACCATTCAACAGTTTCGTAAACAGCCTGCTTTGGTGTATATGATACAGACCAACCATATGATTTGATCTTTGTTGTATCTAAATGTATATATGGTATATCACCAGGCCATCCTTTTATCTCATTATCATAAACAATGTTTGGTTGTAACCCCATTGCATCACAAACCCATTGAACAGCATCACTTACACGATAAGTGACATCATTACCAATATTGAATACCTCGTATTTCCTTTTCTTATTTTGAGCTGGTCTAACATATTCACCAATAGTAATCAACGCTGAAACAACATCAGAAACATGAACGGAACTTTTTATTCCTTTACCATTACCTAATACTTCAATTCTATTCGGATCAGCAATCAGTTTTTTTACAAAATCAAAAACAAACCCATGACTGTATCTGGGACCCAAAACAGTAACAAATCGAAAAGCATATGCTTCTAAATCCATTCCTTCACAATATGCAGATAACAAACCTTCGCCGGCCAGTTTAGTTGCACCATACAGTGATGTTTGCTCAGGCATTGCAATCGTTTCTGAGGCTGGTAACTTATCAATATCCAATTCACCCAAAACAGCAGAAGTGGATGCAAATAAGATTCTTTTCACATTGTTGCAGTACATCGCTTCTAAAAGGTTTGATGTGCCTATGACATTGCTGTTTATGTCTATTTTACGATTGGCAAAACCTTTTCTTATATCCGCATTAGCAGCAAGATGATATACACAATCAACACCTCTTAGATTTTCTATAAGCGGCAGTTGTTCAACCAAATCATTCATAATGAACTTAAACTTAGGATTAGTCAAATGCTTATGCTTTTCGATATATCTCATTTGACCACTGGAGAGATTATCGTATGCAATAACCTCATGCCCTCTATTCAGCAATACATCGACAACATGGCTTCCAATATAACCTGCACCACCAGTTACAAAATACCTCATTGTCTGATTCTACCTCTGACTAATCCTGATACATACCAATCATACATTATTTTCAAACCATTGTCAAGTGATATTTGAGGAAACCATCCTAATGCATTAGCTTTACTCGTATCAGTCAGTTTGCGCATAGTACCATCAGGGCGCGATGAATCGTACTCGAACCCATTGTTATATCCAATGACCTCAGCAAGGATTTCTGCGAACTCACTAATCTCTAAATCATATCCTGGTCCAAGGTTCACAAATCCACCAGTTTTCGTGAACTCTTCTTTTGGTGCATTCAAAACATGAATACATCCTCTAGCAAGATCATCACAATACAAGAACTCACGACGAGGTTTACCTGTACCCCAAAGAACAGCCTTGGTTCCCTTTAACTTAGCTTCATGAAACTTTCGCATCAAACCAGCAGCAAGATGATTGTTCTCTGGATGAAAATTGTCACCTATACCATATACATTACTCGGCATCACTGCACGATAATCAGTACCATATTGACGATTGTATGCTTGACACATTTTGATTCCAGCAATCTTAGCAATCGCATATGCATCATTCGTCACTTCAAGATGACCAGTCATCAAATATTCTTCTTTGATTGGTTGTGGGCAAACACGAGGATAGATACATGTTGAACCCAAAAACAGCAACTTTTCAACACCATGTCTATATGCAGCATCAATGACATTAGTCTGTATACGAAGATTGACATTGATCATATCTGCTGGATATGTGTTGTTGGCAACAATACCACCAACTTTAGCTGCAGCAAGATACACTTCATCAGGCTTTTCTTTTGTGAAAAATGCATCAACTGCAATAGGGTCTGTCAGGTTCAGCCGAGATGATGCCTCTGTAATGATATTATTTTCGCCTTGTTCTTGTAAAGCACGAACAATAGCTGAACCAACCAATCCTGTATGACCAGCAACATATATCTTTTTCATGATAACCTCAATTTTGATAATCGTGATAAATGATTTGACTTCCCAAATAATCAAAGTTTAGTGGTACTTGCTTCAATCTTAGTTTTTCTGCAACTTTCTTTTGCATATGCGGTGGTGTCAAAAATAATATAAATCCACCACCACCAGCACCCAATAACTTACCACCAACAGCTCCAGCTTGTATACCTTTTTCATAAATCTCATCAATGTCACTTGTTGTGACTGAAGATTCCATGCTTTTTTTCAGCTTCCATTGATCATTCAATAGGTTAGCAAAATCATATATCCTATGTTGAAATATAACTCTTTCTGCTTCATAAGTCAAGTCTTTCATTGTATTGAGATCAGTTTTCTTTGTAGTTATGTTCTCAATCTTTTTCTCAGCAATGTCGAAAGAGTTTCTCAGTTTTTCCGTAAAGAACAATTGAACCCATGATTCAAGCTCTTGAAGAATATCTTTTTGAAGGTGTAATGTATAGCAAGTAAAGTCTGTATACCCACCAAACTCAATCTTATTGAATCCACCGAATGCAGCAGCAACCTGATCTTGTGATCCAACAGCTTCACGTAATATATTTTGTTCCAAATATATCGCTTTTTTTGCAAGATCTCGTTTAGTTATTTGCTGATTTTTCAATGTTGCAAGCCCATGAATCAATGATACTGTGAAACTAGAACTGGATCCAATACCAGTGCGATTGGGCAAATCACCATGATGAGTTATATCTAACCCATCTTCGAAGTTCATATATTTGATCGCTTCACGAATCACAGGAATCTTTATGTCTTCAATCGATGATGTTGTTTCATCGTTGAAGTATCGAATCTTGTATCGATAATCAAATATTTCAGGTAGTCTGCGTAAGACTAAAAAACTACACTTATTGATAGAGGTGGACAAAACACAGCCCCCATGCTCGCGATACCATGCCGGATAATCTGTGCCGCCACCAAAGAATGAAATCCTATATGGTGTGCGTATGATAATCATTATACATTACCATGACGATTGTTTTTCAAAAACTTGTAACCTTTGATCATTTCTACAATACCATCTTGAAGCGAATATTGTGGCTTGTATCCAGTTGCTTCAATCTTAGCATTTGAAACAATATAGTTTCTTTGATCCGGATCCTTCAATAGTGGTGCTTCTAGATATGTAAACTTAGGAATGAAAGACTTGATTATCTTACAGAGTTCTAGCTTTGACAGATTTGCGTCAGACAAACCAACATTATAGATCTGTCCTTTCATTTCTTGAAAGTTGACTATTCCATGTACAAATGCTCTGCAAACATCACGAACGTGAATATAGTTGCGCTTAAAGTGTCCTTCAAATAGAACAACAAAACCATCATTCACTGCTCGATATGTGAAATCGTTGACTAATAGGTCTGTTCGCATACGAGGTGACATACCAAACACTGTTGCCAACCTATAGCTAATAGCATTAGGATGTTCCATCAACCTCTTTTCAACCTTCACCTTATCCTTGGCATACAAAGAAATAGGGTTCAATGGTGACTCTTCAGTGCAAAAGTTATTATCATCACCAGTGCCATATGCGCTATTCGTTGTTGGCATAATCACTGCTTGACCAGGGCTGATATTATCAAGCATGTAAAAAATAGCATCTTTGTTGGTTGTAGTCGCTGTAACAGGGTCTATATCGCAAACAGGTGCACCAACAAGAGCAGCTAGTGGGAAAATGTAATCGGCTCTTTTCAATAATGGATCGATATCACTAGGTTTTCTTACATCGCCTCTTCTTATCTCTAATAAGTTGTCGTGCATCAAATGATTGAGCGATGTTTGATTATCGTAATAAAGATTGTCGAGAACAATGGTTCTAAAACCAAGTCGAAGAAGCTCTTCAACAAAAATACTACCAATGTAGCCTGCACCACCAGTTACCAAAACAGTTGTCATCATAAACCTCACATTTCACAAGCAGTTATAATATCCTTCATCCTACTAGCATATGTATGCTTTTCTTTTACCTTCTTCATTTGATTGTGAACTAAGTCTCTTGTTTTTGGATTTGTTCGCATCTCAGATGCAACATAAAACAACTGATACGGATCTTCATGAAATGCTATCTCTTGATCAAAAAAATCATATACAGCCTTAGAGTTGGTCATCCCTAATTGACCATAACTGATCAACTTGAATGCTCTGCATGATTTATATCCAATGTTCACATGAAACTTAGGGCGAAGCTCTAGAGCCAGAAATGCATCAAGAGATAGTTTTTTCACATCCTCTTTCTGCAATACTCTTTGCCAAACATTGTTGAAATAAAATGGCATATTGTTTTCATTACATGCACGAATAAATGGTTCAAACTGATCATGATTGTCTTCTCTGATCGTACCTGAAAAAAATACTGATCTGGGTTCTTTCCAAGCAGTCAAACAATCATCTAGGTTGATTTCATTGGGCATAAAATCAGTAGCCCACATACTGTAAAAGTTATCATACTCAGCACCCCTTTCTAGATGCGAGAACCCATCATTCACAGCAATGTATTTTTGAGGTTCGTATTTGTATTCCCAGTATTTGTCTGACCAGTCATTAGCAAAACGAAAGTCTATGATTCTGCCCACACGACCTAGATAATAATCTGCACCAGGATTATCTGTTCCTTTTTTATTGCCCAAATAGTTCATAACATATGTTGATGTTGTTCTCAAAGGCAATCTATGACTCGCAGGATGCGTGGTTGCAATCCAATGCTCTGATATAATCAAAGAGTCATCGAAAAAAGATGGATCAACATTATCTCGGTCATCTAACCAATATACTTCTTCACCCAAATACTGAGCCGCATTCACAAATGCTGCATGTGTAAATGCATGAGTATGCCCAGTATCGTATTTTGCACCCCAAACGATAATCTTTTTATGCTTGTTCATATATCTCTCTTATAAATCTTATTATAAACGATAGCATCAAACCAATTCAAAAAGTTATCATATACCATCTCACTAGGTGGCATATTATGCCTGAACTTGGGTTGTGCAATCATATCATTATATAGGCCATCGTCATTGTCAATTCTAACGATAGTTTGAATCAATTCTTGAATACTATTGAATCTTCCAGCATCAATAAAAGATCTCTCGTTGAAATCTAAATCTACTGTCGCTGAACCCCAGTAAATAGGAATAGAATTGACATAAAATCCATCCATGATCTTCTCAGTAACATAGCCAGGATGCGGGCTATTCTCAAATGAAAATACAAACTTGTAATCTTTTATGAAATCCAACTTGGCATCATAATCGGGGCTAATCGTATACCCAATATTATTGAATAGGGGCCCTGCACTATCTACCTTCTTATACTTACATAGTTCGTGAAAGACAGTATTGCGTATATTATTGCTAGGATTTCTATGTATGAATACACAAAACTTCGTCTTTGAGTGTTTGATATTATGTGCATTGAAAATATGATTGAAATCAAACTTCTTGTAAAAGAAAGGCACTAATGCCCAACCAGGTAACCTATAATGCCATTGATTCGGATTATGATCAAATGTCATAGCATAATGACATTGATAGTTCTCTGGTCGCCTATTTTCGCCTGTATTGAAAATCTTTATGCATTTATCTTTAGAATATTGAAGATTTCTTGTACCAAAGTTTTCATCACCAAAGAACAAATATTCAGGATCATTGTTGTCTATAATCAAATCATATCTTTGACTAAGAATATGCTCGTAGAACTCTGATGTACAAACATCTACGAATCCTACCCGCAAAGGTTTCTTATTCATCACTTCACCCAATACCAAACATTTACATCGGTAAACGACATTTCATTATCAATGTTGTTCGCAGATCTAAAATCTCTCAATGCTTGTTGAACAGTTTGTAAGTTGATGTCATGTCCAGAGAAAATACCACCTGGTCGCACCTTGCTGTAATAGTTGTTCAAGTCTTTTAATACACTTTCATAAGAATGATCACCATCAATGAAAATATAATCGAATTGACCGTCATCAAACTTAGTTACAGCAGTATCAGATGTTTCTTTGTGTACAACAATTTTATCCATATGTAGGGCGAAGTTTTGCATTGTGATCTCATACCACAAATCCATATCTTCTTGTGTTACTGGACCAACCCAATCCATATATGGAAGATAAGGATCAATACAATGAATCTTATCAATTCTATTTGTCTGCTCTAGAAAATGAACAATATTCTCGCCTTTACAAATGCCAATCTCCAATCCAACCACATTTCGACTCAAACGATTGGATAGTTCATTTATCACATTCACCAAACCCTTACCCGAAATAAAATCAAATGGCCATTTGCCTTGCTCCTTGTATTGAGCAATAGTCAAAGGTCTTTCAACCTTTTGAAAAGAGTTCGTCATTGTGTTGATTCTAATAATATCTGACATATCAAGATCCATACTTAGAAGTTATCAAAGAAGAAATGTTCGGCACGCGATCATATTGATGAACAATGCTATAAGGAGTGCCTGAACTATTACAAACCATATTATTTTTTACGATAGGCTCATCATCAGTCAAATACTGCCTATACATATCTATCTTCCGTGGATCAGCAGTTGTTCCTAACTGAGCAGCCCATGCGTCTGATGCTTTAGTAAACCTAGTGATAGATTTATACTGGTCCATTGTCAACAATGTGTTATATGCTGCCTGATCGGGTCCACCACCACCAGGAATAGTGTGAGACATATTAGCGCATATCATATAAATGTTCAAGAATAAATCCTTGATTGTGCTCCAACGACCTGCCATTACACCAGCATTGTATATCGTCTTATCCAGCATATACTCATGAACATATGGGAAACTTAAGCGCATATTATTGTTTCCCCAATGCTCATTTCTGTACGAAATGCCCTCAGTGGAAGCTATGATCTTTTGATCACCATCGTATTGAGCAAATGCATTTAACCTACGCAATGTTTCACTAGGATTTGTTTGAAACACAACATCACGAACATCGGTTGCAATAACATAGTTTACCTGATTCTCAAGATTGTTCAACACCTTCCATGAATGATAAAATCTATCAACAACAATGTTGAAATCTTCGCGATAAGTAAACCTTTTGTTAGCATCATCACGGTTGAATGTAACGACTGTGTAATCTCTTTTAGTCAGTTCTTCAACAATCTCGAAACCAACATTGTATGCAATAACAACCTTATATCCATCGAAACCAGAACGATCAATGGAATTGACCCAATGAACGATCTTATCAAATGTATAGTTGGTTATACAACCAAGGATCAAATCTTTCATAGAACCCTCGCGCAAATAATATCATTAGGTTGATGCCCGTCAAGATATCTAACTTGATAGTTGGGGTTGATTTGAAACAATAATTGCATTACTTGCACTTCTTGCACATACCCCCATTCAGGTGAACCGAATAAACGACGATCATCAATCATGATTGTGTGTGTATCAATTTTGGATTTCTCTCGTTGCTTCTGCATACCAGTTTCAGTAATACGAACAACCTCTTTACCATAGATGCCCTGTAGTTCAAGCACCAAAGGGCATGGTGCATAACGACCACCCGGTAAAGGTCCACTAGCATGAGCATCAAGCCAAAATGTCGCAGGTTCGTTCAACTCATGTGCAATCTGAGGAACAATATCAACAGAATCACCAAACCATAGCTTCACTTTTGGATTGTTCTTGAATCTCTCATAACATTTGTCGAACATATCCTGATTCACTTCAATACTGTGAACTAGATCGTAACCAGCATCTAATGCAATCTGAACAGTATCGCCCAAATATGTTCCAGTCTCAACAAATACCCTACCAGCACCATACTCTTTCATGTATTCAATTTTTATATTACTCATACTTTTCTCCAAGGATAGTTGCCATTATATTTCTGTTGATTTGTTTGATTACCATATTTAAAGAAATCAGGTGATGCAGAGGTTGTATTACCATCCAATCTATAGTTCAATGTATATACACCACTCGTACCATATGGTGCAATATCTTTTATTGTATTGAAAAATCTACGATCACCAGCATATCCAGAATGCCACACTGACGCAACGCGAATCAAAAACTCTCTCGTATATGCATACGCACTAGTGTCAACATGAAAACTATTGAGATTATTCCATACAGGCCATTTACCAAGATTCTCGCAATCATCTCGACACATAAATTGATCATGCTTATCGTAAATATTGCGAAGACTATATGCCCATGCAAGGTTTTCTTTTTGTATTGTGTCAACAAGCCTTTCAACATGATCTGGTTCGTACCAGTTATCTTGATCGAGGAAAAGAACAATATCTTCATTTACTAGATGTGAAAAGCCAGCGTAAACACGATGACCATAGAATCCATCACCACCAGTATTGTGTTTTAGATACACAACATCCTTTGGTTGCATATATGGATCTCTGTCAACAAATAGGTCATCGAATTTCGGTTTGAACTTGTTTCCATCAACAACCACGAGATAGTTCGTATCTTTATAGGTTTGGTTCTCAACGCTTTTAATTGCATCGAGAACCTTTTGATCACCGGTTGTTGGTATGATGACTATTGCTTTCATATCAGTAGTTCATCGGAAATGGTGCAACGGTACACCAATGACTGTCTCTTCTTATCGGTATCGCACCATATAGTCTTGGTTGATGTAACTTACCATCAGTGTACAATCTTAGAAGCGTATCATAACACTTCTTGTAGTCTAGATCTGACCAAGATGTTTCCATACTGGCGGGGTTGCTGTGGTATGTTCTTGCCACCTCAGCAACATGTTGTTCGTTTTCGATCAGTGTTCGACCGACAACCACTTCTACCGTATTATAATTGATCTTACCTTTGACAATATCACGAACGCAGCGTGAAACCGAGAAACCAATGTATCTCATGACAAAACTCCTTAGTTTCAACAAAGTATACTTGATTACTTTCTGTAAATCAAGTCTTTTATTACAACACTATTTATCTTGCTCGTAATATGATTTAGTGCTGCCTGAGGGTCGCATGTGCCGCACATGAATATGTCAACGGCCGCATAGTTTTTCTCAGGCCATGTATGAATACTGATATGACTTTCAGCTAATACAATGACACCAGTTATGCCATAACCTTCACCAAAATGGTGAAAGTGATCGCTCAAAACAGTGGCACCAGATATCTTGGCTCCATCAACCAAGAGTTCTTTCCAGAAATCGATGGAGCCAAGAATGTCAGCAGATACATCATGTAAATCGGCAATAACGTGCCGACCCATATATGATACACCACTCATCTCTCATGCCTGTCTTTCAACATAATTGACAGTGATCTGCTTGGGCATAAAAAACTCAATGATCTGATCTCTGACAACGTCACGATCATAAGGCTTGCATGAGAATACATCAATGTATGCATCACCTGAATCGTCACAAAAATGTGCACAGATATTACTGGTCTCGATCAACTGTACCAGTGTATATCCTTGTTTATCATCCTCTCCGAAATGTACAATCTGAGGCTCGCCATAAGCTTTCATATCAATGGCTTTTACAAGGCTTTTTGCAAAGTTGTAGATATTATCATAACTCTTGATCAAATCCGTCTTACATGAACGGCAGTCAAGCATGGTGTGATAACCCCAGTATTGTTCCATCAAAGTATCCTTTCTAGATAGAAAGTCACCGTGAGCACAATACCCACGGTGACTGGTTGATAATAAAAGTAAGTGAGAGTATTTATACGAAGTTATTCTTGAAGAAGTGTCTTTTTTGAATTGCTCAAAGAAATCTTTCTAGACTTTTTACTCTCAGGAATAACATTTTCGAGTTCAATCGCAAGCATTCCATCGACGAGTTCAGCCGACTTTACGACTACCGTATCAGCGAGAGTAAAATGACGGGTAAAGTTACGAAGAGCGATGCCACGATGATAATAGCTCTTATTACTGGTTTCTTCATCCTTCTTCGCATTCCCTTGAATTGTCAGTTTGTTATCTTCAAGTGTGATATCAATCTCTTCCCTCTTGAATCCAGCAACAGCCAGCTCAATTACATACCTATCATCACCAATTTTGGCAATGTTGTATGGTGGGAATGTAGTCAATACCTTTTCTGGCAAGTTCATCGCCTCATCCAATGTCGATAGCAATCTATCGAAACCAACAGTAGAAGGAAGCAGATTACGACCAAAAGAATATGTTAGTGTCATGTGTAACTCCTTTTCAGCAAGTTAAAATAAAGATGACCCATGGTGGCATCATCTATCATTATATAGTATTGGCGGTTATGTTTGTCAAGTGCCCGTGGAACCAAAACCGCCTTTTCTATTGGTATCATCACGGGATGGCAATTCTGTAGTGACCTCAAAAATGGCTCTATTGATCCTGACCAGCTCGCCTTGACAAATGCGAGAAAGATTGGGCACGGTTATATTCTTAGCCGAGATATTGGTCAACATCACAAAGGTCTCCAGCACATAATCCGAGTCTATTATACCTTGAGCGTTTGCTAAAGTCAAGCCGTCTTTAAGAGACATTCCTGACCTTGGATGCAGCCTGACCGACCACTCTTTGGGAATGTCAAAAATGATTCCTGTTGGCGATAACACTCTTTCTCTTGGACAAATAATGATACCACCATCATTACTCAACAACCTTGAGAACTGCTTACCATTCTCATCATGACCTGTGACAGACATCACACCATATGTGCAAAGATGAATGTCAAAACATGCTGCATCATTAGTTGAATATACGGGCGCAGGAACATCGGGATGTTTCTTGAAGTATTTCAATTTTGTTGGCATAATAAAATCACCTTTCTTATTCGGTTTCAATTCTCTTCTTTCCAATGTTATATTTCGCTACCAGTTGCCACTCATGCTTATCTTTGAATGGTAATATCTTGATTTGATTCAATGGACAAATAGGATCTGTTGTTTTATCTGGTTTCGCTAAACCTATCAAACCCCATTCTGCCAAAAGATTTGTTATTGAGTTTCTTCTTGCTATATCGCCTTCAGAGAAGTTAGTTGGTTTACCATCTAATGCAAATAGTTCTTTGAAGTGTGCAATATAGTATTTGCCTTGTTTATGAAGAATATGACAAGATTGATACAATGTTTGATCTTTTTTAGAAGCAACACCAATGCGTGTCAATGTTTCTTTCACTTTTAGGAAGTCATCACGCTCTTTCAGCGTCACCTCCACCATGTCTTCTATGCTCCACATTATCTGCTCCACCCTTTTCGGTTTTTTTAGTTATATACTCAAGTTGATCAGGAGACAGAATACGAAGAGCGTCAAGAGCTTTGGCATTATTAATTTGATAATATTCTTTGACAGCATCTAACACATCATTCTTATCTTTCTTGATCCAAGGTTGAAACTTTCGTTTCATACCCCGTATACTATTTATGTAAAAATGATATTGTAGAATATTATCAATATTTGGTAACCTATTCATTTCATTGGCAAATAATATACAATCCACATGATTCGATAAAGCGCGATTGACCACAAATGGCTTATAGTTTTCTGCAAACTCTTGATCATTGGATAAATCTTTCTTTGTTACAAGAATTGAATGAATAATGTCTTTGAACAAATCCATCACTTATACTCGCATTCAACCATTATTTGTGTCAAACAAGCAACTAAATTGATCTCTTGATCCGCAACAAATGCTGCTTTATATTGATATTCAGCCAAAATGATAACAGCTTGAGGTATCGAATCGGGCTTCATATTATCGTACAATGCATCATAAATCAAACGAAAAACCGTATTCGGATCCGCATCAATGTTTGATCCTACCCACTTACGCATTGATGTATAATCTTTAGCCTTCAAGAAATCAATCAACTTAGTCAAACTTACATCTGCGACTTGTGTCAGCATACCGGTATTTATTTCGCCCTTTACCGAATATCGCTGCAACTCGTTGAGCACACGTCTGTAATCTGGAAAATGCTTTTGTATGATCTGTGCAACAACTTCAGCATCATACTTGATGTTCTCCAGTTTTAACACTTGCTGCACTTTTTTCATGAATGCAGCTGCCATCTTTACTTTGTTGCCATTTTTGATCTTGAACTCAATAACAGAGCAACGAGAATGAATAGCACCAATCAACCTAGCCTTATGATTACAAGTAAAGATAAATGAACAGTTTGACGAAAACTCTTCAATAGCAGCGCGCATACCAGCTTGTGTATCTGGAGTTAGATTATCTGCCTCATCAATGATGATAACCTTTCTACCACCAGCAAATGAAACAGATGACGCATACTGCCTAATCTTGGTTCGAAGAATGTCAATGCCTCGTTCTTCAGAACCATTGATCATCATATAGTCGCAACCAATCTCATCACACATAGCCTTTGCAATTGTTGTTTTACCAACACCTGGTGTGCCAGTGAGAAGAAGATTGGGTATTTTTTTCGTATTCACATATTGTTGAAATACACTCTTCAAAAAGTCTGGTAGAATACAGTCTTCAACCTTCTTTGGGCGGTATTTCTCCACCCAAAGAAACTGATCATTATCAAGCATCACAACCCCCAAGGTTATTTCTTCTTAGTAACAGCCTCGTATGTATTCTGAAAATCCTGATCTTCCTGAACATCGCTCTCGAAGCTTTGCTTGTAATATGTCTTTGCCATACGACGCAACAGCTTCTTCGGAAAACCTAGCTCTTCACTTACACTATTGATCGTTTCCTTGACCAAATCACGCTCAGCAGCAACTCGTGTCATACTGTCATTGATAGTCTGAATAGCTTGTGCAACCTTCTTCACATCATCAGGTGTTAGATGAGGAATACCACTATTATGACCGATATTAGACATATCACTCGCCTCCGTAGCTGGAACCATTCTTCTCAATGGCAATCCAATACTTGATCTTCTTATTGGTGCCTTCAAACAAAGCAATACCACTCTTCGATGCAGTAACAGTGTAATCTGTGGGCAACAACTTCAAGTATTCGCTACGAATAATCAAACGATACTTTACACCATTACCTTCTTGAATCTCAAGCTTCTGCTCATGAGCAGCATCGTTATTCGCATCAAATGCGCTAACGTATACCTTTGCACCATCACTCTCAATCGCCACATGTGGCAGCTGAAGGATAGCAGTTGAACGAAGAAGCCATGTAAGATCATCCTGTGAAAGATTAAATGTTACATCTTTCGATGGAAGATTTAGCTTCTTGTCTGGCGTAGTAACGATCAAACTGGTATCGGTGTAGCGATACTTGATCCTGGCTCTACCAGAGCGAGCAACAATGCAAAGGAACTTCTCGTCCAAAACGACCTCAGGTTCATCGCCAGCAAGCGAAAGAATGCTCAAAAGGCTACCAAGATCATAAATACCGAAATCGCGGTCGAAGCTATCGCCTTGAATCTCAGCTTCAGACACAATCACCTTTTGAGGTGAAATAGTCTGAACAACATTACCCTTCTTGAAGACGATACCAGGATTGATTGATTGATAGTTCTTCAAAATAGACAAAGTATCTTGTGTCAGTTTCATGATATAAACTCCTAGGTTAGATCTATGCACATATTATACTGATGTTTCTAAAGAAGTCAAGAAAGATTTTTCAGGCTCTAAACTCTCAAGCATCAAAACCACATCGCTCTCAAGATCTTCTAATGAGCCATTGTTAGTTATGGTGTAATCAATCTTATACCCCATCCACGCCCACTCAGAATAATGCTTGTCCGGGCGTATGTCAGTTTGTTTATTGTTGTACATCACGGCTTGATAATACCAATTAGGCGGATCTCCACGATGTATTTCTATAACCTTGCCACCCATGCGATGAATGGCGTCGATCTCATTCGGAAAACGAACATCTGTGATGACATAATCTATGCCATCTTTTATCCTCTCAGATATTCTTTTTTCTAGGCATGCAATCCAGAAATCATCATGAATGCACATACGCATCGACTCTGTTCCAACAATCTGTAACATCAATCGAGGTGTGATGTCACGACCAAATCTTTCACTCCACCAAGGATCAATAGTTTCTCGAAACTCTCTGGATCTTTCTGTATCACCTTCTAACAGGTCTCTACGCCATCCAAATAAGTTTGCAACAACATCCTTCAAAGGAGCAGCGAAGCTCTCTGTGAGAAAACCTCGCTCTGCCAATATCTTTCCAGCAGTTCCTTTACCTGATCCTATTGTACCAACGAATCCAATTAGCATCAAATACGCCCTGTGTATTGAGCAATCTTAGGAAGATCACCAGTGAATGCAAATGTACCAACATGTTGTGTCTTCATCCATGGGCACAACCAAATCTTAGCTCCCATCTTCCGAGACATTTGACAAAAGAAATAATCCTCGGACAAGTATCTCTCTGATGAGCCTGGTGCATTAGGTCCACGATCAATAATCGTGTCGAAGTATGCATGAATGTATCTTGATCCATCGAAATGCTTTTGTCCAACATGATCAGGCTTGTATCGATACTCTGGATATGCCTGCTCGAACTGCCTAAACACTTCGCGCTTGATCATCATGAATCCTGTACCAATCTCCATAACCTCAAGAGGATCAGAAATTGAAAAATGTTTTGTTCCAGCAACAGGATTAAATACAAACTCACCAACCAATCCGTCAAGCTCACCTGGTGAAATGTCAGGATTTTTCTTTACAGCTTGAGCAATATTGCCCCAATTGATTGACTTCTTAGGATAAGGTCCACCAATGATCTCTTTATCAAGAGCCAACAATGTGACAACATCTTGTGGATTGAAATGTATGTCGGAATCAATGAAAAGCAAATGTGTGAACTGCTCGTTACGCAAAAACTCATCGGTCAAATAGTTTCTTGCACGAGTAATCAATGATTCATTGAACAAAAATGAAAACTTAGTTTCAACATTATATTGTTGCATAATCGATTGCAAGTCCAAACAAGACTTCATATACAAACCATTATTCATACCACCATACATCGGTGTAGCAACAAACAACTTTCTTTTACGCAACTCATCAACTGAAATTGATATTTCCATACTATACTCCAATCAGATAAAATGATCAAACCATGACACTATTTAGCTCCCTAAAAATAAAGAGGGCCCTTACGAGCCCTCTTTTTTCGTGTTAGTTTGTATCAGACAGCAGTCTTGCGTTCACGATACACATCTGCAATACCAGAGCGCATCTCTGCATTAGGAATGCCCATACGATAGAAATTGAACTTGGTCCCATCAATGCGGGACTTCACATTCGTATAGATAGGCCATCCCTCTTCGCGAAGTTCCTGAATACGCTGTGACACATTCTGTACACCAAAACGACTACGCGCCTGCTTTACAGTAAATGTGCCACCCTTCTTCAAAGCCTTCAACATGCGATCCTTAGCGGAAACATTCTTCATATAATATACTCCATCATAAATGGTTGCTTGTAGTGAGTGCGATGCACGCAACCTTATACATCGCACTTTTCGAAAACTCAAAACTCGACTTCTTGCGAATTACTCGCCGGAGCAACAGCAACAATAGCTTCAGCTCCAGCAGGATCAATCACAACCTCAGCATCAATCTTCGTATACAAATCCATAAACGAAGTCTTTGTATCAGCATCAAAACGATTCAAACACAGCTGAATAGCCTTCTTACGATCACCATTGAAGATCATATAAGCTTCGCAAATGTGAACCAAACGACGAGTGGAAATGATTTCGTTCACACCACCATCATAGAATGTACGACGAATAGCATCAGCCCATTTAATCAAAAGATCAACAAAGTTTTTGTCTTTCTCATCAGTCGTTTTTTCAAGAACATTGATGAGAATACGACGCTCTGCGTTAGCAGGCGGGTATTCCTGCTCAAGAGTGATAGAGAATCGTTCCAAGAACGCTTCGTTCATCACATTGGTGCCAATGAAACGACCATCATCAGAACCTTTACCTTTGGTGTTTGCAGTAGCAACAACAGTAAACCCAGAAGCAGGTGTGATCAGTTTATTGATTTTCTTCAAAAAGATCGACTTACCTTCAAGAACAGGCTGAAGGCACATAAGCTTGATTGAGCCAAGGTCGACCTCGTCGAGCAAAAGAACTGCACCACGCTCCATTGCCATAACAACAGGACCATTATGCCACACAGTATGACCATCAATCAGTCGAAAACCACCAATCAAATCATCTTCATCAGTCTCAGCTGTAATGTTGACTCGAACCATTTCGCGATTCGTTTTGGCACAAACCTGTTCAACCATCATAGTCTTACCGTTACCAGAAAGACCAGTGATATACATTGGATAGAATCGCTTGGACTTGATAATAGACTCAACGTCTTCGAAGTTACCGAATGGTACATATTTCGGAAAACGAGCAGGAACCAAGGATTCAGAAAGATTTGTTGGATTCGATTTCACAGCCATTTGATTTTCTACAGGAGCAGGAACGAAAGGAATTGGCGCTGGAACGGGTAAAGGAATAACTTTGTTCGTGCTCCGAGCGTTATCAACCGTCGCAGTTTGTGGTAAGCGATAAAGACCACGACCGATACGATAGCTCTCGTCGTTCATT
>Ga0172376_10002951_pt1 | contig 20497 bp, 22 predicted proteins | sample Lak35m_FD_121114 | JGI IMG/M metagenome (GOLD analysis project Ga0172376, IMG submission 121114) | Freshwater microbial communities from Kabuno Bay, South-Kivu, Congo - kab_092012_35m | ecosystem: Environmental > Aquatic > Freshwater > Lake | place: Democratic Republic of the Congo: South-Kivu... | reverse complement strand
CTTAAAGCTTCCCTAGCGAAAATTGAAGCTGTCAAAGCTGATGCCAAACCTAAAGTTAGAATTGATGCCTCCAATCAATACGATGAAAATTTACTGGGACAAACCTCACAAAATACTTCGCAGATAGGTATCTTCTTAAGCATCCCGTTATTTGAAGGCTATAAACCGACCTATTTGATTCGCTCTGCTGAAGCAACTGCAGAACTCAATGCTTCTAAGAGAGATCAGTTAAAACTTCAAGTATCTCTTGATGTTTGGACGGCTTATCAAAATCTAAAGACAGCCAATGAATCCATCACTGCATCGAATGTTCTCGTATCAAGCGCAGAAGAGTCATCTCGTGTTGCCTTGGGCCGATATAAAGAAGGTGTGGGTAATATTATTGACACACTTAATGCACAAAATGCACTCGCCAATGCAAAACAACAAAAAATACAATCGGTTTTAAATTGGAATATTGCAAGAACAACGCTTGCCCAATCCATAGGCGTCCTTGATAATGCAATGATTCAGAAATTGCCTGAAGCAAAAAGACAATAAATATATGAAAAGATTAGCCACGCATTTAATCAATATCGCTTTAATTTTAGCGTTTATATTTGGGGCTTATTATGTGTATCAGCTTTCACATAAAAAGAAGCCTGAAGATTTGTATCGCCTTCAGCCTGTGACATTAGGCGATATCGAACAGAATGTCACAGCCAACGGCACGATTAATCCAGTGAGTTTAGTGAATGTTGGTACACAAGTGTCAGGTCGCGTTAAAAAAATCTATGCGGATTACAACGTTCAAGTGAAACAAGGCCAGGTGCTTTTAGAATTAGAGGATGAATTATTTAAAGCTCAGATTGCAGCCTCCCTTGGTAATGTAAAAAATAATGAAGCATTATTGGAGTTAGCAAAAGCGAATGAAGCCAGAATGAGAAGCTTATTTGAGAAAGAGTATGTTTCCAAACAAGAGCTCGATCAGTCTGTGCAAGCTTTAAAGTCAGCTGAAGCACAGCTGAGTACGACGAAAGCGCAGCTTAAACGTGATCAAACTAATTATAGTTATTCCATTATCAAATCCCCTGTATCAGGTGTCGTAGTGGATCGTGTGGTTGATGTAGGACAAACAGTTGCTGCAAGTTTACAAACACCCACTTTATTTAAGATCGCACAAGATCTATCAAAGATGCAAATTAATACGAGCTTTGCAGAAGCAGATATTGGTCGCATTCAAGTTAATCAAATTGCTAAATTTAATGTCGACGCATTTCCCAATAAAAATTTTGAAGGGGTGGTGAAACAAATTCGTATAAATCCAACCAATACAGCGAACGTCGTGACCTATGATGTCGTGATTTCGGTGGATAATCTAGAACAACTTTTATTGCCAGGCATGACAGCTTACGTGAATATTAATTTTGCGAAACATGAAAATGTTTTATTGGTACCTAATGCAGCATTGCGATATCGTCCCATAAATGAAGAACTTAATTTGGCTATGAAAAAAGATAAAAAATCTGATGACAATAAATCGAAAACTAAAAGTGATGATTTAGGCTCAGGAAAAATTTATGTGTTAAGAAATAACAAACCTGAAATGATTCGTGTCAAAACTAGTATTACGAATGGTAAATTTACTGAAATTATTAGTTCAGATATTAAAGCTAATGAGTTTGTGATCACAGCGGATATGGCCAATGATCTGAAAGCAGGCGCCAGCGGACAAGGCCCTAACCGTCCACCACGAGTCTTTTAGTTCATGACTCGCCATGTCATTGAGATCGCAGGGCTTTATAAAGACTACGATACGCCAGCAGGCGTATTCCCCGTGCTCAAAGATGTGAATCTTAACATTGATGAAGGTGACTATGTCGCCATCATGGGCCCTTCAGGCTCAGGTAAATCCACTTTCATGAATATCTTGGGTTGTCTTGATCGCTCCACAAAGGGCGAATATAAATTAGATAATCAATCGGTGAAATCTCTAAATGGAAATGAGTTAGCAAGACTTCGTAATAAAAAGATTGGTTTTGTATTTCAAGGATTTAATTTATTAGCTAGATCATCTTTAGTTGATAATGTTGCGCTTCCTTTGGTTTATGCTAAAGATCAAAAAGATTTAAGAAATAAAATTGCTAAAAATATGTTAGAAAGAATGGGATTAGGTCAATATTTTGAATCAAAACCAAATCAAATCTCAGGAGGTCAACAGCAGCGTGTCGCTATTGCAAGAGCCCTTGTCAACCAACCTAAAATCATTTTAGCCGATGAACCAACAGGAAATTTAGATAGCAAAACAAGCGATGAAATCATGAAGATTTTCGATGAACTTAATCAGATTGGGATCACGATTATTTTGGTGACTCACGAAAATGGGATTGCTGAACATGCGAGTCGACAGGTGCGTTTTTTAGATGGAAAAATTGTCGAGGATCGTCATAATAAAAAACAAAAGGAGAAAGCCTAAATGTTTTTCTCGATGTTAAGTGAAGCATGGCATGGGATGAGTGCGAATCGTCTTCGTACATTCTTAACGATGTTAGGCATGGTCATTGGTGTGGGTGCTGTGGTGCTTATGATGGCGATTGGAGAAGGCGCTCAGCAATCCATTAAACGATCCATTGACTCCATGGGAAGTAATTTATTCGTGATATTATCTGGCTCCTCAAGTTCTTCAGGTTCTCGAAGTGGGTCAGGAAGCTCCTCAACGCTTAATATGAATGATGCCACTGCGATTGGAGACCTTGACGATATTGGTGCTTTTGCGCCAATCAGTGTCGGTAATGCACAAATTATTTATGGGGGAAATAATTCGAATACACCGATTGTGGGGACCACACCTTCTTACTTTTCGATTCGAAGATGGGATGTAGAGTCGGGCGAGTTATTTTCTGATGCAGATATCCGTTCCGCAAATCGCGTCGCATTAGTTGGGAAAACAGTTGTTGAAAATTTATTTGGTGACGAAATAGATCCCATCGGTAAAACCATTCGCATTAAGAAAAGTCCGTTTACTGTGGTGGGCGTATTAGAAGGTAAGGGTCAAAGTTTTGATGGTCGTGATCAAGATGACACCATTATCGTGCCCATCACGACAGCACAAAGAAAATTATTTGGTAATCAAATCCCGGGCAGTGTGCGCATGATCATGGCGCAAGCGAAATCAGAAAAATATATGGGGGTGGCTGAAGATACAATTAATGTGCTTATTCGCCAACGACACAATATTCGTGAAAATGCAGAAAGTGATTTTTCTATAAGAAATCTAACGGCGATGGCAAAAACAGCGAGTGAGACCACAAAAACAATGTCTATGTTGTTAGGTGCCATTGCATCCATTTCACTTCTGGTAGGCGGTATTGGCATTATGAATATCATGTTGGTCTCGGTCACAGAGCGCACGCGTGAAATTGGCATTCGCATGGCAATTGGTGCCCGTGAAAAAGATATTCTCCTTCAATTCTTATTAGAGGCTTGTGTAATTTCGATTGTAGGTTGTGTGATTGGTGTAGCTCTTGGATTAGGTGGTGCGATACTTGTTAAAAAAACATTTGGCGCTGAAATTCTTATTTCCATGCAATCGATTGTATTAGCTTTTTTAGTCGCGGCGAGTGTGGGCGTCTTCTTCGGATATTATCCTGCAAGTAAAGCTGCTAAGCTCCATCCAATCGAAGCATTAAGATACCAATAAGCGTTTATTTAAGAAGTATTAATTCTGGAATACAATTTTCAGGAATCCAGACGATAGCATTCTGTCCAAATTCTTTACCGAGTTGAATAGCATCTTTTTGATTAATTCCAAATACTAAAAAGCTCTCTTCACCCGACCATTCGCTCTCGTCACATTTGCCTTCACCGCGAATGTAATTGAGATGGAGTGCCTGAATTTTTTCTTCTAATACACGATTGCGCTCTTTATTGACTTCATTGGAATACTCACCACTTGCCGGATTGTAAGCTGTAATGAATAAGGCTTCTTTCTTATGAGAAGCATCATACATACTATGAAGTTCAGGGCTAAATTTACCAATCTTTAATATAAAACTTGGTGATGCATCCACATGGTAGTTAGCTGACTCGTATGACTCTAAAAGTTTTTTGTTGATAGAAGTGTCAATCATTTGATCTAGGTTAAATGGAAAGATTAATTAAATTCATAGATAAATTATATCTAATTAATAAAACCCCCACATATCGACTTAAGGGGAAGTATGTGGAGGAAGTAGTTTTAGGAGCCTACTTTTTAATTCCTTAAGAAGTTATAACCATAAGAGCTAGAAAAGTATCGACTGTTGCGATGCTTCTCGAAAAGAATACGCTCTTTCACTTTATCTGAAAGAATTTTTAAAAGAATCTGGTTCTCATCCAAGTCTTTTGAAGATTTCACTTTATCTCTAAAATCATTAAGACTTAATTGGTAATGAATATTAAGAATCTTATCTAATTCGAAATCAGAATAATCATTAATCTCTTTGAGTTTAATTACAAAAGCATTTTTATAAAAATGATGCTCTTTAAACCAATTGATTAATTCGTCTTTGCTTAAATCTAGTAAATCGATGGTAGATGTTGTCATGTTTATATCGAATCCTTATAAATGTTAGGAACATTCTAAGAATCTTAAAAAAATATGTGAACTAAGATTTATAGATAAGTATGTGAAAAAAAGTCATTAAGTTAAAAGCTCTAAATAATCCATCACTCTAAGCTTTTCTCAATTCCTCATAAGCTTAGCTTTTTTATTTATTTGTCAAAGAAGACCCTGCTCTATAAATTCTCAATTCTTAATATATAAATCTTTTTATTAGATAAAGAAGTATGGGTATGGAGAGTAAACCATTATTTTTTGATTTAGAAAAAGTCGTTCGAAATTTAAGAACTTCAAGAGAGGACACACATAAGATTCGACATCTTGGTCGTGTGCGTGATCTGCCATCCCGAAAAATTGTAGAAGAGATCGTGGAAGGACTTTTCGCGGTATTATTTCCAACACATTTTGGCCGCCCAGATCTCAATGATCATGATATCGATTACTTTGTAGGCGACATTCTCAATGTGACTTTAAAAAAGCTGACTGAACAAATTAGACGTAGTCTTTTCTTCGTGAGTCATGAAGAAGCACTTCGAGAATCACATTTTGATGAGAAAGCATTTGAAATTGCTCGGCAATTTGCTGAAAAATTACCTGATATCAGAGCATTAGTTGTGAGCGACCTGAGAGCAGCATTAGCCGGTGACCCAGCTGCGACAAGCATCTCTGAAATCTTATTATGTTATCCAGGTGTGTCCGCAACTATTCACTATCGATTTGCGCATACCATTCATGAGCTCGGCTCGCCTTTACTTGCAAGATTCATTGCCGACATTGCACATTCTATATCAGGCATTGATATTCATCCTGGAGCTCAAATTGATGAGGGCTTTTTTATTGATCATGGCACAGGTGTGGTGATTGGAGAAACAAGCATCATTGGTAAACGAGTGCGTTTATACCAAGGTGTGACATTAGGGGCTAAGCGATTTCCTCTTGATAAAGAAGGCAATCTCATTAAGGGAAATGAAAGACACCCCATCGTTGAAGATGATGTGGTGATTTACGCAGGAGCAACTATCTTAGGAAGAATTACGATTGGGGCGCGATCTACTATCGGAGGAAATGTGTGGCTTACCCATAGCGTGCCACCGGGCAGCAATATTTCGCAAGCACACATGGTGGCGGAGCCCATTGATTTAGTCAAAGAAAAAAAGCATCAAGTAGTCAATCATTAATATTATTTATTTAGGAGAAAGACATGGCAGAAAAACAAATTCATCAAACGGCTTTAGGCGATATAGCCGCACGGACGCTATCCAATGCTACCAAAACGGTACCGATGTTATCCACAATCAGCCCGCGATGGTTGGTACATCTTTTAAATTGGGTTCCAGTTGAGGCAGGTATTTATCGTGTCAATAAAGCAAAAAATCCAGACGCGATTGAAGTGGATTGCTCAAATAAAGATGAACGTGAGTTACCCGCGACATTCGTAGATTATGAAGAATGGGGTCGTGAGTATGTTTTAAATGCCGTGAATACAGTTGTCGATGTGCATACACGCGTCTCTGATTTATACTCAAGCCCACATAATCAAATTCGTGAACAATTACGTTTAACGATTGAGGTAGTGAAAGAGCGTCAAGAGAGCGAACTCATTAACAATAAAGAATATGGTTTACTTCATAACGTTGCAAATTCACAAAAAGTAAAATCACATACAGGCTCTCCAACCCCTGATGACTTAGATGAACTTTTAACTAAAGTGTGGAAAGAGCCAGCATTTTTCTTAGCGCATCCACAAACCATAGCGGCCTTTGGTCGTGAATGTACCCGTCGCGGCGTGCCTCCACCAACGATTAGTTTATTCGGTAGCCAATTTATTACATGGCGTGGTGTACCTTTAATTCCATCTGATAAGGTTAAAATTACAGGCGGAAAAACAAGCATCTTACTTTTAAGAACAGGTGAAAGTCGTCAAGGTGTTGTGGGTCTTTATCAACCTAATTTACCTGGCCAACAGAGTATGGGTTTATCTGTTCGATTCATGGGTATTAATCATCGAGCGATTGCATCATACCTGGTCTCTCTATACTGCTCACTTGCAGTCCTTACAGATGATGCCATTGCCGTATTAGAAAATGTAGAAGTAGGTAACTACTATGACTACAAGTAATCTAGGCGATCTATCGTCATTTGAGCCCGAAGCAATTTTAAAGAATTTACCTGGTGAGCATCCTCGCATAGAGGCTACTGTCGGAATAGGGCGGAGCGCAAGTGAAACAGGTGATCTTGATGTGACCGCATTAAGTCAATTAGCTAATGAGATTTTTAGTGAAAAATTTCCTGCATCTTCTTTTCATAAGACAAGCGAATCGACGATTCCTTCAACCTCATCTTTATCTCACGCTGTGATTGATGCAGAGGTCCCAAAAAATGTAGCGCCTGAGGGCGCGCCTCCCTCGAAGGCCAGTGGTGATGATATCGCAAAGCCACTTACGCATGAGAGAGTCACATCAAACGATGTTGCACTTGATACCTTATTGGGAGATGTGAACATTCCATACGAGAATGAAGTGAAGGCGCTATTTAATTTTGACCAACTCTCTAAAGATTATCTTGGTCAAGCAGGCTCACATGATTTTTACTTTTTGAATCGTGTATCACCCCCTTCGTCATCGTCACTCACAAACTTACCTTTTGATACAAAGCCAGCGTTTGATGTCAACCTTATCCGTAAAGACTTTCCAGTCCTTCGAGAGATCGTGAATGGAAGACCACTTGTTTGGTTTGATAATGCTGCCACGACACAAAAACCAAAGTCAGTGGTTGATCGCATCTCTTATTTTTATGAGCATGAAAATTCAAACATTCATCGTGCAGCACATGAACTCGCAGCAAGAGCAACCGACGCCTATGAAGGCGCTCGCGAAAAGGTACGTGCTTTTTTAAATGCGAAATCTGTGAATGAAATTGTATTTGTCAGAGGGACGACCGAGGCAATTAACTTAGTCGCTCAAAGTTGGGGACGTCAAAACTTAAAGGAAGGTGATGAGATTATTTTAAGCCACCTTGAACATCACGCGAATATTGTGCCCTGGCAACTCTTAGCCAAAGAAACAGGCATCAAGATCCGAGTGATCCCAGTGAATGAGGAGGGGGAGCTTCTTGTTGATGAGTATCAGAAGTTACTCAGCAATAAGACTAAGTTAGTGAGCTTCACTCATGTTTCAAACGCGCTTGGTACAGTCACGCCTGCTAAACAAATCATAGACTTGGCACATGCTCAAGGCGCTAAGGTCTTGCTTGATGGCGCGCAGTCGGTTTCCCATATGAAAGTCGATCTTCAACATTTAGACCCTGATTTTTTTGTTTTCTCTGGGCATAAGGTATTTGGTCCCACAGGTATCGGTGTTTTATTTGGCAAAGAAAACTTGCTGAATGAAATTCAACCTTGGCAAGGTGGTGGCAATATGATTCGAGATGTGACTTTTGAGCATACGGAATTTCATGATGCCCCGAGTCGCTTTGAAGCGGGTACGGGTAATATTGCAGACGCAGTCGGGTTAGGTGCGGCAATTGATTATGTAAATGCTATCGGTATCGATGTGATTAATCAATACGAGCAGACCTTACTCACTTACGCGACTTCTCATTTAAAAAATATTGAGGGTTTAAGGCTTGTAGGTACTGCTAAAGACAAGGCTAGTGTTTTGTCGTTTGTGATTCCAGGCATTCAAACAGAGGACATTGGAGTAGCTCTTAATAAAGAGGGTATTGCTGTAAGATCTGGTCATCACTGTGCTCAACCTATTTTAAGAAGATTAGGTTTGGAGACAACGGTAAGACCATCTTTGGCTTTCTATAATACGCATCAGGAAATTGATCGCTTAGTCGAGGCGATTTACCGCATTAAGTCTTTTAAGCATTAAGAAAAAAGCGGCTCTAAATAAGCCGCTTTTTTTAATCTCCAATTAATCTAAAAAAGTAAATGGCTCAATCGATGCGGATTGAATCTTATGATGTTTCACAGGAAGTGCCCCAATGACACGATTTACTTCATGACCTTGCTTATCAAAGAAGATTAAAGCAGGTAGAGAAGAATTCTCTAAGTGAAGATCCTTCAGTGTGCTTTTTCTTTCTTTATCATTAAATGCTATAAACAAAGGCGCGTATCCCTTATCGTGCTCTAATTGATGCGCTAATAGCCATGCTGTATCTTGAGCAACTTGACCTCTCTCTGTTACAGCTAAAATAACACCTTGTTGCGATTGAGTCGCCTTAGAGAGTATTCGCTTTTGAATCGACTCATATGAGCCCGCATAAGCATGGCTAGATAAAATAATAGCAATGCTAGCTGTCGTTAAAAATTTCTTCATGTGTAATTTATCCTTTTAAAAATATTTGATTAAATAGTTTCTTTAAATTTAGTTCATCATGCATGACATTAAATGAGCGCATGACATCATGAACTTATGATTCGTCTTCATCATCAAACCTCCTTAAATGTTATGTTGAGTAGACCGATGCACTATAGAGATTTAATTTATGTTTGTGAAATAATCAATTTAGATAAGTTTATGAAATCATTTTTGATTTACAAATGAAAAAAGCACTTCATATTGAAGTGCTTTTTATTTAGAACGACAAAACCGAATTACTTAGCAGCTGGTGCTTTTTCATCTACCTTAGCAGGCGCTACTTTTTTATCAGTCTTAGCCGCTGGTGTTGTTTTTGATTCTGCTGCAGGTTTAACTTCTGTTGTTGCTTTAGCATCTGTTGCTGGTTTGACTGCATCGGCTGCAAAAGCGCTAAAAGAAATAAAGCCAGATAATAAAACACCTAATAATTTACTCATATGATTCTCCTTTGTATTAAAAAATAAGATCAAGTTAGCATTTGATCGGAAAAGCATACTAAATAATTTTTTCTATGAAATGAAATAATTCTTTTAGATAACGTTATCAGCATTTATTAACTATTTCGGGATCAAAAGTTTTGTTCATGATGAGTTCAATCAAATTTATACCTTTATAGAAAGTCATTATTAATACGCTGATAATTCTTGATAAACCAAGAAGGCTTATTCATTTTTTTAGATAAGGATATCTAAAATCGTTATTTCACAAGCATGGTTGCTTTTTATATGATGCACGCCTTAAAGCAGTATTTTAATTAATTTGCGGGAATGCCAATCCTGGTATGAACGACTAAAACTTTAAAGGGAAATATAAGAATCATGAAAACACACAATAAACTATTAGTGTCGTTACTATTAGGTGCCGGCATTGTTTCAAGTCCTATTCTGTCCTTCGCAGCGGACTCAAAAGAGTTAGAGGATCTTCGAGCACAGATTGAAGAACTTAAGCAAGCTGTAAAGGTACTTGATCGAAAGGGAGAGATCGCAGTGGAAGATGCAGCGGCAGCCAAGAAAAAAGATGCAGTGGTAAAAGCCTCTGAAAAAGGTTTTGCGATTGAATCAGCTGACGGCAAGAACACTGTTAAATTCAACGGCATTATTCAAGCGGACTATCGATACTATGACGAGGGTGCAAATGATGTTCGAGGAAGATCTGCTGGCAGAGCAGGCCCATTAGATGCAGATGGTTTCCGTGATGCACAAGATACTGGACTATTAAGAAGAGTGCGTCCAACGATACAAGGCACATTGGGTGGAAAGTATGATTATAGATTCACACCTGACTTTGGCGGTGGCTCAGCCGGCGTGGTAGATGCATACATCGATGCGCGGTTCTCACCATTCTTTAAATTACGCGCAGGTAAATTTAAAAGCTTCGTAGGCTTAGAGCGATTACAAAGTGGTAGTGACATTAGGTTTGTGGAGAGAGCTTACACAACGAATGCGATCTTACCAAATCGCGATCTAGGTTTTGCAGTGCACGGCGATTTATTTGGTGATAAATTAAATTATGCATTGGGAGTAGTAAATGGTGTGGCAGATGGAGGGAATATTGCAACTGGCCCTGAGTATAATAAAGAAAAAGAATTTACTTGGCGATTATTCACAACGCCGTTTAAAGACAACGTGAATGCTTTTAGTGGACTCGGTTTTGGTGTGGCTGGCACTTATACTGACTTTAGGGGCGATCGAAATCTTGACTTTGGATCTTTAACATCATCAGGAGAAGGAGGAACAACCTATACTCTAAATAATGGTGGCTCAGTTGATGCAACTAGAAATGGACTGCCGGCTTATGTCACAGAGGGTCAGAATGTCTTCTTTAGGTATGGAAGTAACGTGCTAGCAGATGGACAAAGGACCAGAGTATCACCTCAGGCTTACTTTTATAATGGACCTTGGGGCGTGATCGGTGAGTATGCATGGTTAAAACAAGAGGTGGGTATTACAGCTGTTGGGGCAAACGCAACCACTGCAACTACTATTGTAGACGGCACAAATAAAGAATTGAACCATCATACATGGAATATTGGGGCTACATACGTTCTCACGGGCGAAGATAATTCATTTAAAGGCATTAAGCCCAAGAATAACTTTGATTTGGACAAGGGCACTTGGGGCGCTTGGGAAGCAGGTCTTCGATACAGTGCACTTAATTTAGATGATGATACTTTTAAAGCACCTAATGGATCAGGTTATCAGGGCGAGGGTGCTACCGCTGCAAAAGCATACGCAGATAGGTCAATCAGTGCTAAGGCAGCGAAAACTTGGACAGGGGGCATTAATTGGTACCTAGACCAAAATACCAAGGTCCAGTTAAATTATTTACATACAAGCTTTGATGGAGGTGCCGGGTCATCGGCTTCAGCGCATCAAGACCGTAAAAACGAAAATGCTATTTTTGGCCGATTACAGATTTCATACTAAACATAACTAATTAAGGAATAAAAATGATATTTAAAAAAATAATTAAATCAGCAGTTATCACAGCATTAACGCTAACCACGTTATCTGTAAATGCTGCGGACGTCAGCATATTAAATGTATCTTACGATCCAACGCGTGAGTTTTATCAGGAGTATAACGAATCCTTTGCAAAGTATTGGAAATCTAAAACCGGTGATAACGTTAAAGTTCAACAGTCACATGGTGGTGCAGGCAAGCAAGCCAGAGCCGTCATTGATGGACTTGAGGGTGATGTTGTGACATTAGCATTGAGTTACGACATTGATCAGTTATATGAAAAAGCACGTTTAATTCCAGCGGATTGGCAAAAACGACTCAAGAACAATAGTTCGCCCTACACGTCTACCATCGTATTCTTGGTCAGAAAAGGTAACCCTAAGAAGATAAAGGACTGGGATGATCTTGTGAAGCCGGGTGTTTCAATCATCACACCCAATCCTAAAACATCAGGCGGTGCACGTTGGAATTATTTAGCGGCTTGGGCTTTTGCTTTAAAACAAAACAATAATGACGAAGCCAAGGCGAAAGAGTTTGTCACAAAACTTTATAAAAATGCCCCTATTTTGGACTCTGGTGCGCGTGGCTCAACCACGACGTTCCTCGAGCGTGGAATTGGTGACGTCCTCATTACTTGGGAAAACGAAGCGTTCTTGGCCAAGAAAGAACTTGGGGTAGGTGAGGTTGAAATTGTTGTACCTTCTTTATCCATCTTAGCCGAACCCCCTGTGACCGTGGTGGATAAGTTTGCAAAAAAACACGGCACTGAAAAATTGGCGCAAGCTTATCTCGAGTATCTATATTCTGATGAAGGACAAGATCTTGCGGGTAAACACTTTTATCGACCGACACTAGAACCGGCTGTTAAAAAATATGCATCACAATTCCCTAAAGTGAATTTGGTGAAGATTGATGAAGTTTTTGGTGGCTGGCAAAAAGCTCAAAAAACACACTTTAACGATGGCGGTGTGTTTGATGAGATTATCGTCAAAAAATAAACTTACCTCCCTTAAGTTTAGAAACCGCCTAGAACTTTTAGGCGGTTTTTTTATATACTGAAAAAGGAATAAGCTAATATTTATTAAGTATTTATAGTTATATATATAATCGCTTAGAATTTCGTCCTATGTCAAAAATTAGCAAAAATAAGATTTTTCCAGGGTTTGGTTTATCCTTGGGTTATACGATCGTTTATTTATCACTTATCGTCCTTATCCCATTGTCAGCAGTGGTTTTAAAGGCTAGCTCGTTAACGCCTGAGGCCTTTTGGCAAGCGATTAGCGCGCCTCGAGTCGTGGCCTCTTACCGACTTAGCTTTGGAACTGCCCTTTTAGCCGCCTCGATTAATGCAGTATTTGGATTAATTTTGGCTTGGGTGCTTATTCGTTATCAGTTCTGGGGAAAAAGAATTGTAGATGCTTTAATAGACTTGCCATTTGCTCTACCCACTGCTGTATCAGGTATTTCTTTTGCGGCTATCTATTCAAAGAATGGTTGGGTAGGTCATTTGCTTCATCCCTACGGTATCAAGGTAGCCTATACACCTCTAGGTATTTTAATCGCACTTATTTTTATAGGCTTACCTTTTGTAGTCAGAACAGTGCAGCCGATTCTAGAGGATCTTGAAACTGAATTCGAAGAGGCCGCTTCTAGTCTGGGAGCCAATCGATTACAAATCTTTACAAAAGTTGTATTTCCTATCCTAACACCAGCGGTACTTACTGGCTTTGCACTCGCATTTGCCCGAGCCGTGGGAGAGTATGGATCGGTAATATTTATTGCAGGCAATATTCCTATGGTGTCAGAAATTACTCCCTTACTTATCATTACAAAATTAGAGCAATATGATTATGCGGGGGCAACGGCAATCGCTCTTACGATGTTGATATTCTCAGTTATTCTGCTTCTTATTATCAATGGATTGCAGGCATGGACTGCAAAAAGAAGTGGAAGGAGTTTTTAATGAGTCTTGACCCTAATCGTTTCCAAAAAAATCCGGCAACCTCAGAGCCTAGATGGGTTAAATATTTACTCATTACGATTTCACTTATATTTTTTAGCTTTTTTTTATTGCTTCCATTAGTGGCAGTTTTTTATGAGGCTCTTCATAAGGGTTGGCAAGTTTACTTAAAAGCAGTGACAGATCCTATTGCATTCTCAGCTGTAAAATTAACGCTACTCGCGGCCGTGATCTCAGTCCCCCTTAATTTATTATTCGGTATATCAGCAGCGTGGCTCATTACCAAATTCGATTTCAGGGGCAAACAGCTTTTACTCACATTGATTGATTTGCCATTTTCAGTTTCACCCGTGATTGCAGGTTTAATTTACGTTCTCGTATTTGGCGCGCAAGGTTGGTTTGGCGGGTGGTTAATTGAACATGATCTAAAAATTGTATTTGCAGTTCCAGGCATTATATTGGCAACAATATTTGTGAGCTTTCCCTTTGTAGCACGTGAATTGATTCCTTTAATGGAAGCGCAGGGTCGTGAGGAAGAAGAAGCGTCTACAGTATTGGGTGCAAATGGCTGGCAAACTTTTTTTAGAGTAACCATTCCTAATATTAAATGGGGTCTCTTATACGGCATTATTTTATGTAATGCACGTGCCATGGGAGAGTTCGGGGCGGTATCAGTTGTATCTGGTCATATTCGAGGACAAACAAATACAATCCCGCTTCACATAGAAATTTTATACAACGAATATAACATTGCAGCTGCATTTTCTATGGCGTCTATTCTCGCAATGTTAGCGCTTGTCACCCTCGTTATTAAAGTATATGTGGAGTGGAAGTTAAAAACACAAATGAATTTAGAGCCAATTGCGGAAGGGCAATCATGAGTATTGAGGTAAAAAATATTTTTAAACAGTTTGGTGATTTTAAAGCACTTGATAACGTGTCGCTTGAGTTTCCATCAGGTGAACTTGTAGCGCTGCTAGGCCCTTCTGGTTGCGGTAAAACAACCTTACTTAGAATTATTGCTGGCCTTGAAACAGCAGATAAAGGGACAGTATTGCTAGAAGGTGAAGATGCTTCTTGCACGCATGTTCGAGAAAGACAAGTAGGTTTTGTGTTTCAGCACTATGCATTATTTAAACATATGACCGTATTTGATAATGTAGCCTTTGGGCTTCGCGTAAAACCAAAAGCTGAAAGACTCAGCGAGGAAGAAATTGCTAAGAAAGTGCATGAGTTATTAAACCTCGTACAACTTGATTGGTTGCACGACCGCTTTCCATCTCAACTGTCTGGCGGTCAAAGACAGCGTATTGCATTAGCAAGGGCTCTTGCAGTAGAGCCTCGAGTACTTCTACTTGATGAACCGTTTGGTGCATTAGATGCTAAGGTAAGAAAAGAGTTACGTCGTTGGCTAAGAAAACTACATGATGAACTTCATATAACATCGATTTTTGTGACGCATGACCAAGAAGAAGCATTAGAAGTTGCCGATCGTGTAGTCCTCATGAATCAAGGTAAAGTTGAGCAAATAGGAAGTCCATCAGAAGTTTATGATCGTCCTAAAACGCCATTCGTTTACGGATTCTTGGGTCATGTCAATCGTTTTAATGGATATGCCTCAGGAAAATTTTTAGAAGTAGGTGGATTTAAACTACCCATAAAAGAATCTTTTACAAAAGGATTGCCTTTGATTGGTTTTGCGAGGCCTCATGAATTAGAGATAACAAAAAATAAATCAGGCATTCCAGTAAAAATTGACCGCATCTTATCTTTTGGTCTTTATTCTCGTATTGAATTATCAATAAAAGAGCCAGCCGAAGGTTTGCCAGTTCATTTAGAAGTTCAAATAGAAAGAGCAGAATTAGATAAGAAAAAGTTAAAAGAAGGTGCAAATGTTTTCGTCACACCTAAAGAAATAAAAATATTTGAAAATAAGGTTCGCGTGAGTATTCAATGAATTTACAGCAATTAAAAATTGTCATTGAAACTGTAAAACAAAATTTCAATTTAACTGAGGTCGCTAATACTCTTTTTACTTCCCAATCAGGAATTAGTAAACACATTAAAGACCTTGAGGATGAATTAGGTGTTGAGTTATTTGTTAGAAAAGGAAAACGATTTTTAGGTCTCACCGATCCAGGCAAAGAGCTCATTCAAATTGCCGAGAGGATGATGCTTGATGCTAAAAATATTAAAAAACTTGCCGAACAGTTTAGTCAAAGCGATCATGGAAAGCTTACAATCGCGACAACACATACACAAGCCCGTTACGCGTTACCTAAAATTGTGAGTGAATTTAAAAATGCATTTCCTAGGGTTCATCTTGCTATCCATCAAGCGAGCCCGAGTGAAATTGTTGACTTACTTAAAAAAGGTGAGGCAGACATTGGAATTGCAACTGAGTCGTTAGGCCAAATCACAGACTTAGTTACATTTCCCTTTTATAAGTGGCATCATGCCATTATTGTGCCTAAGGGCCATGCGCTAGAAAATAAAAAAGATGTAACGATTGAAGAAATTGCAGAGTATCCTCTTGTAACTTACCACGAGGGATTCACTGGCCGCAAAAGTATTGACGAAGCGTTTCTTCAAAAGAATTTATCACCCGATATCGTAATATCGGCCCTCGATGCAGATGTAATCAAAACTTATGTAGAGCTTGATTTAGGTATCGGTATTATTGCATCGATGGCTTATCAAAAAGAGCGTGATACTAAATTAAGTGTTATCGATAGTAAGAATTTATTTTCAAATAACACAACGCATATCGCCATAAGACAGGGCCATTACCTAAGAGGCTATGCATACAAATTTCTGGAGCTCTGTGCTAAAGATCTTACAGAATTAAAAGTGAAATCAGCTATTAATCCTTCAGAAAACTCTGATATTTAATTTTAAGAATCAATCAAAGGAGAATTACAATGTCTATTCGTATAGGAGATGAAGCTCCAAACTTTAAAGCCAACACAACTGAAGGTGTTATTGATTTCCATGAGTGGATTGGTCAAAGTTGGGCAATTCTTTTTTCTCACCCAAAAGATTTTACGCCTGTATGTACCACCGAATTAGGTTATGTTGCTAAGTTAAAGCCAGAGTTTGATAAGCGAAATACAAAAGCGATTGGATTGAGTATCGACCCCGTGAGTGATCACGAAAAATGGGTAGGGGATATTATTGAAACGCAAGGCTATGCAGTAAACTTCCCTTTGATTGGTGATGACGATTTGGTAGTGGCAAAGCTCTATGACATGATACATCCCAATGCGAGTAGTGGACCCAGAACAGCTCAAGATAATGTAACGATTCGATCAGTCTTTATTATTGGCCCTGATAAAAAAATTAAAGCCATTTTGATTTACCCCATGAGCGCAGGAAGAAACTTTGATGAAATATTGAGATTGCTTGATGCGCTCCAGCTCAACGCTAAACATCAAGTCGCTACACCAGTCAATTGGCGAGATGGCGATGATGTGATTATTCCACCCACAGTGTCTAACGAGGATGCTAATAAAAAGTATCCTCAAGGCTTTAAAACCATTAAGCCTTATTTGAGAATAGTTCAGCAACCTAAGTGAGATTAAATCTTACAAAATAAAAAGCCCACGACTGTGGGCTTTTTATTTTCCATTTGGAGTTATTAACTAATTTTTGCGGAGAGTTGATTAGATAACACACCAAATGCAGAGCCTAACACTGAGGCAATGATCACTAGAACGACAGGATTCGATAAATCAAGCGCAGTTACACTTCCAGCATCAGCTTTAGAAAGTGCGTAACCGGCTGTGGCAGCGTAGCCATAAACATTTGCTGGCACTGACGAGAGAAATTTTTGTGTGGATAGAAACACTAACGGGAATACAGTCACTGCAATATATACTGCAGGACCAATGGGGCCATCTAATTGGAGTGGATTGCTACCCACGAGTGCTAACGCTATGCCTGCAAGTATTGACCCGAAGATGAAGCCCGCGATTGTTTTATAGAATGAGAGTGAGTTTGCACCATTATGAAAGTATGCACCCCAAGCAATAAATCCTACCCATACGAGCGCGATACCAGCGAGAGGTCCTAGTGCGAGGTAGGCCCATAAACCACCAAGGCCTGCGATACTTAAAGATAAAGCGGTGAGTTTTGTTAATCCTGTTGCTTTTGCCATGATTCAATTTCCTTTTTAATTAATGAAGAAATTCAATACTAAACAATCGCAATTAAATTCAAACTAATTAATTTGTATAACTTTATCTAAAAATATTTATTGCTAATCTAATTCATTATTTCTCCACAAATTCTGTGGATAAGGCTGTGCATATACACTCAAATGCTTGATAAGTGCTGTGTCCTCACTGCAAGTTGTGGCGTCGATTAAAAATTACGCAAGGCTTTTTTATCAAAATAATTCATTTAGATATCTAAAAAAAATGGTTCACAAGAAATTTTAAATCCATAGAATCACACTTGATCATCTCCTAAAACTTGATCATTTCATATAGCAACATAGTGGTTATAAAAAAATAAAAACGGCACCCTTCGACAGGTGCCGTTTTTATTTTAATTTTAAAATTCCTTATCTCGTAAATATATTAGCTTATCTAAATTGATTATTTATCAGCACAAACTTGACCTTGTATATTTTTACTTTTGAAGTATTTTATTAATGGACATTTAATGGCACTCGATCTCGTAAACTACACACCAGTTGCATCATTAAAAGGTGGTGTATTAATTGGTCTTGGTATTTCTATACTTCTAGTCTTTAATGGTCGCACAGCTGGCGTCTCAGGAATTGTTAGTAATTTAGTTTCTAATTTTTTTAAAGATGGTATTTGGAGATTAGCTTTTTTACTGGGCTTGGTGATATCTCCTGTCGTCTGGAGCTATTTTTCTACCCCTATTGAACTTCATATTCAAACGTCAGATAAACTTCTCATTACATCAGGACTTTTGGTTGGTATTGGCACAGCACTTGCACTTGGATGCACGAGCGGACACGGCATCATCGGGCTTGCTAACCTATCGAAAAGATCAATTATAGCGACACTTACTTTTATCCTTGTAGCGGTTTATAGCTTTTATCTTATTCATCATGTCTGGAGTCTTTAGGAATGAGTAAGAAATTTGTTTTTAGTTTTTTTTCACTACTCTCAGGTTTGGTATTCGGCATTGGCCTTATATATTCAGGCTTGGCTGATCCAAATAAAGTGCTCGCATTTTTAGATGTCACTGGATCATGGGACCCTTCCTTAGCAAGTGTCATGGTGGGTGCAATTGGCGTGACCATTGTGGGATTCGCATTCGCTACATCATCTAAAAAAACTCTGCTCAATACAACACAGCACTTTAGAAATCAGAATTATTTCACCAAGAAAAAGAGTGTGGACGTTAGGTTGGTGGTTGGAAGCGCCCTATTTGGCTTAGGCTGGGGGATAGCGGGTATATGCCCAGGGCCTGCATTTGTCTTGCTCACATTGGACCCTAATAAAGCTTTTATCTTTTTCTTTTCGCTCATCAGTGGCTTTGTAATTTACGCGATTATTAATAAATTTGATTGGAGAAAGTAATGGTAAGTATCGACTATTTGAGTTACTTGTCTTTTCATGAGGAGGCGATTAAGGCAAACCCTAATGACTATATAGCTTACATAAATTATGGAAATGCATTACAAGAATTAAAGCGTTATGATGACTCCATCGTGTGCTATGACTACGCAATAAAAATTAATCCTTCCTATGCAGAGTCTTTTGTAAGACGAGGCGCAGCTTTAAATAATTTAAATCGCAGCCAAGAGGCGTTAGCAGATTTTAAATACGCGCTAAGTTTGAATCCAAATTCTAAAGAGTAGAAATTTACTTAAATTTATTTTTGCACTACATCCGGTATTTAATTTCCCAGAATCTCTCATTGCTTCATCGATCAAATTAAGAATAATGTTATGAAAAAAGATTGGTTAGAAAAATTAATATTAAGGATTAATATCATGCATGTAATCAGTTCAATGATTACATATCCTTAAAACCTCTCCTACTAGGATTGTGTTGATCCTAGTAGGAGTTTCTTAAATACATAAATGATGACAAGAGCACTGAAATTATTTTTAAAAGACTACTTCCCTATTAAACTTAAGAGTGAAGATAGAGATTTTATTATTTTTTTCATTTCATTATTTTTTCTGGCTCTTTTATTGATTTCTTTTGCGTTGAAAAAATGAAACTGGGAGATAGACACAAAAGAAATATTGAGGAGTTCAATCAACTACTACCGCTTCTTAATAAAGTTATCGCTAAGATAGCTTCGCAATCTAATTTAACGGATTACGCTAAAGAGTTTAATGTCAACGGCCTGGGTATTTTTATTCGGCGTAATCAAGACATATATGAGATGGCGTTGTCTGATGAAAGACCAATTTTCCAAACCTTAGCCTTTAGAAGGCTGAGCTCCTCTAGGACCGAGCTAATCTTTTACAGAAAAGGGAACCAATTCAAATCTAAGCTAAGTTCTTTTGCTTCTTGAAAAAGTTCTTAAATCTGAAATTTATTTAAACGTCATACGCTTTAGCGTGCCATCTTTATTCACGAAAGTGTGTTTGATGACAGCTAGGACATGAAGCCCCAATAAGACAAGAAGAATAATACCAATAATTTGATGAGCATTTTTAAAGATATCTCTCATCGCATCATTTCCCAAACCCTCTGCTAATGGGATACCAAACCACTTAATACCGTATTTACTGTAGAGTGCCATCGCTATACCTGATACAGGTACTAAAATCATAATAAGGTATAAAGCATGATGTGTTGCATTCGCTAATTTCTTCTCCCAAGCCTTCATCGTTTTAATAAGGGCGGGTGCTGGATGTGTGACTCTCCAAAAAACTCTAAATGCAATCAGACCTAAGATGGTGATACCGATTGATTTATGGAGATTGAAGTAAAAGGTACGCGGCGATACTTCTTCGCTCAATTGCCATGTATAAATACCTAAATCAAATAAATCAAAACTCATAGCTTTAGGAGCATCTTTTGGTAAGTCCTCCATATACCATCCAAATAAAAACATAAAGATAATGCCGAATCCAATAAGCCAATGAAGAATAATCGCGGTCTTTGTATATTTGGTCGATGCTGTTGCCATGATG
>Ga0172376_10002949_pt1 | contig 20513 bp, 18 predicted proteins | sample Lak35m_FD_121114 | JGI IMG/M metagenome (GOLD analysis project Ga0172376, IMG submission 121114) | Freshwater microbial communities from Kabuno Bay, South-Kivu, Congo - kab_092012_35m | ecosystem: Environmental > Aquatic > Freshwater > Lake | place: Democratic Republic of the Congo: South-Kivu... | reverse complement strand
GGCGCCTTCATCGTCGAGAAGCACCTGGCGCGCTTCATCGAGGGCCGGCCCGTCACCGAGATCGAGCGCATCTGGGACCAGATGTACCACGCCACGCTGTTCTACGGCCGCAAGGGCATCGTCACCAACGTCATCTCGGCCGTGGATCTGGCGCTGTGGGACCTGCTGGCCAAGGTGCGCGCAGAGCCGGTGCACGCACTGCTGGGCGGGCCGGTGCGCGACGAACTGGTCTTCTACGCCACCGGCCCGCGGCCCGACCTGGCGCAGCAGATGGGTTTCATCGGCGGCAAGATGCCGCTGCACCACGGGCCGGCCGAGTGCGAGGAGGGCCTGCGACGCAACCTGGCGGCCCTGCAGGCCATGCGCGAGCGCGTCGGCCCCGACTTCTGGCTGATGTGGGACTGCTGGATGAGCTTGGACCTGCCCTACGCGACGCGGCTGATGCACGGCGCGCGCGGGCACGGCCTCAAGTGGCTGGAGGAGCCGCTGCCGCCCGACGACTACTGGGGCTGCGCCGAACTGCGCCGCCGCGCCCCGCCGGGCATGATGGTCACCACCGGCGAGCACGAGGCCACGCGCTGGGGCTTCCGGTTGCTGCTGGAGATGGGCTGCTGCGACCTGATCCAGCCCGATGTCGGCTGGTGCGGCGGTCTGACCGAGCTGATCCGCATCTGCGCGCTGGCCGACGCGCACAACGTGATGGTCGTGCCGCACGGCTCGTCGGTCTACAGCTACCACTTCGTGGTCACGCGCCCCAACAGCCCCTTTGCCGAGTTCCTGATGATGGCGCCTGAAGGCGACCGGGTGGTGCCGATGTTCACGCCGTTGCTGCTGGACGAGCCGGTGCCCGTCAACGGCCGCATGAAGGCCAGCGCCCTGGACCGCCCGGGTTTCGGGGTGCGCCTGAACCCGGATCTGGCGATGACCCGGCCCTACCCGCGCTGAGTTCGTCGAAGCGCCTGCACAGGGCTTCGACAGGCCTGTCCTGAGCGAAGTCGAAGGGCTCAGCCCGAACGGATGCTTCGCGAACGCCGGGCCCAGATACCGGGCCTGGGACGCTCTCGGGACGGTAGGCCGATGGCCGCGCACAGCCCGGCATCGCCCAGCGCGAAGAAGTCGGGGTTCGGCAACTCACGCCCGGGCTGGTAGCGCAGCGGCTGGCCGGCGCGGTCGACGACCCGCCCGCCGGCAGCCTCCAGCACGCACTGGCCGGCGGCGGTGTCCCAGGCGCTCGTCGGCCCGAAACGCGGGTAGAGGTCGGCGCGGCCCTCGGCGATGCGGCAGAACTTCAGCGAGCTGCCCGCGGCCTCGCACTGCAGCGGCATCGGCAGCGCGTGCAGCCAGTGCTGCAGCGCCGGCGCCAGGTGCGAGCGGCTGTGCAGCACCCGCAGGCGCCCGTCGGGGCCCGAGGGCGCGGCCACGGCGTGCAGCGGCGTCCATGTGCCGTCACGCCACACCCAGGCGCCCTGCCCGGCGGCGCCGGCGTAGACCTCGCCCGTCACCGGCAGGCCCACCACGCCCAGCACCGCGCGGCCGTCCTCGATGCGTGCGATGTTGACCGTGAACTCGCCGTTGCGGCCGATGAACTCGCGCGTGCCGTCCAGCGGGTCAACGAGGAAGTGCGCCCCGGCGGGCAGCGCGGTACGGCCGTGCAGCGACTCCTCGGACACCACCTCGGCCTCGGGGAACAGGCGCTCCAGCTCGCGCCGGATCAGCGCATCGGCGCGCAGGTCGGCCTGCGTCACCGGCGAACGGTCGGCCTTGGTCTGCTGGCCGACGTCCGCCTGTCGATAGACCACCATGACCTCGCCAGCCGCCTGCTCGACGACGCCGCACAGCGCGGCCAGCGCCTGCCCCGTCGCGCCGGGCAGCCAGGGAAGTCCAGGGGCGCTCATGCCTAGCTGGCCTCGTCCAGCGCGGCATCCAGGCGGTCCGGGTCCAGGCGCGCGCGGCTGGCAGGCAGCAGTTCGAGCACGCCATCGCGCTTGAGCTGGCTGACCAGGCGGCTGGCGGTTTCGAGGGCGATGCCGAGCATGTCGCCGATCTGGTCGCGCCGCGGCAGCCAGATCATCCCGTGCTCGTCGGCGTGGCGCACCAGCACGGCCAGCAGCTTGAGCATCCGCCGCCGCGCCGGCCCGGTGCTGAGGTCGGCCGACCAGGCCTCGGCCTCCTCCAGCGCCTGGTGCCAGCGGCGCATCAGCTCGCGCAGCAGCGCCGCCTCGGCCTCGCCGAGGTGGTCGACCAGCGTTGCCGGGATGCGGCACACCTCCACCGGCGTGCAGGCCACGGCGTCGTCCATGTAGCGCCGCCCGAGCAGCGCCTCCTGCCCGATCAGATCGCCCCGGCCGGCCACGCGCACGATGCGGCGCTCGCCCGACTCCGACACCCGCTCGAAGCGCACGATGCCCGAGCGGATGGTGTAGACCGCATCGCCCTGGCGTCCGCGGCCGTACAGCACGGCTTCCGCCGGCAGCGAGGGCGAACCGATGTGGGCGTGGATGCGCTCCAGCGAGGCCAGGTCCAGCGCGCCGAACAGGGCGGTGCGACGCACCTCGCAGGCGGCGCACACCCGCGCCTGCGGGTGGCTCATCGCCTCCTGAAGGAACAGCGGAACGGTCTTCGTCGACATGGTGCGCACACTCCGTGACGTTTCGTGGCCGGTGCAGAGACCGCCGGATCCGGGCATGCGGGCCGGATCCGTCGATGATACGGGCGCGGTGGCGTGGAGCCGGGCACGCAAAATAGGGAACGTAGGGAATGGCCGCCCGGGCGGCGCATCAGGAGCATGGCCACATGGACAGACCCAGCGCCGGCGACGGCGCCATCGTGATGGTGGGGATCGTCGGGCTCGGACAGATGGGCAGCGGCATGGCCGCGAGCCTGCTGCGCGCGGGCGTCACAGTGCTCGGGCACGACGTGGACGCGTCACGCCGCGCACAGGCGGCCGCGTTGGGCGTGCAGGTGCACGACACGCTCGCGCCGGTGCTCGCGCAGGCCGACCGGCTGGTCTTCTCCCTGCCCTACGCACGCGACGTCGAAGCGGTGGCCACGGCGCCGCAGGGCCTGCTGCAGCGCCGCGACCGCCGCGTCATCGTCGTCGACACCTCCACCTCCGACCCGACGACCACGCGTCGCCTGGCCGCCACGCTGGCCGCCGCCGGCCACGGCCTGCTGGACGCACCGGTCAGCGGTGGGCCGTCGGGCGCCCTGGCAGGCACGCTGACGATGATGGTCGGCGGCGAGACCAGCGATCTCGAGGCCGCGCGGCCGGTACTGGACGCGCTGGCCGCGCGCGTCGTCCACGTCGGCTCGAGTGGGGCGGGCAACGTCGCCAAGCTGGTCAACAACCTGCTCGTGGCGCAGCACCTGATCACCGCACAGGAGGCCTTGCGCCTGTCCGAGGCCGCCGGCCTGCCGGCGCAGGCCGCCCTCGAGGTGGTCAACGCCGCCACCGGCCGCAGCGCCGCCACCGAGGCCATGGTGCCGCGCTGGGTGCTGCCCGGCGCCTTCGACAGCGGCTTCACGGCGGGCCTGATGCGCAAGGACGTGACGCTGGCGCTGGCGCTGGCGCAGGAACTGGGCCTGGACCTGCCACTGGCGCAGGCGGGTGCACAGCTTTGGGAGGCGGCGCGGCCGCGCCTGCCCGACGCCGCCGACTTCACCCGCATGGCCGACTTCCGCCACCCACCCACCGAGCCACGATGAGCCCCGACGCCGACCGCCTGCACACCCTGTTGTCCCCCCTGCTGCCGGGCGGTCGCCCGGGCAGCTTCATCGCCGGCGAGGTGGTCGAAGGCCACGGCGAGCCGCTGGAACTGGTCAACCCGGCCGACGGACGCCCGCTGGCGCACTACGCCGACGCCGGAGCGGCGGTGGTCGAGCAGGCGATGCAGGCGGCCGCGCCAGCGCAGCGCGCCTGGGCTGCACAGACCGCCGCAGCCCGCGGCCGGGCGATGTGGGAGACCGGCCGCCTGGTGCGCGCCCGTGGCGAAGAGCTGGCCGCGCTCGAATCGCTGACCGCTGGCAAGCCGATCCGGGATGCGCGCGCCGAGGTCGCCAAGGTCGCGGAGATGTTCGAGTACTACGCCGGCTGGTGCGACAAGCTGCACGGCGAGGTGATCCCGGTGCCCACCAGTCACCTCAACTACACGCGGCACGAGCCCTTGGGCACGGTGGTGCAGCTGACGCCGTGGAACGCGCCGCTGTTCACGGCCGGCTGGCAGATCGCGCCGGCGGTGTGCGCCGGCAACGCGGTGGTGCTCAAGCCCTCGGAGTTGACGCCGCTGAGCACGCTGGCGCTGGGCGTGCTGTGCGAGCAGGCCGGGATGCCGCGCGGGCTGGTGTCGGTGCTGGCGGGCTCGGGCCCGGCCACCGGGGCCGCCGCGGTGTCGCATCCGCAGACCCGGCTCGTGGTCTTCGTCGGCTCGGCCGCCACCGGCGCGGCCATCGCCGCGCAGGCGGCGCGCCAGGTCGTGCCCTGCATCCTCGAGCTGGGCGGCAAGTCGGCGAACATCGTCTTCGACGACGCCGACCTCGACCGCGCGCTGCTCGGCGCACAGGCCGCGGTCTTCGCCGGGGCCGGGCAGAGCTGCGTGGCCGGGGCACGGCTGCTGGTGCAGCGCGGCGTCTATGAACGGCTGGTCGAGCGCCTGGCCCTGGCCAGCGCACGCATCCCGGTGGGCGCACCCGCCGAGGCGTCGACCCAGGTCGGGCCGATCCAGAACCGGCGCCAGCTCGACCGCATTTCCACCCTCGTGGAGGCCGCGCGCCGCGACGGCGCGCAGCTGCGCAGCGGCGGGGGCTGCCCCGCAGGGCTGCGCGACAGCGGCGGCCACTACTACGCGCCGACGCTGCTGGACGGCGTGGGCCCGCAGGCGCCGATCGCGCAGGAGGAGGTCTTCGGCCCGGTGCTGGTGGCGCTGCCCTTCGACGACGAGGACGAAGCCGTCGCGCTGGCCAACGCCACGCCCTACGGTCTGGCCGGCGCCGTCTGGACGCGCGACGTCGGCCGCGCGCACCGCATGGCCGCCGCGGTGCGCGCTGGCACCTTCTGGGTCAACGGCTACAGGACGATCCACGTGATGTCGCCCTTCGGCGGCTTCGGGCGCAGCGGCCACGGCCGCTCCTCGGGCCGCGAGGCGCTGGCTGCCTACACCCAGACCAAGAGCGTGTGGGTGGAGACGGCAGCGCAGCCGGCCACCCCCTTCGGCGTGGCCGTGCCTGGCTGAGCCGAGTCGCCGTCCACGCCGCAGCCGCCTCCCTCGCAGCCGGCGAGATCGTCAGGCCAGCAGCGACGGCGTCTGCGCCGCCAGCGCCGCCTTGCGCGCGGTGGCGCTGCCCAGCAGGGCGAAGCCCAGCGTGGCATCGCTGTCGTCGCGGAACACGGCCTCGCACCCGGCGGCGTCCTGGGTGACCTGCCACCGCCCGGCGGCACCAGCGGCCGGCGGGCAGACGACGGCCGGGCAGGCGGGCGTCTTCACCGTCACCGGCATCACCGGATAGACCAGCGGGGTGGGCGTGCCGGCCAGCGTCGCGGCCAGAGCCCGCGCCTGCGCCATCAGCGGCATCACATAGGGCAGGTTCAGGCCCTCGACCTCGGCGCAGTCGCCGATGGCGTGGATGCCTGCCGACGAAGTCGACAGGTGGCGGTCGACGACGATGCCGCGCTGCACCGCCAGCCCGGACGCGCGCGCCAGCGCCACGCGCGGTGCCAGCCCGACGGCCGACAGCACGAGGTCGGCGTCCAGCGTGCGCCCGTCGGACAGCGTCAGGCGCAGCCGGCCCTGCGCGCCGTCGGCGGGGGCTGCATTGACGCGCTGCGCCGATGCGCCGAGCATGAAGGCCACGCCGGCGGCCTCGAGCCTGGCGCGCATCCACGCGCCCGCCTCGGGCGGCAGCAGGCGCGCCAGCGGGCGGTCGGCCAGGTCCAGCACCACGGGGCGGATGCCACGGGTCAGCAGATCGTTGGCGAACTCGCAGCCGATCAGCCCGGCGCCCAGCAGCGCCACGCTGCGCACGCCTTCGAGCGCGGCGGCAAAGCGCGCGTAGTCGTCCAGATCGTTCACCGACAGCACCGCGCCCGCCGCGTCGCCCGCCAGCGGCAGGCGGATCGGGTCGGCGCCGAGCGCCAGCACCAGGTCGCGCCAGGGCTGCGTGCGCCCGCCCGACAGGCTGAGCGTGCGGGCGGCCGGGTCGATGCCCAGCATCTCGGTGCGGTCCAGCACCGTGGCGCCGACCTCTGCAGCCATCTTGTCGGCCGTCTTCATCAGCAGCGTCTGCGCCGACTTGTTCGACGCCAGCGCATTCGACAGCATGGGCTTGGAATAGAAACCCGCCCCGTCGCGGCTGACGACGACCAGCGGGGTCTGCTTGTCGAGCTTGCGGAACTCGCGGGCCAGGTTCCAGCCCGCCAGACCGCTGCCGACGATGACGACCGGCGCTTCCATCGCTCAGATCTCGATCATCTCGAAATCGGACTTGGCCACCCCGCACTCGGGGCAGGCCCAGTTCTCTGGCACGTCAGCCCAGGCCGTGCCCGGGGCGATGCCGTCCTCGGGCGCGCCGAGGGCCTCGTCGTAGATGTAGCCGCAGACGATGCACTGGTACTTCTTCATGGGGATCTTCCTTTCTCGATGGAGGGACGACGGGTTCGGGTTATCTGGTGGTCAGGATTGTCGGAATCTCAGGAGGGCCGGCGTCGGGGGGCCGGGCCGCCGCCCCGCGACGCAGGGGCGCCCGTCTGCGACACCGCGGTCGGATGCCCCCGTCAGGCGGGCGCGGACCGAAGGCCGCAGTATCGGCGCATGATCGGCCGCGGACTCAGGCCGCGATCTTCTCCAGTGTGGCCCGGTAGTGGTTGGCGTGCCGCTCCTCCACCTTGGCCAGCGCGGCGAAGCGCTTGGCGGCCTTCTCCAGCACGGCCTGGAACATCTGCGCGTGCGCCTTCGACTCGGCGATCTGCTCGTCGATCTCGCGCACCGCCGCGTCGTGGCCCTCGGCCACCGCGGCGTGGCGGAAGCTCGGGTACATCTCGGTGTACTCGTAGGTCTCGCCCTCGATGGCGAGCTCGAGCGCCTTGGCCGGCGTCACCTTCGCGGCCGGGAACAGCAGGTCGGCGTGGCCGAAGGCGTGGAGGATCTCCTGCTCGGCGGTCTCCTCGAAGACACGCGCCGTGGCCTCGTCGCCGGCGGCGCGGCACAACTTGGCGAAGTAGCGGTACTTGATGTGGGCCATCGACTCGCCGGCGAAGGCGGCCTCGAGGTTCTTGACCGTGACCGATGCGGGGTCGTGGAAGGGGGTGCTCATGTCGCTGCTCCTGCGGGTGGTGAATCGGATGGGCCTCAGTCTAGGGAGCACGGAAAAATAAGGAAAGTCAATCGCGTTTATGACGTCGATAGCAAAAGACTTGCCGCCCACGGGCCGAGCCATCGGCGCGATCGGGATGTCACATCAGGGTTTGTCCGATACGGGCCGGCTTGACAGCGCCGGCCCGGAGTCACTACATTGCTGTGCTTCTATGCGGACCGGTATTCCGCATACAGGAACGGCAGGAGACACATGTCAGACCCCACGGCAAATTTCGGCGCCACGGGCCAGGGGCACGGGGCGCCGACCGGGCTGCGCAGCCTGGCGCGCTGGCTGAGCTGGAAGTCCGTGATCATCGGTCTGTGCGTGGCCTTCACGCTGTACATCGCGGTCATCCCGCTGGTCTTCCTCGTCTGGCAGAGTTTCTTCACGCCGCAGACGGCCACCCGCGCCGCGGAGTTCACCTTCGGCAATTACCTGAAGGCCTACGGCAGCAGCGACACCGCGCGGCTGTTCTGGAACTCGGTGAAGTTCGCCAGCGGCACGGCGCTGTTCGCCTTTGCCATCGGCGCGACGCTGGCGTGGATGAACGAGCGCACCAACACGCCGTTCAAGTCGCTGTTCTTCGCGCTGTCGCTGATCCCGCTGGTGATCCCGGGCATCCTGTTCACGGTGGCCTGGATCCTGCTGGGCAGCCCGAAGATCGGCATCGTCAACCTCACGCTGCAATCGGTCTTCGGCCTGAGCGGGCCGGTGTTCGACATCTACTCGATGTGGGGCATGATCTGGGTCGACGGCCTGCACTACTCGCCGATGGCCTTCCTGCTGATGACGGCGGCCTTCCGAGCGATGGACCCCTCACTCGAGGAGTCGGCGATGATGAGTGGCGCCGACGTCTTCCAGGTGCTGCGCCGCGTCACGCTGCCGCTGGCCTGGCCGGCCATCCTGGCCACCTTTCTGATCCTGTTCGTGCGCGCCATCGAGTCCTTCGAGGTGCCGGCGCTGCTGGGTCTGCCGGTGGGCATCCAGGTCTTCACCTCGTCGATCTACCAGGCCGTGCACCGCTACCCGAGCCAGATCGGTCTGGCCTCGGCCTACGCGATCACGCTGCTGCTGATCACCTCGGTGGGCATCTACTTCATCAGCCGCCTGTCGGCCAGCGGCAACAAGTACGCGACGATGACCGGCAAGGGCTTCCGGCCGCGCCAGATCGACCTCGGGCCCTGGCGCTGGGTGGCCGCGGCGGTGTTCATCGTGTACTTCGCGCTCATCGTGGTGCTGCCCTTCGGCGTGCTGCTGTGGTCGTCGCTGCAGAAGTTCTACTCGGTGCCGTCTTGGCAGGCGCTGCAGAACCTGACGCTGGACCCCTACCGCTTCGTCCTGACCTACCCCAACCTCACGCGCTCGGTGTGGAACAGCCTGCTGCTGAGCTTCGGCTCGGCCACGCTGATCATGCTCATCACCTCGGTGATCTGCTGGATCGTCGTCAAGACCAAGCTGCCCGGTCGCTGGCTGCTGGACAACCTGGCGTCCATGCCCATGGTCTTCCCGGGGCTGGTGCTGGGCCTGTCGCTGATGATCTTCTACCTGAACGTGGACGTCGGTGTCTACGGCACGATGTGGATCCTGTTCATCGCCTACGTGACGCGCTTCATGCCCTACGGCCTGCGCTTCAACACCACGTCGATGCTGCAGATCCACAAGGAGCTCGAGGAGTCGGCCTCGATGAGCGGCGCCTCCTGGCTGACCACCTTCCGCCGCATCGTGCTGCCGCTGCTCAAGCCCGGGCTGCTGGCCGGCTGGATCTACGTGATGATCGTCTCGATCCGCGAACTGTCGAGCTCGATCCTGCTGTACAGCCCCGGCACCGAGGTGATCTCCATCATCATCTGGGAGCTGTGGGAGAACGGGCAGTACGTCGAGCTGTCCGCGCTCGGCGTCATGTTCATCCTGATGCTGTTCGTGCTGGTGATGATTTCGCAGGCCGTGGGCCGCAGGTTCGGGATCAAGGAATGACGTCGTGCTGAAGGTCGAGTCTCTCTACACCGAGTACAAGAACGAGCTGGGCCAGCCGGTCAAGGCAGCCCAGGACGTGAACATCGAGGTCCCCGAGGGCCACTTCTTCACCCTGCTGGGGCCCAGCGGCTGCGGCAAGACGACGACGCTGCGGTCGATTGCCGGGCTGGAGCGTCCGGTCAGCGGCGAGATCTCGGTCGCCGACGCCGTCGTCTACTCGGGCAGGCGCGGGGTGTTCGTGCCGCCCAACCAGCGCGGCTTCGGCATGGTGTTCCAGTCGTACGCGATCTGGCCGCACATGAACGTGTTCGCCAACACCGCCTTCCCGCTCGAGGTCGGCAAGAAGCGCTACTCGCGCGGCGACATCGAGGCCAAGGTGATGCGCGTGCTCAAGGCGGTGCAGCTCGACCACCTGCGCGACCGCGAGGCCACCAAGCTGTCCGGCGGCCAGCAGCAGCGTCTGGCGCTGGCGCGCGCCCTGGTCATGGAGCCGCGCCTGCTGCTGCTGGACGAGCCCTTGTCCAACCTGGACGCCAAGCTGCGCGAGCTCATGCGCTTCGAGCTCAAGCGCCTGCAGCGCGAGCTGAAGATCACCACCGTCTACGTCACGCACGACCAGAGCGAGGCGCTGGCCCTGTCGCACAAGATCGCCGTGATGGATGCCGGGCGCATCCAGCAGATCGGCACGCCGCGCGACATCTACGAGCGGCCGCAGACCACCTTCGTCGCCGACTTCGTCGGCACGACCAATTTCGTCGACGGCGACGTCATCGATGCCGAGGCCGACACCGGCTTCTTCCGTGTGCGCACCGGCCTGGGCACGCTGCGCGCCTTCAGCGCCGAGGCCCTGCGCGCCGGTGCCCGCGTCGTGCTGTCCATCCGCCCCGAGGACGTGGTCCTCAGCGAGGCCGAACCGGCCGGCGAGGTCAACGTGCTGTCGGGCAGGGTCGACCAGAAGGTCTTCCTCGGCGAGGCACTGGACTGGCAGGTCAAGGTCGGCGACCGCATCGTGCTCGCGCGCAGCCATCCTTCAATCCGCACCCCGATCGGCCAACGCACCTGGCTGCGCATCGACGCGAGCAAGTGCGTCGCCCTGCCGGTGGCCGCTGACGGCACGCCCGCCTGAACTTCCTACCGTCCGGCGTCCGACACGCCCCACGGCTGACACGACCCCAAGACCCCAAGACCCCGAGACCCTAGACCCCCATGGACGCAGACACCTCCCCGCAGGCCCCCACGCCCGCACCCGCCCCCAACGAGTCGCACTACCACAGCAAGAAGGACCGCGTCTTCGTGCGCGGCATCCAGGGCCAGTACAGCCTGAAGGACGAACTCGCGCGCCTGCGCTCGGTGCCGCGTGTGCGCCGCGGCACCGAGATCAAGTTCAACGACGGCCCGCAGGCCTTCAGCCGGCACTACGTCGAGCCCAAGGACGGGATGAGCCAGCTCTTCCACCTGCATCTGGAGGAGTACGGCCCGGGTGGACGCTCGCAGAAGCACGGCCACGTCAATGAAGCCGCCTTCTACATCCTGGACGGCGACGGCTACGAGATCCACGACGGCGTGCGCTACGACTGGACGGCCGGTGACATCGCCATCGTGCACAACAACTGCGTGCACCAGCACTTCAACGCCAGCAACACCAAGCCGGCGCGCGCCCTGGTCATCAAGACCAAGCCGATGTACATGTTCATGAATATGCTGTTCCAGAAGCAGGTCGAGCCGCGGCCGAGCGAGCCCGCGCCGGGCGGCGAGGGCTACCGCGTGCGCGAGGCCGAGGACAACTTCAACCATCCCGAGGACTGAGCCATGGCCTGGAGCGAATCGAAGGCCTGGGTGGCAGGCCAGCAGCAGCAACCGCTGTACCAGGCGCTGCTCGACGACGCCGCCGCGGCGCCGGCGCGCAACGCCAAGCGCAAGAAGATCGTCAAGCCCGAGGACATGCCCTGGGAGATGTCGCGCCAGGGCCTGCTCAAGCACCTGCTGAACGAGGCGATGAACACGCGCATGGAGACGGTGGACGCCTACATGCAGATCATCCCGCCGGGCAGCCGCTCGGGCAAGCACCGCCATCTGGCCGAGGAGTGCCTGTACGTCGTCGAAGGACGCGGCTACGACCTGCACCAGGACTGTGACGTGGAGATCACCGACACCTACCACTGGAAGCCGCAGGAGCGCATCCAGCGCTTCGAGTGGCAGGCCGGGGACGTCATCTACATCCCGCCCAACACCATACACCAGCACTTCAACGCCAGCCCGGACAAGCCGGTACGGCTGATCTCGGCCATCAACCGCATCTTCAAGGCCTGCGGCCTGAACGATCTCGAACAGCTCGAGGATGCGCCCGAGTACGACCCGACGAAGCGTCTGGATGCGCAGACCATCGCCGCCTTCCTGAAGACGCCTGCGAACCGCTGAAGCGCACAAAGACCGCCGCCTGACCACCATGACCGACACGCCCCGGAAGAACGCCCTCGTCTCCGACGCGGTGGCGAGCAAGTTCGCCACCGAGAAGGCCACGCCCTACACCCGCTGGATCGAGCAGGAGGGGCTGGACATCCTGAACTCGATGTACGTGCCGGACCTGCACACCGTCGAGCTCAAGCCCTGGGCGCGCCGGGGCGGGCGCGGCGTGTACCTCAACCACGACGCCTCGCGTACCTCCAACGACTGCTACGTCTGCGAGATCCCGGCGGGTGGGGAACTCGCGCCGCAGCGCCAGTTGTTCGAGGAGATGGTCTACGTGCTGGACGGGCGCGGCTCGACGACGGTGTGGAACGGCGCAGGCGCGCGCGTGAGCTTCGAGTGGAAGGCGGGGTCCATCTTCGCCATCCCGCTGAACACGATGCACCAGCACTTCAACGGCTCGGGCGCTGAAGCCGTGCGCTTCGTCTCGGTGACCAACGCGCCGGCCATCATCAACGCCTTCGGCGATCTCGACTTCATCTTCCACGCCGACCACGATTTCAAGAACCGCTTCGCCGGCGAGAGCAACTACTTCGCCAACGGCGGCGAGCAGAAAGGCCTGCTGCTCGACACCAACTTCGTCGCCGACGCGGTCAACCTGCCGCTGATCCCGGCCAAGGAGCGTGGCGCGGGCGGCGGCCACATCCGCTTCAGCATGGCCAAGGGGAGCATGAACAGCCACATCTCCCAGTTCCCGGTGGGCACCTACAAGAAGGCCCATGCCCACGGCCCGGGCGCGCACGTGATCATCATGAGCGGCGAGGGCTACAGCCTGATGTGGCCCGAGGGCGAGGAGCCACGCCGCTACGACTGGAAGGAGGGCTCGATGATCGTGCCCCCCAACATGTGGTTCCACCAGCACTTCAACACCGGCACGACGCCCGCGCGTTACCTGGCCTTCAAGGCCGAAGGGGTGTCGATCCGCAATGCCCAGGGCGTGCCCAAGGCCTGGATCAGCCGCCGCGTGGGCGGCGACCAGATCGACTACGCCGACGAGTCGCCGCGCGTGCGCGAGACCTTCAGTGAGGCACTCGCGCGGGTCGGCCTGGCGCCGCGGATGGACGCCGCCTACGAGGCCGAGCTCGCCGACCTGCCGCCGCAGGTGTCGCAAGACCGCAACGCATCGGGGAACGCCCCCGATTGACAGCGCGGCGGTGTCGTACCAAATTCGCAACCCTGTTCCGCAGTTCCGCTGAGCGGACCCTTGTTCCTTCATGCAGAACGCATCTCCCGCAGCCCCCAACCCCAGCAAGGATGGCCGACCATGGACAAGCGCACCTTCACCCGTCTCCTGACCGGCACCGCCGCAGCGGCCGCCCTGCCGCGCCTGAGCTTCGCCCAGGGCAAGACCTCGGTGGCCGACCTCGCCGGCTATGCCGGTGCCGACCGTGAGCAGCGCCTGGTCGACGGCGCGAAGAAGGAAGGCCCGCTGACCATCTACACCTCGGCGCAGACCGAGGACATGGGCGCGCTGGTGGCGGGCTTCCAGAAGAAGTACGGCATCAAGTGCACGATGTGGCGCGCCAGCTCCGAGAAGGTGCTGCAGCGCGCGGTGACCGAAGCCCGCGCCGGGCGCCACACGGTGGACATCCTCGAGACCAACGGCCCTGAGCTCGAGTCCATGAGCCGCGAGAAGATCCTGCAGGCGATCAAGTCACCCTACCTCGCGCAGGTCATCCCCGGAGCGCTGCGTCCTCACGGCGAGTGGGCGGGCACGCGGCTGAACGTCTTCGTCCAGGCCTACAACACCAAGGCCGTGAAGAAGGAAGAAGAGCCCAAGACCTGGGAGGACCTGCTGCACCCGCGCTGGAAGGGCCGCCTGGGCATCGAGGCCGAGGACCAGGACTGGCTGGCCGGCGTGTGCGCCGAGGTCGGCGAGGCCAAGGGGCTGGACCTGTTCCGCAACATCGTCAAGACCAACGGCATGTCGGTGCGCAAGGGCCACACGCTGCTGGCGCAACTGGTGGTCTCGGGCGAGATCCCGTTTGCGCTGACCGTCTACAGCTACAAGGCCGAGCAGTTCAAGGAGAAGGGCGCGCCGCTGGAGTGGCTGTCGATCGGCACGCCGATCGCGCGCGCCAACGGCGTGGCCGTGCCGCGCTCGGCGCCCAACGCGCACGGCGCCGTCCTGTTCTACGACTACGAGCTCAGCGAGGAAGGGCAGAAGATCCTGGCGAGCCGCGATTTCGTCGCCACGCACTCGAAGATCGCCAACCCGTTCAGCAAGACCGGTATCCGCCTGGTCGACTCGCAGAAGATGCTCGACGAGTACGACAAGTGGACCAAGGTCTACGGTGAGATCTTCGGCGGCGGCAAGGCCTGACCGCCCGACCGGCCCGACACCCAACGAGAGCACACGCGACCCAACGCGACCCAACGCTCCTGTCCGATCCCACCCGATTCCAGCCGATTCCGGAGGTCCTCCCATGAAACGTCGCACCTTGTGGCCCGTCGTCGCCAGCCTCGCGCTGGCGGGCAGCCTGCCGGCACTGGCGCAGTCGCCCCTGGCCACCTACGAGGGCCCGGACCGGATGGAGCGGATCGTCGCCGCGGCCAAGAAGGAAGGCTCGCTGACGCTGTACACAACGATCGCCGAGAAGGATCTGCCCACGCTGATCAAGCCATTCGAGGCGCGCTACGGCGTCAAGGTCAACGTCTGGCGCGCCGGCACCGACAAGGTGCTGCAGCGCACGCTGGCCGAAGCCGCGGCCAACCGCAACGACGTCGACGTCATCCACTTCGGCGCGCCCGAGATGGAGGCCCTGGCGCGCGAGAAGATCCTGCAGCCGGTGAACTCGCCGGCCTACAAGGACCTGGTGTCGGGATCGGTGCCGGCGCACCGGCAGTGGGCGGCCACGCTGCTGTCGGTGTGGGTGCAGGCCTACAACACCAATGCCATCCGCAAGGCCGACCTGCCGCGCACCTACCAGGACCTGCTCGACCCGAAGTGGAAGGGCAAGCTCGGCATCGAGGCCAAGAACCAGGACTGGTTCCAGACGGTGGTCGACCTCAACGGCGGCGGCGACAAGGGCCTGAAGTACTTTTCGGATCTGGTGGCGACCAACGGCCTGTCGATCCGCAGCGGGCACACGCTGCTGAACAACATGGTGGTCTCGGGCGAGGTGCCGATGGCGCTGACCGTCTACAACTACATGCCGGAGCAGGCCAAGAAGAAGGGCGCGCCGATCGACTGGTTCGTCATCGAGCCGGCGGTGGCGCGGTCGAACGCGGTGGGCGTTGCCCGTAAGGCCCCGCGCCCGGCCGCGGCCCTGCTGTTCCACGAGTTCATGCTGACCGAAGCCCAACCGCTGCTGCAGAGCATCTTCTACATCCCGACCAACACCTCGGTGGAAACCCCGCTGAAGGGCGTGCGCATCCTGATCACCGACCCGGCGCGCACGCTGGACGAAGCGGAGAAGTGGACCAAGCTGATGGAGGACACGGTGATCAAGCGGGTCGCCCGCTGAACGCCTGAGGACGTCCCCGGGTCGGGAAGCCCTGGCGCGGTCCGGCCCATTCGCGACCGACCCGATCACCAGCCGGCTGCCGCGGAGCGCGCCATCGTGAACACCCAGGTCCTCCAGCACCCTTCGCCTGCGGCGCCACCCGCCGGCACGTCGAAGGAACTCTGGCTGATCACGCTCGGCCATGCGCTGACGCACTGGTACCCGGCCACCTTCTTCCTGCTGCTGCCCATCATCGGCCACGAGCTCGGCCTGAGCTTCAGCCAGATCGGGCTGATCATGACCTGCCAGTACATCGCTGGCGCGGTGGCCAATGTCCCCGGCGGTATCCTCGTCGACACGGTTGGCCGCAAGGGCCTGCTGATGGGGGTGTCGCTGTTCTGGGTCGGCTTCCCCTACCTGCTGATGGGCTTCACGCACAGCTACCTGATGCTGCTGGGCTGCGTGATGCTGGTCGGGGTGGGCAACAGCCTGTGGCACCCCACGGCCATCCCGACGCTGGCGCAGCGCTTTCCCGCGCGCAAGGGCTTCGTGTTGTCGCTGCACGGGATGGGGGGCAACGTCGGCGATGCGCTGGCCCCTCTGGTCGTCGGCGCCCTGCTGGCCGTGTTCACCTGGCGCGAAGTCGTGGCGCTGAACGTGCTGCCCGGCCTGGTGATGTCGGTGCTGATCCTGGCGATGCTCGGCACGCTGTCGCTGGGCTCGCGGGCACGCAAGGCGGCCAGCGGCGGCGCCACGGAAGGGCAGTCCTGGGCGTCCTACCGGCAGGGCCTGCGGGACCTGATGCGCAACCGCAGCCTGGTGCTGCTGTCCACCAGCGGCGCCTTCCGCTCTATGACGCAGAACGCGCTGCTGACCTTCCTGCCGCTGTACCTCGCGCGGGAGCTGGGCTACTCGACCATGGCCGTGGGCCTGGCGCTGTTCCTGCTGCAGGCCGCCGGCTTCGCCGCCTCGCCCGTGGCCGGCCACCTGTCCGACCGCGTGGGCCGGCGCAGCGTGCTGACCGGCACGATGGTGATGGTGGCCGTGGTGCTGGTGGCCATGGCCTTCGCGGGGCAGTCGGCCTTCTTCGTGCTGCTGGTGGCCGCACTGGGTTTCTTCCTCTACGCGATCCGCCCGGTGATCCAGGCCTGGACACTGGAGGTCACGCCCAAGCACATGGGCGGCAGCAGCATCGGCATCCTGTTCGGCGCGCAGTCGCTGGGTTCGTCGGTGGCGCCACTGGTCGGGGGCCTGATCGCCGACCGCTGGGGCCTGCCGTCGACCTTCCACTTCCTGGCCGCCACCATCGTCTGCGCCAGCGTGCTGGTGCTGTGGACGCCCCGGGAGACGGCCAACCGATGAGGTCCTTCATACGGAACGCCGTTCCATCTGGAGGAAAACCCGTCACAATACCGGCATGATGGGAATGCAAGAAAAACCCGCTGAGGACGCGCCCGGAAGGTTGTCCTCGGTCGCCTCTGCCCTGATGGTGCTGAAAGCGTTCTCGGCCGAGGAAGCCGAGATCGGCATCAGCGCGCTGGGCAAGCGGCTGGGGCTGGCCAAGAGCACGGTGCACCGCCTGGCGGTGACGCTGGCCTCCGAGGGCTTCCTCGAGCAGAACCCCGAGACAGGGCGCTACCGCCTGGGCCTGGCCCTGTTCTCGCTGGGCGCGCTGGTGCGCAAGCGCATGGACGTGTCGAACGAGGCCCGCCCGCTGCTGGGTGCGCTGCGCGACAAGACCCAGGAGGCCGTGCGTCTGGCGATCCTGTCGGGCGACCAGATCGTGTTCCTCTACAACCTCGAGAGCTCGCAGGCCATCGGCATCATGACCTACATCGGCGCCCAGAGGCCCGCGTACTGCACGGCCGAGGGCCGCGCCATGCTGGCCTTTGCGCCCGCGGGACAGCGCGCGGCCGTGATCGGGCGTCCGCAGGTGGCGCGCACGCCGAAGACGCTGATCGAGCCCGCGGATCTGCAGCGTGCGCTCGACGATGTCCGCGCGGCCGGCTACGCCGTGGACGACGAGGAGTGCGAGGTCGGCGTGCGTGGGCTCGGTGCGCCCGTGCGGGACCTCTCGGGCCGCGTGGTGGCCGCCGTCGGGCTGGCCGGCCCGGTGCAGCGCCTGACGAAGAAGGACCTGCGCGCCCTGGCGCCCGAGGTCGTCGGCACTGCCGACGCCGTCTCCGCCCGACTGGGCTATCGGGTCTGATGACGATGATCCCTCCCGCCACCCCTTCCGCCACCGCCCACGCCATCCGCATCGCCGGCACCGAACAGAGCTTCGACTGCGCCGGGGATGACACGCTGCTGCGCGCTGCACAGCGTGCAGGGCTCGGCTTTCCCTACGAGTGCAATACCGGCGCCTGCGGCAACTGCCGATTCGAGCTTGTCGAAGGGGAGATCTCCACCGCCTGGCCCGAGGCACCGGCCTGGAGCGAGCGCGACCGGCAGCGCCGCCGCCACCTGGGCTGCCAGTCGATGCCGCTGGGGCCCTGCACCGTCAAGCTGCGTCTGGCGGCGCCCTACGCCCCCGTGCACCGCCCCTTGCGCACAGCCGCCGTGCTCGAATCGCGCCGCGCCCTCACCCACGATCTGCACGAGTTCCGCTTCCGCTGCGCGCAGCCGCTGGCCTTCGAGCCGGGCCAGTACGCGCTGGTGCAGATGCCCGGTGTGACCGGCCCGCGCGTGTGGTCGATGAGCAACGCCGCCCCACCCGGAGCCCCCGGCGACGTGCTCGAGTTCCAGGTCCGCCAGGTCCCGGGAGGGCAGGGGTCGCAGGCCCTGTTCGCCATGGCACCGGGCACCGGCGTCGAGATCGACGGCCCCTACGGCATGGCGTGGCTGCGGCGCGACGCCGAGCGCGACCTGCTGTGCCTGGCCGGCGGCTCCGGGCTGGCGCCGATGATCTCGATCGCGCGCGGCGCCCGTGCCGAGCCGCGCCTGGCCTCGCGCCACGTGCACTTCGTCTACGGCGGCCGTACGCCGGCCGACCTGTGTGGCGAGGCCCTGCTGCGCGCCCTGCCGGGATGGGGTGAGCGGATCTCCTACCACCCCTTCGTGTCGTCGCCACCCCCGGACTGGCAGGGCCCGTCGGGTCTGGTGCACGAAGGCGCACGGTCTTTGTTCGGCGACCGCTTGCGTGACTTCGAGGTGTACTTCGCAGGCCCGCCGGCGATGGCGCAGGCCGTGCAGCGCATGCTGCTGGACGCGGGCGTGCCGCCGGAGCAGCAGCATTTCGACTCGTTCTACTGAGCTACACGACGCGCCCGACCCGGCGCACGCAGCGATGACCCCCTCCCGCCCGTCCCACAGCCTCAAAGACCACCAGTGGGGCTCCAACCTCGACGACCACGTGCACGCCGAGGGCGAGGAGTCGGACCACGACCACGACCATGACCACGACGACATGAAGGCCGAGCCCGGCTCGCCCGACACATCGCTGTGGAAGCAGGACAACGTGGTGCTGCACAGCGTGGGCATCGACATCGGCTCCTCGGGCACGCAGGTCGTGTTCTCCAAGGTGCACCTGCAGCGTGTGTCGGACCAGTTGTCCACGCGCTACGTGGTGCTGTCGCGCGAGCCCCTGCACCAGTCGCCGATCTCGCTGACGCCCTACCTCAGCGACACGCAGATCGACGCCCGCGCCCTGGGCGAGATCATCGAGTCGGCCTACACGGCCGCGGGGCTGCACCCGGACGAGATCGACGCGGGCGCGGTCATCCTCACCGGCGAGGCGCTGCGGCGCGAGAACGGCGAGGCCATCGCGGCCATGCTGGCCGACCAGGGCGGCGAGTTCGTCTGCGCCACCGCCGGGCACCACATGGAGTCGATGCTCGCGGTCTACGGCTCGGGTGCGGCGCGCCGGTCCTTCGACGAAGGCACGCGCCTGCTGAACATCGACATCGGCGGCGGCACGACCAAGCTCGGTCTGGTCGACAAGGGCGAGCTCGTCGCCACCGCCGCCGTGCACACCGGCGGGCGCCTGCTCGTCGTCGACGACACGGGCCGGATCACCCGCCTGGACCCGGCAGGGCGGGCCCACGCGCGGCGCGTCGGCTTCGACTGGCAGGTGGGCTCGGTGGTGACGAGCGTGCAGCTCGACCAGGTGGCCGCCGGCATGGCAGACGCCCTGGTGCGCGTGCTGACCCAGCGCTTCACCGTCGACGACCTGCGCGAACTGCTGCTGACCGACCCGATCGAGGGCCTGGACGGGATCACCGGGATGATATTCTCCGGCGGGGTGGGCGAGTACGTCTACGACCGCGAGCCCCGGGACTTCGGCGACCTCGGCAGGCGCTTCGGTCGCGCCCTGCGCGCGCGCATCGACGCCGGGGCGCTGCCCTGGCCGCTGCTGCCGGCCGGCGAGTGCATCCGCGCCACCGTGCTCGGCGCCTCCGAGTACAGCGTGCAGCTCAGCGGCAACACCACCTACATCTCGGCGCCGGTGCGGCTGCTGCCGCGCCGCAACCTGCAGGTCGTGCCGCTGGGCCTGACGCTGGGCGAGACGATCGACCGCGCCGAGGTGGCCGGCGCGTTGAAGCGGGCCTTCACACGACACGACCTGAGCGAGGGCGCGCAGGACGTGGCCGTGTCGCTACGCTGGAGCGGTGCCCCCGCCTTCCGGCGCCTCAGCGCGCTGGCGCTGGGCCTGGTCGACGCGATGCCCCGCACCGTGGCCGAGGGGCGCCCGCTGTACGTGGTCGCCGACGGCGACATCGCGCTGACGCTGGGCAGCCTGCTGAAGGAAGACCCGCGCGTGCAGGGCGAGGTGCTGGTGATCGACGGCATCACGCTGTGGGGCTTCGACTACATCGACCTGGGCCGCATCCGCATGCCCTCGCTGACGGTGCCGGTGACGATCAAGTCCCTCGTCTTCAGCGAGGACCCTCGCTCGCACGGCAAGTCCGATTTCTCCGAGTGGCATCACCACGGCGACGGGACGATGCACCGGCACGCCCACACGGGGGGTCACCACCACCACCACCACGGTCACGGCCACAGCCACAGCCACAGCCACAGCCACAGCCACAGCCACAGCCACGATCACGATCACGATCACGATCACGATCACGATCACGATCACGATCACGATCACGATCACGATCACGGGCACGGGCACGGGCACGGGCCACAGCATCGCCACAGTCATGCTGATGGCGCTGCGCACGACCACGGTCACGGTCACGTGCACGCGGACGCAGACGCCGACGCGAGCCAGGACACTCGCTCGGTCGCTGCCGTGGCGCACACCTCACCACACGCAAAGGACCTGCCTTGAGC
>Ga0172376_10002947_pt1 | contig 20525 bp, 22 predicted proteins | sample Lak35m_FD_121114 | JGI IMG/M metagenome (GOLD analysis project Ga0172376, IMG submission 121114) | Freshwater microbial communities from Kabuno Bay, South-Kivu, Congo - kab_092012_35m | ecosystem: Environmental > Aquatic > Freshwater > Lake | place: Democratic Republic of the Congo: South-Kivu... | reverse complement strand
TCGTCGCCCCGCGGGGGATCACGCCGGCCTATACCGCCTACTACAGCCCGGGGAACCCGGCTTTCGATACCGTCGCGGTCGCCGCGGCGGCCGCCTCTCCCGACATCGTGATTCTCGCCGACCCCGGAAGGAACTCCGTCTCTTTCCTGAAGCGGCTCCGCGAGGTCGCGCCCGCGCTCCCCGCGCTCTCCGTCGGCGGCGCGCTGGGGGACGTCCGGCTGGCCGCCTCCGTTCCGCTCTCCGCCCCGGTCTACGTGCAGGCCGCCGCGTGGCGCGGCGTCTCCCCCGCCGCGACGGCGTACGTCGAGCGGTACGAGCGCCGGTACGGGGCGCCGCCCGTCGGGTACAGCGATACGCTTCCCTACGACGCCGTCATGGTGCTCGCCGCCGCCTGGCGCAAAGCGGGAAGCGCCGCGTCCGAAGCCGTCGTGCCGGTCCTCGAACACGGGACGTTCGCGGGAGCGGCGGGCCATTACCGGTTTGACACCGCCCACCAGGCGATCTGGGGAACCGAGCCCGGCGCGTTGCGGGGGACCTTCGTGCGCTGGGAACGCGGCGGCGCCAGGATCGTCTTCCCCCTGCGATAGCACACCGCTCCGTGGCATCCCCCCTTTCCCAGGTTCTCCTCGACGGCCTTTTCGCCGGCGGGACGTACGCCTTGATGGCGGCGGGGATGGCGCTGATCCTCGGCGTGGTCAAGGTGATCAACCTTTCCCACGGGGCCTTCTTCACGCTGGGGGCCTACGTCGCCTACGCGCTCGCCGAGCGGGGGGTCGGAACTCCGCTCGCCGCGGCGTCTCTCGCCGCGGTCATCGCCTTCGCCTTCGGTGTCTTCCTCGGTAAAAGTTTCGTCAACCCGGTCCGAAGCCACCCGTTCGCCCTGCCGGTGGGAACGCTCGCGTGCGCCCTGCTGTTCGAGCAGGCGGCGCAGATGGTCTGGGGACCTCATCCCCTTTCGATCGAGGCGGACGCTCCATGGATCGGTCCCGGCGGGCTCGTCGTCCGACGATGGGGGGTGATCGCGTTCCTCTCCTCCGCGACGCTGCTGGGGGGGCTTCAATGGATCCTCTCCGCGCGTCCCGGGCTGCCGCTTCGCCTGATCGCGGAGGACGAGGAGATCGCCGGCTCGCTCGGGATGGACGTGGAGACGATCCGCTACCTGACGTTCGGCGGCGCCTGCGCGATGGCGGCCGCGGCGGGCGCCCTCCTCTCCCCTTCCGGAGCGGTGACGCCGACGATGGGGCGCGCCCCGCTCCTGCTCTCCCTGGTCGTGGTGATCGTCGCCGGGATGGACTCCGTCCCGACGATCTTCCTCCTCTCCATCGGGCTGGGAATCTTCGGCAACGCGTGCGCCTGGTTCCTCTCCCCCCAGTGGTCGTACATCGCCCTGCTCGCCGCCGTCTGCCTGCTCCTGTCGGCGCGCCCCGAGGGAATCGTCGCGCTGTCCGGGAGGCGGGATTGAGGGACGCGGTCTCCTTCCGCGGGGGTTGGCTGGCGGCCGGGATCGGCCTGCTCCTGCTCTTTCCGCTCTCCTCCCCCGACGCGTTCTTCCTCGACGTGTTCACGACCGGGTTGCTGCTGGCCGCGTTCGCGGCGTCGTGGGACGTGGTCGGCGGCATCTCGGGGCAGATCACGCTCGGGCACGCCCTCCCGTTCGGGGCGGCGGCGTACGCCTGCGCGTTGCTCACGAGCCTCGCGGGGTGGCCGCTCCCCCTGGCGGTGGCGGCGTCGGTCCTCCTGGCCGCCGTGGTCGGGGCGGGGATCGGAGCGCTCTCGGCGCGGCTGTCCGGCCCGTTCGTGGCGCTGCTCACCCTCGCCCTGGGCGAGATCGCGCACGAGGCGGCCGTCGGGAACACCCTCCTCTCCGGGCCGGGGGGGTACGCGTGGGGCGGCGAGGGAGGGATCCCCGTCACCCTGCCGTGGCAAGACCCGCCCCCGTTTTCGTCGTATTACGCCGCCCTCGTCTTCCTGTGCCTGGCGACCTACGGCATGCTGCGCTTCTCGCGCTCGCGCGCGGGGCTCATCCTGCGCGCGGTCGCAGGGTCCCCGATCACGGCCCAGGCGTCGGGGGTCCCGATCGCCCGGATACGGCGGCTGGCGTTCACCGTCGGATCCGCCTTCGCGGGAGCGGCGGGAGCGGGGTTCGCCCTGCACGTGGGACGCGCCACGGCGGCCGACCTCTCCCTCGAACTCTCCTTTCAGGCCGCCACCTTCGCCGCCGTGGGGGGGCGCGGGACGATCGTGGGGCCCGTCGTCGCGGCGCTTGTCCTCCACGTCCTCTTCCAGGGGCTGTCCCTGCCCTCCTCCGCGCGGGTCCTGCTCTACGCGCTGACCTTGCTGGTGACCCTGCGGTTCTTCCCCGGGGGGGTCGTCGGAACGGCGCGTACCCTGGCCTCGCGGCTCGGCAGGAAAGCGGGACCGCGGCCGCCACGCCCGAACGGCCGGAACCGGAACGGGGAGGGAACACCGTGAACGAGAACACGCTGCTGTCGGCGGAAGGGATCTCGAAATCGTTCGGCGCCACGCGGGTCCTCTCCGGGGTCACCCTGTCGGTCGCCCCGGGGGAGCCGGTGGGACTGTTCGGCCCGAACGGGTCGGGAAAGACCACGCTCGTCAACATTCTCTCGGGGCTTCTTCTCCCCGACGCGGGCACGGTCCGGTTCGACGGGAAGGAGATCACCCGGCTTCCCCTCGACGCCCGGTACCGGCTCGGCATCGCGCGGACCTTCCAGATCCCCCACCCGTACCCCGCCCTCTCGCTCCACGAGGCGTTGGACGTCGCCGTCAACGCGGGGAGATCGAAGGAAGGAGGCGGTTCCGGAAAGGACGGTGAGGGACCGGTCGAGGATCTGCTCGAACGGACGGGGCTGTTCAACCAGCGGTTCGTGCCGTGCGCCCAGCTGTCCCAAGGGTGCCTCCGCCGCCTCGAGTTCGCGCGGGCGCTGGCGTGCCGGCCGAAGCTTCTGATCCTCGACGAGATCTTCTCCGCCCTTTCGGCCGCGGACGAAGGGGATCTGACGGCGCTGCTGCGCGCGGCGAACCGCGACGAGGGGACGGCGTTTCTGCTGGTCTCCCATAATCCGCCGCTGCTGAAAACCCTCTGCGGACGCATCCTCGTGCTCGAGGAGGGGCGGATCGTGCGGGAGAGGACCAAATAGTGCCCGCGGGAACCTCCACCCTCAAGGTGCGCGACCTCACCGTCGCCTTCGGAAAGGTGGTGGCGGTGCGGGACGTCTCCCTCACCGCGCGGCAGGGGGAGGCGGTGGCGATCTTCGGCGCCAACGGATCGGGGAAGACCACCTTCCTCAAGGCGGTGGCGGGCCTGGTCCCGGCCACGCGGGGAAAAATATCCTGGCGGGGCGAGGACGTGACGACGCTTCCGTCCCATGAGCGGGCCGCGCGGGGGATACGGTACGTCTCCGATCGCGCGCGGGTCGCGAAGCGGATGACCGTCCTCGAGAACCTCGAGGCCGGCGCGTGGCTTCTCCCCTCCTCCCGGTGGAGCGCGGCGTGCGAGCGCGTGTTTTCCCTCTTCCCCGCGCTGGCGGAAAAAGCGCGCTCCCCCGCGGGGGTGCTGTCGGGCGGGGAGCGCCAGATGCTGATCCTCGGGCGGGCGCTGGTGGCGGAACCGACGCTTTTCCTGATGGATGAACCGTTCCTCGGGCTCTCCCGGGAGGTCCGCGACCGGCTCCTCTCCGTGATCGAGGAAACGTTGAAGGGGCGGGCGACGATCCTCTTCGCCGAGCACGACGTGGAAGGGGCATTCCGGCTCCTCGACCGGCACGTCCTTTTCCGGAACGGCTCCCTGGTCCACGAGGGGGTCCGGTCGGACGTCGCCGACGCGAAGGAGCTGGGTTCGCTGCTATATCAGCATTTCCGGACGAAAGGATAACCGATGAGCGGGAAGACGGGCGGGGAACAGGGGAGCGGGAAGAGAAAACCGGTGGCGGTAACGGTGACGCTGCCGGCGGCGCTGGCCGATCAGTTGACGGAGTTCTGCCGCAACTGCCGCGTGACGCGGGAGATCGTGGTGGAGCGCGCGCTCATCGAGTATTTCCGCGAGGGCGAAATGAGCCACTGAGCGCAGCGTGACCGGCGGATTACCTCCCGCCCCGTTTCAGGTCGATGAGAACCATCTTGATGATCGCCTTGACCGTCTCGAACACCCCGACCCCCGTGGCGGCCGACGCCTCGAACTCGGGGACGTTGCGCCGGTTGAGGAGCGCATGGAGCTCGGCCAGCGAGGCGACGTTCGGCAGGTCGCGCTTGTTGTACTGGATCACCATGGGGAGCCGGTCGGGATCGTACCCCTGTTCCCGGAGGTTCACCCGGAGGTTCTCCATCGACTCCTCGTCGGCGTCGACACGGGTGAGCTGCGAGTCGGCGCAGAAAACGACGCCGTCGACGCCTCGCAGAATGAGCCGCCGGCTGGCGTCGTAGAAGACCTGGCCGGGAACGGTGTACAGGTGGAAGCGCGTCTTGAAGCCGCGGATCTCGCCCAGCGACAGGGGGAGGAAGTCGAAAAAGAGGGTCCGCTCCGACTCGGTGGCGAGGGAGATCATCTTCCCGCGCGACTCGGGGCTCATCCGTTTGTAGATGAATTGCAGGTTGGTCGTCTTCCCGCACAGGCCGGGGCCGTAATAGACGATCTTGCAGTTGATCTCGCGGGAAGAGTAGTTGATGAACGACATCAGCGCCTGCCCGGGAATAATTTATGCGATCTCACTTGAACAGGCTCTCGATGTCGGCCTCGGTCAACTCCTCGATCCCCCCGGACTCCGCTTCGCCGGCCGCCAGCGCCGCTTCCATCACCATGGCGAGACGCGCCGTGGCCTGCCGGACGCGCAGACGGACCAGGCCGACCGAAGAACGCCGGCCGAAGACGACGACGAGGATGAGCCGCTCGGCCACGACGGAGAGGTGCATGTTGTCCCGCTCCCCTTCGTGGAAGAGGATGGAGAACTCCTTCTCCCCGATCAGGCTGGCGAGCCCTCCGGTCGCGGCGATGTTCCCCGCGGCGAGGGAGGCCAGGGACGTCGTGTCGAACCCGACGGCATCCCCGGCGGAAGCGAGGAGGGTTCCGTTCTTGTCGACCAGGAAGACGACCTTCGCGGAGGAGTCCGCGAGCAGCTTTCGGAGGATCGAAAGCAACGCCTCGTACTCCGTCTCCCGGAGGATGAAATTCCCCTGGCTCATAGGCGAAAAGATACCACAGCGCCCCCTAAAAAGAAAAAAGCAAGCCCCCCGACTGCGCCGCCTCGGAGGACGCGGCTCCGTTCGTGGCTCGCCGTGCGATGAACCTGCACGGCTGCGCTTTACACTCCGCCCCGCCTCCTGCGGCGGCTCCGCCGCGCGTGCCCTCCCCGTTGCCCTACCGCATGAACCGGGTGAGGAAGAGCGAGAGGTCGGGCCAGAAGATGATGACGAGGAGCGCCGCAGCCTGGGCGGCGACCATCGGTAGGACGGCCCGCGAGATCTCCTTCATCGGAATGCGGGCGATCCCGCAGGCGACGAACAGGTTGACACCGACCGGGGGTGTGATCTGGCCGATCGCCATGTTCACCGTCATCACGATCCCGAAGTGGACGAGGTCGATCCCGAGGGCGTTGACCACCGGCAGGAGGATCGGCAGCAGGATGTAGAAGATCGAGATGGCGTCCATGAAGCAACCGGCGACCAGGAGGACCCCGTTGATCAGCAGCAGTCCGACCGTCTTCCCGGTGGCCAGATGCATCAACCCGGAGGCGGCCGCGGCGGCGACGCCCGAGGTGTTGAGCACCCAGGCGAAGACCGAGGCGGTGCAGACGAGCAGCATCACCACCCCCGTGGTCACCCCGGTGTCGATCAGGATCCCGGGGAGGTCGGAGAGCGTAAGGTCCCGGTGGATGAAAAAGCCGACGATCACGCCGTAGACGACCGCGACGACCGCCGCCTCCGTGGCGGTGAAGATGCCTCCGTAGATGCCGCCGAGAATGATGAGGGGGGCGAGAAGCCCCCAGGCGGCGTCCTTGAACGCCGCGCCGATCTCCCGGAGGGATCCCCGCTTTTCCGCGCGGATGTTCGGGTCCTTCCCGAAGAGAAGGTACGAGACGGCGAACAGGGAGAGGCCGACCAGCGCCCCCGGCAGGATCCCGGCGATGAACAGCTTCGAGATGGAGGCGTTGGCCACCACGCCGTAGATCACGAGGGCGATCGACGGGGGGATGATGATGCCGATGCCTCCGCCGGCGGCCATCAGGGCCGCCGCGGAGCGCCGGTCGTACCCCGCCGCCACCATCCCGGGGATGAGGATCGCCCCCAACGCCGCCGTGTCGGCGGGACCGGAGCCGGAGATGCCGGCGAAGAAGATGGAGACGATCACCGCGACCATCGCCAGCCCGGCGGGGAACTGTCCGACCACCACCCGGGCGAGCCGGATCAGGCGTTCGGAGATCGCCGTCTTCGCGAGAAGGTTCCCCGCCAGGGTGAAGAACGGGATGGCCAGGAGGGTCCACGAGTCGGTCGCGCTCAGGAGCTGCTGGGGGAGGAGCTCCAGCGGGGCGAGGTCGAAGACGGTGATCGCCAGGACGCTCGAGATCCCCAGCGCCGCCGCGATCGGGAAGTTGAGGAAGAGGAGGAGCCCGAAGGAGCCGAACAGGAGGATCGGGACGTTCGGATCCATCAGGCCGCCCGCCGGTGCCGCGCCCACGCCTCGACGGCGCGGACGACGAACAGGAGCGAGCCGACGGGGACGGCGAGCCCGACGAACCAGCTCGGATACCCGAGGGACGCCATCAGCCGGTTCTCCATCTGCAGGGAGACGATCTTCGCTCCGTACCATGCGGTCGCGAGGAAGAAGGCGCCGCACCCGAGGAGGATCAGCGCGTCGAGAACGGCGCGCGCGCCGGCGGGGACCAGGTCGTACAGCAGCGAGAGCCCGAGGTGGGCACGGCGCTTCACCGCCGCGGAGGCCCCGAGGAAGGTGACCCAGACGAACATGTTGGGAACGAGCTGGTCGATGTAGGAAAGGGGGAGGGCGAAGACGTAGCGCGTGACCACGGTGACGAAGGTGATCGTCACCATAAAGAAGAGGAGGAGGCAAAGCGCCCCCTCCTCGACGTTGTCCCAGACTTTTCGGAGCAAAGCCGGAAGCGGCCGAACGCTACTTTTTCTTCTTCGGGGCCGCCTTCTTGCCGCCCTTGGGGGCCGCCAGGGCCTTCTCGGCCTTCGCCACCTCGGCGAGCATCAGCTTCATGTTCTCCGCGCCGATCGTGGGCTCCATCGTCGCGTAGACCGACTTCACACGGTCCCGGAAGGCGGCGATCTGGGCGGGCGTCAGCGTGTTCACCTGCATCCCCTTCTTCTTCAACACCTCGGGGAGGCGGGCCTCCTCCTCGGCGGAGACGGCGCGTTCGTATGCCACCGCCTCCTTCGCCGCCGCACGGATCGCCTTCTGATCCGCCGGGGAGAGGGAGTCGAAGAGCTTCTTGTTGACGCACAGGACGAGCGGGTCGAAGGAGTAGTGCCACATGGTCAGGTACTTCTGGACCTCGTACAGCTTGCTCGAGTCGATGATCGCGGTCGGGTTCTCCTGGCCGTCGATCACCCCCTGCTGCAGGGAGGTGAAGACTTCGCCGAAGTTCATGGTGACGGCGTTCGCACCGAGGAGTTTGAACGTCTCGAGGTACATCTTGGTGCCCGCGACCCGGAACTTGATCCCCTTCATGTCGTCGGGCGAGGTGATCGGGTGCTTCGAGTTCGTGAGCTCCCGGTACCCGTTGACGCCGATCCCGAGGCCGACGATCCCCTTCTCGGCCAGCCACTTGTCGGCCAGGGCGCCCATGGGGCCGTCGGCCACCCTGTTCGCCACGTCCATCGAAGGATAGAGCCACGGCAGGTTGAAGACGTCGAACCGCTTGTCGAGGAAGAGGGCCAGGATGATCGGCGAGTCCCACGTCATGTCGATGACGCCGGACTGGAGCATCTCGAGCTCGGCCTTCTGGTTGCCGTTGGCCAGCTGGCTCTGCGGGAAGACCTTCACTTCGATCCGCCCGCTCGTGTTCTTCGCCACCAGTTCGGCGAACTTGTGCGCCCCCTTGTCCCACGGCGAATCCTTGGCCGTGATGTGGGACAGCCGGATCGTCTTCGTCGCGGCGAACGCCGCCCCCGCGAGAAACAGCATCGCCACCGACATCGCAGTGACCCGAAGCGTCATCCTCCCTCGCATGCTCCCCTCCCCTCGTCCGATGGTTTTTCGATTCGCTATCCTCTCCGCTACAGCAGCGGGTTCTTGTGCATCTCCTTGAGGCGGATCCAGCGCCGGTCGACCTCGGTCTGGAACCGGTCGAGCTCGGGCTTGCAGTCGGGCTTCAGCATGTGCTTCGTCTTTCCCATGTGCTTCAGCCACTCGGTGACGGGGACCTTCTTTCCCTTCTCCTCCGGGTCGTAGTTGATCGTCGTGACGCCGTGCTCGACCTCGTAGAGCGGGAAGAAGCAGCAGTCCACGGACGCCTGGACGATCTGCGAGGAGATCCTCTCCTCGGTCTTCCACGCCAGCGGGCAGATGGAGATCATCTTCACGAAGGCGAGCCCTTCCTTCGCGTATCTCTGAGCCTTGGCGGCCTTCCGGATCATGTCGCGCGGGTTGCTCTCGGCCACCGTGCAGACGTACGGGATATGGCAGGCGGCGAAGATCTGGGCGGTGTCCTTGTGGTGCGTGGCCTTGCCGTGCTGGTGCGGGCCGTAATTGGAGGTGGAGGTCGACTGCCCCAGCGGCACGGTGAACGAGAGCTGGGATCCGGTGTTCTGGTACCCCTGGTTGTCGTATTCGCAGATGATCATCCCGTGCCCGCGCATCGCGGCGCCGATCGAGGGGCCCATGCCGATGTCGTGCCCGCCGTCCCCGGTTACCATGATGAAGGTGAGCTGCTCGTCCTTCGGAAGCTCCCCGCGCCGTTTGCGCTCCTCGAACATCTCGACGACGCCGGAGAGAGTCGCCGCGCCGTTCTGGAAGAGGTTGTGGATGTAGGTGATCTTGTGCGACGTGTACGGGTAGCCGGTGGTGACGACCATCCCGCAGCCGGTGTGGAAGAGGATCACCACGTGTCCCTCGATCCCCTTGAGGAAGGTGTCCATGTTGACGAAGATGCCGCAGCCGGGGCAGGCGCCGTGGCCCGGTCCGATCCGCTTGGGGCGCTCGGTCAGGTTGCGCAGGATGTTCCCCTTGACCTCCATCTTCCCTTCCGGCGTCGTCTCGACCCGGATGAGCCCGGACGCCTCCGCTTCGGTGATCGGCGCGAACGCCATGGGGGGCGTGTACGCCGGGTCACCCGGGTTCACCCCGAAGTAGTCGTAGGGGACCGCAACCGTCCCGGTCTTCGCGATCCCGAGCGCCTCGCGCAGCATCGCCTCGGCGTCCTCGACGAAGAACTCCTTCCCGCCGGTGCCGTACACCCTCGCGGCGACCTGGGTGGCGTTCCCCGGAACTCCCTGCAGCGCGGCCTTGACTTCGATCGCCATCGCGCCGCCGCGGGCGCCGAAATTGTCCTGACGGTCGGCGACCACCAGCCCCTTCACGTTCTTCAGAGCGGCGCGCACGGACTCGATCGGGAACGGGCGGATCACGTTGGGGCGGACGAGGCCGACCTTCATCCCCTTCTTCCGCAACGCGTCGACCGCCTCCTTGGCCGTCTCGGCCGCCGAGTTCAGGATGAAGAGCGCCGCCTCGGCGTCCTCCATCCGGTACGATTCGACCAGGTCGTAATGCCGCCCCGAGAGCGCCTCGAACTCGGCGAACACCTTCGTGATCACGCCCTCGGCCCGCAGGATCGCGTCGGCCTGCTGCTTCTTGTTGTTGATCTGGTCCGGATCGTTCATGTACGGACCGATCGTCACCGGCTTCGACGGGTCGAGCGAGGTGACCGTGGGCACGAACGGCCCGAGGAACTCCTGCACCGTCGCGTCGTCCGCGAAGATCTCCACCCGGCGCTTCTGGTGGGAGGTGAAGAAGCCGTCGAAGGCCACCATCACGGGGAGCCGGACGGACATGTCCTCGCCGATCCTCGGAGCCATCACGTTCATGTCGTAGACCGCCTGGGCGTCGGTCGCCATCAGGATGACCCAGCCGGTGTTCATCGCCAGCATGATGTCGCTGTGGTCGCCCCGGATGTTCAAGGGGCCGGACACGCACCGGGTGACGATGTTGAACACCATCGGCAGACGCGTTCCCGACTGGACCGGGAGCTCCTCGAACCCGAAGAGAAGCCCGTTGGCCGACGTGGCGTTGAAGACCCGCCCGCCTCCCGTGCTCGCGCCGAAGCAGATCCCCGCGGCGCCGTGCTCGCCGTCCCCGGGGACCATCCGGATCGTGTGTTCCCCTTGCGCCTTCATCGCGTCGAGGTTCTCGGCGATCTCCGTGGAGGGGGTGATGGGGTAGTACCCCATGATGTGGTAGTTGATCTGCTTGGCCGCCGTCGCCGCGATCTCGTTGCCGCTCTGGACCACCATCGCCTGGGCGGGGCGTCCGCTCGCCTTCTTTGCCGTCTGCGCCATTCGTCTTCTCCTTATGTTGGAACGATCGTTATTTCATCGCCTTGTGCCGGACGGTGATCTTCTCGACGTCGTGCTCGTTCTCCTTGCCCGCGACGAGCGCGCCGAACTTGCAGATGAAGGTGCACCGCATGCACCCCTTGCAATACTGGTAGTCGATCCCCAGAAGGACCATCCCGTCCTTGCCGGTCTTGGGGTCCTTCCCCTTCTCCCACACGAAGCAGTAGTCGGGGCAGGTGACGTCGCACTCGCCGCACCGCGTGCACTTCTCCTTGATGAAGAGGGGGATGACCCCGGTGCGGGAGGCGGACAGGTCCTTGAACCGGTTGTTCCCCACCGAGTAGATCGCGCCGCCGATGGGGGCCGTTTCGTACCCGAGCTTCGGCTCCTGCCGCTGGAAGGGCCGCGCCGGGTATTTGCCGTCCTTCCTGAACTCCTCGAACTTCACCTCGTCGAACCCGCGCTTCAGAGCATCCATGTTCGACTTCATCAGGGAGGCGTACTTCTTTCCGAACTGGGCCTGGATCGTCTCCTCGACCGCCTTCCACTCGAAGAACCCCGAGGCCTTCATGATCGCGCCCATCATCACCATGTTGACCCGGGAGCCGGTCGCCATCGCGATCTCCATGGCGTCGACCACGCCGACCTTCCCGCCTTCGAGCTCGAGGAAGTCCCGCGCCTCGGACGGCGTCTTGCGCGTGTTGAGGATCGTGATCGTCTTGCCCGGGACCGCGCCGGCGGTCACGGGGACCGATTTCACCATCGCCTCGTGGAAGATCGCGAGGACGTGCGGCTCCTCGATCGGGCTGTTGATCCGCACCTGCTGGTTCCCCTCGCAGATCCGGACGAAGGACTTGATCGGCGTCCCCTTCTTCTCGGAGCCGTATGAGGCGAACCCGGCGCCGTTCATCCCCATCCCGATGATCGCCGCCTCGGTCAGGATCTTCCCGGCCACGTTCGCTCCCAACCCGCCGATGCTCTCCATCCGGATCTCGAAAAACCCGAGGTCGTTTTTCACCGGCAGTTTCACCGTCTTGCCGCTCTGGGTCATCTTCCCCGCCCCTCTCGTTGGTATATTCCGCTGCGTATCGATCGGTTCACAATTCCCGCCGCCCCTTCATCGCCCGGCCGACGGTGATCTCGTCGGCGTACTCGAGGTCGGCTCCCATGGGGAGCCCGTGGGCGATCCGGCTCACGCGGATCTTCCTTTCTTTGAGGACCCCGGCGAGGTACGACGCCGTGGCCTCTCCCTCGGCCGTGAGGTTCGTCGCGAGGATTACCTCGGAAACGCCGCCGAGGGAGATCCGTTCGAGGAGCTCCCGCACCCGGAGATCGTCGGGCATGACGCCGTCGATCGGCGAGATGGCCCCGCCGAGGACGTGGTACCTCCCCTTGAACTCCCCGCTTCTTTCGATCGGGACTATATCGGTGGGACCTTCCACGACGCAGATCAGATCATCCCGGCGCGCGGGGTCCGCGCAGAAAGCGCACGGGTCCTCATCGGCGATATTAAAACATTTCGAGCATTTTGTCACGGATTCCGGGATCCCGGCGATCGCCGCTCCCAGCTCGCGGACGAACTCGGGCGGCATCTTCAAGAGGAACATCGACAGGCGCGTGGCCGTCTTCTCCCCGATCCCGGGGAGGCGGGAGAGGAGGAGGACGAGGCGGCGCAGCGGCTTCGGGTAGACGGCGGTCACAGGATTCCCGGCGGAAGCATCCCGCCCGTGATCTTTCCCATCTCGTCGGCGGCGAGCGCACGGGAGAGCGCAAGGGCGTCGTTCACCGCGGCCCGGACCAGGTCCTGGAGCATCCCGACGTCTTCGGGGGAGACCACTTCCTTCTCGATGCGCACGGAGAGAAGCTCCTGGCGGCCGTTCATGACGGCCACCACCATCCCGCCGCCCGCCGATCCTTCGACGGTTCGGCTCCCCAGCTCCTCCTGAAGACGCCGGAGCCGGTCACGCACCTCCTGCGCCTGGCGCATCAGATCCTTGAAGTCCGTCATCCGCCCTCCTCGTGCTCCGGAATCCCGGGCTCCCCCGCATCCTCGTCCGCCGAGGCGCCGTCCCGCGGGATCTCGATCGGGGGCGCCGGCTGCACCTTGACCAGCATCGATCCCTCGAAGGTCCGCAAGATCTCGAGGACGACCGGCTCTTCAAGCGCTTTTCGCTCGAGGCCGACGTTCTCCGGAGCTACGACGTCAGGCTCCGGGCTTTTTTTTTCCGTGGAAACCGACAATCGGACCGACACGTCGCGCCCGGCCGCTTCCTTGAGGGCGGCGAGGAACGGCTCCCACTTGTCCTTCTCTTTCAACCGTTCGAACATTATCTCCTGGCCGCACGTGACGACGAATTCGCCCTCCCGAAGCTCTCCCCGCATCTGGGTGAGGAGGCCGATCAGGACGGTCTTCTTCTTCCCCTCGAGGATCCGCCGCACGGCGTCCCAAAGGCCGGCGTCCTCCTTCGCGGCTCCCGCCGCTTCCTCCTTCGAGGTTCGCGCCGCTTCACCCGTGGCCATCCCCGGTCGCCCCGACACCTGGCCGTCCATGGCCGTCGCCGGTTGGTGTGGTTGCTTGCGGGAGAACGTCGCCGCGGGGGCCGCGGATGCCTTCGGTACGAGCGCCTCCGCCTTCGCGGCTCCCGCCGCTACGTCGGACAAGTCGACGGAGAACAGACCTTGGGCGTTGGCGAGGCGCAGCAGGAGCAGTTCGAACCCGAGATGGGGGAATTCGGTCGCCAGCACGTCCCGCTCGGACCGGAACGCGATGTCGAGAAGGAGCATCCACTCCTCCCGGGCGCGGCGCGCCGTCAACTCGCGCATCCGGCCAAGGGACGCGGGGGAGTGGCGGAAGAGAAGCGCTTCCTGGCCGGTGAACGAGAGAACCGCCGTGTCGCGCAGGACGTCGATCAGGGAAAGGTACAGGTATTTCAGATCCGCCCCGCGGGAGAGCAAGGCGGCGAACCGCGTCAGCGCCGCCCCCGCGCCGTCGAGGACGGCGGCGGAGACGAGATCGATCGCCGCCTCGACTCCCACCAGCCCGAGCATCCCCTCGACCAGCGCCGCGGTGACGGCGCCGCCGCCGGAAACCGCCGCCTGCTCGAAGAGGGATTGCCCGTCGCGCATCGACCCGAACGCGTACCGGGCCATGAGGGCGAGGGCGTCCTCTTCGGCGGAGATCCCTTCCGCGCGCGCCATCTCCGACAACCGCCCCCGCACTTCGGCGTCGGTCAGCATGCGGAAGTCGAACCGCTGCACGCGGGAGAGGATCGTGTCGGGAATCCGGTTGGGCTCGGTGGTGGCCAGGATGAACACCACGTGGGGAGGCGGCTCCTCGAGCGTCTTCAGCAGACCGTTGAAGGCCTGCTTCGACAGCATGTGGACCTCGTCGATGATGTAGATCTTGTACCGAAGACGGGAGGGGGCGTAGGCGGCGTTCTCGCGCAGGCTGCGGATGTCGTCGATGCCGGTGTTGGAGGCCCCGTCGATCTCCTGGACGTCCGTCCCCGAGCCGACCTCGACGCACGAGGGGCAGGTCAGGCACGGCGTGGGGGTGGGCCCCTTTTCGCAATTGAGCGCCCGGGCGAGGATGCGGGCGAAGGTGGTCTTGCCGACGCCGCGGGTGCCGGAGAACAGGTAGGCGTGGTGGATCTTCCCCGAGGTGATGGCGTTGGCGAGGGCGCGGGTGACGTGCCCCTGCCCGACGATCCCGTCGAACGTCTTCGGGCGCCACTTCCTCGCGAGCGCCTCGTAGGCCATCGGTCCGGCATCCCCCTTCAGGCCGGCCGCGGTCCGCGGGTCCGCCGGCGACCAGGTGTGCCGCCGGCACACGGAGATGTGCGGCTGCCGCTGCTTCCTTCCGGACCTGACGGGGTTCGCCGACTTCCGTTGCGGCGGGCCTGGCCGCCGGCGCACCCGCGGGGGGCTGCCGGACGGTCGATCGCGCATCGTAAAGGAATAATGCTACGGGAAGCGGGGGGAATTTTCAATGGTCAAAGGGGACAGATACGGGAGACGACCATGAGGCTCGGCTGGTCCCTCGGAATCGGCCTGTCAGGGAAAAAGCTTTCCCGTCTCCAGTTCGCCGAGAAATGCCGCGACGGGAAGGATCTCGATCCCGTCGGCGGTCGTCATGCGGCGGCCTTCCGGATGGACGATGATGCGCCGCCGGACCCCGGATAGTTCGGCTATGGCTCGAAGTCCCTTCAGATCCACCGCTGTGACATTCCTTGAAGATTTCGCCTCGATGGCGACAATGCCCTTCCCTTTCCTTAGAAGGAAATCCACCTCGACGTCCGACCCTTTTCCCGGGGCCCAGTAGAACCAGTCATCGAACATGCTCCGGTAATCCCGGCAGGCACGGAGCACGGATGCGATCCACCCCTCGAACAGATGACCCCGCTCCTCAGCCGCAACCGGCCCGAGTTGGCGCTTCATGGCCCTCGGGATGCCGGGATCAGCCCAGTACAATTTCGGGTGCCTGCGCTCGCGCACGCGCAGCCGCGCCTCGAACGCCGGCAGGGTGAAGGTCAGCATCGTGTCTTCCAGGATTTCCAGGTAGCTCGCGATGGTGGTGCGCGCAACGCCGGCGTCGCGCGCGATCCCCGCCAGGTTGATCACCTGGCCGTGGAACAACGCCGCTACGGGCAGGAACCTTGCGAACCCCGGCAGATTCCTGACCAGCGCCTCGGCCTGCACCTCTTCCTTCAGGTAGAGCTGGGCGTACGCTGCAAGCGCATCGCCCCGGTCGGGTGCCGACCACACCACGGGAAGGCTCCCCCAGCGCAGGACGCTCTCCAGGTCGAAATCCCGACCGAGTTCCTCCGGCAGCAACGGGTGCATATTGCGGCGGACGGCCCTCCCGGCAAGAAGGTTCGTCCCGGCCGTCTTCAGTCGTCGGGCGCTCGACCCGCACAGTACGAACCGGAGTCCCCGCTCCTCGATGTGCCGATGCGCTTCGTTGAGCAGCGGCGGAATCCGCTGGACCTCGTCGACCACGACGACCGTCCCCCGTGGCAATGCGCGCAATTCCGATGCGAAACGGCCGATGTCGGCCAGGAGAGACTGAAAGAGGGATTCGTCGAGAAGGTCGAACGTGTGCGCGGAGGGAAACGTTTCGCGAATCCAGGTGCTTTTCCCCGTACCGCGGGGTCCGAACAGAAAAAAGGAGCCGCGCGGGGGCGCAAGGACGCGAGGGTAGATTCGGCTTGATACCATGCCGTCATTATGTCCGACGATATGACGGCATGCAAGCGCTGTTTATCGGATTGTCAGAAGAGTCGCGTTCGAATCCCGCCGGGACAGTAGATCGCCCGCCTTCGCTCCCCGGCACAACCGCATTACCACCCTTCGGAGCTTCGGCGGGGCGCCATTTTTCGCCTTCAGGCGAAAAATGGCGGAGGGGGTGGGATTCGAACCCACGTGGCAGCTCGCACCGCCAAGTCGATTTCGAGTCGACCCCGTTACGGCCACTTCGGTACCCCTCCGCGCGGGGAAGGCGGTATTATAGCGGGCTACGGAACCTCCTTCAAGCCCGCATGACAGCCTGCATGGCGGGACGGGGCGGCGCGGCGGGAGCGGAAGAACGACGTGAGGAGGGCCGCGCACTCCTCGGCGAGCACGCCGGAAGAAACCGCGGCGCGGTGGTTGAGGCGCGGGTCGGACGCGATGCGGTAAAGGGTCGACACCGCGCCCCCCTTCGGGTCCGGCGTGCCGTAGAGGATCTCCCCCACCCGCGCGATCACCGCGGCGCCGGCGCACATCGGGCACGGCTCAAGCGTCACGACGAGGCGACAGCCGGTCAGCCGATAGTTGCCCGCCCTGCGCGCCGCACCGCGCAGGGCGAGGATCTCGGCGTGGGCGGTCGGGTCGGCCGCGGTGACGGACCGGTTGTGCGCGCGGGCGAGGATCTTTCCTTCCGGGGAGACCACGACCGCGCCCACGGGGATCTCGCCCTCGGCGGCTCCCTTCTCCGCCTCCCGGAGGGCGGCGCGCATCCACGCCTCCCTCGGAGACTCCGCGGGCCCCGGACTCCGCCCGCCCGGGCGCCGCTGCTTCCCCCGCGACGGAACCTTTTTCATTTGGGGGGATCCTCCTCCTGCATTATGATGCATTCATTATGCAGGATATCATCCGCGACCTGTTGATCAAGATCGGCGAGGACCCCGACCGGGAGGGCTTGAAGAAAACCCCGGAGCGGTTCGAGAAATCGATCGCGTTCCTGACACAAGGGTACCGGCAGGACCCGCGCGAGGTGCTGCGGAGCGCCATTTTCCACGAGCAGTACGACGAGATGGTGACGGTCAAGGACATCGACATCTTCTCGATGTGCGAACACCACATGCTGCCGTTCTTCGGGAAGTGCCACGTGGCGTACATGCCGCGCAAACACATCGTCGGGCTGTCGAAGATCGCCCGTGTCGTCGAGCTCTACGCGCGCCGGCTCCAGGTCCAGGAGCGGCTGACGCAGGAGATCGCGACCGCACTGATGGACACGCTCCAGCCGCACGGCGTGGCGGTGGTCGTCGAAGCGTTCCACCTGTGCATGATGATGCGCGGCGTGGAGAAGCAGAACGCCAAGGCGGTCACCTCGGCGATGCTGGGGGTGTTCCGGACCCGGGAATCGACGCGGATGGAGTTCCTCGAGCTCATCAAGCCGAACCTCAACATCGTCAGATAGCCGGCGGACTTCCGCTTCGGCTGCGTCGCCTCGGAGGGCGGGGCTCCGTTCGTGGCTCGCCGTGCGATGAACCTGCACGGCTGCGCTTTACCTCACTGCGCCCCCCCTCCTCCGGCGACTCCGCCGAAGTACTTAGCCCGGCGACCGCCGGGCCGGAGATCACGCTCAGCCGAACGGCGAGCGGCGCGGGCCGCTGCCGCAGGAGGGGCCGCCCTTTGGCGAACTCCCCTTCGCGGTGAACAGGGAGATCCCCCTCTTCACCGCGCGGCCGCCGCACGCGGGGCACGTTTCGTCCTTCTTCTCCTCGGTCAGCCGCTTGTACGACTCGTACTGCTGACCGCACGCTTCGCACCGGTACTCGTAGAGCGGCATCTGCCTTCCTCCTATCTCTCGGGCACGCCCAGTTTGATCAGGACCTTCTCCATCAGGCACCAGTTCGTCCACCCCGCCTGGAACAGGTTCAGCCCCACGAACGCGGTGAACAGCAGGAACCAGGGAGAAACGTACCACCCCAGCCCGAGACTCACCAGCACGAATGTTCCCGCGATCACCCGGATCCACCGTTCGACGTTCATCGCACCCCTCCACTTTCCGCTCCCGGTTGGATGAACCCGGGAGTCTTCCGGTGCGGGAGGCAACTGCATTTGGGATGCCAATCGTAAAAAATGAACGCCCGTCCCACAAGATATCGAACGGGTACATAAATCATCCAAAGTCCGAAAATGCTCCCCTCCGTGGACCCCCCGGATAGCGCACGTTCCGTTTCAGTGGATGCAACATTATGTGTCAGGCGATGCCGAGGCGCTTCATCTTCCGCCAGAGGGTGGAGCGGTCGATCCCGAGCGTCGCCGCGGCCGCCCCCTTGTTCCACCGGTGCTCCTCGAGCGCCCGCAGCAGGAGGTCCCGCTCTCCGGCCGGGACATCGCCCGCCGACCGACGGGGAACGTCCTCCCGCGCCGCGGGGAGGTCCGCGGAGGCGACCGAGGCCGTCTCCTTCGGGTGAGCGACGCCCTGCTCGCGCACCTCGTCCGCGATGTCCTCCATCCCGAGCACCGCACCCCGGGAGCAGACGGCCCCCCGTTCCAGCACGTTTTCGAGCTCCCGCACGTTTCCGGGCCACGGATACTCCATCAGGCGGCGCATCGCCTCGGGAGAGACGGCGCGCACCCGATCCAGCCCGCGCTTCCGGAGGGTTTTCAGGATATGGTCGACCAGCAGAGGAATGTCCTCCCGGCGCTCGCGCAGCGGCGGGACGACGAGGGGAATGACGTTCAGACGGTAATAGAGGTCCTCCCGGAACCGGCCGGCGCGCATCTCTTCCTTCAGGTCCCGATTCGTGGCGGCGATCACGCGGACGTCGGCGCGCTGCGTCCTGCTGCTCCCGACGCGCTCGAACTCGTGGTCCTGGAGGACGCGGAGCAGCTTCACCTGGAGAGCCGGGGAGATCTCGCCGATCTCGTCGAGGAAGATCGTCCCACCGTCGGCCGCCTCGAACCGCCCCACCTTGTCCGCCACGGCGCCCGTGAAGGCCCCTTTCACGTGGCCGAACAGCTCGGACTCGAGCAGCGTCTCGGTGAGGGCCGCCGCGTTGACCTTGACGAACGGCTTTTCTCTCCGGGGCGACAGCTCGTGGATCGCGCGGGCGAACAGCCCTTTCCCGGTACCGCTCTCCCCGGTGATCAGCACGGTGGAATCCGTGTCCTTCACCACCTCGACGAGGTCGAAGATCCGCCGGATCCGCGGCGTCTTCCCGACGATGTCGCGGAACGGGAATTTCGACTTCCGCTCCTCGGCGATCCGCTCGATCTCCTCGAAGGAGCGGAAGGAGATGACGAAGCCGTGCACCTCGCCCGTCTCGCTCGAGAAGAACGCCCAGCTCGCGGAGACGGGAACGATGCGGCCGTCCACACGGACGAGGGTCCCTTCGACGTCGACCCGGGGCTTTCCTCCGTCGCCGAGCTCCCCCATCGGGCAGTCGTGCTGGGCGGGGCCGAACGAGGCGCGAAGCACGGCGCGGCAATCCTTCCCGAGCGCTTCCACTCCCGGGATCCCGATCAACCGTTCCGCCGCCCGATTGAACGAGGCGATCCGATGGTCCCGGTCGACGGTGATCACCGCCTCGCCCAGGCTGTTCAAGATCGCCGCGAGTTTCCGTTCCCCTTCGAGGGGGGTGCCGGAGGGCGCACCGTGCAACAGATCGTCGCTTTCCATGCCACCAAGTGTACCAGAAGACCTGTGTACCAGAAGACCTGTGTAGCAGAAGACCTTGACACCGTTGGAGTCCATGGTTAACATTGACGTTGAGGTAAAGTACGAATGCGATTGAACGTCAGCGAAGACCACCAGCAGATCGGGGAACTTTCCCGTTCGCTCGGGGTGACGGCCCGGACCCTGCGGCTCTACGAGCAGATGGGGCTGATCGGCCCGCCGCAGCGGACCGAGGGGGGGATCCGGTATTACACGAAGGACGACATCCGGCGGATCAAGTTCGTCCTGAAATTGAAGGAACTGGGGTTGTCGCTCCGGCAGATGCAGGAGCTGGCGGAAATCTACAGCGAAACGAAGATGCCGGACAAGATCATGCCGCGCCTGATCGAGCTGCTCGACTCCCACACGGACGCGATCCACCGGAGGATCGGAAAGCTGTCGTCGCTTGCTCGGGACATCGCGGAGTACCGGAAGCGGATCGTCGACTATTACGGCGTCACGAGGTAGCGCCCCCCCCGTTTTTCCTGCGGTGGGGACCCCTTATCTCACCCCTGCCCGAGCATCCCCTTCTTCAACCCCCCGTCGGCCGGCTTCTCGCCGAACCAGATGAGGAGGACGCCCCGGACAAGCGCGGGGGAACGGACCGTTCCGAGGGCCTTCCCGTTGTGCGACGCGGCCACCGTACCATCGGCGGAAAGGGAGATGTCGACCGTGTCGCCCGCGACGAAGTCGGCCGTGAACCAGGAAAGGAACGCCTTCGCCTCCGCGGAGCGCGCGACGGCGGGGGAGTTGTTCTCCAGACCCTCGGCGAACGCCTTGACGATGTCCCCCTTGTCCACCTTCTTGTACACGAAGTTCATCCGGACAAGCTTGTCTCCGGGGTCGGCGAGGAGCTGCGCGGGAGTCGTCGCCTTCCGCTCCGTGTAGAGCGACCCGACGTACACCTTGATGAAGAGTTTCTTCCGGATCCCCGCGCCGTTCAGCGAGAGCGTCTTCTGGCGGACGGAAACCGTCGGGGCGATATTCACCCCGCCGACGTCCAGCGCAAACGCGTGCGACGACAGCAGCAGGAACGACAGCGCGACGGCGAGCTTTCTCATCCGGTACCCCC
>Ga0172376_10002944_pt1 | contig 20533 bp, 10 predicted proteins | sample Lak35m_FD_121114 | JGI IMG/M metagenome (GOLD analysis project Ga0172376, IMG submission 121114) | Freshwater microbial communities from Kabuno Bay, South-Kivu, Congo - kab_092012_35m | ecosystem: Environmental > Aquatic > Freshwater > Lake | place: Democratic Republic of the Congo: South-Kivu... | reverse complement strand
TTCTAAAATATTAACAACATGTATGTAACAAAAAGAAACGGAGAAAGAGAACCTGTAAAATTTGACAAGGTAGTTCTTCGCATCAAAAAACAAACCTACGATCTGAATACAGATTATGTGGATCCTATCAATGTGTCCAAGAAGGTAATTGCAGGGATTTATGATGGTGTTACAACGGAACAATTGGATAAGCTCGCGGCTGAGACCGCGGCTTCCATGATTCCGATTCACCCTGACTACTCCTATCTCGCTTCAAGAATTGCGATTACTTCACTTTACAAACACGTTCCTAAAGAATTTACTACGGTTGCTAAAAATCTATATGAGTATGTAAATCCTCAAACGGGTGAGAAGGCGGGTATGATATCGGACAACACCTACAATATCATCGAAAAACACGGGAAAGAACTCAATGCTATGATTGTTCATGATCGTGATTTTGAGTTTGATTTCTTTGGATTCAAAACTTTGGAGAAATCTTACCTTTTGAAAATTGATGGAAAAGTTGCGGAAACACCACAACACCTTTACATGAGAGTTGCTGTTGGTATTTGGAGTGAAAATCTTGAAATGGTTCAAAAGACATATGAGATGATGTCACAAGGGTTGTTTACTCACGCAACACCTACACTCTTTAACGCAGGCACCACAAGACCACAACTGTCTTCTTGTTTCCTTTTGGATATCGATGATGACTCCATCCCCGGTATTTACAAGACATTATCGGATTGTGCATTGATTTCACAATCGGCAGGTGGTATTGGAATTAACATCCACAAGATCCGAGCAAAAGGTTCATATATCAAAGGAACCAACGGAACATCGAACGGGATTATTCCGATGCTCAGGGTGTTTAATGAAACTGCAAGATATGTTGATCAGGGTGGTGGAAAAAGGAAGGGTTCTATCGCTGTTTATCTTGAACCATGGCATGCTGACATCTTTGAATTTCTTGATTTGAGAAAAAATCATGGAAAAGAAGAACTCCGAGCAAGAGATTTGTTCTTGGCTTTATGGACACCTGACCTTTTCATGAAAAGAGTCAATGAAGACGGCGATTGGACACTGTTCTCACCAAACGAGGTTCCGGGTCTTATCGACGCTTATGATGACGGGGATCAACTCAACTTTACCACTTTGTATGAGAAATATGAAAACGAAGGAAAAGGTCTCAAAAAAATCAAAGCTCGTCTTTTATGGGAAAAGATTCTTGATTCACAGATTGAAACAGGTACCCCTTATATGCTTTATAAGGACGCTGCTAATCGTAAGTCAAATCAAAAGAATCTTGGAACCATCAAATCTTCAAACCTTTGTACAGAAATTCTTGAATATACCGACAAGAATGAAACTGCAGTATGTAATCTCGCTTCGATTGCACTTCCAAAGATGGTAGAAATTCCTACAGGTAAGGTTAGAAGTAGAAACAAAAGATTCAGGACATTTGACTTTGAAAAACTATATGATGTGACTTACCAAACCACAGTGAATCTAAATAGAGTTATCGACATCAATTACTATCCAACACCTGAAACCAAGTTTTCTAACTTCAACCACCGTCCAATCGGTATTGGTGTTCAAGGATTGGCGGATACATTTGCAATGTTGGGATTCTCTTTCGAATCGGAAGATGCAAAAAAACTCAATAAGGAAATTTTTGAAACCATCTATTTTGCGGCACTTACCGCATCAAAAGATTTGGCAATGAAAGAGGGGTCTTACAGTTCTTTTAATGGATCACCAGCGTCTAAAGGTGTCCTTCAATTTGATATGTGGAATATTAATCAAGAAGAAGATCTGTCAGGAAGGTGGAATTGGGAAGAACTTAAAGAATCTATTGTAAAAAATGGTTTGAGAAACTCTCTTCTCTTGGCTCCAATGCCAACAGCATCAACGGCACAAATTCTCGGAAATAATGAATGTTTTGAACCATTCACATCGAACCTATACAAAAGAAACACATTGTCGGGTGAATATGTTGTAATCAACAAACATTTGGTTGAAGACTTGGTTGATCTTGGTCTTTGGAATAATGAAATCAGAGTCAAACTATTTGCGGAAGAAGGATCAATACAGAATATCAACGAAATTCCAAATCACATCAAAGAAACCTATAAAACTGTATGGGAGATGAAAGGTAAAAATTTGTTGGATATGGCTCGTGACAGAGCAATCTTTATTGATCAGTCACAGTCTTTAAATATGTTTATGAAAGATGTTACACATTCCAAACTATCTTCAGCTCACTTTTATGGGTGGGGTATTGGACTCAAAACTGGTATGTACTATCTTAGAACCAAAGCAAAGGCATCGGCATTGAAAGGGTTGGGTGTTGATATGAACGAAATTAAAATAAATGAAGACTATTTGATTCAAACACCGACAACATCTGTGAGTAATATTACTGATGAAATCACCACAGAAATGATTTCCAAAGTATGTTCTATAGATGACCCAGATTGTTTAACATGTTCAGCATAAAACAAAAAGCCCAATTCTTAAGAGTTGGGTTTTTTCATTTTAAATAAATTTCACCTTTAACATCCACCATTTGTCTTATCTCTTCTTCAGAATATTTTTCTGAAATAGGTGTCCCATACAAATTCAAATCACCACCAACCGATTTAAGATTCCCAAGGGATGTTATTTGGGCTTCCTCCAAATACAAATCACCACCAACCGATTGAAGGTTTCCAAGGGAAGTTAATTCCTCACACTCACTCAAATCCAAATAATCACCAACCGATTGGAGACTTCCAAGGGAAGTTAATTCCTTACACTCGAGCAAATCCAAATAACCACCAACCGATCGAAGATTTCCAAGGGAAGTTAATTCCCCACATTCACTCAAATCCAAATAACCACCAACCGATTGAAGATTTCCAAGGGAAGTTATTTTAGTTTCCTCCAAATTCAAATCATTATCAAATATAAAAGGTTTTCCTTTTAAAAGACGAAGAAGTTCATTCCAAGCGTTTGTTTTACCTCCGGATGATTTTAAATCAACATTTGGAATAAACCCAAGGTTTGGAATCTCCAAGATATATTCATCGCTCACTTCTTCCTTCAATATTTTCTTAATTAGATCTTTCATTATAAATAAATACAATCTAATGATATTTATATTCAATGGCAAATGGAAAGACATATGGGATAATATTCCCGTTTAGGGACTCTCTAAAAGGTGATTACTTGGCGTTGTCTGAAACTCCTGAGTCTGAAATCAGAGCCGATTTAATTCATTTACTTTTGACAAGAAAAGGTTCAAGGTATTTTTTACCTGATTTCGGAACAAGATTATATGAATATATTTTTGAACCATTAGACGGGCCGACATTCGGGGCCATACGAGCGGAAATTCAACAAGCGGTTGATACATACATTCCCAACCTTAGAATAGACAATATAGAAATTATCCCGATGTGGCAAGAAACTGAAACCTTTGCAAACGGAGAGTATATAAGTGACCAACCAGAATATAAAATTTTTGATATTTATAGAACGGCAGGACAAGGTGTTGAGGAATATACAGCAAAAGTAAAAATATCATTCACCATTACATCCGACGCATTTGAAACAAAAGATTTTGTAATATTGAACATCTAAAATGGCAAATAAAAAAATACCATACACAAGTAGGGATTACGAAGCGGTAAGATCCGATTTAGTTAATTATGTGAGACAATATTATCCTGATGTTATTGATAATTTTAATGATGCATCAATATTTTCGGTATTATTGGATTTAAATGCGGGTATTGCTGACAACTTGAATTATCAAATAGATAGAAGTATTCAAGAAACCGTATTACAATTTGCACAACAAAAATCTTCAATATTCAATATCGCAAGAACTTATGGTTTAAAAATACCAGGTAATAGACCCTCCGTTGCAGTTGCTGATATCTCTATTACGGTTCCAGCCTTTGGAGATAAAGAGGATGACAGGTATTTGGGATTATTGAGAAGAGGAAGTCAATTCATCGGTGGTGGTCAAACATTTGAATTGATTTATGATTGTGATTTCTCATCACCATATAACAGTCAGGGATTCAACAATAGAACAAAAACTCCAAACTTTGATGCCAACAATGTTCTTTTGAATTACACAATTACAAAAAGAGAACCTGTTATAAATGGAATTACCAAGGTATTCAAAAAAGTGGTCACACCGGCGGATTCTCGTCCGTTTTTGAATTTGTTTTTACCTGAAAGAAATGTTCTTGGTGTTACATCGGTGATACAAAAAGATGGAACAAATTATGCAAATGTTCCAAGTAACGCAGAATTCATTTCATCAACTGATAAATGGTATGAAGTTTATGCATTAGCCGAAGATCGAATTTTTATCGAAGATTCGACCAAACCGAGTGACAAACCCGGTGTCAAAGTCGGAAAATACATTCAAACAAGTAACAGGTTTATTACAGAATTTACACCTGAAGGATTTTTGAAATTAACTTTTGGTGGAGGAACAACAAGTAGTCAGGAATTACTTAATAGTTTCTCAAACACAGGTGTTTTACCCAACACTCAAACCTTAAGTAATAACTTTTCGTTGGGGCAGACCTTGAAACCCAATACTACTTTGTTTATTCAATATAGAGTAGGTGGTGGAAAAAATACGAACCTCGGAACAAATGTGATTACCCAAGTTGGAACGGTGGATTTTTCTGTCAATGGACCATCTTCAACAATAAGTTCCCAAGTCAGAAATTCTTTGAGGGTTACAAACCCTGTTGCTGCGGTTGGAGGAGCGGACAAACCAACATTGGAGGAAGCAAGAAACTTTGTTTCATTCAACTTTGCGGCACAAAAAAGAGCGGTCACAATCAATGACTATCATTCTTTGATTAGAACAATGCCAGGTCAATTTGGTGCACCATCAAAGGTGAATATCACAGAAGAAGACAACAAAATCAAAATTCAAATGTTGTCATACGATGCCGATGGAAAACTGACACCTGTTGTTTCAAATACACTTAAACAAAATGTCGCAAATTATTTATCAAACTATAGAATGATAAATGATTACATTTATATCGAAAGCGCTCAAGTCATTGATTTAAAATTCCAAGTTCAAGTTGTTCTTGATGCTGTTTCCAACCAAGGTGAGGTAATAACAAACATTGTTAATACCATTTCTACATATATGGACACTGCGGCAAGGGAGATGGGTCAGGATGTATATGTTGCGGAACTTACAAGTTTGATTCAGAATGTTTCGGGGGTAATTACCGTCACATCAATAGATGTTTTCAACTTGGTTGGAGGACAATATTCTTCAGCCCAAGTGAGTCAACCCTATTCAAACGAGACAACAAAACAGATTGGATTGATTGACCAAACAATATTTGCTCAACCAAATCAGATGTTTCAAGTGAGATTTCCAAGCAAAGATATTTTGGTTTCAACCAAAAACTTCTCTGGTGTTAATATCTCTTAATTATTTTTCTGAAAACTTGATTATTTTATAAAATACGAAGTTTCGTATTTATAAAAAAACGCACGACTTATGTCAAAAAGTTTCAGAATTAGAACCGAAGTAGGGGTTGATAAACAAATACAACTTGAACTCAATCAAGATTTTGATGTTCTTGAAATCCTATCCCTCAAACTCAGGCAAACAGATGTATATGATAGAAATTGTTCAGATTATGGAGTCATCACGGGTAGGGTAATTGTTAATAACGGATATGGTGTTCCAAACGCGAGGGTTTCAGTTTTTATTCCATTAACAAACGAAGATTCCCTTGACCCTATTATATCAACATTATATCCCTATAGAGATTTATCAACCAAAAATGAAGATGGGTTTAGATACAATCTTTTACCTTACCAACCTACATATCCCGGTCATGCGGCAACAGGATCATTTCCATCGGCAAATGATGTTTTAACAAGAAATGAGGTAATCGAAGTTTATGACAGGTATTACAAATTCACCACAAAAACAAATGAGAGTGGTGACTTTATGATTGTTGGGGTTCCGGTTGGTGAAGTTACATTAAATGTTGATCTTGATTTGTCTGATATGGGGTGTTTTTCACTCTCACCATCGGATTTGATTAGAATTGGAAGAGCATCAGAAGGTCAATTTGAAGGTGGAAGATATAAATCGTCATCCGATTTGGAGAGTTTACCACAAATTGTTAATTTTGTTAAAAATATAAATGTCAGCCCTTTTTGGGGAAATAACGATATTTGTCAAATCGGTATTGCAAGAGCCGATTTTGATTTGAGAGATTTGGGAATTACCATAACACCACATGCGGTGTTTATGGGATCCACATTTTCTTCCTCAAACAATGACTTTATTAAAGATCAAGGAAGAGACAACCAACCTTGTAAAATAAAACCAAAAATTGGTGATCTTTGTGCGACCCAAACTTCAACAGGAAGAATCCTCTCAATTCGTCAAACTGAAGGGGTTGATGAAAACTTGGATCCCGTTTTGGAACAGTTCAATCTTGAAAATGGTGGTAGAGTTATCAATGAAGATGGTTCTTGGCTTGTCGAAGTCCCAATGAATTTGAACTTTGTTACAACAAACGAATTTGGAGAACAAGTATTATCAAACGATCCTACAGTAGGTATTCCAACGGAGGGAAAATATAGATTCAAAATCGAGTATGACACAAATCAGAAATTCAATGATGTGTTACAACGAGCCGATTTTCTCGTCCCAAATATACGAGAATATGGTTGGGATTCAGGAGGATCAAATGATCCTTCATTTGAAGATGAAACTTCAACACAATACCAACAATTAGAAAAATCCTACGCATTCAGTTTAGATTGGAATGATTACGCTGATAAAAATATTGCAATTCAATGTAAGGATTACTTTTACAACATGGTATATAATAAAGTATATACCGTAAGTAATCTTATTGACCAATACAAATCGGCAAATGTAAAAGATAAATTCACAGGAATTAAGAAAATTTTAGATAGGACTTGTGAATCTACTGTTAATAAGTTTCCAACAAATGATGGTCACAAAGATTTTGACTTTTTGTTTTTTATTTTACAGATATTTTTGGTAATCCTATCTCCTATTATATGGGTTTTAATTTTCATAGGTCATATTCTTTTTAGTATTGTTGCTTCGATTTGTTTTTTGATCTGCGCAATTAAGAGAGTAGGAGATTTCTTTGGATTTAACATAAATTGTCCTGGTATTTGTACAGGTTGTGGTTCCGATTCATGTTCATTTGACTCCCCGATCATAATTTCACTACCCATGCTTACCTATCCCGATTGTACAACTTGTGACTGTACGACTGAGGAGGGAGAAACACAACCGGCACCTGGTGACATAATACCAAGCGAAAGCATTTTTGACTCGGGTAATTCTTTATTGGTCAATACAAACGCCAGTTCATTCTATGATAATAATGAGTTATTAATCACACCTTATAATGATTTTGTTTCAAATCCTTATTGTTATACACCGAGTCAGTGGTATAATGAAGGTGATTTTACATTTTATTTACTACAAAATCAACCACCCCTCTCTCAAGAAGATTTTAACGCAGCGGTAAAAACTTTTATTGCTGGTGTTCCTGTTGGGGATTCCAACGCAAGAGGTGGTAGATCTTTCAGATTGAAAAGAGATTTACCTGCAAATGTAACTTATGAAAATAATGGGGGAGATTCTTTCACCGAACCACTCACTATCGAGGCGAATACTGTAATTTGGACGAATACAATAACCTTGGCTCAAAAATTGAACCTATTCTCGAACCGAGAATTGTATTTTGATGAAAATTGGAACGGAGTTAATAGAATTAAAATTGAGGTCAATAAAGAAGAATACCCAAGTAGTCAAGCGTTATATGATTATGTTGTTCCTATATTAATCGAACCGACATCACAAGTAGGTCAAGGGACTTTATTAACCTTCCAAAATCCAATCGAATCCAATGATCCGAATATAAGTGGAAATAGTTTTGTCACAAACTACGGGGAGGGGATTGCTAAATTGATAAATTATGCTGATTATAATGATATCGATAACCAATCATCTACGGCTAACATTTATGTCAATATCCCAAATCAAACATATAACTTCCAATATCCTGTTGATTTAGAATATTTTCAAGTCATTAAAAAATACAAAATATCTGAATTAATTGATTTATTGGATCAAGGGGGTAATTCTCTACAAGGAAACTTCATTTCGGAATATCTCTTACATACTCAAGAATTTATTGTCAGATCCTATAAGACATATATCTCACAATCCGAAAGTGACATTGACGATATTGGCAACAACAATGCTGAAAACAGATACAGAGATTTAATTGACTTTTTAAATGGTGATTACAACGCGCAATGTAATTGTGCTGAATATTTCAAAGTGAAACCAATTGAAATGAATACGGATTGGTTGAATTTGGAAGTAGCGTTTTTGGTGAGAGGTGTTGATCCTCATTCACCACCACAAACAATATCATATGACCTTTCAAGAATCATGGGTGTTGATGGGTGGGGTTTTGAGGTGGTCACAGGTCAATACAAACTCAATGTTCCTATTCAAAAAACACCTTCAAATAACATTACTGTCAATGGTGTTACAAAAAAATACACAACAGCGACAGACCACAAATCAATTAACAACAGTAACTCTCCTGCAAACGGAATTTTCTTTGAATCTTTCTTGAGAGGATATAATTTGGGTGGTGGTTCAGGAAAAGGTGGTGGTTTACCAACACAACCTTTTACATCTTTCACAACAAACTTACCACATTATTATTTGGATGCTGGTGAAAATACAACACATGAAGTTTTGTGGATAGGACAAGGGAACCCGTATAATTTGGAAACCGCAGATATGATCTATGGAGGTTCTGTATATCAGATGGGATGGAGAGGACTTGGAGGTTTTTGGTTGGGAAATGGACCAACTGTACCAACACAGACAAACCAAACCCAATATGACTTATATTTCACATATTCATTTAATGCGGAATCAAATGAAATTACTCAACCTTTGGTTGATGGATATGCGATCAATACAGAAGGACATTCTTATAACGCAGATCTCTTTGTTAGGACACCAAATTATTATATACCTGACGAGTTTGAAGTTAGTACATCTGCTTGTAATATACAAGGTGGTACATATTCCGCGTCATCTTCAAGAGTAAAAATACAACTACCTGGTAGAGGTAGATTGATTTCTTACACATATAAACAATACGGTATCCCTGAAATAAATGTTAATAACACCAATGGATTGGTTTTTAGGAGTGATAGATTACCTGGTTCTACAACAGAACAAGGTTCAATAAATCCCGATAATAATTTGGGAGGTATTCAAACAATTATCATCAATAATAACGGAGATCCCACCAATATTTCCACTTATGATAATAGATTTGCGCTTCATTTGAATAGTAATTTCTATATTGCTACATTCGGAAGCGTGACAGATGGGACTCTCACAACTGAAGCATCCACACTTCAAGGGACTTACACCGCCGCAGGAACAACGGGTGTGGCCGGTGATGGTGGTGGCTATGATGATTTTAATGAAGAAATAGATGATGCGAATGATCCTGCTTGGTCGGCAATGACAAGACTTATCCAATCATTTCAATGTGAAGGAATGAGGGAACTTGATTGTTATTATGTTGATGACAATGGAGACATACAAATCAGTGATGTTGAAGATGAACCCAACGGATGTAATCCCGACGAAGTTCAAAATGGTTGTTATCGTCTTTTCAACAGATTATTAAAGATAAGAGAAGATATTCAAGATTATAATGAATGGAGAAGACGATTCACCATTTCGTTTGCGTTATGTAGAGATGTTTTTTCTTTGGATTTTGTGAATAATTGGGTTAATGGAACCTTATTCATGCCCACCTTCCAAATGAATACTTTTTTCGATACAAATAACGAACCATATTATTCATACTGTAAGGATTTGATTGCATTCAACAGTCAAACCAATAGTTTTTATTACAGATCATCACCTTGGACGGTGGCCGATAACCAATATGGTGGTTCATTTGTTGGAAAACCAGGTCCTCAAAAAGGAAATGGTCTCTATCAAGGTGCAAATATCAAACAACTTGGAAGACCAACCACAATTATGGATCTTGGACCAAAGGATCAGTTTATGAAATTTGTGTGTTTTTCAGATAATTTTGAAGGATACAATGTTAATAACCTGAAAACCACTACTTTCCAACCCATGGAAGATCTTATCAATTTTTGGATTATCTCAAGAATGATAAATTTCAGAGCGATCAGAGCTCTTTCAAGTGATCAAGGATTAATTAATCAATTCTTTACAAGACCTGATAAAAGAATGGATGGTGACTTCACACAACTTGCTTCGTTCCAATCTGAGTTGGGTGTGAAACCTTTCTTGGGTACAAATTACAACTATAATCAGATAGAGTTTGGTGTTGCTCAGACACCTGAATCCAATAATTATGAAAATTATGTATTTGCGGTCATGTTCACGGGGGATACTGAAACTAGAAGGGTGGTTACACCAGGTGTTTTACCCTATATCAATTTCACTTATCCTCACACTCAACATGTTCCATTTTATAGGTGGGAAAGATTCTACGGAACACCCTATAACTCAACCACTTGGTTTGGGTCTGAGGGAAATAATTGGGTCACCAATACACCATTCTTACAGTCTGGTTATCAGAATTTAGATTTTGAAAATGCAACATCTGATTATTTCAATCAAGAGTTAGGTGAAGGTTTATTTGCTATTTATGATCAAAACGAAACTCCAAACTTTGATGTTTCCGCACTTCAAACCATTTCGGAACCTGATAATAGAAATTTGATTGGCGCTCCATTCCATTTTTATTTTGGAACAAAGGTCGGAAATTCAGCTTTGGATTTATTTATAAGAAAATACGGAAATTAATTGTTAAATAACGATAACATATCAGTTGTACCTGAAAATCTTCAATATATTGGAGGTATAAATGATGGTTTGACCTATCCTTTGACATTGAATCAATCGTCAAGGAACTATGTCCAAGGAGAACAAAATAGGGTTTTAAACTTACAAGAACAATATGTCTTTGAAAGAAATGCAAGTTTGAAATTTAGACTATCATCTAAATTTCAATTTGTAATGGACAACACGATTTCAGGAACAACAACATTTAACGATTTCAAAAACAAACTCTATTATGTGAATCCTGAATTATCCATTCAAGGACTTCAACCTTGGGGTGGTTTCCCTCAATATTATGAGTTTGATTTTTTCAGAAATGATACAACAAATACTCACATCGATTTCAAACCAGTCAGCGCATACTCTTACAATTGGTCTTTTGCTATAACATATCCTCATAAAAATGTGGATGCTAAGATGAGTTATTTAGCTCCCGACGGAGTTGCAATTAATTTTTCAGCGAGTACAGGAATTCCCTATATTATCAAAAAGAAAAAGATTAACGGAAAACCCCTGATCGTTTTTGAATGTCCCGTTCCTCACAATCTAACAACTTTAAATTATGTGTTATTACCTGTCACATTTAATAATAAAAATATATATCCGATTTATTCCTTGGGTGATGAGGGATTTGGTAGTGAGATTTATAAATTCACAATATATGATATTGGTTATGGAACCGCTTTCACTGAAAATGACTTGGGAACATTCAAAAAAGTGGTGGATCCATTGAATGTGAAAGAAACAACCTCAATTTATTATTGTAGGGAACACAAAGTATTGGTCACGAACGATAACATGAATGTTGTAAAGGCTGGTTATGAACTAAACGGATTTAATCCCGACAAAAAACTTGAATATTCTGCACTTACACCAAATAATGTCAGAAGAATTTCAATCAAAAATGCAACCAACTCATATTCTGTAATTTCAAAAAAAGACATTATCATTACAGGACTTACAGACAACAATGGTCTTCCGATTACAAAAGTATTTTACAGTTTGATTAACAAGGGATATGCTGGATATTTCAATAAACCCAAAATACCAAATCAAAATAGAGGAGGGTTAAAGATGGGTTGGGATTTTAATATCACAAGTGGTGGAACAAACAATTGGTGGAGTGATACGAATTTGGACGCGGTTTTACCCTTGAGGGTTGGGTCTTACCAACAATCAAATTCAGGGGGTGTTGGGGGAAAGGCGGGTAAGACAGGGGTGGGTGGATCTTCCAATAACGGGGCGAGTTTTACTTTTTATTATAATTTACCCCTCTCTACAGATACAACTTTGATTGGTGACTTTTGTGAATTTAATAAATTTACTCAATCTGAATTTGTTATTTCAGAAAACTATCACAAAATAAATTACAACCAAACCGTCTTTCCAACAAGTTCAACCCCCGAAAACTCCGATGGTTACTATTACAAACCACACTATGAAGTAGAACTCCGTGTTTTTTCAGTATATGTTGAATCTTTCGGTGGGGCTTCGGCGATAGACAACCTTCCGAATTGGGCATATTATTCAAACAAATACAACAAGTGGATTTGGAGAGATTTGTATGAGGTTGGATTTATTGATCAGGATGGAAATGGGGTAGATCATCCTTTTACAAATGATGCGAGTTATGTGTTTGACAATTTTATATTCAAACTGATTCCCGAAGGAAGAACAAATAAAGGCTTCACCGAAGTCATTTACCAACCACTATCTGATGACTGTCAATAAATTTAAATTTACAAGAGAAAATTTAACAAGGAAAATCACCATTCCCTTGGATGTGAAATTTGATCCATATGGAAGACAGGAAATGACTGATCAATATGTGGATGAATTGGTTCAGGAAATTATCAACCCACCCAAAGATTATGAGGTCACAAGATTTTCCCACGAACCCTTTGGATTATCTTTAACAAGTACGAACTACCAATTCTACTTTTTTGACAACGCCGTTCCAATCACAAATGTTGGTAACAACGGAAATTATTGGAAAAATACATATACGAATAATTTTACACCTGACGAATTATATTATTATTCAAACTCATTTAAAAACTCATTTTTTAAATTGGATTTATATGACTCGTTGAACAAACAACAACAAAAAGTTTATATCACTCTAATCCTACCTGTCCAACAAGGAAAATTTGAAGAAGTCACCTTACAAAATGGAGATGAGGTTCAAGTGAGAAAACCAAATTACCAATTGGACTTTATTGGTGATAAGGAAGGTTACTTCATATATTGGTTAAGAGACCCAAGTGTTTTGGGTTTGACTGACTTTTATATGACCGCGAAGTTTTTTGATGGAAAAACAGGTCAGTTCATCAGATTCATGAACAAACCTCAATCTTCAATATCAGGAAATAATACAAATTTCAACCCTGAAGAAAATTTTTATTATGGTGTTCATTTGGATTATGTGAATAATACATATTCCTTATCATCATTTAATAATGATTTTAGGGCTGGAACCACGATGAATCCTGTTAAATTCTATCAATATGTTAATCCATAATGTTTAGGAGAATTAAAATATCACCCGAGGTCATCAAAGACAAAATCTTCGATGTGACTTATGACGGAGAACAAATAGGTTATTATTCCGCAATGACGGAAGTTCTGTCTGGTGGAACAAATGGTGCCTCGTATTATACAGGAATGACAATTCCGATTTTTTTGACAAAAAACATAAAAGACTTGGGATTTTATTCTGAATTCGATGGACTTATTATTCAGAAGGATGTTTTGAATAATTTTGTCACATATTTTTCATCAAACCCATATGAGTTATTCATTAAAAATACCTCTGATGTTGAATACAAAAACTTTTTAAAAGAAAGTCCATATATTGTTGATTGGGGAGACGGAAGTCCGACTGAAACATTTGTTTTGAATCAAACAACAAATTCATTTGATGTTTTGAGTCATATATATGCAAATACAAACTTAAAATATGTTGTCAAAGTCACCCAAAATAATCAGTGGGGTGTTTCAGTTGTTGAAAAGACAATTCAAATTCCATATTATCCCTCTCCCGTTCCAAATCCAACAGGTACGGTTTATTTTATTCCAAATTCAGGAAGTTGGTCAGGAATTCCAATAAATGCTCAATACATTTTCACAGGAGATTCAAACTTCAATGCATCGTCTGAATTCTCATCCGGCTTCGTTACAACACCGTTTGTCATATCGGGTGAGACAAAATCGAGATTGAATGAGTTGAGGCGTTATGGGACAAACAAATATCCTGTTGGACAACCTTTGGTTAAAAATTCAGGGGTGTATGGTCAAATAAATTCGGTTAATCCATTATATACATCTTATACAATAGAGGGTGTTGATTATTATGATTATCCGAATGGACAAACAATATTTTTCATAAATTCGAATGGATTTAATTCAAATAACCTTCAAACAACCCTTGTAACGAAAGATGAAAGATTAATTGGTTTTGTCAGTCAGCCGGAAATACAATCAAATGTATTTATTGAAAGAGATAAAGCCTCGGGATTAGAATCACTTGAACGGTTGGGTGAAGTGGATAATTTGGGGGACTTATCTAAATACGGTTATAAATATTTTAAATTAAATCAGGATGGCATTAGGTAGTTACGGAACGATTAGACCCTCTGATGTATCACCAGATGATGTGGAGATCATCTTGTTATACACAGAATCAAGGGATTTGACAAATAATTTTACATTAAAAAAGTTAAACGCACCATCAATCCTCACCCCGTATTTCCACAACACCACAACGGGTGGAAACCCGAATGTTGAAGTTCTTGGTGGATTATACAATCTCCAATTACCCGCCGCCGAGTTCAATGCCCTTGGAATTTACACCTTGGTGATTCGTCCAATAGAAATAAGGACATTGATTACCGATTGTGGTGTTTTATCCGCTTTACCGAATGTGAATGGACTTGTGGTTGATTTGAATAATGTTCCACAACAATTTAGAAATAAGTTTATCAATCAAGGACTTGTGGGGTTCCGTGTAGAATATTTAAACAATGACGGAACAAAAGTTCCAAACTTCTTCAGAATTATCACATCTTCTTTCTTCTGCGAACCTGTTGTGACAAATCTTACAAATACATCTGAAAAGGCGATTCGTTATAGATATGTGGATGGTAATTCAAACCTTATCTTCTTAACACTTACACCCTCTGCCGCTCCGACAAACAAACCATCCGCGGTTCCATTTATCGGACAACCAAATCAGAATATTATTTTAACAAATACTTTCTTTGATCCACAGACCATCGAAATAGAAATTGTGGAACACGACGCATCAACCTTGGCTCTTGCTCTCTACGGAAATCAAACCAAGTCGATTGAGGATGGTATCTACACCATTTACGATTCTGACAACAACATCTACAGACAATACAACCTATTTGAAATTAGAAACGAATTCAGTGAATTACTTTACGAAGTTCGTCAGAATAGAGGTGATAATATTGATTTTAGTAAAAACTTTAACACAATAATCAGTTAATGGCTACAGGAAATTACAGAGCACCAGGAAATGGGGCGGGTACTTTCTCAGACAATTTAGTTGGTTTTCAACTTGTTGATGGAGGTGGTTTGACTCAAGGAAATTTTGAGTTTAGTACCGCCATCGTTGAAAAGGCAAATCGTGAATTTAGTGTTGGTGCGTTTTCTAAACCCATCTCTTTAGAAGATTTACAACTTCGTAGTTTAGAAGAGGCGAAAAAAGTATTTGTAAAAGAATTTAGTGTTGTTCCAAACTTCGATCTTTCGGAAGTAACAAACTATTCTCTTTATGGATCACTTCAAAAAAGATTTGCAGCGACTATACAACATATTCTTAACTTTTTCCCTGCGGCTTTGGAGGTGGATGGGTTATACTATGATTATAGTTCGGCAAATACGGCAACAAATATATCTTATGATTCAGTTGAAAATGAAACAGAATTTGTAATTGATGTTACAAGGATCAAAAACCCATTTGATATCGATTTTTCAGTTAATGCGACAAGAAATATTGCAGCTCGGGAACAAGTGGTTTCTGAATATAGAAATTTAGGAGCAACTTATATTAATTATTCTTTGTATGTAGATGGTGTTGAATACCCAATCAACGACTTTACACCTTCCACAAATCTTACAACAGGAACACTTACCTTTATTGTAGAGGGAAATCCATTCTCAGGTCAAACATCGACATTCGACAAGTTGGTTATTAGGTTGAATGACAACAAAACCGAAATGGTTTTTTCTGACAACTTTGATGAGCTTGGTAAGTTTTTATTGAATAGATTAATCACACCGAAATATACCGCATTTTTCAAAGTTCCAAGACAAACAACGGATGGACAAAAATATACGGGAAATGAAAAACTAACTTGGCCTTTGGATGGTTCTTGGAACCTTGATATTAGAACCATATCTTACACACAATATCTTGAAAAATTGAATTCTCTTGCGGAAGAGATGGATACTTTCAAAACAAACTTGATTTCAAGATTTTTGACAACAGGTGCATTCAAAGATTTTGACACCGAAGACCAAAAAGTTGAAAAGGTATTACAGATTTATGGTAGAAGTTTTGATGAGTTGAAAAAGTTCATAGACGGACTTGCTTATATCAACTCAGTTCATTATAACCTACCCAACAGTGATATTCCGTCACAACTATTATCCAATCTTGCAACCACTTTGGGTTGGAATGAAAATATTTCACAAATTACAAATCAAAATTTCTTGGAATCCGTATTCAGTGTTGGTGGAACACCGATCTATTCAGGATATTCAAGGGATTATACACCTACCGAGCTTAATTTTCAATTCTATAGGAATTTAATCCTCAACTCGGCATATCTTTTTAAATCAAAAGGAACCAAAAGATCTGTTGAGTTTTTGATGAGGATGATTGGTGCACCTGAATCTATGATTGAGTTCAATGAAACAATATTTTTAGCCGACGGTCCAATCAACATTGATCAATTTGAAACATATTGGTCAGGAATTTCGGGAGGTTCAAAAGTTACCGAAACAGTTATATATGACACCTCGAATGTCTATCAGTTTCAAGGTACTCAATATTGTGCATTTACACTCGATACACAATTTGAATTTGTAAATTTATACAGATCAGATTATCCGTTTGATGATGAAGGTTATCCGAAACCACCAACCAACAACAATAGTTTCTTTTATCAAAAAGGTGCAGGTTGGTATGAAAGAACACCTTACCATGTTTCACCTTTGGAGGTTGATGCACAAGCATCGGTTTATACAGGGAATAACCCCGTCAATGTTACCAAATATCAAAATTTCAGTTACGGGTTCCAATATCTGAACACTTTTACGAATTTCCCTGATATAAAGATGGGATTCTCGATCAGACAAATTCCTGATAATCAAAAAAGCTGGACCAACACACAACTCGGATTAAGAAGAAGTACAACGCCGGGTTATGAAGCGTATTATCAGGTGAATGATGATAGATTGGTGTTGAACTCAAAAAATATTGATTTGAATATGAACATCGCCAAACCTCTCGAATATGATGTTTGGTTGATGTCTATCCAATCAAATTACCCAATCCCATCTACAGGTTTGACTATCACATATCCCAACGATCCATATCCTTTTGTGATCAATCCCAAGCCGACACAAAAAACATTCTTTGAGTTTGCTCAGACTTTCTACAACAAGATGGTTAATGTTCCAAACCGTTGGTATGATACAGATGGAAAAACTTCAGGTTACCCTCTGTTACAATCATTGTATTGGAAATATTTGAATTCTCAAGCAACGGTGGGTGTTCCATCAAACCAATTCACATACCAAAAGATGATTGATTTTACTATCGAAATTGGTGACAGATGGATGAAACTTGTGGAACAAATGATTCCTTCTTCCACACTTTGGAATGGTGGTGTGAGGTTTGAAAATTCACAATTCCACAGACAAAAGTTTGTATATAGAAGACAAAGAGGTTGTCAAATTGTTCCTGTTCCATGTAAAAACTGTTGGTTGGAATGTTATATCTTCACCCAAGATTGTATTGATGAAACAGTTACATGTTCAGTATATCCTTGGTCGGTTGGATCTTCTATAAGTTCTTTCAATTCGATATTGACAAATAGATTGGATGCGTGTCTATTGTCTAATTCTTACACATATCCACAAGTTAATTTGGACACCCTTGTCTCAGAGTGGTATGTTGATTTGAAAATTGGAACACAACAAATCGTTTTGGAAAAATTCTATGAGGGTTATGGAACCAACGATGCACCTACATCGACCAATTGGTTAAATGCGTTGAATACCTATCTTACGGATTTACACAACTATGGATTTAACTATTATATAAACAATAATCAACTTACTGTCTCAAATACGAATTGTTATGAATTATTTTCAGAGGACACATTCTATTTAAAAGTAGGAATTAATTTTACTTTCAGTCTTAATTGATGGCATTAACAACTCTTTCATATAGTTACACGGTAGGTGCTGATTGTTATAACACCCACGGAGGGAATATTCAATTCTTATTGGATTCCACCGCACCTCCAATGACTGTGAATTGGGTCACGCCAAATCTTGGATCAGAAACACAAACAACCGCGGGAACTTTTTTATCTCAAAGATTTAATTTATCGGCGGGAACTTATTATGTTCAAGTGAATGATAAAAATAATGCATCATCTCCACAAACTGTCGCTGTTGTTGTTCAATCAAATTTTGTTCCGACAATATCAAACATAGTTAATACTACATGTGGTAGTTCAGATGGTTCATTGACTGTAAATTTATCATCAGGAACTCCACCTTATATACTCAATCTTTACAAAGATGGAGTTTTTAGTTCTCAAACAACAACAAATTCAACCTCATACACATATTACAATTTATCTTCAGGAAATTATTACATATCAGGAAGTAGTAACAACGGATGCACCGCAACTACTTCCACCGCGACTGTTCAATCTTCCACAACTTTGGATTATGGATTTTGGACAGTAAATAATTCAAACTGTGGTCAAAATAACGGAAAACTTACCGTGACTGGTATGACAGGACTGGCCCCTTATACCTACAATTGGACAAGTTTTTCACCCGCAAGAACGACTCAGACAGTCACAGGATTAACCGCAGGAACATATACTGTAATAGTCACAGATGCCACAGGTTGTTCAAGAACAAAATCACAATTCGTTGGAACCACAGATCCCCTTGGATTACAATCAGCAACATCCGTCTCACCAAGTTGTTTTTCAAATGACGGACAAATCACATTAGTATTCACAGGCGGAGAACTACCATTTTATTATTCAGGAAGTAACGGATATAGTGAAATTTCATATTCAAAGACTTTGGTTCTAACAGGTTTATCCGCAGGATCCATAGCCGTTAGGGTTGAAGATGTAGGATTATGTTCATATTTGTATTCGACCTCCCTCAATACTCAAAACGGATTCAATATTGTTTCACTTACAACAACAAACTCAACTTGCTCCACTTTAGGTGGGTCTGTAAATGTTGTAATAGAAGGAGGTGCTGGTCCTTACACATATACTTTGGTAGGACCTGGTGGTGATACACAATCACAATCCACCAACTTTACCACGGCAACCTTTTCATCGTTGGATAATGGTGATTATACCCTTGTTGTTTCAAACGCCGTTTGCACATATTCTCAAGAATTTACAATTATTACTGAAGACAAATTTTCTGTAACTGTAACATCAGATGCTGAGACTTGTCAAAACATGAACGGAAGTATCCAAGTCGATATATCAGGTGATATTCAATACCCCGTTCAATACGAACTTTATTTTGAGAGTGAATTAGTTGATATCAGTAGTCAAAGTTCGGAGGATACATATACTTTTTACAATTTAGACAACGGTCTTTACCAAGTTGTTGTTACAGACACCAGTGGTTGTGAGATTACTCAAAATATTGTTTTACCAAACATCGGATATTTGGATTTCTTTATTCAAGGAACAAATGGAACGGTGGGAAACACAGGATCTGCAACCGTTTATATCACAGATGGGGGTGGTCCATTCACTTACGAATGGTCAAACGGAGGAACAGGACAGACAATATCAAACTTGAGTGGTGGGACTTACAGTGTTACGGTGACGGACAGAAATGGTTGTTCCAAGACAAAATTTGTTACAATAACATCCAAAACACAAGTTGTTTGTTATGAAACATATTCGGTTTGTGAATCAGAATTCCAAATCAATTTTAACAGAAAAAGATCCTTGTTTAATATGTTGAATGAAGGATTTTATGACCTTACAAATGGAACGGGTATTGATTGTAGTTTAAACTCCGCAGTATTCCAAACAGAAATTTCTGTGAGTGGAGTGAGTTACACCGACCAATTTTATACAGCCTCAACACTTAACGATGTCCCTGGTGATAACCAATATACTGCGTCTATCTCGGGACTTTTGGATTCGATTAGTGGTATAAGTTCATATTCATTTGATTTAATCAATAACAAAGTTACGGTTTTTTCTGATTGTGAGGGAGGAAATATTTTGGAAAGTCAAACATTATGTTTCAATCTTTCAATAGATTACG